>Ga0335074_10003998_pt1 | contig 20297 bp, 23 predicted proteins | sample Lox_Sample_23_FD_206715 | JGI IMG/M metagenome (GOLD analysis project Ga0335074, IMG submission 206715) | Soil microbial communities from Loxahatchee National Wildlife Refuge, Florida, United States - Lox_Sample_2.3 | ecosystem: Environmental > Terrestrial > Soil > Wetlands | place: USA... | reverse complement strand
CAGCGATGCTGTACGCCCCGGCAAAATGCCCGGAACGCGCCGCATCCCGGACCCGGCTGCTTCCGTGACGGCGCCCGGCAGGCGGCGCTACTCCGTCAGGCGTGTCCGCAATGGGTCGATAGATTCCCATTCGGCGTCCCAGGCGGCGAGGCGGCGACGGCTCAGCGCCCAGTGCAGCCCGCACAGCAACAGGCCAAAGGCCTCGGCGAACAGCAGCGCGGTGATGATCATCGTCTCAATGACCTGATCGCTCACTTCTGCGGCGGTCATCGGCGGAGTAGCGACCCGCGGATAACGCTGCCAGGAATCAGCGTTCCGCACCGTCGGGCCGGGCGGCAGGGGCAAACGCCAGGTACAGCGGGACCTTCGTCCCTGATTGGCGCGAAGACGGACTTTGGACCCTGGCGGGCGGGACCCAGGGCTCTGCTGACGGCCGAGCCCCGAGTGCTTTGCTGGTATACGAGGACAGTTGCGTCTAGTTCAGCGGGGGTTGACGTGCGCAGCAAGGTTAGCGGTTCCTATGGAGTGGTCGTCGGCTACGACGGCTCGCCCGACTCTTGCAGTGCCATGAAGTGGGCGGCCAAGGAAGCCACAGCCAGGGGGACTTTGCTGACGGTGTGCGTCGCGGGCGTACCTGACACCGGGGAAACCGAGTCAATGCTGAGGACGGCGCAGGCCGCGGCCCGCGAACTGGCAGGCGACCGGGTGCGGTCGCTGCCGCTGACCGGTTCGGCCGCGCGGGTACTTTGCGACCTGTCCTCCGACGCCGACATGGTGGTGCTCGGTGCACGCGGAGGCGACAGAGACCTCATGCCCGCCGTGCCCCTTGGTTCGGTGAGCCTGCGGGTCGCCGCTCATGGTCTCGGCCGGATCGTGGTGGTGCGCGGACACTGGCAGCCCGTTCCCGGCATGGCAAAGCGACCGGTTGTGGTCGGAGCCGACGGATCGCGCGAGTCGCTTGCCGCGATGACCTTCGCCGCGGAGGAGGCGGTGCTCAGGCAGAGCCCGTTGATCGCCGTTTGCGGGCTGGCCGACTCGGCAGGCGTCCTCGGTGCGGCCGGCTGCATCAGGCGGGAGTTCGAGGACCAGGTAGCCCGCTGCAAGCTAGGCAACCCGGACCTTACCGTCAGGTGCGAGCTTTCCGAAGGCCCGCCGCGCCAGGCCCTGCTCGAAGCCGCGGCCGGCGCGCAACTCCTCGTCGTCGGCGCACGCGGCCGTGGCGGCATCGACCAGATGACGATCGGCTCGGTCGGCCTGGCCGCGCTCACCTACGCCCGATGCCCGGTCGGCGTCATCCACGCCAGGTAAAACGCGCTCGAGCACGCGGGCGTAAAGTCTTGGCCGGCTGCGGACCTAAGGCCCTTACGAGGGCCTGCCTGGTGCGGCAAGCTGACTGACTATGGCGGCGCCTGTGGTCCTGACGAGGGATGGCCTTGACGAACTCGTCGCGATCTTGATCGCGGACGGGTACCAGGTAGTCGGACCGGTTCTGAAGGACCGCGCGATCGTGCTGGCCGAGCTGAGCTCGGGCGCTGACCTGGCGTCTGGGTGGGCCGCTGATACGGCTCCTGGATCTTACCGGCTGCGCAGGCGCGAGGACGAGGCGGTCTTTTCTCACTCGGCCGGGCCGCAGTCGTGGAAGCAGTTCCTGCACCCGGCGCATCGCAAGCTCTGGTCGGCGGATGCCGAGGGCTTCCATCCTGCTGAGGAAGCGGTCCGTCCCCTGGCCTTTATCGGGGTGCGCGGCTGCGACCTGGCGGCGATCGCCACGCTCGACGGGGTGCTCGGCCGCGGCGCCCGCCCAGACCGCTCGTTCGCACGACGCTACCGTGGCCTGTTCGTGGTCGCCGCGGGGTGCACGGAACCGGGAGGCGTGTGCTTTTGCGCCTCGATGGGCACGGGCCCCGAGCCAGGTCCTGGCTATGACCTCGCCCTTACCGAGCAGATCGATGACCGAGGGCACCGTTTCATTGCCGATACCGGCACGGAGGCAGGCGAACAGGTACTCGCCAGGATCGGTCACCGGCCAGCCGCCGAGTCAGAGGCGTCCGCGGCCAGGGCCGCCGTCGCGGCGGCCGCTGACCGGATGGGACGGGAGATGCCCGCGCTCGACCTGCGCGACCTGCTGGCCGCCAGCCGGGAGTCACCGTCGTGGACTCAGGTCGCTGAACGATGCCTGACCTGCGGAAACTGCACGATGGTCTGCCCGACGTGCTTTTGCACCACGACTGAGGACGTGTCCGACCTGACCGGCGAGCACGCGGAAAGGTGGCAGCACTGGGCGTCCTGCTTCGAACTCGACTATTCCTACCTGCACGGCGGCAGCGTCCGCTCCTCAGGAGAGAGCAGGTACCGGCAGTGGATCAGCCACAAGCTCGGCACCTGGCACGATCAGTTCGGCAGTTCCGGCTGCACCGGCTGCGGTCGTTGCATCGCCTGGTGCCCTGTGGGGATTGACATCACGGAGGAGATCGCCACGCTGGCCGCGTTGCGTGACGAGGGTGATTCCGTTGACTAGCGCCGGGCTGCTCACTGGCTTTCCCGCGTTCGACCGGCTGAGTCCCGAGCACCGTGCCGCGATCGCGCTGACCGCGGCCGAGGTCAGCATCCCTGCCGGGGCGACCTTGTTCGCGGAAGGGGAGCCCGCGTCCGGATGCTGGCTGATCAGGACTGGTCACGTCGCGCTTGGTACCGAGATTCCGGGCAGGGGCGAGGTGACCGTGCAGACGCTCGGTCCCGGCGACGTGCTTGGCTGGTCCTGGCTGGTGCCGCCCCACTACTGGCAGTTCACTGCGACAGCCTTGACCAGCGTGACAGCGGTGGAACTCGACACCGCTGAACTGCAGGCGCTCGCCGAGGCCGATCCCGCGCTCGGGTACCCGCTGGCTCTTACCTTGTTCGAAGTCGTCGTGGCACGGCTGCAGAGCACCCGGTCACGGCTGCTTGACCTGTACGGGAACCCGCGTGAACGCTGACCCCATGCTGCCTGCCCGCTACCGGGTCGCCGCGGCTACGCAGGAAACAAGCGACTCGGTGTCACTTCGCCTCGAACCGGTCGGCGAGGCTTTGCCGGCGTTCCTGCCTGGCCAGTTCACGATGCTGTACCGGCAGGGAGCAGGCGAGATCGCGATCTCGGTGAGCGGTGACCCGGCCGCTGGCGACGGCACGCTCACTTCGACCATCAGGGATGTCGGAGCGGTCAGCCGCGCGCTGTGCAGGTCTGAACCGGGCGACGTGGTCGGCGTGCGCGGTCCCTTCGGCACGAGCTGGGACCTGGACTCGGCAGCCGGTCACGACCTGGTGATCGTGGCCGGCGGGGTTGGCCTGGCGCCGCTGCGGCCTGTCGTGCTCGGTGCCCTGGCCAGGCGAGCGGACTTCGGCCGGGTAGTACTGATCGCCGGAGCAAGGAGCCCGCAGGAGTTCTTGTTCCGTGACCAGCTCGCGGCCTGGGCCGCCGATGAGCGCCTGGAGGTAACGCTGACCATCGACCAGCCGGCCGCGAAGTGGCACGGCCAGGTCGGCTTCGTGACCGAGCCGCTCGCCCGGCTTGGAGTGGAGCCGCGGCGAAGCATCGCCTTCCTGTGCGGCCCGGAGCCGATGATGCGCTTCTCGGCAAAGACGCTGCTGGCGAAGCTGGTCCCGGCCAGCGCGATCAGGATCTCGCTTGAGCGGAACATGAAATGCGGCGTCGGCCTTTGCGGGCACTGCCAGCTAGGGCCGCTGCTGGTCTGCCGTGATGGCCCTGTAGTGGATTACGGGCTGGCGGAGCCGCTGCTCGCGGTCAGGGAGCTCTGAGATCTGATGGATGAGATGCCGACCCTCGCGGTCTGGAAGTTCGCCTCTTGCGACGGCTGCCAGCTCACGCTGCTCGATTGCGAGGACGAACTGCTCGCACTTGCCGCGAACGTGCGGATCGCGCGGTTCCTCGAAGCCTCGAGCGAGGTGCTGCCCGGGCCTTACGACCTGTCGCTTGTCGAAGGCTCGATCACGACGCCGGCCGATGCGGTGCGGATCCGCGAGGTCCGCGAGCAGTCGGAGGTGCTTGTCACGATCGGCGCCTGCGCGACCAGCGGTGGCATCCAGGCCCTGCGCAACTTCGCTGACTTCGAGGATTTCCGCTCCGCCGTCTACGCCAGCCCCCAGTACATCGACAGCCTGGCGACCTCCACGGCGATCGCCGATCACGTCAAGGTTGACTTCGAGTTGCGCGGCTGCCCGATCGACAAGCGCCAGCTTCTCGAGCTGATCACGGCGTACCTGTCTGGGCGCAAGCCTGGCATTCCAGACACCAGCGTCTGCACCGAGTGCAAGCGGCGCGGGCTGACCTGCGTCATGGTCGCGGACGGCACGCCGTGCCTTGGCCCGGTGACCCACGCGGGCTGCGGGGCGCTCTGCCCGGCAGTGAGCCGCGGCTGCTACGGCTGCTTCGGCCCGATGACCGGCGCCAACCTGCCTCCCCTGATCCGCCAGCTACGGCAGTGCGGCCTGAGTTCACGGGAAGTCGACCTGGTTTTCAGCACGTTCAACGTCGCCGCGCCCGGATTCGCGCGGGAGGGCCTGTGAGTCGGGAGGCGCTGTGAACAGGGAACTTCAGGTTCGGGCGCTCGCCAGGATCGAGGGAGAGGGCGCGCTGCGCGTCGTCGTCGAAGATGGCTCGGTCACCGCCGCGCAACTCCGGATCTACGAACCGCCGAGATTCTTTGAGTCGTTCCTGCGCGGCCGCCAGCATTCTGAGGCACCCGACATCACCTCCCGGATCTGCGGCATCTGCCCTGTGGCCTACCAGACCTCGGCCTGGCTGGCGATCGAGGACGCCTGCGGAGTCACGGTGCCGCCTGCGATCGCCGCGCTGCGAAGGCTCCTTTACTGCGGCGAGTGGATCTCGAGCCACGCACTGCATATCTACCTCCTGCACGCACCTGACTTTCTCGGCTATCCGGACGCGGTCGCGCTCGCGAAAGCCAACAGAGCCGCCGTCGAGCGCGGCCTGCGGCTCAAGAAGGCAGGCAACGCGGTACTCGAGGCCATCGGCGGCCGGGCGATCCATCCCGTCAACACCAAGGTAGGCGGCTTCTACCGGGCGCCGGCCAAGGCCGAGCTCGCCCCGCTGGCCGCGCAGCTCAGGCAGGCGCTCGAAGACGCGCTGGCGACCGCTGAATGGGTGGCAGGATTCGATTTCCCTGACCATGAGGTCGGCTGCGACCTGCTTGCCGCCGCGGAACCTGACCGGTACGCGATCGAGTCAGGCCAGATCGCTTCCGCCAGCGGCCGCCGCTTCCCGCCTGCTGAGTTCGCACAGCACGTGGCCGAGCACCAGGTGCCGCACTCGACCGCGCTCCACGCCGCCATGGAAGGCGAGGCATACCTCACGGGGCCGCTCGCCAGGTACACGATCAGCTCGGCCAGGCTCTCCCCCATCGCACGTGAAGCCGCAGCGGCGGCCGGGCTCGGTGACACCTGCCGCAATCCTTACCGCAGCATCGTGGTTCGCGCGGTCGAGATCGTGTACGCGGTGGACCAGGCGCTCGCGATCATCGGCAGCTACGAGCGTCCCGATCCGGCAAGTGTCGAGGTGCCGCCCGCGGCAGGCACCGGCCACGGCGTGAGCGAGGCGCCCAGGGGCCTGCTGTATCACAGGTACCGCCTCGACGGCGCCGGCCGGATCGAAGCCGCGGTGATCGTGCCGCCGACGTCGCAGAACCAGGCCGCCATCGAGGCGGATCTGCTCACCGTCGCCGCCGCGGGCATTGACCTGGGCGACGACGAACTGACCGCTCGGTGCGAGCGGACGATCAGGAACTACGACCCTTGCATCTCCTGTTCCACGCACTTTCTCAAGCTGACGGTCGAGCGCCGGTGAGCGCCGTGGTACTCGGGGTCGGCAATGCGTTTCGCAGGGACGACGGCATCGGGCCTGCCCTCGCCGAGATCCTCGGCGAGCGCGGCTTGCCTGACGTGACGGTCCTCAGCTCAGACGGCGACCCTGGTTTCCTGCTCGATGCCTGGGCAGGCGCCAGACTCGCGATCGTGGTCGATGCCCTCTGGTGCGAAAACCCGGTGCCTGGCCGGATCCACCGGATCGCGGAAACAGGGATCTGGCCGCAAGCTGGCCAGGCGAGCACGCACGGGCTCGGGATCGCCGAGACGGTGAAGCTGGGCCAGGCACTCGGCCGCATGCCGGGGCGACTGGTGATCTACGGGGTCGAAGCCGAAGACGACGGCTTCGGCCCTGGCCTGTCGGCGGCGGTGACAGCCGCCATGCCAGGCCTGGCCGAAGCCGTGCTTGCCGAACTGGCCGCTGCTCAGGACGCCGCCGCCGCGACGGGCTGCGCTGACTGAGCGGGGACGGGTACCTCGTGCCTCGGCACTGTCATGACCGGCCGCTTCGCCAGGTGCAGCACCTTGTGCGTGACGCTGCCGAACGGAATGTGCGGCAAGTCGGTGCTGCGGGCGGAGCCGAGCACGATGATCGCGGCATTGTGCTGGTCCGCAGCCTCGACGATAGCCCGCGCGATGTGACCGACGTGAGTCTCGCGTATCTCCGCGCTCACGGTGATCCCTGACTCGGTCATCGTCTTCTCGATGTTCGCGATCAGGTGCTCGGCGACGCCTTCCGGGCAGTCAACCTGGAGCCGGCCGAACCGGCCGACGGCGAACTCATGCACATGCAGCAAGATGATCTTGTCTTCCGGGCCGTGCCAGAGCGCGAGCGCCATCTCGGTGGCTTCCGGTGCGTATTGCTGCGCGTCAACGGCCAGCAGGATGTTCTTGGCCATCTTTGCTCATCTTCTTTCTTTTTAGAGCCTTGCTCCGACGATGACAGCGAGGTCGGCGAGGCGGCAGGTATAGCCCCACTCGTTGTCGTACCAGCCGAACACCTTGACCAGCGACCTCGACGTTTGCGTCAGCGGCGCGTCGAAGACGCAGGAGCAGGGATCGCCAATGATGTCGCGTGACACCAGCGGGTCAGTGCTGTAGCGCAGCACGCCCTCAAGGCTGCCCTCGGCCGCGGCACGGAAGGCCTTGTTCACTTCGTCGGTCGTGACATTCCTGCCGAGGACGGCGGTCAGGTCGGTGAGCGAGCCATCCTCGACCGGAACCCGCAGCGCGACCCCGTCGAGCCTGCCAACCAGTTCAGGAATCACCTGACCTGTCGCCTTGGCCGCGCCTGTCGTCGTGGGCACGATGCTGACAGCCGCGCTCCTGGCGCGGCGAAGATCCTTGTGCGGCCCGTCGAGCAGCATCTGATCGCCTGTATAGGCATGCACGGTCGTCATCAGCCCGGTCTCAATCCCGAACGCGTCGTTGAGCACCTTCGCCATCGGGGCCACGCAGTTAGTGGTGCAGGAGGCGCATGAGATCACGTCGTGACGTTCCTGGTCATACTCCCCGTCGTTGACGCCGATCACGATCGTCGCGTCGGCGCCCTTGCCAGGCGCGGAGAGCAGCACCTTACGGGCGCCGCCCTTCAAGTGCAGTGCCGCGTCGTCCCTGGCACGGAACTTGCCGGTCGACTCGATCACGATCTCTGCCCCGAGGCCGCCCCAGTCGATGCTGGCCGGGTCACGCTCGGAAAGCACCGGGATCTTCCTGCCCCCTACGTCGATCGACGCTGACGAGTAGCCGACGGGCACGGCCAGCCGCCCGTACGTCGAGTCGAACTCAAGCAGGCTCGCCAGAGTACGCGCATCCGTGATGTCGTTGATCGCGACTACGTCCAGTTCGCCGAGCTCAAGCGACCGGCGCAGGAAAGCCCGCCCAATCCGCCCGAAGCCGTTGATTCCCACCCGTATTGACATGTCGACCTCCTCGCCGCGCGCTGACCTTCGGCCAGCACCCATCCATCACCATCCTCCGGCCGGCGCCAGCGCTCCCGCCATTGCCGATCGTCACCTCTGACCAGGCCCTTCGTCCCGCCCCTCGCCGGCTAAAGCAGCCAGCGGCAACGCCGACGTCCCCTGGCAAAGGAAACGCCCGCCGATGACACGCCTGTCGCTGTCATCGTGCGGGCGTTACCGCGCGGTCAGTCAGATTTCTCGATCCCTACATGGATACCCTCTGACCCAGCCTCGGAAATCGGCACCTTGACCTCGAGGATGCCTTTGTCGTAACTTGCCGTCACCTTGCCCGCATCGGCCCCGGCGGGCAGCGTCATGGAGCGGGTCAGCGTGCCGTAGCGGAACTCCGAGCGGCCGCCTTCCTTCTTCTCCTCGCGCCGTTCGGCGTGGATCGACAAGACGCCGTCCTGCACAACGACGTCAATGTCCTTGTCCGGGTCAAGGCCGGCCAGTTCAGCACGGATCACGTAGTTTCCGTCGGTCTCGAAATCCTCGATCCTGAAGCTCTGACCCGGCCAGAACGGCATCATGGTCGTCCATGGCGAATCGCTCCAGTCGAGCAGGTCGGGAAACCTCGATCCCCTGTGTGCCAGTTTGGGCATGACTATCTCCTTTCGCAGATTGCCGTAGCCACGCCTTCATCTGACCGCTGTCATGGCCGTTCATGCCAGGGCCTAAGGTCCCGCCGGCCAGGGTCCATCAGCACCTGTCTTAATCCTGGTAAACCTGGTCCCATAGGGTCCGTGGTCAGGAAGCTGACCGACGCCTTCGGAGGAGACGGTGCCGCAAATCAGCGATTTCCTGACCAGGTTCAGGCCGGTCGGCGCGCCCGGTTCGGCAGCCGTGGCGGCTGTGCCCGCCGATAAGGCCGCGGCGCTCGCCGCCGAGCTTGACCAGGTGCTCGTCATGCTGGCAGGCACCGCGGATCAGTGTGCTGGCGTTATCGCGGCGGCCGAACAGGAAGCCGCCAGGCTGAGGAACGAGGCAGCGGCTGAAGCCGCGCGGATCGCCTCTGACGGCAGGCGGCGAGCAGAGACCGCCAGGCAGGCGGCAGCCGATGACGTCATGGCGGCGGCGCACGCCGAGGAGGCCAGGCTCGCGCAGGCCGCGGCCCGGACCGTGCAAGGCAGGTCGCTGCCGGCAGAATCCTCGGTTCGGGCGCTGGTCAGCCGCGCCATCGACTTTGTTGAGTCAGGACCGTGAGCGCCGGCTGGGTGGCCGGCAGCGTGCGCGCGCGCGTACTTGCCTGCCGTCGGATCGGCGCCAGCGAAGCCAGGCGCGTCGCTGGCTGCGCCTCGCTGCGCGCCGCCTTGTCCGCGCTTGACTCGACCGGGTACCGGCTGCCAGAAGAACGCAGGTCATCCGATCACGCCGGCCTGACCGACGTGCTTTCTGCCGCGCAGCACGCCATCGAGGCTGCCGTCCTCTGGGATCTGAGGGTGCTTGCCGGCTGGCTGCCACCTGGCGGCACGCCATTGATGCGCGTGCTGGCCGGCTGGTTCGAGATCGCCAACGTGACCGAGCGGCTGGCCGAGCTTGCGGGGGGACGGCGAGCTGAGTACTTCGAGCTGGGAGCCCTGGCGACAGCCTGGCCAAGGCTCAGAGCCTGCCAGGACCCCGCGGCCATGCGGTCGGTACTGGCAGCATCGGCGTGGCAGGATCCCGGCGGCGACACCGCTGACCTGCTCGCCGTCGGCCTCCGTGCCAGGTGGGCGCAGCGGATCGCCGCGCTCGGGGACACGGAGAGAACCTGGGCGGCGGCCGCCGTCGCGCTCCTGCTGGCGGGCGAACTGCATCAGTCCAGGCGGCCCGATGCCTCAGCGCTGCAGGCGGTCGCGGTGAAGTTGCTCGGACCGGAGGCAGCGGCCGCCGTCACGGTCGCTGATCTAGCTCGTGCTGTCCCCGCCCGCGTTACCTGGGTGCTCGGCGACCAGGATCGTGGCTGGCAGGCCTGGCAGGCCGAGACCGCCTGGTGGAGGCGCACCGAGCGGGAGGGACAGGAACTTCTGGCAGGCACCGGGTTCGACGCCAAGCCGGTCATCGGCGCGGCGGTGGTCCTTGCCGCCGATGCCAGGCGCGTGCGGTCGGCGCTCGAACTGGCGGCGCGCGGCGGCGGCCCGATCGAGGTGTTCGATGAGGTGGCTTGACCGGGTGCTCCCGGTCAGGATGACCAGGGTCGCCTTGGTGGCGCCGTCAGGATCGCTCCGCGACCTGCTGCTCGCGGTGGCGCGGGCAGGCACGGTCGAGATCGACTCTGTCCAGCCAGCGGCGGGCGAGAGCGCTGGCGTCGTGGCGGCCCTCTCCGTGGCGGCACCTGACCTGGAAGAACTGGCGGGCGCCGGCCGGGCCGACCTGATCGCCGGCGAGAACCAGCTCAGGCAGTACGCCGAGGGCGCGGTGCGGGAAAATCGCACCGGCGCGCTGGCGGGCTGGATGCCGGCTGGCCAGGTGGCGCCGCTCGGTGCGGCGCTGGCGGACATCGGATGCGCCGTCGTGCCCCTCAGGTGGCCCGCAGGCGCCGACCCGCCGACCCTGACCGCCGGCTCGGCCGGGCAGCGCGCGCTGACCCCGCTGGTCTCCGCCTACGGCACGGTGCCATACCGCGACGTGAATCCCGCCTGGCTGGCGTGGAGTACCTACGCCCTCATGTTCGGGATGATGTTCGGCGACGTCGGCGACGGCCTCCTGCTCATCGCCGCCTCGGTCGCGATGGCAGCGGGCTGGCCAAGGCTGGCCGGGCGTTATCGCGGCGCCTGGCCGTTCGTGGCCGGCGCCGGCGCGGCGGCGGTCTTGTTCGGTTTCGCCTACGGCGAGTTCTTCGGTCCTTCCGGAGTGCTGCCTGTGCTGTGGCTCGACCCGATCAGCAGCCCGGTGCGGCTCATGGTCGCAGGACTGGCCTTCGGCGTGGTGCTGCTGGCGGGCGCTTACCTGCTCGGACTCATTAACCGGTGGCAGGAAGGCGGCCTGGCGGCGGCACTTTACTCGCCGTCAGGACTGGCCGGCGCGGCGCTCTTCGCTGCCATCGGAGCCACAGCCGCCGGCGTGTATTTCCATCTTCCCCCGCTGGCCATAGGCGGCCTGACGGCCGCGGCGGCGGCACTCGGCCTCGCGTTCTCAGGATTCCTCGTGACCGCGGGTGGCGGCGGCTACGGCGTCATGCAAGCCTCTGTCGAGGTGTTTGACCTCGTTGTCCGCCTCGGCTCGAATGTCGCCTCGTTCGCGCGGCTGGCCGCGTTCGGCCTGGCTCATGCCGCGCTCGGGCTGCTCGTGTGGGAAGGGACACGGGCGCTTTGGCATCGCGGCGGCCTGCTTGCCGTGCTCGCGATCGTGCTGCTCGTCGCCGGCAGCGCGCTGGCCTTCGCGCTTGAGGGGCTGGTCGCCGCCGTTCAGGCGCTGCGGCTTGAGTACTACGAGCTCTTCTCCCGCGTGTTCGTGACCCAGGGACGGGCCTTCCGGCCCTGGCGGCTGAGGATCGACGATGGCAGTGTCCGGCATGAATGATCTCGCGACGATTCTTGAGGAAACGACTTTTGAGGAGGCGTGATGGCTGTCTGGCTGCTCGGCCTGCCGGTAATCGCCGTGGGCGGCGTTCTCGCCAGGCTCGCGGTCAGGCATGGCAGGCTCGGCGGTTACCTGCTCGCCGGCGTCAGCGTGGTCGTGCTGGCCGCTGCCGTCGCGCTGGTCGTCGTCGTGGCCGGCCCGGCCGGTGCCAGTTCCGCGGCGACCGCAGGAACCGCGGCGGCCGCCGGAGCGGCGGGCGGCGGGTCAGCGGCGCTGATCGGGGCGGCGATCGCTGTGGCGGGCTCCACGATCGGTGCCGGGATCGCGGTAGCTTACGTGGGCGCGGCAGCACTGGCGGTGATGAGCGAGCGGCCTGAACTGTTCGGCAGGTCGATGGTCATCGTCGGGCTGGCGGAAGGAATCGCGATCTACGGCCTCATCGTCGGGATCATCTTGATCGGAAAGGCGTAAGGCCATGGCCAGGGCCGCCGTGATCGGGGAGCCGCTCCGCGTCAGCGGCTACGGCCTGGCAGGAGCCTGGCTCTGCCCGGCCCCCGACCAGCAGGAGGCGGTGCGCGGCTGGCTCTCGCTCCCAGCCGACATCGCCGTGGTGATCCTGACCAGGCAGGCGGCGGGCTGGCTGTCCGATGAACTCGCGTCCCGGCCGGACCTGCTGCCCGTGATCTTGCCTGACCCGCAGCCCTGGTCGCCGTCATGAGCCTCGCCACGCGGCAGCAGGACGCGCTCGAGCCGGTGAGGGCAGCGCTGCGGCTGCAGGCGGATGCCAGGGCAGGCGCTATCGTGCGGCAGGCAAGGGAAGAGGCCGCCGCCCTGCTTACCCAGGCAAGAAGCGAAGCGGCACGCGCCGTCGCCGAGGCCGTCGCGGACGGCCGTGCGCAGGCCGGCCGGATCGCCGCCGCCCGGCTCGGCCTGGCAAGAAGGTCGGCCCGTGAGCAACTGCTCGGCTCTGACCTCGGCACCTACGACTACCTGGCCGGCCGGATCACGGACGCGGTTCTTGCGCTGCGTTCCGAGCCTGGCTACCCGCGACTGCGGGCGCGCCTGGCAGAAGCCGCGGCGAGAGCCGCAGGACCGGGCGCCGTCGTCACCGAGCCGCAGGAAGGCGGCGCGGTAGCGACCGCCCCTGGTGTCGTGGTCGACTGCTCGCTTTCCCGTATGGCCGAACGGGCAATCAGCGCGCTCGGTGCGGCCATGGCAGGACTCTGCGACGCCGCGGTCGCCGGACCGGCGGTCAGATGAGCGCGGGGAGCGTCAAGCGGGTCAGCGGTCCCCTGGTCGAGGTGACAGGCCTGGCGAGGATCGCGATGTCCGACATCGTCCGGCTGGGCAGTCACCGCCTCCCCGGAGAGATAGTCGCGATCAGCGGCGGCACGGCCACCGTGCAGGCATACGAGTACACCGGGGGCCTGGCGCCCGGCGATGAGGCGGCGAGTCTCGGCGAGCCGCTGTCCGCGCGGCTGGGACCGCACCTGCTCGGCGCTGTTCTCGACGGGCTGCTCCGCCCGCTCGCGGGCGCTCCCGCCTGGCTCGACCCGGCAGAGAGCGCCCGTTCTGACGCGGGAACGGACGGCACTTACGAGTTCGTTCCTTCCGCGAAGAACGGCGACGACCTGGGGCCTGGTGCCTGCCTGGGCGAGGTGCCGACCGCCGGAGGCGTGAAGTACCGCGTACTTGTCCCGCCTGGCGCCCGCGGCGCGGTCAGCCGCCTGCGCGACGCCGGGCCAGTGGCAGGCGCGGACCTCGTTGCCGTCGTGGGCGGCAAGGACGTGCCCCTGGTCAGTTCCTGGCCGGTCAGGCAGCCGAGGCCAGTCGCTGCCCGGCTGGACCTCGACGCCCCGCTCGCGACCGGACAGCGGGTCGTTGACGTGCTCTTTCCCGTCGCCCGCGGCGGTACGAGCGCCGTGCCAGGCGGGTTCGGCACGGGCAAGACAGTCCTGCTGCAGCAGATCACCAAGTGGTGCGACGCCGACGTCATCGTTTACGTCGGCTGCGGTGAGCGAGGCAACGAGCTGGCCGAGATGCTGACCGAACTGGCAGGACTGACCGACCCGCGTACCGGGGGCAAGCTGGCCAGGCGGACGGTCGTCATCGCCAACACCTCCAACATGCCGATGATGGCCAGGGAGGCGAGTATCTACAGCGCGGCCGCGGTCGCCGAGCACTTCAGGGACATGGGACTGCACGTCGTTGTGGTCGCGGACTCGACTTCCAGGTGGGCAGAGGCGCTGCGTGAGTTCTCCTCGCGCAACGGCGAGATGCCCGCGGAGGAGGGGTACCCGGCGAGCCTGGCATCGGCGCTCGCCGCCTTCTACGAAAGAGCCGGCAGGTTCACCACGCTCGGCGGAGACGAGGGCTCGATCACGATCATCGGCGCGGTCTCGCCTGCGGGCGGCGACCTGACCGAACCGGTGACGGCCTACACGCAGCGTTACGTGCGCTGCCTGTGGACGCTTGACAGGGACCTGGCCTACGCCAGGCATTACCCGGCCATTTCCTGGGCCGGGTCCTTCGCTCGTGACGCGGACCTGATCGCCGGCTGGCACGCGAGGAACGGCGACCCCGGCTGGGGCACGCGGCGATCCGGGCTGACCGCGCTGCTCGCCGAGGCGGACCGCGCGGGCGAGCTGGCTGAGCTGATGGGCGCGACCGCGCTGCCGCCGCGTCAGCGCATGGCGATCCTGGCCGGGCGGCTGGTGCGCGAGGGTGTCTTGCAGCAGAGCGCGGTCAGTCAGGCCGACGCCTACTGCGGTAAGGACAGGGCAGCGGCGCTCGCCGATGCGGTGCTCGCGGTATCTGAACGCTGTCTTGAGCTGGCCGGCGACGGCGTGCCCCCTGGCGAGATCGAAGATCAGGACTTTTCCGCGCTGCTCAGGGCCAAGGACGACGTGCCCTCTCCGGCGCAGGTGCACGCGGTAGCGGACACGCTGCTGAACCAGCTAGGCGCGATCAGGCCGGAGGGCGGCCATGAGTGAGCGGGCCAGGCCAGAGTTCACCGCCATCGAGCAGCTACGCGGCCCGCTGCTGATCGCCAGGAGCGTCAGGGGTGTCGGCTGGGACGAGTTCGCGACGATCAGGCTGGCGAGCGGCGAGGTGAGGCACGGACTGGTACTCGAGGCGAACGGTGACCTCGCGGTGATCCAGGTTCTCGAAGGCACCGCGGGCATGGATCCTGAGGCAACGAGCATCGAGTTCGCTGGCAGCCCGCTGCGCGTCGCGGTGGGCGACCAGTGGCTCGGCCGGGTCTGTTCAGGGCGCGGGGAACCGAGGGACGGCGGCCCGCCGGTAGCGGGCGAGGTTACCATGCCGGTCGCCGGGTTCCCGATCAACCCGGCGCTCAGGCAGCCGCCTGCCGAGCCTGTGCTCACAGGGATCTCAGTCATCGATGAGCTGATGACACTGGTCCGAGGCCAGAAACTGCCGATCTTCTCTGTCGCCGGGCTGCCTCACCTCGAGCTGGCCGGGCAGATCGCGGCTCAGGCATCGGCGGAGGGAGAGCCGTTCAGCGTGGTTTTCGCCGCGATGGGCCTGACCCACGCCGACGCGGCGGCGATCAGGGCAATACTTGAGCAGCGATCGGCCGCGGGTGACCTCGTTCTGTTCCTGAACCTCGCCGACGATCCTGTCATCGAGCGGATCATCACGCCCCGTCTTGCCCTGACGGTAGCCGAGCACCTCGCGTTCCGGCTCGGCCGCCATGTTCTCGTCGTGATGGCGGACATGACCAGCTACTGCGAGGCGCTGCGCGAGGTCTCGATGGCCAGGGGCGAACTGCCGGCCAGGCGCGCCTACCCCGGCTACCTCTACAGCGACCTGGCATCGCTGTATGAGCGCTGCGGGCGGATCGAAGGCATGCCAGGCTCTCTGACGCTGGTGCCCGCGCTGACCATGCCGGCCGGTGACATCACCCATCCGGTGCCCGACCTGACCGGATACATAACAGAGGGGCAGATCGTGCTCTCCGCCGACCTGCACTCGCGCGGCATCTACCCGCCGGTGGACGCGCTTTCCTCGTTGTCGAGGCTGATGAGGAACGGCGCGGGGCCTGGACGCACCAGGGATGACCATCTTGACGTGGCCGCTCAGACGCTGGCCGCCCTGGCGGCGGCGCGGCGGGCGCGCGAGCTTTCCGAACTGATCGGGTCGGCCGCGCTCAGCGACGCCGACCGCCGCTCCATCCAGTTCGAGCAGGCATTCGAAGCCACCCTCATGAACCAGGGCCAGGCCGAGTCACGCACGCTCGAGGAAACCCTGAGGCTGGCCTGGAAGGTGCTCGCGGAACTGCCGAGGCGCGACCTGACCATGATTCCTGCCGAAGCCGTCGACCGGTATTACCCGTGAGCGGGCCAAGAATCGCGGCACCGCCTGGCAGGGCCGGGCGGCTGTGGCTCGAACGCCGGCTACGGGCGGCGCGGCGCGGCGCCGACCTGCTCGATCGCAAGCTGCGGATACTCCAGGCCGAACTGGCCGGCCTTGCCGAGGCCGCGGACCTGGCCGAGCGGGAGTGGCGTGACCGCGCGGGCGCCGCCGACCGGGCACTGATCATCGCCTCTGTGCTGAGCGGCCAGCGCGCTATTGAACTGGCGGCCGGCCCTGGTTACGCCGATGTCGCGATCGGCTTCACCGCCACGGTAGGCGTGAGACGACCGGCGGAGGCGACCTGCACCCAGCCGGACAGGCCGCTCCCCTGGGCCAGCCCTCCGGTGACACAGGCGCGTGAGGCACACCGCGTCGCGCTTGAGGCCGCCGTCAGGTACGCGGCCGCGGCCAGAGCACTCGAGGTTGTCCAGACCGAGGCAGCCGCCGCCAGGGTGCGGCTGCGAGCGATCAAGGACAGGCTCATACCCGGCCTTGAACAGGCCAGGAACGAGGTCGTGCTCGCGATTGACGAACTCGAGCGCGCCGACGGCGCTCGAGTCAGGCGGGCCGGGCTCGGGACGCCGTAAGCGCGGTCACTGGCCTGCGGCTCGTCGGCTCGGTCACCTCGGCGCGACCGAACTGGAGCAGAACCTGCGGTGACCCTGGCAGGGAGAGGCTCCTCGCCACCATCACTCTCGACTCCGCCGACTCGAGCGGCTGCGTGTAGATGCTGGCATATATCCAGGTGCCCGCCGCCTGCAGCAAGACGCGCTGAAGCGCCTGCCCGGCCTGAAGCCAGTTGAGCCTGCGGTCGCCGAACGTCAGCAGTACCGCCGTTGCCAGCGGATCGGCACCGCCATTCATGTCGGTCCCGATCCCCCTCCCCAGGTCAAAGTCCCGCTGCGGCAAGCGACCTGGTTCCTTCGCACGGCCGGCAGAAAACGCGCGGGCAGGAACGCCGTCCCTGGCCCACTGCCCGGGCGGCCTGGTCCAGCGAACGACATCCGCCCTCGCCAGCGGGTCGAGATCGGCGACGGCCGCCGTCCGTGACATGAGGTCAGCGAGCCGGCTGAAATCCGTGGCACGCCTTACGAACGCGAGCGTGGCTTTCTCGGCAAGGGCTCCCTGCTGCAAGGAAACCAGCAGGCCAGGAGGCAGCGACCCGGCCGCGAACGGCCCGCGGTGCGTATGCCTGTGCGGAATCGCGTCGAGCATGCGGCGCTCGGCGGCGGTCACCGGCGCACCTTCCCTGAGGCTGACCCTGGCCAGCAACCGCAACTGCGCTGGATCGGGCATGAGCCTGACCTCGGGGAAGTAGCCAAGCGAACGGATCGCCAGCCGGAGCCCGAACAGGGCGGCGCCGCAGCTCATCAGCATCTCCCTGCCGAGCAGATCGAAGCGGAGCTTGCGGCGCGGATCAGCCAGCAAGTCGATGGCTGAAGTGCCTACCTTGAACTGCCACGGCTGAGTGTTATGTATCGACGGCGCCCTCGCCGCTGTCGCCAGAAGATAATCCACCTGATGGGCGGGAATCGTGAGCCCGCGCTGAGCTGTCTTGTTCATGACCCTTCACCTGCGCTTTTCCGATCCTCCAGCAAAGAGGCGACGTCGCGTAGCAGCGCCCTGACCGTCGCCGTAGCCACCTTGTTGAGCAAGGCCTTGTCCAGGCTCGCGCCGAGACCTCCGAAAGGGGGCCGGTAAGAGCCCTCGAATGCGAGCGCGGCCGAGTCCTCACCGTCAGCCGCGAGCGAGAGGTTGGCATCGAGCACGGGGAACAGGCCTCCTGAGATCCCGACGGCCTCCCAGCGCATGCCGATCGTCACGGTGCCATCGGCCTCGGCCGGTTCAAGGAACAGCACCCGAACGAGCTTTGTCGGCCCGCGTGCCTGGCCGAGCGGACCGACCCTGACCAGTTCTTCCGCGCCGCCCTCATAAGCGGCATGGGCGAGGCCGCCGAGCCCGTCGCGCCCCGCCAGGGCAACCAGCCGCGCCCTGGCCTCCTCTGGGCTGACTCGCAGCGTGACCCGCTCGCTGACAAACATCCTCCAAGGCTCGCGCAGTCGCGGCCTCTCGCCGCAGGGACGAAGGTCCCGAACCGGGCTGGCGAAGGGCCTTTGGCACCCGTGCCGTCAGACCCTGATCCCTGGCAAGGCCGCCGTGGTCTGCTGAACCCGGCACCGGCGACGGCCCCGGCTGCCGTCGCGGAAAGGGCACCAGAGAATGAGCACTCTCGACTTGTCGAGATGGCAGTTCGGCATCACGACCGTCTACCACTTCATCTTCGTACCGCTGACAATCGGGCTTTCCATAGTCGTGGCCTGCCTGCAAACCGCGTGGTTTATCAAGAAGGACCCGGCTTACCTGCGCCTGACCAAGTTCTTCGGCAAGCTCTTCCTGATTAACTTCGCCGTAGGCGTGGTCACGGGGATAGTGCAGGAATTCCAGTTCGGAATGAACTGGTCGGCCTACTCGAAGTTCGTCGGCGACGTGTTCGGTGCTCCGCTGGCCATGGAGGCGCTGCTCGCGTTCTTCATGGAGTCGACGTTCCTCGGCCTTTGGATCTTCGGCTGGGACAAGCTGTCGCCGAGGATCCACCTGGCGACGATCTGGCTGGCCGCGTTCGGCACTAGCCTGTCCGCCTACTTCATCCTGGCGGCCAACGCCTGGATGCAGCACCCGGTCGGGTATGCGATCAACCCGGTAACGCACCGGGCGCAGCTCACCAGCATCGTCGCGCTGCTGACCAACTCGACCGCCCTGGCGGCCTGGCCCCATGTCTTCTTCGCGAGTTTCCTGATCACTGGCGCCGTCGTCATCGCGATCGCGGCGTGGAACCTGATGCGGGGCCGCGAGACCGCCATCTTCCGCCGTGTCATGCGCTTTGGCCTGGTGATCACCTTGCTCGCGGCGATCGCGACCGCGATCACCGGCGACATCCAGGCCAGGCTCATGGACTCGCAGCAGCCGATGAAGATGGCCGCTGCCGAAGCGCTTTACAACACCGAGTCACCCGCTTCGTTCTCGTTGTTCACGATCGGCTCGCTGAACGGCAATAAAGAGGTCTGGAGCGTCCGCGTGCCCTACCTGCTCTCGCTGATCGCCACGCTCGATCCGCATGGCACGGTAAAGGGCATCGACAACGTGGAACGCGCTTACGTGAAGAAGTACGGACCAGGGGACTACCGGCCCTATGTCCCCGTGACTTACTGGTCGTTCCGGCTCATGATCGGGTTCGGGATGCTTGGCGGGCTTATCGCGCTGGCGGGACTGTGGCTTACCCGCCGTCGCCGGATTCCGAAGGGCACCTTGTTCTACCAGATCGCCATGTGGGGTGTCGTCGTGCCTTACCTCGGCACGACGAGCGGCTGGCTGTTCACCGAGATGGGCAGGCAGCCGTGGACCGTCTTCGGCGTGCTCAAGACCCAGGCCAGCGTGTCCGCGGGGGTCACGCCGTCCTCGGTCATCATCTCGATGACCGTGTTCACCCTGCTGTACGCGACGCTCGCGGTCATCGCGGGAAAGCTCGCGTTCCGGCACGTCAAGGACGGCCTGCCGGCCGACTCTGACGACTCGGCCGCCGCCAAGCCACTGCCCGTCTTCTCTTACTGACTCTGGAGAGCGACATGAGCCTCGCGACCTTCTGGTTCATCCTGATAGCGATCCTGTGGACGGGATACTTCGTGCTCGAGGGATTTGACTTCGGCGTCGGCATCCTGCTCCCCTTCCTCGGCCGCGACAACACCGACCGGCGGATGATGATCAACTCGATCGGCCCGGTGTGGGACGGCAACGAGGTCTGGCTGCTGACCGCGGGCGGCGCCACCTTCGCCGCGTTCCCGCTCTGGTACGCATCGTTGTTCAGCGGCTTCTACCTGGCCCTGCTCCTGATCCTCGTGGCGCTGATCGTCCGCGGCGTGTGCTTCGAGTTCCGCGGCAAGGTCGACAGCCCTCGCTGGCGTGCTGGCTGGGACCGTGCCATCTTCGCCGGATCGGCGCTTCCCGCCTTGCTCTGGGGCGTAGCTTTCGCGAACATCGTCCGCGGCGTGCCGCTCAACGCCGCGCACGTCTACACGGGGAACCTGCTGACGCTGCTGAACTGGTACGGGCTGCTTGGCGGGCTGACCACGCTCAGCCTCTTCGCGCTCCACGGCGCGATCTTCCTCAGCCTGAAGACCGAAGGCGATCTGCGCCGCCGCGCCAGGGCCGCGGCGCTGCGCGTCGCCGTCGTCGCCGTCCCTCTCGCCGCCGCGTTCCTGATCGCCAGCCAGGCCGGTCACGGCAAGGTGGCGACCGACATCACGGCCGGACTGGCGGCGGTCGCGCTCCTCGGCGCCGTCGCCGCGATCTACCGCGGTCGCGAAGGCCTGGCCTTCGCGGGCAACGCGGTCACGCTCGCGCTGGCCGTCGCCACCTTGTTCGGTGATCTCTACCCGCATGTCCTGCCATCGAGCACGGTGGCGGCCGGAAGCCTGACCATCGCTAACGCGTCGTCGTCGCACTACACGCTGATGGTCATGACCTGGGTGGCGCTGATCTTCACCCCGGTGGTACTGCTCTACCAGGGCTGGACGTACTGGGTCT
>Ga0335074_10003997_pt1 | contig 20300 bp, 20 predicted proteins | sample Lox_Sample_23_FD_206715 | JGI IMG/M metagenome (GOLD analysis project Ga0335074, IMG submission 206715) | Soil microbial communities from Loxahatchee National Wildlife Refuge, Florida, United States - Lox_Sample_2.3 | ecosystem: Environmental > Terrestrial > Soil > Wetlands | place: USA... | reverse complement strand
GCGGCTGGGACGCGGAGATCTCGCTTGACCTTGACTCCGTGTCGGCGCTGTGCCCGAACTGTCACATCCTGCTGGTGGAGACCAACAGCAACAGCTACTCGGACCTGGATGCGGGGATAGCCGAGGCTGACGTGCTCGGCGCCCAGCAAATTTCCAACAGCTGGGGAGGGACCGGCTCCGACCCGGGCGGCACCTACACGTTCGCCGGGGTCGAGACGCTCGCCGCCACCGGCGACAGCGGCTACCTCGGCGCCGGCGAGTACCAGTATCCGGCGGCGCTTCCCGACGTCACGGCAGTCGGCGGCACCACCCTGACCCCTGCAAGCTCGGTCAGCACGGAGACTGCCCGCGGCTTCAGCGAGTCAGCCTGGTCGGGCGCGGGCTCGGGCTGCGACACCGCGGAGAGCAAGCCCTCGTGGCAGAGCGATTCGGGCTGCTCCGGGCGCTCGTACTCCGACATCTCCGCCGACGCCGACCCGGACACCGGCATGCTCGTCTACGACACGCAGCCCGACAGCTGGGACCAGGGCGGTGGGTGGCAGGTGGTGGGCGGCACGAGCGAAGCGACCCCGCTGACGGCCGCCTACTACGCGGTCACGGGCGTGCCCGCACAGACCCCGGCTTGGGCGTATGACAACGCCACCGAGCTGAACGACCCAACCAGCGGCTCGAACGCCGGCACTTATTCGTGCGCCGAGAGCATTCTTTACATCTGCAACGCCGGACCAGGCTACGACGGCCCGACCGGCAACGGCTCGATCTCCGGCACGGTGGTCGCCGGCGGCCCCGGCATCGGCGGTAGCTACGCCGCCGACACGTACGCGAACTCGGCGCTCGTCGCCGGCGGTGTCTATCCCAACCGGCTTGACACCACCTACTGGTGGGAGTGGGGCACAACCACCAGCTACGGCCAGCAGACCGCGCCGCAGGACATCGGCTCGGGCTCCGCGCTCGCCTCGGTGCAGGACGACATCCCAGGCCTCCAGCCCGACACCACCTACCACGTGCGGCTCGTGGCCGAGAACTCTGAGGGGACCACCTACGGAAACGACTTCACGCTCGCCACCGGCACCGGGACCGACGACCCCCCGCAGTCAACCGCCGCCCCCACGCTCAGTGGCGCCGCCGAGCAGGGCGTGCAGCTGATCGCCGGCCCGGGGACCTGGAGTTCGGTGGGCACCCTCGCCTACCAGTGGCAGGAGGGGCCGACCGCGACCGGACCGTGGGCGGGCCTTCCGGGCGCCACCGACTCGACCTACACGCCGACCGAAGCCGATGAGGGCGGCTACCTGCGCGTAGTGGTGACCGACGAGACCGGGACGGGCGCCACGTCCGCCCCCTCGGCCGCGGCCGGGCCCGTGACCGTTGGCACCCCGGTCAACACGAACGTACCCACCGTGACCGACACGGGCCCGGTTGGCTCCTTCAGCGACGGCGACACACTGATCGCCACGTCCGGGACGTGGAGCCCGACCGGCGACACGATCACCTACGCCTGGCAGCGCTCCACCGACGGTGGCACCACATGGCAGAGCATCCCCGGCGCCGACGCAAGCGCCTACACCCTGACCGACGCGGACGTCTCCACCGAGGTCCGAGTCCAGGTCACCGAGTCCGACCCCTCGGGCACCGTTTCGGCGACTTCAACTCCGGTTGGCGTAGCCGCCCCGCCTGCGCCGGTCAACCTCGCCCCGCCGAACATGTTCTGGTGGGGCACGTTTGAGCCCGGCACCACCGTGAGCACAACCGACGGCTACTGGGATCCCGGCGGCGAGAACGTCACTTATGCCTGGCAGCGCTCTCCGGACGACGTCAACTGGCAAACCATTCCGGGCGCCGACGGGACGACGTACACCCTGGGCGCCGCCGACGAGGGGTCCTACATCCGCGCGCTGGTCACCGAGAGCAATCCGGGCAGTACCGCGACCGCCGCCTCAGCGTCGTACGGGCCGGTGTCCGACCCTGGCGCGACGCCGGTCCCAACGCCGATCCCCACCTTCACACCGACGCCGCCCGCCGCGCCCGACCCTCCCCCGTCAGCGCACGCCGCCGTGACACCGACGACTCCAACGAGATTGGCGGTGAGCGCCGGCACCCTGACCGCATCGCGACCGGTGAAGCTCACCTTCACGGCCCCGGCGGGAGTCACCGTACGGGTGACGATCACCCGGCTGGTCCACGGCAAGGCCCGAGCCGTGGGCTCGCAAACCGTGAAGGTCGGTCGCTCGGGCCGCGCGGCGGTCACCGTGAGCCTTCGGTTCGCCGGCCACCGGCTCGCGCCCGGCAACTACCGGGTCAGCGTGCAGTCCGTCAGCGGCCGGGCCGCGTCCTCGGCTGCGTCCATCAAGCTCACGGTGCGCTGACGCGGCGATCGCGGGCCCGTCGGCCCGGTCACGTCTCGATGCGCCAACCCAGGGCACGGCGGCGCGAGCGCGACAGCTGGCTGACCACGAGGTCGTAGGAGTCCTCGATCATCTCCTGCAGAAGGCGATCGGACAGCGAGCCGTCGATCGTCACGGTGTTCCAATGCCGCTTGTTCAGGTGATATCCGGGTCGGACCGCCGCGTGCGCCTCGCGCAGCTGCTCGGCGAGCAGGGGCTCGCATTTCAGGCTGACCTGTAGAGGATGTTGACCGAGCCGCGAGATGGCAAACACCTTGTCGGCGACCTTGAACACCGAGGTCTCGGGTGCGAACGGGAAGGTCTCGCTCGAGCCGGGGAAACTCAGACAGCGTCGGCGCAAGGCGGCACGGTTCATGGCTGTGAATGCGGACGCGCTCCCTACGCGGGTCGGCGCGCGGCCTCATAGGCGAAGTCAATCGTCTCACGAAGGACGTCGCGGTCGCCGAGCTCGTGGCGGACATCGCGCTCGAACGCGGCCGCCTGGTCCCCAAGCACGGTCCGGGGAAGAAACGACGTCGAGTACACCAGCCCGATCAGCTCGTCGGTGGTCCAGTCGTGGACGGTGGGAAAGCGCGCCGAGTGGACGTCGCGGAAGCCGGCCGATGTCAGCACGTCCGCGTCGGGCCGCTGCCGGCGCGGCCGGTCCCATCCGGCCGGGATCCTCGCCTGGGCTCCCATCTTGATCCTCCACCGCTCGAGCAGGGCGGCCATCGCCACCTGCCAGTCCGCGTCGCCGGTCCACGGGCCGGTGGACCAGAGGAGCGCGACCGAGCCCCCCGGCTGCAGCCAGCGAAAGGCGCTCCCCGCGACAGCGTCGCGCCGCAGCCGGTGAAACGCGTTGCCGATCGCCACCAGCTCGAACGCACCCGCGGGCGCGGTGAGGTCCTCGGCGCGGGCGGCCAGCGCATGCACGTGGGTGCCAGGAACCGCCTGTGCCTTGGCCCGCACAAGCTCGATCATGTCTGGCTCCTGATCGACGGCCCACACCTCGGCGAAGCGCTCCGCCAGAGCGAAGGTGATCTGACCGGTGCCGCACGCGAGGTCGAGCAGGCGGCCGTGTCCGCTCGGGCCGGTCGCCTCGATCAGGTCATCGATCATGGCCTTGGGGTAGGCGACTCGGAAACGGTCGTACTCGCGCGCCGTCCCGCGGTAGAGATCGGGGTGGAACTCGATCACGTTTGTCGATTCGACATTGTGAGGGTCGCCTTAGGGTTACAAATTGGACTTATCTCGGAGTGGGGGCCCGTTAGCCTCGCCCGCCGTGCGGACACGGTTGGGAGCACGACAAGCCAGATGGCTGGCGGGCGCCCTGGTCGTCAGTATGGCCGCGCTGCTCGCGCTGGGAGTTAGCGTCCTGCCTGCGGCCGCGCACGACCGGAACGGCGGCTGGGGAAACGGCCACGGCGATCACCACCGCAGGGGTCCGGACCAGTTCACGAACACCGTGTTCGTGAACGGGGCCACGATCACCCACCCGGGCCCGAACGGGCTCGAGGCGATCTCGCAGCCCGACGACATCACCTACCTCGACGGGCACATCTTCGTCGGCTTCCAGAACGGCGTCGGCCCGCAGGGGCAGCCGAGCACGACGGGTAACACGAGCAGCACGATCGTCGAATTCAACCGCCACGGCGGTGAGGTTAACCAGTGGGACGTCGTGGGCAAGTGTGACGGGCTCACGGCGGATCCGGACACGCACCGGGTGATCGCCACGGTCAACGAGGACGCGAACTCGAGCCTGTACCTGATCGATCCGCGCGGCGGCGGCAGCGCGGTCCACTACTCCTACAACGAGCCGCTGCCCTCCAACGGAGGGACGGACGCGATCGAGATCTACCACGGGATGATTCTGATCAGCGCCTCGGCTCCGGGAACCATCGGGGCGCCCGCACCGCAGCCGAACTACCCGGCCGTCTACCGGGTCGTGCTGGACAGCGCGACGGATGTCGCCACCGTCAAGGCCTTGTTCTACGACGAAGACTCCGCGACCGTCGCCAATCGCGACAGCGCTCAGTTCGGCCAGGCCGTGTCGCTGGCGCTTACCGACCCGGACTCCAACGAGGACGTCCCGTTCTACGCGCGTCGCTTCGCCGGCGATTTCATGCTCACCAGCCAGGGCGACAAGCAGCAGATCTTCGTGCGCGACGCCGGGACTCCGCGCCAGCGGCTGTCGGTCCTGAATCTGTCGGACTCGGTTGACGACACCGCGTGGCCGTCGGACCGCAACGGCGCGATCTTCACCACGGACAACTCGAATGACACGGTCAACGAGATCAGGGGACCGTTCGAGCCAGGTGAGGTGTTCGTGGCCGACACGCCGTGCGACGCAAACGATGCTCCCAGCACGTGCCCCGCTCCGGGATTCCCGCCGAACTTCCTTGGCCTGCTGGATCCGTACACGGGCGCGATCACGGCGGTCAACGTGCAGGGCCCGTCGTTCGCGCCGCAGGGAATGCTCTTCCTGCCCTAGTCCGGCTGAGACCGCTCAGTGGAGCGGGTGGGCCACGCCGGTCAGGACGACCTGGTGCGAGGAGGCGGGAGACAGGCTGGCTTGCTGGCGGGTGACCGTCAGGGTGGTGAACCCCTTCTGCGGTGACACCCCCGACCACATGGTGATGCTGGTGGGCTGGTTGAAGGTGCCGATCGGGACCAGGTCGCCCGCCGGGTTCCTGAGCCACGCCTGGTAGTAAGTGCCGTTCTGCTTGCGCAACGGCAGTCCGCGGGCGCTGAGGTTCACACGCCAGCCGGCGTCGGTCTTGGTCAGCGTCGCGTTGCCGCCGGCGCCCGGGGCGAGCGCGGTGGCGTGCAGAATCACGCTGAACTGCGTCGGAGCCGGACCGCGCCCGGTGAGCAGGACGACGGCGGCGACGATCACCGCCAGCCCGGCGGCGAGCGCGGGCACGAGCCCGCGCAGACGGGGTCGGCGCCAGGCGCGCAGTCGGCGCAACGGGGCCACGGCGCCCACGTCTTGCGCGGGCGCAGCCGGAGCCTCCTCCGCGTCCGCGGCCTCGGCGATGGCTGCGACGACGCGCCCCTCGAGAGCCGGGTCGGGCTCGACCCAGGTCGCCTCGTCGGCCAGCAGCGCCCGGAGATCGTCGAGGCTCTCCCGATCAGCCGGCTCGAGCGGCACGCTCGAGTCACCGGAGAGATAGTCGATCAGGTGCTTGTCGGTCACGCTCATTGGAGACCTTACCTCGGTGTCGGGGGGTCGGAGGCATTGGCAGGAGAGGCCGATTCGGAGCCGGCTGCCGGCTCGCGCAGGTGGCCGAGAAGCGCGGCAAGCCGGCGATGGGCTCGGAAGGTGCGGGACTTGATCGTGCCGACCGGCAGATCCAGCCGGGCGGCGATCTGGGCATGGCTGAGCCCTTCGAAGTGCGCCAGGCGGATCAGGCGGCGCTCCTCTTCGGGCAGCTGGTCGACCGCCCGCCGGACCTCCCAGATCTCGTAGGCGGTCTCGATGCCAACCGGTCGCGTGACCAGCTCGGGCGAGGCCGGATCGACCTCCTCGAGCGCGACGCCCACCGGCCTGCGGGCCTCGCGCCGGTGGATGTCGATCGCGGTCCGGCGGGCGATCGTGGCCAGCCATGGCCCGAGCTCACGGGTGACGTCGAAGCTCGCCGCGGCACGCCAGGCCGCCAGGAACGTCTGCTGTGTGGCCTCCTCGGCCAGGCCGCGGTCGGCGAGCAGCTTGAATGCGACCGCGTAGACCAACCGCCCGTAGCGCCGGTAGACGGCGCGAACGCCGTCCGGATCGCCACCGGCGAATTTGGCGGCGAGATCGGATTGGGTCGCCGCGATCATCTCATCGCGCAATACGGCAACGCCGTCGATGCGGTTCTCGGGCGGCCTTCCGATCGCGCGTCTCGGTTAGCCTGCCGAGGTCCCAACCAGGAGGAAGACATGGTCAAGCTCGTCGTCTGCTACGGCGCCCCCGAGGACCCGGCGGATTTCGATCGCCACTACATCGAGACGCACGTCCCGCTCGTGCACAAGATCCCCAACCTTCAGCGCTTCGAGCACGGCAAGGTCCTCGGAAGTCCTGACGGCGCGACGCCGCCCTACTACTACCTGGCCGAGCTCTGGTTCGACAGCCCCGAGGACCTGCAGGCCGGAATGGCGAGCTCCGAGGGCCAGGCGGCCGGAGCGGATGTCGCGACGTTCGCCAGCGGTGGCGCGACGCTGATGATCGCTGAAGCGTCCTGAGCGCGAGCATGGAGATCACCCGCAACTCGCTGGACTCGAGCCGCGGGCCGAGCGACTGGTTCACCGGAACGGTGTACCTCGACACGGTGGCGACGCCATCGGAGCCGTCCCGCGTGGCCGCGTCGAGCGTCCACTTCACCCCCGGCGCCCGGACCGCATGGCACACCCACCCGCTCGGACAGACCATCTGGGTTACCGAGGGGATAGGCCGCTGCCAGCGCCGGGGCGGGCCGGTCGAGGAGATCCGGCCCGGCGACCGTGTGCACTTCGAGCCCGGCGAACATCACTGGCATGGCGCCGCCCCCAACCGGTTCATGACGCACATCGCCATTCAGGAGGTGGATGAGACCGGTAGTCCGGTCAGCTGGGGCGAGCACGTGACCGACGAGGAGTACGGCGGAGGGCCGGCCTTGTAACGCCGGCGTCTCAGGCGGGCGCGAGCCAGCGGGCGAGCGCCTCCATCGGGTAGTGCCTCGCCGCGGCGATCCGGCGGGGCAGCGGCTCCGACCGCTGCCCCGCCGGGACACGCGTTACCGGTGGCGGTGCCGCTTAGAGGTGAGCCCGCCGATCGCCGTAACCGGGCTTTCCGAGTTCGTCACCCGGTTCCATCCACCCGAAGAGACCGGCTGGGTCGTTCCGTTGCTCGCTTGCCCGTAGTACACGAACTGGATCGCCCCGTACTCACCCTGGACCGTCTCGGTGGTCTCTTTCGAGGTACCCGAGATGTGGATGTTGGTAATCGCCACGTCCTTCATCAGGTACTGCGCGACCGGGGTCGCCGTGCTGTTCGCACCGGCCTTGCGCACGATGATCTCCGCGGATGCCAGGAGTTTTCCTGCGGCCAAAGTGAGGAACAGATTCGAGCTGTACCTGTCGACGGTCTTCGTGACCGTGAATGGCTGGAAGGTCACCTTGCCCGCGCCCGCGCCGGCCGACTGGCTGCCGATGTTAAGAGTGCTGGCGACGCCGAGGTCGAACGACGTCAGGTCGAATTCCTGGTTCTGCGAGCCCGATACCTGACTCTCTCCGATGGGGACGGTGCTGAGTCCGCCGAGGTTCGCGTTCGTCGGAGTGAGCTGCATGACCACGTCAGTGTTGGAGCCGGGCTGCGCAGAGACTCCTCCCGCCGGGCCGGTCGCACCGTTCTGTCCGTTCTGTCCGTTCTGCCCGTTCTGCCCGTTCTGTCCTGGGGGCCCCTGTGGGCCGGTCGGTCCCTGCTGGTTCCAGGTGACCGTCGCTTCGCCTTCGGTGCATGTGCTCGCGGCTGGGTCGCTGTCGGTCGTGTCGCTTGGATCGATGACGCGAAGCTCCCCGGGGGGTGCCTCTTCTTCCTCGGCGAACGAGGGAGTCAGGTAGCACCCGGTGATCGTCCCGTTGGACGATGGGATCGACGCAGCCGCGACGGCTCCGCCGATCCCTAAGCCGAGCGCGGCCACGGTTGGGACCAGCACCTTCCAGGACACGCGCAGATCTCGCCATGCGCGGCGACCCTCGCGCGGAGACTCGTTCTCCATTGCTCCTCCTAGAGTTGGGCGCCCCCCATGGCCCCTTCCCCACTCGGGCGATTCAACCAGACCGTCCGGCACGCCGTCAACGCTCCCGGGACGACCGCTTGAACCCCCCATACGGACGCTCTAGTCTGGTTGCGGGCATGGACACGCTGTCGAGATCGGCGGGCGGGCAGGGCCTTACGCGCCCGGTGAGCGAGCCACCAGATGGGTCGCGCTCACGTCGCCGCTTGCCCTTGCTCATCGGCGGCGTCGTGCTCGCGCTGGTAAAGGTGGACGGGCTTGCCGTCGCGCTCGATCATCGGTCGACGCTGTTCGCGTTTCTGGCGCTGGCTCTCGTGGGCGCGGTGTTGCGGCCCAGGCCGGTCGTCATCGCGGCGACCGTCGCCCCGTTGCTCGCCCTCGTGCTCGATCCGCATTCGCTGCTGGCCGGCGTGGCCATCGGCTTCGGCGCGTTCGTGCTGCTGATGGTCCTGTTCGTCGGGATCGCGACCGCGCTGCACGCTCGGCAGGCTCGGGCATGGAAGCCGGGCCGCGTCGGGCGCCATTAGCCGTCGCGCTCGTGCCCGGTGAGCGTGGCCCTTGCGGTGCGGATGAGGACGCGCTCTGCCTCGTCGGTGGCCATGGCGCCCACGGTCACCTGGCGGCTCGCGGCGTGGATGATGTCGGTGAGGATCCCGATCAGCCACTCGATCGGAAGCTCGGGATCAAACTCGCCGCTGCGCTGGCCGCGACCGAGAACGGCGCGCACGGGAGCGAGCGCCGGCTGCAGTCGCGCCCGCAGCTCGGCGCGCTCGAGGCGCTGAGGGTTGACGATCACCAGACCCCGGTAGCGGCCGATCACCTGCCACGCGGCGCGCAGCATGCGGTCCATCGCTTCGGTGGCGCTGCCGTGGTCGGGGCGCGCGGCTTCGAGCGCGGCCGCCACCTCGTGGACCGACTGCTCGGTCAGCGCATCGAGCAGCGCGTCGCGGCTTGCGAAGTGGTGGTACACGGTGGCACGCGACACGCCGGCCCGCGTGGCCACCTGCTCGAGCGTCGCGGCCGGGTCGGCAGCGATCAGCTCGGCCGTGACGTCGAGGATGCGTTGCGCGTTGCGCCGGGCATCGGCGCGACCGCTCGGCACCGGCGAAAAACTTGACACGGCTGTCAAGCTTATACGCGTGTTGCGCGGACAGCTGTGCTACCTGCAGATCCCGGCGGACGACATCGAGGTCTCGGCGCGCTTCTATGAGCGGCTGTTCGGCTGGAGTGTCGAGCCGCCCGGCGCGGGGTTCGAGGCGCCTGGCCTGATCGGGCAATGGGTCACCGACCGGCCCGCGTCGCCGGAGGCAGGACCCGTGGGCTGGATCAACGTTCCAGACGTCAGCCGCAGCCTGGCGGATGCCGCTGCCGCGGGCGCCACCGTGCGCCAGGAGCCCACGCCAGACGGCCCGCGACAACTCGCCTCGTTCCTCGATCCCGCCGGCAACCTGATCGGGGTTTTCCAGCAGGGTGATCGTGCGCCGGCCTCCGAGCCCATCGGGCGGGTCGAGAACCGGACGATGCCGGCGTCGACGGTGATTCCCGAGCTCACCTACGACGACGTGACCGAGGCGATCGAGTGGCTGTGCGACAGGTTTGGCTTCGTCGAGCGCTGGCGGGCCGGCGATCATCGCGCGCAGCTCTCGATCGGGAACGGCGCGGTGGCGATCACCGAGCCGCGCACGTCGAATGTTCGGCCCGGGCCGAGGGACATCATGGTTCGGGTTGATGACGCCGCAGGGCACTGCGAGCGCGCCCGGGCGCGCGGCGTCACCATCGTCAGTGAGCCGCGCGACTATCCCTACGGCGAGCGCCAGTACACCGCCGAGGATCTAGGCGGCCACCACTGGTGCTTCTCGCAGTCGATCGCGGATGTGGCGCCCGAGGAGTGGGGCGGGACGACGGGGCCAGCTCTTGACACGTCGCCGCACCGCCCGTCCATCTCGGTCATGCTGATCGTGCCCGATGCGGAGGCCGCCATCGCGTGGTACTACGACGCGCTCGGTGCCGACGTGCTCTGGAACCTGGGCGGGGTGGCCGGTCTGCACGTCGCCGGCGCCCCGTTCTTCCTGCATGAGGTCAACCCGCGCAACCCGTCCGAGACGAGCCCCGACCGGGCCGGCTTCACCAGCGTCCGGATCGAGCTGTTCGTCGACGATCCCGACGCGTTCGTCGAGCGCGCGCTGGCCGCGGGCGCGACGGCCGGATCACCGGTGGTGGATCACCAGACACCGTGGGGTAACCACCGCCAAGGCGGCTTCCGGGACCCCTTCGGCCATAACTGGTCGGTCGGCGACCGCTCCCCTCTGTCTGGCTGACCCGGTCCGGACGGGGTGCGATGGCCCCACGGACGCCGCGCGCCAGCGCGGCCCCTAACTACGAACTCGGCAAACCCTCCGCGGTGAATTCCGCTTCAGCGGTCCTGCCCGGGGGGCGCGCTCGGGCGCATGAAAATTTTGGGGATGATGGCGGGGTCGCCCGCGACGCCGTCGCGACTTGGTGCTTGTGAGCCCGGATTCAGCGTGGCGTGTGGGTCTCCCCGGAGCTCCGGATTGTTGCTATGAGCACGCCTGTCAGACTCGTTAGTTCTTAGAGGCCCCTGGGCGACGATCGTGTTGATCTCGGTCTGGGAGGTTCAATGGAGACGGTGGTTGAGCGCCCCGCGGCGCTGGACGTTCATAAGGAGCAGGTGACGGCCTGTGTGAGGGTGCCGGCCGACGGCGGGCGCGAGCAGCACATCGCTGAGTTCCCGACGACGGTGCGGGGGTTGTTGGCGTTGCGCGACTGGCTGGAAGCGCATGCGGTCAGGCAGGTCACGATGGAGGCGACCGGCGTGTATTGGAAGCCGGTGTGGGCGATTCTTGAGGACGATTTCGAGTGTGTGCTGGTCAACGCCCGGCACGTCAAGAACGTCCCGGGTCGCAAGACCGACGTCTCGGATGCGGCGTGGATCTGCCAGCTGGCGGAGGCGGGGTTGTTGCGCGCGAGTTTCGTGCCGCCCAAGCCGATCCGTCGGCTGCGGAACCTGACCCGGTATCGCAAGACGCAGATCCAGGAGCGCCAGCGGGAGGCCAACCGGCTGCACAAGGCGCTGGAGGACACCGGGATCAAGCTCGACTGCGTCGCCTCAGACATTCTCGGGGTCTCCGGCCGGGCGATGCTCGCCGCGCTGTGTGAGGGCACGACCGACCCCGAGATGCTGGCCGAGCTCGCCCGGGGCAAGCTGCGCAAGAAGATCCCCGCGCTGCGGGAGGTGCTCGAGGGCCGCTTCGATCGCCATCACGCGGTGTGGATCGGGGCGATCCTGAACCACATCGACTTCCTCGATGAGCAGATCGACGCGCTCTCTGAGCTGATCGAGGAGGAGATCCGCCCTTTCGCCCCGATCGTTGAGCTCCTCTGCTCACACGTCGGGATCCAGGCCCGCTCAGCCCAGTGCATCCTGGCTGAGATCGGTGTCGACATGAGCGTGTTCCCGAGCGAGAAGCACCTCGCCAGCTGGGCCGGGCAATGCCCCGGCAACGACCAATCCGCCGGCAAACGCCGCTCCGGCAAAACCCGCAAAGGCTCCAAATGGCTGGACTGGACACTCGAAGAAGCCGCCATGGCCGCCATCCGCGCCAATAACACCTACCTCGCCGCCCAATACCAGCGGCTCCGGCCCCGCCGCGGCCACAAGAAAGCACTCGGCGCGGTCAAACACACCATCCTCACCAACCTCTGGCACATGCTCTGCACCGGCCAGCTCTACAACGAGCTCGGCAACGACTACTACCGCAAACGCGACCCCGAACGGATCACCAAACGCCTCATCGCCCAACTCGAGAGCCTCGGCCACAAGGTCACCCTCCAGGAGCTGCCCCAGGCCGCCTGACGTCAACAACACGACACCGCGGGATCGAACGCCAAACGGGATTTTCCTGTCAGTCGCCTATACGGCCTACGAGCCGGATCTCGGCGGGCGCGGGTTGCCGAGTTCCGGGTTATGACCCGGCGACCGACGTGCGTGACGCCGCGGCGGGGCGCGCTGCGACCACGCGGTCGAGCCACCCCCCGAACAGCGCCCGTGCCAGCGTGGTCATCTGCTGTTCGTGCTCGGCGATCTCGCCGACCAGCTCGGGCAGCGCGCCCGCGCCCAGGGTTGCCTCGAGGCTGGCGGCGTAGGCGGGAACCGCTGCCCACTCGTCGGCGAGCGCGATCCCGACCTCGATGTGGAACTGCATTCCATACGCGCGGTCCACGACGAACGCCTGGTGCTCGTAGGCGTCCGAGCGCGCGAGCTGGATCGCGCCGGACGGCAACGCGAACGTGTCGCCGTGCCATTGCAGTGCGGAGAACGAAGCGGGGAGCAGAGAGAAGACCGGATCGGACGCCGCCGCGGCGGTCCGATGCACCGCGAGCACGCCCACCTCCGGCGTCTCCCCCGCAAACACGTCGGCGCCGAGGCTCGCGGCCAGCAGTTGCGCGCCGAGGCACACGCCCCAGATCGGCATCCCGCCGGCCACCGCTTCCGCGATCAGGGCCTTCTCGGCCGCGAGCCACGAAAAGCGCGAGTCCTCGTACGCGCCCATCGGGCCGCCCATGGCGATGATGCCGTCGAACTCACGCCAGTCCGGGAGCGGCTCGCCCTGGTCGACCATCACCCGCTCAAGCGTTCCCCCGCGCTCGAGCAGCTCGTCCTCGTACGCGCCGGGTGGTTCACAGGCGATGTGCTGGAGAACGAGCAGTCGCGTCACAGCCGGGAAACTAACGGGTGTGGAGAACCGGGACATCGCCGACCGTCTCGACGCGTTCGCCGCCCTGCTCGAGCTGGGCGAGGCCAACCCGTACACCGCCCGCGCCTACCGCCGGGCTGCCGACACCATCCGCGGCGCGGCGCTACCGGTGGCCGACCTGGTGCGGACCGGCAAGGTAAGACAGCTGCGCGGGATCGGCCCCGGAATCGAGTCGCGGCTGCGCGAGCTGATCGATACGGGACAGATCGCCGAGCTGGCCGAGCTCGAGCGCGAGCTCGCGCCCGACCTGGTCGGGCTCGGGCGCTACCTCGGCCTCAGCGCCAAGCGCTCGATCGAGCTCGCCCGCGCGCTCGACGTGCGCACGCTCGACGAGTTACGCGAGGCGGCCGCCGCCGGGCGTCTGGCCACGGTGCCCGGCATCGGACCGAAAACCGAGGAACGCCTGCGCGAGGCGCTCGCCGGCGCCGATGATGCGAGACCCCGTGAGGGCCTGCTGCTCAGTCGCGCGCGGGAGCTGGTCGGAGGGATCGCCGAGGCGCTCGACGGCGCCGTCGCCGGCGACGTCCGCCGGTGGCGCGACTCGTGCGAGCGGCTCGCCGTGGTGTGTGTCGCGCCCCACGATCCAGACACGATCCTCGCGCGCTTTGCCGGCTTGCCCCAGATCGTCGGGCTGATCGAGCAGGGCCCGCGACACACGGTCGGCGTCACCGTCGAGGGTGTGCCGGTCGAGCTGGTCGTGGCCGAGCCGGAGCGGTTCGGGACCGCGCTGCTGCAGGCCACCGGCGCCCCCGACTACGTCGCCGCGCTCGAACCGCTCCCGGACGGCCCGGACGAGCATGCCGTGTACAAAAGCCTCGGCGTCCCCTGGTGCCCGCCCGAGCTGCGCGAGGAGCCCTTCCGGGGCGAGCCGCCCCCGCTGCTCGAGCTGCCCCAGATCCGTGGCGATCTGCACTGCCACACGACCTGGTCCGACGGCCGCGCGAGCGTGGAGGAGATGGCGGTCGCCGCGCGCGATCGCGGCTACGACTACGTGGCGATCTGTGACCACACCCCAGCGGTCGGTGCCGTAAAAGGGCTGAGCCCGGACGACGTGCGCCGCCAGGGCGAGGAGATCGCGGCCGCCAACGAGAAGCTGGCGCCGTTCCGCGTCCTGCGCGGGATCGAGTGCGACATCCTGCCCGACGGTCGGCTCGACCTGCCCGACGCCGTGCTGGCGGAGCTCGACTGGGTCCAGGCCAGCGTGCACGGCGGGCAGCGGATGCCGCGGCGAGAGATGACCGCGCGCGTGGAGGAGGCGCTGCGCAATCCGTACGTGCGATGCCTGAGCCACCCCACCGGCCGCTACATCAACCGGCGGCCCGAGAACGCGCTGGATCTCGACCGGGCATTCGAGCTCGCGATCGAGCTGGGCGTGGCCCTCGAGGTCAACGGCCTGACGCCGCGTCTGGACCTGAGCGGCGAACACGTCCGGGACGCGCTCCGCGCCGGCGTCGAGCTCGTGTGCTCCACGGACGCCCACTCGGTGGCCGGCCTGGGCAACATGGAGTACGCGGTGGCGACCGCCCGCCGGGGCTGGGCCGAGCCGAAGGACGTCGTCAACACCCGGCCGCTCGAGGCGGTCCTCGGCTATCGCGCTCGCGCCAGCGGGCGGGCCTGATCAGCCGACCAGCAACACAAGCTTGCCGCGGACATGACCGGCCTCGCTGACGCGGTGCGCCTGGGCGATGTCGGCCAGCGGAAAGGTCTGCGCGACCGGCAGCACGAACTGCCCGGACGCGATCAGCGGGCCGATGTCGTGCAGGGCATGGACGGCGCGCTGCGCGCCCGGGCCTCCGCTCATCGTGGCGCCCGTCTGCTGCGCCCCCTCGTAGTCGGCGATCGTGACAACGCGCTCGGGGCCGCCGGCCAGTTCGACGAGCGCCGGCAAGGCTCCGCCCCCGGCGGCGTCGAGGGCGGCGTCTACCCCGTCGGGCGCCAGCTCGCGGACGCGGCTCACCAGCCCGTCGCCATAGGTCGTCGGCTCGGCGCCGAGCGAGCGCAGGTAATCGTGGTTGTTCGGGCTGGCCGTCCCGATCACCCGGGCGCCGCGCCCCCGCGCGAGCTGCACGGCCGAGCTGCCCACCGCGCCGGCGGCCCCGTTGATGAGCACCGTGTCGCCGGCGCCGACGCCGAGCAGATCGAGCGTTCGCCACGCGGTCTCAACCGCCACGGGAAGCCCGGCGGCGCCCGCGAAGTCCAGCGAGGGCGGGATCGGCGCGTAGTCCGAGAGCAGCGCGAGCTCGGCCGCGCCTCCGCCCCCGGCGACGAACCCGAACACCTCGTCACCGGGTGCGGCGTCGCTCACGCCCTCGCCGACCTCGTCGACCACCCCGGCCGCCTCGCGCCCGGTTTGCTGCGGCAGATCGCCACCCCTCATGCCGCCGCGCAGCTTCCAGTCGATCGGATTGACGCCGGCGGCCCGGACGGCGATGCGGATCTGGCCGGGTCCGGGATGAGGATCGGGGAGTTCGACCAGCTCAAGGACCTCTGGCCCGCCAAACCGGCTGTATTGGATCGCCTTCATGGTTTGCCGGCCAATTCTCGACTATTTGACGCGGCGCAGCGACGGCCGGTCGCCGGGCGGTTGACCGTGCTCGGGGTGGCCCGCGTCCCGGTGCACGAGCATCTCGAGCGCGCCGAAGGCATCCGGGTCCAGCCCGCTGGGCACGTCGTGGCGCATCACATCGAGCGCGGCCCGGGGTGCATAGGCGGGACGGTAGGGCCGGTCCGAGACGAGCGCTTCGTACACGTCCGCGACCGCCAGGACCCGCATCGGCATCGTCAGCTGCTGTCCGGCCAGGCCCAACGGATAACCGTTGCCGTCGATGCGCTCGTGATGGGCGCTGGCCACGGTCGCCAGCTCGCGGAAGCTCGCGACCCGGCCCAGGATCTGCTCGGTCAGGAGGGGATGCTGCCTGACAAGTTTGATCTCGGTCTCGGTGAGCGGGCCGGGCTTGTCGAGGATGCGGTTGGAGATCGACAGCTTGCCGAGGTCGTGCAGGAGCGAAGCGCGCCGGAGCTCGCGCATGGCGTCCTCTTCGAAGCCGAGGACCGCGGCGATTGCAGTGGCGATCTTGCCGACGTTGTCGCAGTGGTCGTGGGTCCAGGACGACTTGGCGTCGATCACGGCGGCGAAGCCCTCGGCGATCCGGTCCAGCCGATCCTCATCGGCGCTCATGACGTGGTCGGCCGGCTCGAGGGCCGACACGTCCGCCTCGGTCAGCGACGACCAGAACCCATCGTCCGAATCCAGCCCAACCAGCGCGTCGACGAGCATCGGATCGAACCACTGGCCGCTGCGGCGACGCAGAACCCTGGACATCACCCGGACGCCGCGCGCACGGTGGAAGACCTCCGCCGTCTGGGCCAGGCACAGGATCCGAGCGAGCACCGGTATGTCCGGACCCGCCAGACCGCGCGGCTGACCGTGCCCGTCCCAGTGTTCGTCGAGGGCCCGGATCGCCTCCGCGGTCGCATCCGGGAAGCCGAGCTTGTGGGCGATCTCGGCGCCCCGGTCGCATCGCGCCTTCATCAGCGATCGGGTCACGTGGCCCTCGTTGCGGATCGCGCGCAGGCGATTGCCTCGCTCGAGCATCGACCCGTCAGGCGCGACCGTACGCACCGACCACACGAACGCGTTCAGCGGTCGCGCCCAATCGACAAGCTTCGAGGTCCGCTTGGCCATCTGATCATCGGCGCCAAACAGCGCCGCCATGTGCGCCGCATTCGCGGAGCATCCCGCGTCCTTCAGGAGCAGCGCGTAGAACAGATCTGACCGCGCCCCCGCGTCCAACCCGATCTCCTCGGCCAGTCGCATCCCGATCAGGCACGAACGCCGGGCGTGGCCCGGAGGCTCTCCCTCGCCGACGTCAAGCGCAACCGAGAGCGCGCCAATCAGCTCGGATAGCGCGATCTCGTGCGAGTCGGCCATCAGGACGGAGTATCGCCGCCGGCCACCGCCGGGACAAGGCCGGTTTGATCAGGCGGGCGGCCAGGGACCCGCGCCGGCGCCCAGGCTGTTCAGCCAGTTGCGCATCGCGGTGCCGGCAGGGGTGATCTGGCCTTCCTCGTAGCCGGTGGTCGCCTTCGCCAGGGTGATCCCGTTCAGGGTCGACCAGCCGTACTCGATCGCCGTGCCGGACGGGGCGTAGCGGGCGATGGCCTGCCCCTGTTGGAGGATCGTCCCGGCGGGTGCGATGTCCGTGATCTCCTCGGCCACGTACTGGACCTTGCCCGCGTCGGAGCCGTCGAGCAGCTCGAAGTAGACCAGCGGCTGCCCGGCGTACCAGTTGGGCTCGATGCCGAGGATCTTCACCCGGCAGGGGGCGAGGATCGGGGCGCCCACGGGGAGCTGTGCGTCCACCCCTTGGTCAGTCCGCTCCCATCGCGAGACGAACTGGAGCGGATCGATGTAGCTAGCGCTGTTGGTCCTCACGGCGATGAACTCCTCGCGGAGCTCCTGCCTGACTTGAGAGAGCGGAGGCGCGTGCGCGTTGACATCGCCCACCGGGTCACTCGGCGTGACGACGGCGGCCTGCTGGCCGGCCGTCGGATCGATCACCTGGGGATGGGCCTTGGGGACCGCCCCGGCGCCGCTGGTTGCACCGGTGCCGCTCTGGGTCGCCGTCGATGACGCGGAGCCACACGCGGTCACGGCTACGGTCGCGCTCGCTCCGAGCACGGTCACGAGCGCCAAGATCATGAAGCGGTGAAACATTCCCTTCCCCATCAAGATCGACAACTCGCGCCAACACGTTAACAGCCGATTCCTGCGCGCACGCGGGTTAGGAGCCGCTCGGCAGTTCGGCGGTCGAGCCTGAGCACCGGCGGGTAGGCTTTCGACGTGCCGGATCGAATCGTTTATGTGACGCGTCTTACGCGCGTGCCCTTGATCGGGGCCGACGGCGCGGACATAGGCCGAGTCGTCGATGTGGTGATCGACCTCGGCGGGCGACCGCCGCGGGTCAACGGGTTTGTCGCCGCCGTCGGTCGGCGCCGAGTGTTCGTGGGCGCCGGCCGGGTGGGGGAGATCGAGAGCGAGGGCGTGCGCCTGCGCCGTGGCTCGGTCAACCTGCGCAGTTTCGAGCTCCGTCCCGGCGAGCGGCTCGTGATGGGCGAGTTGGTCGGCGGTCGGGTGCGCGGCGATCGCGTAGTGGACGTCGGCATCACTCCGGCCCCGGAGCCGTTCGCCTGGGAGGTCGCCACGCTCGCGCTTGGAGCCAGTCGCGGGATCACCGGGCGTCGGCGCGAACCCGAGGTGATCGACTGGAGCGAGGCCGGCGAGCTGTTCGCGGACGAGCGCTCGATCGACCGGCAGGCTGCGGCGCTGGGTGGCCTGCACCCTGCTGAGATGGCTGGGGCGCTCCGTCGCCTCCCCCTGAGTCGCCGCCGGGTGCTGGCCGAGGCGCTCGAAGACGATCGCCTGGCCGACCTGCTCGAGGAGCTCTCCGAGGACGAGCAGGTCCGTCTCGTCGAGGGACTCGATCGCGAGCGGCTCGCCCGCGTGCTCGACGAGATGGAGGCCGACGACGCCGCCGACCTGCTCGGGGAGTTCTCGGCCTCACAGCGGGCCGAGCTGCTCGGCGCGATGGATCCCGAGGAGGCGGAGCCGGTCCGTCGACTGCTCGTCTACGAGCCCGACACTGCGGGCGGCCTGATGACGCCCGAGCCCGTGATCCTGGGGCCCCAGGCCACCGTCGCGGAGGCGCTGGCCAGGATCCGAGACGCCGATCTGCCGGTGCCAATCGCCTCCCAGGTGTTCGTCTGCCAGCCGCCTCTGGAGACGCCGACCGGCCGCTTTCTGGGCGTGGTCGGCGTGCAGCGGCTGCTGCGCGAGTCGCCGAGCAAGCCGCTGGCTCGGTGCGTCGACGAGGACTGGGAGCCGATCGCCGCCGATGCCAGCGACCGCGAGGTCGCCGAGCGTCTGGCCGCGTACGACGTGGTGGCCCTCCCGGTCACCGACGCGGCGAACCGCCTTGTCGGGGCCGTTACGATCGACGACGTGCTCGATCGGATGCTTCCAGCCGACTGGCGCACGTCGCGGGTGGGTCCCTGATGGCACGGCGCGACGACCTCAGCACTCCGCGCGGCACGCCCGGTGGCCCGTCCTACGACCCCGACGCATTCGCCCGTTTTGCCGAGCGGATGGCCCGGTTCCTCGGGACCGGGCGCTACCTCGCCGCTCAGACGATCTTCGTGATTCTCTGGATCCTGGTCAACCTCACCGCGGCGTCGCTGCGCTGGGATCCGTACCCCTTCATCCTGCTGAACCTCGCGTTCTCGACTCAGGCGGCGTACGCGGCGCCGATGATCCTATTGGCGCAGAACCGCCAGGCCGACCGTGACAAGGCCGAGGTGGAGCGCGACCGCGAAGCCAACTCCCGCCAGCTCGCCGACACCGAGTACCTGGCCCGCGAGATCGCGGGCATCCGGATCGCCCTCGAGCGCAAGGCAGATCGCGAGGACGTGGTCGATGCGCTCGACCGCCTGACGCTGGCCCTCGGGGAGAGCCACGGGGTGGATGAAGCGGTCTACGCCCGCGATCGCGAGGGCGAAGGGGACTCGGACCTAGAGGAGCCCCAGCTCGATTAGAAATCTCCTCGGGCCGGCCGGCTCGGGGGCTTACGATTGTCGGTGTGCTTGCCCGTGCGCACCGGGCTCCATTCCTCGCGCTGCTCGTGGCGCTGCTTGCGGGCGGCTGCGGGTCGACCCGGATCCTGACCGGAAGTTCGACCCGCGCGGCGCGCGCCACGCCGCTGTCCATACCGGGTCTGAGCGGGGGCCCGGTCGTCATCCCCGATCCAGGACCCACTGGTATCCATCCGGCCGCCGCGGACGTGAGCGTGATCAGGGGGTGGTCCGACGCCCTGCGTCGAGGCGACGTGCGCGCGGCCGCCCGCTACTTCGCGTTGCCCAGCGTGATGATCGACGGCACCGACGCGAGCGGCGACGCGCTGGTGATTCAGATCACCAGCCGCGCGGCGGCCCAGGCCGCCAATGCCTCGCTTCCTTGCGGCGCGCGGCTGATCTCGGCCGATCAGCGTGGCCGGTACGTGAACGCCCTGTTTCGCCTGACCGGTCGCCCGGGACCGGGCGGAAGCGACTGCGGCACGGGTGCCGGCGAGACGGCCCGCACCAACTTCGTGATCGCCCACGGCTTGATCGTGGAATGGATCCGCGCCCCGGATGATCCGGGCGACAACGGCGGGTCGACGGCGCCGGCTCCCGTCTCGCCGGAGGTGCTGCCGCCGTCGGGTCCCAGCGTCTGATCAACGCGGTGGTGTGCGCGCCCTAACATCTTGGTCGTGGACGGCGATCAGCTTCGTAGTCTCCAGGCGCCGCTGAAGGAGCGCTACCGCGAGCAACCCGAGGCGGCGATGGTCACGCTG
>Ga0335074_10003996_pt1 | contig 20301 bp, 18 predicted proteins | sample Lox_Sample_23_FD_206715 | JGI IMG/M metagenome (GOLD analysis project Ga0335074, IMG submission 206715) | Soil microbial communities from Loxahatchee National Wildlife Refuge, Florida, United States - Lox_Sample_2.3 | ecosystem: Environmental > Terrestrial > Soil > Wetlands | place: USA... | reverse complement strand
TTCTCTTACTATCGGATGGGCCGCGAACTGATTCTCGATCGCGGAGAACGTACGCAGGAAAAGAGCCTTACTGGCCTCCATGGAACTAGCATTCCACTTATTCATCACATATCTTACCGCATCAGAATCGCTGTTGATCGAGTACTTATCCTTGAACCCCGGATCTACTCTCAAATCAGAAACTTGTTGCTGGCAGTTCCCCCCGTTGTAAACAAGGCCCCAAGCAATGTCATAGTACTGCTGCTCTGATATGAGTTCGTAGTTCTGGAATAAGTGAAGGTAGCGGAAAATTTCGATCTCACTCCCGCTCATTGAGGTAAGAGCCCTTGACAACTCGATTCGGAGGGACATCCGATGGGTCGCCAACCGATCTTCGCCACCACTGAACCTGGTTCTCCCTTTGAACTGATCCGTAAATGTAATCAGATTGCTTTGTAACCGAGCGACATTCATCTTGTTGTCGCAGACTGCTCTGATATCTTGTTCTCGCATCGGAGCTTCGCGCCTCAAGCGAGCCAACTCTTCTGGTCCGCGTCGTGCCTGTTCGCCCGGAGGGGCCGCCCCCGCCCGGCGCTGCTTGTATTGTTTGAAGTCCCTGAAAACATATGGACCGGCCCATGCCGCTAGGCCTCCCGTGATCGTAAAAAGGATTCCCTGGGCGACGGCGTAGCTAAAAGTCGCGACACTGGCCCGCGATGTGACTGCGTTTAGAAAGCCGAGTGCATACGAAAGTGCCTTCAGGGCAAGGATGACGAACACACCGGCGCGAACCAGCTTCAGAATGTTCTTCATAAGCAAGCAATGTCCGTTCAGGCCGCCACATGACGGCCAACTAACGTCGCCTCCCCAGCAACGGCTTCACGCTCTCCGTACACGTCGCGTATGTGGGGCGTGAGCAGACCGTGGCGAAAGTTTGTCGCTCTGGGGGACGCCGGATGACTGGTGTCGCGATGCGGGCGCGTAACGCTTCAAAACCATCTTCGTCATGCCGTCCCGGTCTGGCACGCACCCGCAGCATTCCCATCCCTGCTTTCCCGTGTCGGTCAGGTACGATTCGAAGCGGAATGCTAAATGCCGTCGGCCCACCGGCGGTCGGCGAGTACACCCAAGCGTTCCTGCACAGCACCAAAGAATAGTCGACTTGCCGCATACTAGCCGCCTGGCCGGAATCCACCCCTCGGTTCCGGCTGGCTCGGAATTATACCCCACAAGTCAAGGCCGCAGCCGCCCTTCTAACGGCCTTGCCTCCCATTAACTTTCTTCCTTGATGTCCACAAATCTACACATCCACAACCGCTTATAATCCCGCTCATGGGCGTCATCAGCCAAATGCGCTTCATCAGCGTGCTTCTCAAACGCGCTCAGCAATGGCCAGTCACGCCGGTAAACGTCAACGACATCACCGATCCAGTGTCGCGCGGCCTGCTCGACATGAGCGTATGTCTCCGGGCGGAGGACATCATTACGCCCGAAGAAGTCGCCGCCCGGCTCAAGGTTCCGGAGTCTTGGGCCTATGAGAAAACACGCGCACGCTGCCGCAATCCCATCCCATGTTTACGGCTAGGGCGCTACATCCGATTCGACTGGAATGCCGTGATAAACTGGCTCTCCGTAGAGGCTGAAAAAAGCTCCAATGCAAAGAGGCCAGGTCTTCAAAAGAAACGGCAGCTGGTACGTTCGCTACTACCGCGACGAGCTTCACGAAGGCCGTCCCGTCCGTCGCCGTGTCTGCGAAAAGCTCGCCAGATATTCAGACGATTACCGCTCAAAGCGCGATCTTCAACCGCTCATCGAGCCGCTTCTGTCGCCGATCAATTCCGGAGACGCGCAGCCGGAAGGCGCAATGACCATCGCAGAATTTGCGGAGAAGAGATATTTCCCGAGCCGACTCCGGAAATTGCGTCCGAGCACCGTAAGAAGCTACACAGTCATGTACAACAATCACGTCAAAAACAGAGTCGGCCACATCCGCTTGCGTGATTTCCACACCAAAGACGCCCAGCACCTGTTCGACAAAATAGCGGCAGACTTGCCGGAGCTTGCCCACCAGACACACCTTCGCACCAAGGCCGTCCTGTCGGCGATCTTTACTTACGCCCGCCAGGAGGACGCCTTACGCGGGATAAACCCCGTGCAAGGCATCAAGGTCGAAGGCAGAAGGTACAGACCCGTCCGCAAGGCTTACACACTCGAAGACATTCAGGCGATGTTGGCTCTGCTGCCAGAGCCAGCCCGCACCATCGTCATTGTCGCCGCCTTTACCGGCCTCCGCGAATCAGAGCTGAGGGGATTGCGCTGGGACGATTACACAGGCGACGAATTGATCGTCCGCCGCAGCGTGTGGCGCACTCACGTCGGCCCGACCAAGACCGAGGCCAGCGGGGAAACTCCCGTACCCGTAATTGCTATTGTCCGCACCGCGCTGGACGCGCACCGCAAGCTGCACCCAGACGACCCCTACATCTTCGCCGGAGAGCGCAAAGGCACGCCCCTGCATCTCGACAATCTCTCACGCCGCGTTATCGCTCCCGCGCTCAATGGCGGATGGAAAGGCTGGCACGGCTTCCGCAGAGGACTTGCAAGCAATCTCTATCGCCTCGGCGTTCCTGCTAAAATAATCCAGGACATCTTGCGACACGCAGACGTGTCCACGACGCAAGCGAATTACATCATCGTGGACCGCTCCGAAACGCAGGCTGCCATGCGGAAACTGGAACGCGCAGTAGGCAAGGAATGGGCAATTATAAAAAAGGGGCAAAAAACTAAGTCCAATTCCCTGATTAAGTTACAAAACTAGGCCGACGTAGCTCAGTTGGTAGAGCAGTCGATTCGTAATCGACAGGTCATCGGTTCAAGTCCGATCGTCGGCTCCAGCAAGTTTCTTCACTTCATGCACTTGGCCGCCGTACCGGCGGACATCACTTTCGTGTGTGTCGTAAATTGTGTCGTAAACTCCCTTCACATGATCCTCCGGTTGCGATCTTCAATCGCTTCGCGCAGAGGTTCAAGCTCGGGATGCTGATAGATCATGGTCGTCCGCAAATCCGCGTGTCCCATGGCATCGCGGACCAGCGCGGGATTCTTGGTTTGCGCCATGACGTAAGTACCGAAAGCGTGGCGAGCGTGATAGAACCAGCCAATTCTGTAAGCCCGCCATCGTGCGCGCGTCACGGAATTGTTTGATGACTCGCGTCAAGGCCGTGCGTTCAAGGTCGCGCATGACCTCCTGCCGGTAGGCGATTGCGTCAAGATCTTGCAACGGTGAGAAGAAGAACGGCGCGAGATTGTACTCCTTCCAATCAGCGGTGACGGCGTCGACGATCTGGTCGAGCTGTAAGTCGTGAAAGAACGCAGGCGCCTCATCTCGAGATGTGAAGTCGTCGGGCGTTCGATAAAGAATGCTGTAGAATGACGCGCAGTTTCCCCAGCTCCCTGGCTGCGGGAACCGAATTCGTTACCTTGCCATCTGGGACGCGCATCAGGGAACGTGAGCAGACGATCCCCGAGCAACGGCCCGTAGGAGTCATCTGCCCCGGCATCAAAATTCGGCGGGGCGATTGCGGGTGTACTCCAAACCCGAATTTGAAGTTTAGCAGTGCCGTCGGCAGCACTCAAGTCGAGCGATCACCTCCATTCGAGGATTTGCGGACCGTCTTGTCAGCCAGAGTCAGTTGTGCTTGAATAAAGGCTGGCAAAGGAGTTTGCCTTCCCGGTGCATGCTGGGAAAAAACGCCCCTCATCCGTTCGAGGTGGCTGATGACTCCTCTTTCAAGACATGCGAGAGATTCGTATGGGAGGAGTTTTGGCCAATCGCGGATACCAAGTTCAGAGCAGTACTTCTCCTCCGTTCCCCAGACAAATCGAGCAATACGTTGCTGTTCGTGTCTGCGGCTCAACACGGATTCGAACAACTCTGGCACTCTGCAGCGGTAAATCTGTTGGCGAATATCCGAGCCAATTCTCAGGTGAGGCATGCTGATGCTCCGCACCATTGGATACAACCTGATTCAGCTTCTCTTCGTGGTCGGCTTTGCCCCGCTGTACGCGGGTGTGCTGAGCCGCTTCAAGGAGAATATTCAGAGCAAACGGGGGCCAAGCATTTTTCAGCCGTACCGCGATCTCTGGAAGCTATTTCACAAAGACGAAGTCGTCTCGTCGGAAACAACGTGGATTTTCCGCGCCACGCCTTACCTGGTGTTTGTCGTTCCGTTGTTTGTCACTAGCCTCATCCCGGTTCTGACCGACTATCCGCTCGCATTCGCTTTTATGGGAGACATGCTGGCTGGCGGATTTTTTCTGGCATTAGGTGGGTTCTTCGCCGCGCTCGCGGCTGTAGATACCGGAAACCCCTATGGGCCGATGGGAGCAAGCCGCACGCGCATGGTGGGATTTCTAGCTGAGCCTGTATTCATGATCGTGTTCTTCACGGTCTCCTTCGTAGCGCAGTCAACAATACCGTACATCGTGCAGCAGAAATGGGTAGCGAGTCCGGCGGCATTCTTTTCCCCAGCGCACATCCTTCTACTCATCGCGTTTCTCATGTTGATCCTCGCCGAAGGCGGAAGAATCCCCGTAGACAACCCGACGGGACACTTCGAACTGGCGATGATTGATGAGTCGAAAGGGCTGGAGTATTCAGGACGCGGTGCGGCTCTCATGAAATGGGGTGGACAGATGAAGTTTCTTGTGCTGACCTGCATCTTTCTTAATGTCCTGCTCGCACCGTGGGGACTTGCGCACGGTCAACAGCTTGGTCATGTGCTACTGGCAGTCCCGCTAATCCTCATCAAGATGCTTTTCTTCATCATTGTGCTGGTGGTGATCGAATCATCGCTGGCGAAGCTGCGCCTGTTTCGTATCAGCGAGTTTCTCGGCGCGGCATTCATCATCTCTGTGGCTGCGATGATCGCCAGCATATTTTCCGGGTCGGCTATCTAGGAAGGAGAAAACGATGAACAATGCTCAGGTGCCACTGGCGGAAGGCCTCAATGCACTGATTGCCGGTCTGATTCTGATTTCCGCGTTCGCGTTGGTGGCCACGCGGCAGATGCAAGGTGTGTTGCGCTTCTTCGTATTCCAGTCTGCTCTTCTGGCTGCCTCGTCTTTCCTGATCGGCTACAGCCGCCACTCGATCCACTTGCTGGCCCTTGGCTGCATCACCGTGGCAGCTAAGGTGGTCGCTATTCCATGGATCCTGAAACGCACATTGCCTAGTGAAGTTTACGAGCGCCGGGAAATCGAACAGGTGCTGAACATCCCTTCGTCGTTGCTGCTGGCACTTCTGCTCGCGATCGCGGCCGAGTTCATTGTAGGCCCCATTACTGCTATTTCCAGCGACCCGGTTATTCGAGCGAACCTGCCGATCGGACTGGCTGGCGTATTGATCGGCGCATACACGCTCATAGCGCGACGCGAGGCGCTTCCGCAGTTGATTGGAATCCTCGCGATGGAGAACGGAGCGTTTTTTGCCGGAATTGCCATTGCTCCTGAGCTCCCCTTGATCGCGGAGTTGGCTGTCGCAATCGATGTGGTTTTGATCGCGGTCGTGGTGGGTGTACTGACTCGGACAATTACCCGCGAGATCGGCACGACGAGCCCCGCACTTCTCGCCGAACTGAAAGAGGAGCCGCAGCCATGGCGCTGATTGCCGCAGTATTTCTGCCTCTTCTTGCTGCCTTGCTTTGCTGGATGAAGCCTCTGCGCAACATTGCCTGGGGGGTGACGGTGGTCTGCCTGGCTCTTAGTCTCGCGGCCTCCGGCATTAGCGCAGAGCAAGTCATTGTGCATGGCCGAGCTGTCGGAGTCCCAGGCTGCATTGAAATCGATGGGCTGGGAGCATTGGTTATCCTGCTGGTTAGCTTCGTGTGTACTTTGGCGAGCATTTTTGCTCGTGGTTACATGCGGCATGGCAGCGATCACGCCGAGCGGCTGTGGTGGTTCTACTGTAACTACAACTTGCTGGCGTTCGCGCTTATTGTCGTCCCAGCGCTCACCGATCCTAATTTGTGCTGGGTGGGAGTTGAGCTGGTCACCCTGTTCTCTGCCTTGCTAGTCGCATTTGAAAGCACCACGCCCGCACTCGAAGCCGCGTGGAAATTTTCGATTCTGACGATCATGGGCGCGCCCATTTCGCTGCTCGGATTTCTCGTTCTCTACTGGGCGTATCGCGGCGCAGGCGGGCCAAGCATTGAAACGTGGCAGGCACTTCATACGCTCGCGCCGTCCATGTCGCCAAATCTACTAAAGCTCGCGTTCTTGCTGGTGTTTGTAGGATTCGGGGCGAAGACCGGGTTGGTTCCGATGCACACCTGGTTGCCGGATGCTCACAGTCAGGCGCCTACCCCGGTCTGCGCCGTGCTGTCCGGCATCAAGACGACGGTGCCTCTCTACGTGATATTACGACTGCTGGCCGTGATCCTGTCCTCGCCGGAGGCGCGAATTGGCGAATGGATGGTTGTGGTTGGCTTGCTTTCGGTTGCGGTAGCGGCGTTCCTGCTCGTGCAAGTACGCGACTACAAGCGCATGTTTGCGTACTCCACGGTTGAACACATGGGTATTATCCTCACCGCCGCGGGATTTGCGACGCAAGCCGGTGCTTCCGGTGCCGTTGCCCAAATGCTGAATCATTCGCTGACCAAGTCATTGTGCTTTTACGCCGCGGGCATCGTCTTGCTCTCGTTGGGGACTCGTCAGATCAGGGACGTGCGGGGTTTGTTTCGAGTCTCGCCCTTTGCGGCGGCCGCGCTGTTACTGTGCGCGTTAGCGATCGCTGGGGCGCCGCCGTTCCCGATCTTCCTGAGTGAGTTTTCGATCCTCTCGGCCGGCCTGCGCGCGGGACACAATGCAGCCGTCGCAATTCTCGCGGTTCTCTTAGTCGTCGCGTTTGTAGCCATCATGCTGCAGGTGAACAGCATGCTATTTGGCAGATCAGATCTTTATTCTTCGACCGAAGAAGTGCCGCTTAGTTGCCGCACAGCAGTCGTCCTGGGTGCGATTCCGATTCTGTTCTTGGGGATTTTTATCCCTCAACCAGTGCATTCTCTGCTCGTGCTGGCGGCACAACAACTGGGAGGGCGTTAGTTATGGCTGTCTCTTCCTCAGGACAAAGAAAACCCGAACCGCGTCTTGATGAACTCGTCACTGCAGTTCTTGACCGCTTTGCAGGGGCAGTGTCACCCGTGCCTGCTGGGCAGGGATTCGCGCTGGGATTTCAGGTGAACCGGACGGAGGCCCTGCGCTCGTTGTGCCGCTTCTTGTTCTGGGACAGGGGCTGCGCGTTCGGCGGAATTATTGCCGAAGAGCACCCGAGTCACTGGCAACTGTACTATCCCTTTCTTCTCCCCGGGCATGGCTGGACTGCGGTCGCCTTGCGGCTACCCTGTGATGTAACCACCATACCTAGCATCAGCGCCGAAGTGCATGCAGCAGATTGGCACGAGCGGGAAATCGAGGATCTCTTCGGGTTGGTTTTCGAGGGACACCCGCGGCTCGGCGACTTCATATTGCACGACCAGGTCTGGCATGAAGGCGTCGCGCCGATGCGCAAGCGCTTTTCCGCAAACCAGCCGCATTTCGAACGGCAACCGAATCTGGAATGGCGCCCGCTCTTGGTCGTGCAAGATCCAGGCTCCTTTGCTATGCCAGTGGGTCCGGTATATGAAGGCGGGGTTGGCGAATCGCTGCATTTCCTGCTAGAGACAGTAGGCGAGGACGTAGTTCGCTCTTCTCCTCGGCTGTTTTACAACTACCGAGCCGTCGAAAAAATTGCCGAGGGAAAAACCGTAAATGATGCGCTGCTCTTGGCCGAGAGGTTCGCTGCCACTTCGGCCTTCGCCCACTCGCTCGCATTTTGTCAGGCTGTAGAAAACATCTATTCGATCAGGGTTCCCTCACGCGCGCAGCAGCTTCGGCTAGTGCTTAGCGAGTTGGAGCGCCTGCGGCACCATGCCGGCGCTATCGCCGGCATCTGCGAATCGACAGCACTGGCTGTTTCAGCCGCTCAAGCCGCGATTATCGAAGAAGAGTTGCTCCGCGCCTCATGTGTTTTCGCGGGACACCGCTATCTGTTTGGCCTGAATGTTCTGGGCGGATTGGCTCGCGACTTCGACAGGCAGGGCTGCACAGAACTACTTAGCTCCACCAGCAAGGCTTGTGCAGACCTGCTGCAGCTTGAGGATCGCTTGCGTTATAGCAGCAGCTTCCTTGATCGGCTTGAGGACGTAGGGGCCATCGACGCTCGTGACGCCCGTGACTTGAATCTGGTGGGTCCGATAGGCCGGGCCTCGGCCCAAAGCAACGACTTGCGCCGCTCATGCCCTTATTCCAGTTATGAGCAGTACAAGTTTGACGTGCCGTGTGAGAGCGAGGGCGACGGCTATGCGAGACTGCGCGTTCTGTTTGCGGAATGCGTTCAGTCGACGGCGTTGATCCGTCAGGCGGTCCAATCGTTAGACGCGGGTCCTATGCGCGTTGCCTGCAACACCTCTCATGCCGGAGCGTCGATCGGCTGGGTAGAAGCGCCCCGCGGCGCGGCCCTATATTGGGTCAGCATCAATACTCAAGGCGTAATCGAGCGCTTCCGCGCTATCACACCTTCATTCAACAATTGGCTTGGATTTCACTTGGCAGCCGAAAACTTCGCGTTTCAGGATTTTCCAATCATTCTGGCAACGTTCGGTTTGTCGGCCACGGAATGCGACCGCTAGAGGTGAAGGGAATGAGTTTCTGGTTCTGGCATGGTTTGCGAAGAGGGGTGCAATCGACTCGGTACCCTTATGCTCCAGAGGCGGCTGCCGGCGTTTCTCCTGGACGCCCGGTCGATACGCAGTTCGGCTCCACCGCTGACGCAGAAGCTGCGGCCAGCGTCTGCCCCGTCGGCGCGATCACTGCCGAGGACAGATTGACATCCGTGGACGAACGCACGTGTATTCACTGTCAGCGTTGCCGATTTGAATTAAGCATGCCAATGGATTGGCGCCCGGGCTACGAATGGGCCGAGTTGCCGCCGGGTGTTGGGCAGAACAGTCCCTTGCCGCGCTGGTTCTCGAAGTCCCTCCACATCATGATCGTAGATGCTGGTGATTGCGGCGCTTGTCTCCACGAAGTCAAGCAGCTGAACAATCCCCTGTACAACATGCACCGCCTGGGCTTCTTCACAACGGCTACACCGCGCATGGCCGACCTTCTGCTGGTGGTTGGGCCAGTCAGTGAGAACATGCGCGAGCCGCTGATCAAAACCTATGAGGCCATGGCCGACACTAAGCGCGTGATGGCGGTGGGAAGTTGCGCAATCAATGGCGGCGTCTTTGGCCGTACTTTCATGTCGGCCGGCGGAGTCGGCTCAGTGCTGCCGGTGGATTTGGAGGTTCCCGGTAATCCGCCGCCGCCTCTCTCGATATTGCACGCGTTGCTGGTCGCCGCAGGCCGCAAGCCACTCGCGATACCGGAGCCTGTTAAGGCAGCCCACACTTCCGAACATGACGATCGGAGGGCAAGCTTGTGATCACTCCCACTGTTACCGCAACAGCGCTGCTACTGGTATTCGTGAGCTGCGCGTTTGGAATTGTCGGTTCCGCGCTCGTGAGTCGCACAAGAATCGGAGGAATTATCGCTGTCGCCGGCGCGCTCTCTTCGATTTTCATGATGTTCGGTTCAGGTGCCGTTCTTGCCAGCGGCCGAAGCTTCAATGCTTCCTTGTGGGTCCTCGAAGGATGGGGCAGGTTCAGCTTGCGCCTGGATGCGCTCTCGTCGATCTTTCTCTTTGCTGCCGGTGTTGTGTATCTGTCTTCGTCAATTTTCGTCAGGACATTTTCCGCAACGCGTCCTGGAAACCGTGAAGCGGCGCGCCGCTTTGGGGTCATGTATTTCGCGCTCATGGCTTCGGTTGTCCTTATTCTCATCGCAAATGACGTGCCGCTGTTCCTGATTACATGGGAATGCATGTCGATCCTGTGCTTTCTTCTGATCAATTACGAGTACAGAGAGCGCGCTGATAGATCGGCGGGTTACTTAATGTTGGCCATGAGCGAAGCCGGCTTTCTGATGGTACTCATTGCCTTCCTCATTGTTGGCAAGTCTGCCGCCAGCTTATCGTTTCCGGCTTTGGCCGCGGGCGGCAGCACGCTATCTCATGGATCCCTTTGGGCCGTGTTTGTACTCGGCTTTCTCGGGTTCGGGGTGAAAGCTGGACTGGTTCCAGTTAACTTCTGGTTGCCACGGTCATACACTGCCTCGCCCTCGACCTTCATACCCGTATTTGCCGGCGTCACCCTGAATCTTGGGTTCTATGGGATCCTGCGACTAAACGGCGATCTAGCTCCTGGCGGCTACGGGACAGGCTTGTTTGCGCTTATTGTCGGGAGCATTACCGCGCTGGTTGGAATTCTCTACGCAACTACCGAAAGCGACATGAAGACGATGCTCGCGTTCAGCTCCATTGAGAACGCGGGCATCATCGTCGCGGGAATTGGAGCGTTCCTGGTCTTTCGCGCTACTGGGCATGCAATTGCATCCGCCATCGCGCTCACCGCCGCTTTGTATCACATGGTGAATCACTCCATGTACAAGACACTGCTTTTTCAGGGGGCTGGCCACGTGGAAGCTGAGACAGGCACTCGCGACATGGACCAGCTCGGTGGCTTAGCGCGCAGCTTGCCGGGCTTATCTGCTGTTTTTCTTGTCGGATGTTTGGCAATTTCGGCGGTGCCACCCTTCAATGGTTTCGTCAGTGAGTGGCTAACATTGCAGGCTTTACTGCGAAGCGCCGTCTTGACTTCCGGCCCGATCAGAATCGTTTTTGCGCTTTGTGGCGCCGCGCTCGCGCTGACCGCCGCTCTTGCCGTCACTTGTTTTGTGAAGACCTATGCGATGAGTTTCCTAGGCGTTCGCCGGGGGACATGGGAAGGGCAAGCCCAGAAGAATGCCCATACTCCATTTCCGCTGTGTTTCCTAGCCGTTGTCTGTCTCCTCTTGGGAGTCCTTCCCACCTACATCATTCCGGTACTGAACCGCGCAGTGGAGCCCATGGCAGAGGCAAGTGTCACGGCCTCTCTAGTCCCGCCATTTTTCACCGCAAATGCTACGAATCAGCAGCTTCCGGCAGCCTTCCTTCAGGATTTTCACAACTTGGGCGCGCAGTCCGGTAACTCGTTCTTCCCGGGTCGAGGCTTGGTAGTGTTGCTGCGCGGCGGAGAAGCGAATCCGGTTGTGTTTGCCATGTCGCCGTCGTATAGCCTGATAGCACTAGCGCTCATGCTACTCCTTTTGTGGCTGGCGATTTCGCGCTGCACACGGGAGCGCGCGGTTGTACGGCGTGAGCTTTGGGCGGGCGGCATACCGCGGCTGCTGGCCGAGATGACCTACACGGCCACCGGCTTTTCCAATCCCGTGCGTGTGGTTTTCCAGGCTGTTTTTCGGCCCAACATTACCGAAGACACCCGGCAGACGGTTGCAGTGCATTTCCGCACCGCCATACGGCGGCGGCGCGAGGAAACTCCAATTGTAGACCGCCTCTTCCTCCGTCCCATCCGGGATGCCATGGCCGGTATAGCGAACCTTTTGGCCGGCATGCATCACGGGCGGTTGAACACGTACGTAGCCTACGTTCTTGGATTCTTCTTAATCATTCTTTTCTTATACCGAGTTACTTAGTATTCGCTCGCACCGGACAGTTATGTCGTTCGGCCGGGGAAGCATCGCTCCGCATCGTGGATGCGGCTCCAGAAAATGTAATCGACGCTTATCAACAGTCATTGCAGCGGGAAAATATCTTACGAACCCAATTCGGCGGCAAGGGAGTGACAACTTCACTGTGAGCGAGAACGAAAAACCTGATCAACCGCTCGATTACAACATCCATCAGAGCGTCGATTCGCGAGCATATTCGTTCGCCTATCTGATTCACGTGGCTTCACAGTTGCCGGCCGACTTTCTGGTCGATGAACAGTTTGAACTCGCGCTTTTCCTGCCGCGGGAGTTGGTTCCTCGCTTCGAGCAGCCGCAATATGTGCCAAGAGTGCTTCTGCTGACAGGACACGATCTCGTCGTCTATGAGCACCCTGAGTGCGGCGCTTCGAAATCGACAGTCCCGTTCATCGGCATTTCGCATCTTGAACTGGAGAGATTCCTGACATCCTGTTCGTTGACCATTCACATTCCTGGATGCCCGGTTCATTTGCCATTCCATGGTCGCGACCAGGAACACGTAACAAAATTTGTCCAAGCCCTCAAACATCGCCTTCGCTTGGGCGAGTTACCCGCTGGATCGATCCCGGAGGTTCAACACTTCGGTGCGGCGCTTCAATATAAGTTCAAGCAGATTGAAGAGATTCTGAACGTTGATCCCAAATCTGTGCTTGTCCGTTTTTTCGTTCCACCCGAACAGCAATTCGAATCACGCCTTTTTGGAAAGCAAGTGTCGTGGAGTTCCGGCACCGAGCTGGTACTTACCTGCTCGGAGCTGCATCTCTTGTCCGACGATAAGGAGGGTTATCGTCAACCTTATGGATTCAGAGCGTCATGGATACCGTTACGCAACGTGAGCCGGATCGAATGGGATGAGACATTGCAATTGATTGTGATTCGGCTGGCCGGTGGTTTGTCCCTGAAGGTGCCTGTCCCGCAGAATTGGGGCGGCGAGGCCAATAAGCTCCTGGAGTTTACTGCCGGACATGAACTGGTCGGCAGCGTCGGCTGACTTGCTGCCCGAATACTTCTGCAGGTCTAGCTTGTGCCCGCAATCGCGTTAAGCTCTTCGTACAGATTCCGTAGCCGATCAAGCTCCGCGGCGACAGCATTCGTTCCCGCGGCCATTACCTCTCTGGCGTTCGTCAAGGCTCCCTCCGCGCTGGCACTCACTTCACGGAGCAGCTTGCGCACGTCGGATTCAAGCCGTAGGCGGCTCTCGACCACTCGCTGCTCCGCATCCCCCTGGACGCGGCAAGCATTGGTGTCTAGTAGCTGCACCAGGAAGCCTTCCGCGTCTTTCCGGAACCAGCGCCGCAGGTGAAGCGATCCCATGAGGACATCAATGCTGTACAGCAACGGAGAAGCCGGTTGCGCGATGGTGATCATGTCGTGAAAGTAAAAGCGCGATCGTGTGCGAAAACCCTGTTCGGTATCGAGCGCCCTTGGCAAATGAGCGAACTCGGCCGACTGCTCCTCCGAAATCCTTCGCAGAAGTTCGTTCACAAGGTTCACAAACCGCTGCGTCACCGAATTGTAGAGTTCCTCAGCGTTCGCCTCTTCGGTATCGAGCCACGGCATGACGTGACGCCTTGCAACCGTTTGGTCTATCGACATCAGTTCGCGGCGTAGCGCCGGGCCGAACGTCGTTTTCACGGAGTTGATTTTCTGTTGCAGCTCCTTACAGGCGATAGGGAAAACTTCTCGCAGGAATTGCTTGCGCCGGGCCAACAGTGTGTTGGAAAGTCGCATCTGCTCGGCGGAAAACAACGCACCCAAATCGCGCAGCGATTGCTCGGCCTGGCTGACGGTCTGACGAAGCTCGGCGATGCGTTGCTGGGAATCTTCGATGGGCTGCTTCAAGGCCCGAATTCGCTCCTCCACCGACCGCCGCAGAGAAACAGAGAACCTGCGCAGGCCGCGCTCGGCTGCCGCACGGGTCATGTCCTGCCCCGAGTTGCTCGCCATTCGGGTCAGATCCTCAATCAAGCTGTTCCAATCATCACCATTCGAGGACTGCTTGAGATTGCTGAGCGCGCTGACTTCATATATCCGCCCGACAGGCTTTTTCAGGCGCGCCTCCAGCACCTTCGACGCGAACGCTGCAGCTTGTTGGCGCTCGGCGGGCGATACGCGGTCGATCTTGTTCAGCACGATCACAATCCGCTCGACATTGGCGGCTACCGCTTCTACCAGTGCCGCCTCCTCGCCGGAGATAGGCGGATCGGCGCCGACCACCAGGATGGCCGCGTCGATCTGCGGAATAAAGTCCTTGGTGGTTTCGGTGTTGCCCGTGAATACAGACCCGATCCCCGGCGTATCGACCAAACACATCCCCGAAGCCAACAGCGGTGACGTAAGAAACGCCTCTACACCTTCCACCCGTTTTTTGTTCTCCGGATTCAGCTCCTCGGAAACATACTGCGCGAGGTCTTCGGGACGGATCGTCTTCCATTGGCCGTCGATAAGGACTCGGGCAGCCCGTTGCGTCCCATAGCGCAACACCGTAGGCACAGTGGTGACCGGCACGACCCCAGTTGGCAAGATCTCTTCTCCCACCAGCGCATCCAGCAGCGTGGATTTGCCGCGTTTGAACTGGCCAACACATGCGACGAAAAAGCGGCCCTCGTTGATTCTGGAAACGAGTTGGCAAATGTCATCCGCGATGGAACGCTCACCCAGCCCACTAGCAATTTCCGCCAGACGGGAAAGCGCCTGTGCATCTCCCACTGCCCCTTGCGGAGCAGAATTCGTTGCGGCTCCGGCGCCCCCGGCGCGCCTGCCGTTAGTGCGCTGGGGTGGGGATACATGTTCTATGTCTGGCATCGTTGACTCACTACTCGAATCTCTGGAGCTTGGTCATTCGCTCACCGTGGCGATTTTGTAATCGATATATAGCGGGGTGATTTTGATCTGGCTTCCATGCAAGTACCGGGGCTCCCGAGCCAGGCGAATCATCCTCAGTATCGCGCCTGGGTTGCCATCGCTGTATTCAACGACCCGCTCGAGAAAATGCGCCAGATTCTCCGCATGCAAGCTTTCTCTCCGCGCGCATGCCGTCGCAAATTCCGCCGCCAAATCAGACTCGAAGTTCCGCAATGCCACCTTATCGTTGCGATCACCGAATAAAGGCAATACGAATCCAACATCCTCCATGTGAGCAGACCGTGCGACGGCGATGACAGGAACGGACCAGTTCAGCATCAGCTCACGAATCGAGGCGCCTAAGACCTGCGATGGCCGCATCAGGTGGTCCAGGACAACCAGATACTTCGAACTCAGCAGCGCATCCCGCAGCAATCCCTTGAGAGACACCGTGCTCTTCGCCTGCAGCGACGCTGATCCCTTTGGGCAGGATTTTGTGAATACCGGATGCCCAGCGCTAAACAGCAATTCCGCCAAGGTGCGATATAGCGCCTGCGGAGTAGGGTTACTGCCGCTGTAGAGGATGTCAGGATAATTCGGCAGCACAGCGGATAGAAGCAGCGTTTTGCCAACGCCTCCGGGGCCGTGAAGCAGAAACGGATGTCGCTGTGCCACGCGCTGGCGCAGCATTTCGAGTTCCTCGGCGCGGTCGAAGACGTCGACGCGAGTATCCGGACGGTCCTTGCGTCTGACCGCACGGCTATCGTCCGAAGGCGCGTTCACGGCTGGGACCTCCGCCCTTCCTGATGCACGTACTTGATCACCTCAACGTCGGACATTGCGATCAATCCTTCTTGCACCATTTCGTCCAGAGCGGGAAGCAGGCGCTGAATGTTCTCCGGGGTGTCAATGATTTGCACCAGAATGGGAGCATCTGCCGAGAAGTGCAGCATGTGAGAGCGTCGAATCATCGTGCTGGCGCCGTAGCCCTCGATGCCGCGATAAACTGTGGCTCCGGCAATGTCCACTTTGCGGCAGCGCTCGACAATGGCCTCATACAATGGCCGCCCATGCCACTGGTCATCCTCCCCGAAATGGATCCGAAGCATCTTTGCCTTGCCTTCCAGTTTCACTTCTGTGCCTCCTGTGCCTCATCGCGCAGCGGTTGTGCATGGGAGTACTTAATGATGTCAACGTCGGAAAGTACGACCAGCCCTTGCTGCACCATCTGGTCGAGCACTGGGAAGAACGAGCGCAACTTCTCCTCCGTATCGACCACGGTGAGCAAGATCGGGGCATCGTGCGACAGGTTCATGGCCGATTCTTTGTGCACGCGCCGATTGGCGCCGTAACCCAGGATTCCGCGATATACCGTGACGCCGGCAATATCGTTGGCTCGGAATGCCTGCACGAGAGCTTGGTGTAGAGGTTTGCCATTCCATTTGTCATGCTCGCCGATCAGGATCCGCATCATTTTGGCTTGCGCTTGCAGCTTGGCGGGCGGGATCTCCGGCTGCAATTTCTTGCTTGGAGCTATCGGCCTTATGACGTTGGTATCGTGGACCTCAATGATCCCGTGACAGGCCATCTCCGTCAGCTTGGGCAGGACTTCTTGCACCTTGTCGGGGCTTTCGAGGAATTCGATCTTGATTGGCATCTGATCCGCGAGATCAACCAGTCGGCTGGTGTGCAGCTTATGATCGGTACCAAATCCCGCTACGCCGCGGACGACGGTCGCATCCGAGATACCGCGAAAAAAGAGGTAATCGAGAATTGCGGCATAACAAGCCGTACCATGGTAGGTCTGGCCCTCCATCACATAAACCGTCACCTTCTTAGCGGGTCCGGTGTTTAGCATTTGCCCTCCTATCGTGTTAGACCGCGCTGAGAAACGAGAAACTCAGTTATGTGGCCGAGAACCCCGCCGCCGCCGGTTTCTCCTTGCTTAATTCGGACCTCAAACTCCATCAATTGCTTTACGAGCTCGTCCTGGTTACTGGCGAGCATGCGGCCGATTACCTCAGCATCATCCGGAGCAAGCATCTTCATCAGCCTGTGGCTGTGAAAGAGGCATATGGTACCGAACTGGGTCACCCAATTCCGGAATCTTTCACGCTTCAATTCGCGAGCATATTCGGCCAATTTCTCGTCCTCATGTTCCCGGATCGCCAAACACCAGTGACAGGGATGAACTTCCATCGATTCGGAATCAGACCGTGACGAGTACTGCTCAAGCATGGCCCGCAAGATTCGGACGGCATCTCTGGCCGGAGAGGCGTGGGCGAGAGACCACGCGTGAAAATTACACAGGGTTGTCGCGGGATAGCGCTCGGGAGCCTCGACAATCGCGTTCTGCAGGCTTCGCATCAAAGTGCAAACGGGACAGACTCCGCGGGCAAGAGCCTGAACAACGGAAGTGTCTGGGGCAACGGGAACAAACTGCTCCTTCATACCAGTACCCGTCCTATTGCCACGCCGCCCCATACTGCGATGAAGCCCGTGACCAGGCTAAGCCCTACATTGAGCAATCCCGTCATCACTTGGCCATCCTGGATGGCACGGAGCGTTTCATACTCGAAGGTCGAGAACGTTGTGTAGGCACCGATAAAGCCGATGGGGATTAAGTAGCGCCAATAGGCGCTTGCCGTTGTTCTGGCGAGCACCGTCAGGATCAATCCGATCAGAAATGAACCGCTGACGTTGATGACAAACGTGCCCAGAGGGAACCGCAATCCATAGCGTCCGCCGATATAAGCTCCCAGCGCGTAACGGGCGATTGCACCCAGAAACCCTCCCACACCTACCACGACATATTTCAGCAAAATGTACGTTCCTCTCTAACTTAGGCATACGGATTTACGAAGCCATGGCTTCATTACCGGTCGAGGGTGTCTCTGCAGCGAAAATCTTGGACAACTCCTCCAAGTCGGATCTGACGCGGTCGGAATCCATTCCGGTGCGCTTCCGGTCGAGCAAGAGCCGCTCCAGCTGTGCCCGATAACGGTTTGCGAAAGCGTCAAAACGGCGCTCCAAGTCCGAGCTTGCCTCAAGCCCCCATGAATACAACAAGCGAGAAAAGCTTTCCAGCGCTTGTTTCAGCCCGGCTTCGTACGGATTCAAAATGCTGCGTGCAGCCCGTACCCGAAACCACTCTCCCAAACTGGCGGAGATCGGCCGCTGCACAAATTCTTCCAGTCGATTCATATGAAACACCGGCATCTCCGTCAGCCCCTGAAAATCTTCCTGGCGCGGGGCGTCAGTTGACCTCAGCAGATTCGCTGCCTTCGCCAACTCCTGTTGCAGACTCTCCTGAACTTGTAAAAGATTGTGTCGGACTTCGCCAGCCATTTCGAGCACAACCTCGGATGCCACACGGGGCAGCACCTCAGCGCGGTCCACCTCCTGTTCCCCGTGCCAAAGATCCGCCATCGTTCGTGCCGATTTCTCCACAATGAAGGAGCTGAGCCGGGGAATCTCATCCGTCCTGCGCCGCAGTTCCGTTTGGAATGTTTGCAGACGGCCGGCGCTGCGCCGCAGTTCCAGATCAATTTCCTCCAGCTGCACCCGGTCTGCGGCCTCCGGTTGCGGATACTGTAGGAGCGCTTCGAGAGCCGAGCGAACCGCTCCGGCCAGCATAAGCGTTTTTCTTGTCAGAGACTCCTGCAAGAGCCGTTGTTTGCGCTCGTACAGGGGAGACAGTTCTTCAGCGAACCACGCTTCGAGCAGTTCAGCGTGGCTCGACATGACGCTCACGGCACGGACGGGCAGCTCCATGTCAAACTGGCTGTGTAGTTGCCGCTTCACATAGGCAATCTGTTGTTCCAAGTCTGCCTGCGAAAGAAGATCGGCTTTGCTGACGAGCACGCTTATGGTCGTGCCGGCCTGGGTCAAGGCGCTGATGATAGTAAGGTCGTCTGGGGTGAGCGTCGAACCAGCATCCACGAGCACAATACCGGCATCGCAGCGGGGTAGATAGGCGCGCGTCTCGACCGCACCCCGGGTCGCGAGCGACCCGACGCCCGGCGTGTCCACGAAGATGATCCCTTCGCGCAGGCGCTCGGAGGGATATAGTACGAGAATCCTACCAACTCGCTTGTGGTTCTCTGGGTTTAGGCGCTCATCGACGAATGAAGGCAGTTCTTCAACGGTGTGCGCGGAAACACGAAGACCTTCCCGCCAGACCTTGACCAATGGCTTCTGCCCGTACCCGATTCTCGTCGGTACAGCGGTTATGGGAGTGACCCCCACGGGCAGCAGATCGGCGCCAATCACGTGATTCAGTAAGGAAGACTTGCCGGTGCTGACTCGTCCGAAGACTGCGATTTCCAGCGCTGTCTCTTCCGCGCGATCGAGAAGCATGGCGATGGTCGGACGAAACTCCGTTAGCCCGTGACGGTCGATTACATTTGCCAGCGCCTGCAGGCCTGCAACATCCCAGCCTTCCTTCGCGAGTTTCTCGACCCTTTCTTGCAAGTCGCCGGCGCGGGGCTGAAGCACATACCGTGTCAGCTCTTTAATTGCCGACTGCAACTCGACTACGATGCCGTTGAGATCGGCTGTGCCCTCGTCTGAAACCGGACCATACCCGCGCATGTAATGCGGTGCTAGCTCTGCGATGGCGATGTCAACGAAAGTGAGGTTGACATGAATAGAGTGGATGGCGGAAACACGTGGCTTCTCGGGAACCAGTGATTGCCCGCCGATCACTTGCAGGAGTTGGCCACGTACTCGCGTGATGTAGTCTTCGATAGTCTTTCTTTGCGCGGGTGTCACATCGTTGACGTAGTTTGGAAAGACGGTTTTCGACCCGGCAATGTTCAGCGTCGCCTCGATGTCACTCAGCAGCCTGTCAATATGCTTGCAGGTGACCAGGAGATGCTGCCGCTGGCTCCCGTTTAACGTGATGTGGTGGTCACGCAACCCGGTTCTCCCCGCTCTTGATTTCTGCCCCCTTAAGAATCCACCGCAGCAGACGACAGCGCGTTGTGTCATCGGCCACTGATGAGATCGATGCAACTTCGATTTGGCGTAGGATCGTTGCCCTAGCTGCTGACAGGTGTTTCCGCAGGAATCGGGCGATTTCGTCGACCAACACCCAATCGTGCGAGTTGAGATGATTCAGAAGAATGGACAGTGCGGGCTCGGCGTGATCGAGGCCAAAAGCTATTTCCGCCCCGCAGGATTGCAACCATTCATCGCTCTCGTGAAGTAAGAATTCCAGTGATGGGCAGCAGCCCGCCTCCACTCCTTGTTCCGCCAGTAAACGGATCGCAGCTTGCCGGCGCCGCAGACTCGTAGGACTTTCTTCACTACGCGACGGCTCAGGCGAGCGAACGCTCTCGATCAGATAATGAACTGCCGCTTGGTAAATCGGACGAATGCCCTCGACGGCGGCGTTGCGGCAGAAGTCACTCTCCAATGCGGCCACCAGAACCGGAGCGGCTGCATCCTGACGGAATTGTGCCAGAGCCTCGACCGCACCGGGCAGCTTCCGTTGCATGGCTAAACCGCGTAACACGCAACAATTTTCCTCGGATTGACTGCGTGCCAGCTCACGAGCGGCAGTGTTCTCAACCGCCTCTTCGGCCAGCCTAAGATCCGGATCCTTAATGTTCTTCTCCTGCAGCAGATACTCGCTAAGCACCCAGTGTGCCCCAAGCTCACCTAACGCACGTACCACTCGTTGCCGTGGCAGATACACCGTGCTGGGAACGCCTTCCAATAAAACGCGGCGCAAAGCCGGAACCGCCCGCT
>Ga0335074_10003994_pt1 | contig 20306 bp, 12 predicted proteins | sample Lox_Sample_23_FD_206715 | JGI IMG/M metagenome (GOLD analysis project Ga0335074, IMG submission 206715) | Soil microbial communities from Loxahatchee National Wildlife Refuge, Florida, United States - Lox_Sample_2.3 | ecosystem: Environmental > Terrestrial > Soil > Wetlands | place: USA... | reverse complement strand
CCTCCAGCAGGACGTCTTTGGCGCGCAGGTCCAGATGATTGGTCGGCTCGTCGAGCAGCAGGAAATTCGCCGGGCTGACGAGGATTCGCGCCAGCGCGTACCGGTTCCGTTCACCGCCGCTCAGCACACCGAGCGGCTTGAAGACATCGTCGCCGGAAAACAGGAAGCAGCCCAGCAGGCTGCGCAGATCCTTCTCCACAACCTTTGGCGCCACGCGCCCGATGTCGTCCAGCATGCGCGCCGCCGGATCGAGCACCTTGTACTGATCCTGCGCGAAATACTCCACGGTGACGTTGTGCCCCAGTTTCAGCGTCCCCTCCGCCGGTGATTCCTGGCCGCTCAGCAGCCGGATCAGCGTCGATTTCCCGGCGCCATTCACGCCGACCAGCGCAATGCGGTCCCCGCGGTCGATTGTGAAGTTCACGTCGTCGAGCACGCGCTTGTCCCCGTACTGCATCGAGAGGCCCGCAACGTCGACGACGTTCCTCCCCGAGGGCGGAGGTTGCGGGAAGGTGAAGTGCGGCACGGGCTCTTCCAGGGGAATCTCGATGCGCTCGATCTTTTCCAGTTCCTTGATGCGGCTCTGGACCTGCTTCGCCTTCGTCGCCTGATAACGAAAGCGGTTGATGAAGACCTCGAGATGCTCGATGCGTTCGCGCTGGTTCTTGTACGCCGCTTCGAGCTGCGCCCGCCGTTCCGCCTTCTGCGTCAGGTACTTTTCATAGTTGCCGTGGTAGACGTGCAGGCCCTTGTTCCAGATCTCGATGATCTTGTTGACGGTGACGTCGAGGAAATAGCGGTCGTGCGAGATGAGGATATAGCCGTTGGGCCAGGTACTGAGGTAGTTCTCGAGCCAGTTGCGCGTTTCGAGGTCGAGGTGGTTCGTCGGCTCGTCCAGCAGAAGCAAATCCGGCTTTTCCAGCAGCAGTTTGGCGAGAGCGATACGCATCTGCCATCCGCCGGAAAACTCTTCGGTGCGCCGCCCCCAGTCTTCCTTGCCGAAACCGAGCCCCGTCAACACACCGCCCACCTGCGCGTCCAGCGCATAGACATCGTGGTGGCGGAGCCGGCCTTCGACGTGACTGTAGCGATCCGCGGCCGCCTCGTACTCTCTGCTCGCCGGATCCAGCTCCGCCAGCGCATGCGCCAGCTTCTCGAACTCCTGCTCCATGCCGCGCAACTCGTCGAAAACGCTGAGGCACTCCTCGAAGACTGTGCGCCCGCTGAGCGCCAGACCATCCTGGGGCAGGTAGCCGATCGTCATCCCCTTCATGCGCTGCATGGAGCCGTAGTCGAGCGACTCCATGCCGCCCAGCACCTTCATCAGCGTCGACTTGCCGGCGCCATTGGCTCCCACGAGTGCGGTCTTCTCGTTGGGAGTAATCAGCCAGTCAGCATTTTCAAACAGAAGTCGCGGGCCGAAGCGCTTGCCCGCGCCGGAGAGCTGCAGCATAGCTTCATTTTACCGGGCCGTGACCTCCCCTGTTCCACCGGCTGCCCTGCGTGTGCGCGCAGCGAAGCGGGGCCTCGGGGTTGCCGCAAATCCGCACGTTCAGCGACGGCGTTTTTTAGTTTGCTCTTTAGAGTTCGCGCGACTAAATTTAGTTCGGCATGCTAACAATGTGAGCCGCGTGCCAGTTCAGGACGCCTCGATCAGGAATCAGGATTCTCCATGAAGAAGTCATCTCATCCCGCAGTGCCTGCGCGTAAAGGTGCGCTGCCAGCCTATAAGAACCCTGCGTTGGCATCCGCGCGCCGCGTCAGCGATCTGCTCTCCCGCATGACCCTCGAAGAGAAGGCCGCGCAGATGCTTTGCGTGTGGCAGGAGAAGGCGCAGAAGCTGGTCGACGAGAAAGGTGACTTCGACCTCGCGAAGGCGAAGAAGGCCTTCCGCGACCGCCGTGGCCTCGGCCAGGTGGGCCGGCCCTCCGATGCCGGGGGCGGCAAAAAGGCGCGCGGCATGGCCGAACTGACGAATGCCATCCAGAAGTTCTTCCTCGAGAATTCGCGCCTCGGCATTCCCGTCCTGTTTCACGAGGAGTGCCTCCACGGCCACGCCGCGCCCGACGGCACCAGCTTCCCGCAACCCATCGCGCTGGGCGCGACCTTCAACCCCGAGCTCGTCGAACAGCTCTTCACGATGACGGCGCTCGAGGCTCGTCTTCGCGGCGCGCATCACGCTCTCACCCCCGTCGTCGACGTCGCCCGTGAACCGCGCTGGGGCCGCGTCGAGGAAACCTACGGTGAAGATCCGTACCTCGTCTCGCGCCTGGGTATCGCCGCCGTCCGCGGCTTCCAGGGCGAGCGCAATTTCCGCGACAAAAAACACATCCTCGCCACACTGAAGCACTTCGTCGGCCACGGGCAGCCGGAATCCGGGATGAACTGCGCACCGGCCAACGTCTCCGAGCGCGTCCTGCGCGAAACCTTTCTTTACACCTTCAAAGAGGCGCTCCGCGAGGCTCAGGCCGTCACCATCATGGCCTCCTACAACGAAGTCGACGGCATCCCCTCCCACGCCAACAAGTGGCTCCTGAAAGACGTTCTCCGCAAGGAGATGGGCTTCAAGGGGTTCATCGTTTCCGACTACTACGCGATCTGGGAACTGGGCTATCGGCCCGACACGCACGGCCACTTCGTCGCCAAAGACAAAAGGGAATCCGCCGCGCTTGCCGTCCACGCCGGCGTCAACATTGAGCTCCCCGACCCGGACTGCTACCTTTACCTCGTCGAGTTGGTGAAGAAAGGCGTCCTCAAAGAGTCCCAGCTCGACGTACTCGTCGCGCCCATGCTCTTCTGGAAATTCGAAATGGGCCTCTTCGACGATCCCTACGTGGATCCCCAGGAAGCCGATCGGGTTGTTGGCTCCGCGCCGCATATCGAGCTCGCGCGCACCGCCGCGCAGGAAGCCATCACGCTGCTCAAGAACGACAACGGCATCGCTCCGCTGGATCTCACCAAAATCAAAACCATCGCCGTCATCGGTCCCAACGCCAACCGCACGCTTCTCGGTGGCTACAGCGGCGTCCCGAAACACGAGGTCACTGTGCTCGAGGGGATCCGGAACCGCGTCGGCAATCGCGCCAAAGTCCTCTACAGCGAAGGCTGCAAAATCACCATCGGCGGATCGTGGAACATCGATCCGGTCGTCGCGTCCGACCCGGCTGAAGACCGCCGCCAGATCAAAGAAGCCGTCGAGGTCGCGAAGCAGGCCGACGTCATCGTCCTCGCCATCGGCGGCAATGAGCAGACCTCGCGCGAGGCCTGGAACCTGCAGCACATGGGCGACCGCACCAGCCTCGACCTCATCGGGCGTCAGGACGAGCTCGTTGAAGCCATGGCCGCTCTGGGCAAGCCTATCGTCGCGTTTCTCTTCAACGGACGGCCGTTGTCGATCAACCACCTCATCGCCCATGTTCCCGCCATCTTCGAGTGCTGGTACCTCGGCCAGGAGACCGGCCACGCCGTCGCCGATGTTCTTTTCGGCGACGTCAGTCCGGGTGGCAAGCTCCCCATCAGCTTCCCGCGTTCGGCCGGGCACCTGCCGGTTTTCTATGACTACAAGCCCTCGGCGCGCCGTGGCTATCTTTTCGACGACGTCTCACCGCTCTTCGCCTTTGGCTACGGTCTCAGCTACACGACCTTCCAGCTGACGAACCCGCGCCTGACGAAGAAGAAAATCACCACCAAGGGCACGACACAAGTGAAGGTCGAGGTGACCAACACCGGCCAGCGCGCGGGCTCTGAAGTGGTCCAGCTATACATCCGCGATCTTGTCAGCTCCGTCACGCGGCCGATCAAAGAACTCAAGGGCTTCAGGAAGGTCTACCTCGAACCCGGCGAAACCACGACTGTCACGCTCGACATCGCGCCCAGCGCGCTCGCCTTCTTCGATGTGAACATGAAGCACGTGGTCGAGCCCGGCGACTTCTCCATCATGGTGGGGACATCGTCACGCGACGAAGACCTCGGGAAACTCACACTCACGGTTACGAAATAGCGCAAGCGTGCGCGGAACGCCAGAAAGAGACGGCGGCTATGATTCAGAAACTCTCCTTTGCAGAGAAGTTCGGCTACGGCCTGGGCGACATGGCCGCCAACTTCATCTTCCAGGCGATGCTCGCCCTGCAGCTCAGCTACTACACCGACACCTTTGGTCTCTCCGCCGCGCAGGCCGGCACGCTCTTCCTCGTCGTCGGCCTCGTCGCCGCTGCCTTCAATCCCGTCATGGGAGTCATCGCCGACCGCACCAGCACGCGCTGGGGCAAGTTCCGCCCGTGGCTCCTCTGGACCGCCCTCCCCTTCGGCATCATCGGCCTCCTCGCCTTCACCACGCCCAGCCTCAGCACTACCGGCAAGCTTGTCTACGCCTGGACCACCTACCTTCTCCTGCGCCTCATCTACGCCGTCAACAACGTGCCCTATGCATCGCTCACCGCTGTTCTCACCGGCGACCCCGACGAGCGTACCAGCATCGCCTCCTACCGCCAAATCTTCGCTAACACCGCCGGCTTCATCGTGCAGAGCCTTGCCATTCCCATGGTCGTCTTCTTCGGCCACGGCAACGACGCGCGCGGCTACCAGATCACGATGGGCCTGCTGTCTGTCCTCAGCGTCTTCTTCTTCATCGTTGCCTTCTTCGCGACCAAAGAGAGGATCCAGCCCAATCCGCAGCAGCAGACCTCCCTGACGCAGGACCTCAAAGACCTCTTCAGCAATCGTCCGTGGATTGTGCTCTTCCTCGTCACGACGTTCTACTTCGCTGCCATCGCCATGCGCGGCAGCGTGATGCTGCCCTACTTCAAGTATCTCGCCGGCAACGAAAAGCTCTTCAGCTGGTTCAATGGATTCGGCCTCGCTTCTCTCATCGCGGGCGTCGCGGTCTCCACCGCGCTGACCCGGCGCATGGGCAAGCGTCCGCTCTTCATCCTGAGCATGACGCTCTCCGGCATTTTCAACCTCGCGGTGCTGGTCCTTCCCCCCACCGCGACCGTCGCCATCGTTGCCTCGGAAGTGCTCCGCCAGTTCGCCTACGGAACCTCCGGCCCGCTCATCTGGGCCATGATGGGCGACGTTGCCGACTACGGCGAGTGGAAGACGGGCCGCCGCGCCACGGGGACGGTAACAGCGGCGGTCGTTTTTGCTCTCTGGGTCGGCCTCGCCATCGGCGGCGCCATCGCCGGCTGGCTCTTCTCGTGGTACGGCTACGTCTCCAATGCGGTACAGACGGCGCGCGCCCTCGATGGCATCCGTCTCACAGCGGGCTTGTGGTCCGGGCTTTTCTTCTTTGCCACTGCGGCTTGTCTCTTCTTCTACCCAATCTCCCGCAAGCTCAACAAAAACATCTCCGACGAACTCGCCGGCCGCCGCCTGAACTTCGGGCCGCCCGCGTCTTCAACAGCACAGAAATAGATTCCGCAGGAGTTTCTCCGTGTACGTCAGAGCCGCAGCACTTTCCACGCTTCTCCTCGGCCTCGCCGCAGCCGCCCAGGCGCCCACCTCGCTCAAAGCCGCTTACCACGGCGACTTCTACATCGGCGTCGCGATCAACACGGCGCAGATCACCGGCCAGGATGCCCAGGGCGACGCCATCATTGAATCGCAGTTCGATTCCATCTCGCCTGAGAACTGCCTCAAGTGGGAGAACGTCCATCCCGAGCCCGGCAGGTACGACTTCACCATCCCCGACCAGTACGTCGCCTTCGGCCAGAAACACCACATGTTCATTGTCGGCCACAATCTCGTATGGCACAGCCAGGTTCCGGCGTGGGTCTTCCACGACGACAAAGGCAATTTACTCACACGCGATGCGCTGCTGGCCCGCATGAAGGAGCATATCGACACCGTCGTCGGCCGCTATAAGGGGCGCATCCAGAGCTGGGACGTCGTCAACGAAGCCCTCAACGAAGACGGCACTCTCCGCCAGTCCCTCTGGCACAAAATCATCGGCCCGGACTACATCGCCAAAGCCTTCGCGTACGCCCACGAAGCCGACCCCGCCGCCCAGCTCAACTACAACGACTACAACCTCGAATACGAAGCCAAACGCAACGGCGCCGTCCGCCTCGTCCAGCAGCTTCAGGCTCAGGGGATTCCCATCTCCGCGGTCGGTATCCAGGAGCACGACAGCCTCGACGCACCGACCCTCGGTCAGATCGACGACAGCATCGACGCGTTTGGCAAACTCGGAGTCAAAGTCGCCATCTCCGAGCTGGACGTCGACGTTCTGCCTCGCGCCACGCGCCAGCAAACCGCCGATATCTCCGTTCGAGCCGCGCAGAACCCCGCGCTCAACCCCTGGCCCGATGGCCTGCCCGAGTCCATCGAGCAACAGCTCGCGAAGCGGTACGCGGATCTCTTCGCCGTCTATCTGAAGCATCGTGGCGTCATCAACCGCGTCACCTTCTGGGGCGTGACCGACGCCCAATCCTGGAAGAACAACTGGCCTGTTCCCGGGCGCACCAATTATCCATTGCTCTTCGACCGCTCCGGCCAACCCAAGCCGGCGTTTGAGGCGGTGATACGGGAGGCTGCGAAGCATTAGAGGTATGGCACTCATACGGCAAGCAGATTGCGTGGGCAACCCATGCGCGGTCAGGCAGAATCTTGTGCGCACCGATCTTTGCCGCAGAGGACTCGGGAGGGCGGCTTTCCGGTCGACAACAGCACGGGTATCGGCGGCTTTAACCTGAGCTTCGATCGTTTGATAGGTATTTCTCACTCCATCTTTCAAATGGATGCGAGGATGACCACCTCAGTTTTTCGGAGACGAGGCAGTTGTCGGAATTGCGGCCGGTGCACACCCAGCGGTCCGGAAATGTGCCGTATGCGCGGCGTTCGCTGAAGAGCGTCTCCCATCCGTACTAGCATCCGGAGCTGCAGGATAGGCCGACTCTTCCAAGCAGATCGGGTTGTCGGGATCCTTCCAGTTATCTTTCAGATAGACCCCCGCCGAAGAAGAACAAAAAATCGCTTCGCCCCTGCTTTGCGTCCGGCTTTGACGACATTCAGGTTAACCCATGGCTGAATTTTGCATAGCGGTAGCGCCGTACTCGCCCGCGAGGATGTACCCAGCGCCGCCCTTATCCGCCACGAGTTGGTAGACATCGTCGATGCTACCGACGGCGGCGCTGTCGCCACCGCCGGATCACGCAGATCGCCGATGATAAATTCTTTGGCCGTGGTTTTGAAGAATTGGGGATGCCTCAAATCGACACCCCGCCCCCAACGCCCTCCCGGCGCAGCCTGGTGACCAATTGGCTACCGATAAAAACCGCTCGCGCCTGCGACAAATGAGCGCCCTCTACCGTGCAGTTCGCCCGCCAATCTGCGTCATCGCGGACGCAAAGCAAGGTGGAAGCGGCCACGGTACTCCCGTAATCCTTTTCGCTAGCCCGGCGTCCCCGCTTTTACGCTCGTAATCTGGTCCTTGGCCGCACAGCGAAACAAGATAGTCATGTGCGTGCCTTGCTGATCTTTGGAACGCCTTGAATCGCACCGTCGATGGTTCGAATCCTGTTCGCTGGAGGTTGTCATGTGGAAGGGTGGCCCGTCGGCCCGGAACACTCGTTCGTCCGTGTGGCGCTGCAATCTATCTCCTCAGACGACACTTTCCCTGCGATCCTCTCTTACGTGAATCTGCGTAGCGCTGCCGATCGCATCGCCGAGTCATGCCGCGGGAACCCTCCCGATTATCTTGTTCTGCAGCTCGGTCACTACGAAACTTCCCCTTTGTTTTCCAAAATACTGGGGAAGCTGCTGTTCACTTCGAGCCACGCCAAACACCAACCGCGAGCGGAAACGCAGACAGCGAACGACGCGCAGGACTATCGGCCCAAATTCGTCAGTCGTTGGATCACGCTGAGACGATGGCTCATTGCCATTCTGTTCGTCCTTCTTGGACAACGCAGAAAAATATTCGACCCGGACGCGCTGTCGAGCATGCTGGATTCCACTCTGTACAGCCTGAAGGCGCTGCCTTTTCATTCGATTTTCGTCATCAGTCCGTTCTCCGCACCGGATCCGATCATTCGCATGTGCCGCCGCAGAGCGCACAGGATCTTCTTCGACATCGCGCAAAAGCATGGCTGCATCTTTGTGGATGCATTTGCTTCTCTGGAATCGCAACCCAAAGGGGTCACATTCCAGAGCGCGTTCTGTGATTCGTTTCACCTCAGTCGTTGTGGGCATGAACGGGTTGGCAGGCTGCTGGGCGACAGCCTGCGTTCGGTCATATCGGGATATTCCGCCGGGCCCGGGGGGACTCAATTCGCGTCGTCGACCCCAACGCGGATTTGCCCTCCTCCGGACGAATCTCAGGACCATGAGCCGATCGACCTGCCGGGTGATGGGCACTGGACCAAGGGTTGGGCATTGACTTTGGCTACGCCGCAAGCGGCTGCCGCGAAATCGCGCAGTGTTCCGATCGCCCAGCAGGAATCATCCTGCTGATCGCGCCAACCGGGCACGAGGCAATGCCGCCCATCGTCCTGCAGCATATTCAGGCTCGCAGGATTCCCGGCGTAGGTCAGCAGATCGAGATTCACCACCGGGTGCCGCCGGACGCCATCCACCCCAGCACAAACTTCGAACCGATGAATCCGGCTCCCCGGTGACCAGAATCGCGTCGCGCATTGCCATCCTCGGTCTCTCTCCGCTTCGTGTCTCACCGGCCAGCGCCATCGCCCTGGAGATCGGCTTCTTCGTGCCGATTCCGGCCAGGGTGGGCCTCATGTCCGCTTGATTTCCCCGGCATCGAACCGCTCCAGAATCGGTCCGTCTGCTCTCAAGCCTGTGATTACACCGCGATGCAACGTGGTCGCCTCATCAAATACAAAGGATGTGCTTCGGTTGCCTGGCATCTGAACCCGCGGGTGCGAATGCTTCGATCGCCTTATCATCAAAACTGGCCGCATAAAAGACCACGCCACAGCGTCGCGCGCCCGACGATGGCGTTAGACTGGATTGGGGACACAAGATTAATCGGGATTCGTATGTTTCGATGCCATTTATCTTCTGTGCAGCTAGCTGAGCGCAGATCGGCAGGCGATGACTAGCAGGAAGAGAAAGCTAATCGGGGTTGCTGTCAGAGTCTGGAGATCGATCTGCCTAGTTGCTCTCCGCGCAGCGGAGTGCGGGAGAAAGCAAGTCCTTCCTCCGGCAACGCCCCGCCGCATTCTTCTTATCAATCCTGCCCACATAGGCGATATTGTCATTTCGGCCTCTCTCATACCGGTCTTGCAGTGTGCCTACCCGTCGGCCCAGATCGGGTTCGCCACAGGAAGCTGGTCCGCCTTCGTCCTGAAGTCCGATCCCCGAATCGCGTTCGTGCACTGCATTGATCAATGGCGACTCAATCGGTCGGACGCCGGCGTGCTCTCGAAGATGTGGCAGTTCAAGCGGACCAGAAGAGCTGCGCTCCGCGAAATTCGAGCGCTTCGCTACGATATTGCACTCTGCCTTTACCCCTGGAATCCGGACCTTCTCGACCTCGCATGGACAGCACGGATACCTGTGCGAGTGGGTTTCAGGCACAGCGTAATGGCGCCTCTGGCGACGCTGCTGGTCGATCGGCCAACGACCCCCTTCATGTCCATAGGGGCCATCCAGGGCGAACTCCTCAGGGCCATCCTTCGCGAGCCCGCCTGTCTTCAGTACAGGCGATCTTCTCTTCCGGAGAGCTCTCCTGAAGCCATTCGCGAAGTTTGTGCACTGCTCGGCGTTCCCGCGATCAATACGATAAGATATCGAGTAATTCACATGGGTTCGGGAGCAACGAACCGGGAATTGCCTCCTGAGTTCTGGGGGGAAGTCGTTCGCAACCGGCCGGATCAGCGATTTCTCTTTACCGGAAGGGGAAGCAGGGAGGCAGCGAACATCGAGGCCGTCGTGAATCGTTTTGAGAACTGTATCAATGCCTGCGACCGACTCTCGTGGCAGGGATTTGTTGCCGCCGTCCGACACGCGGATCTCCTCTACGGCGTCGAATCTATGGCGGGCCACGTGGCCGCCGCTGTTGGAACGCGCTGCGTCGTTGCCTACAGCGGGTTGGCCGGGGTTGCCCGCTGGCGGCCAGACTCAAGCCTCGCCACCGTTGTCTCCTGTCACCTCCCCTGCGCTCCCTGTAACGACATTCGCGGCTGCCCCGAAATGACCTGCATCCGCAATGTCTCTCCGCAGGACCTGCTACGCTTCGGGTGATATATGATGCAACCAGTTCTGCATTCGCATATATCCCAGACAGCTCGGATACCGAGCCTGCACATAAGCTAAGGGACAAGATGCTTAGCCTGAGACGCTACATTCGTTCCGCTGAAACATACTTCCCTTCTCTCCATGATTCGAGATTCGCATGTGAAAGAGCTCTTCGCAGAGCGTTTCGCGTCCCACACGATTCTGATTGGTATGCTTTCCGGCTATTGAAAATCGGCTCTGGAAACATTCTGGACATCGGAGCCAATCGGGGCCTCAGCATCCAGTCGTTCCGGACGATGCTGCCAGGCAGGCGGATTATCGCCTTTGAGCCGAATAAACACCTGGCCGACATTCTCAAATCGGCATATCGGAGATCCGTGGGTGTCGAGATTCGGGCGACCGGCCTCTCCGATTGCCATGGGACAGCGGTCCTGTATATTCCCCAATATCGCGGCTGGGTCTTTGACAGCCTGGCTTCAGTGTATCGGGATCCCGCGATGGCATGGCTGAATCGTCACACCCTTGCAGGATTTGACGCCCGGCACCTGACCTGCATCGAAGTCAACGTCACGCTGCAGAAGCTTGATGATCTGGAGTTGGAAGGCATTGCTGTCATGAAGATTGATGCGCAAGGATCCGAAATCCGCATACTTCGAGGTGCCATGAGCATCATCAGCGAATCGCGACCGATCATACTCGCCGAAGACGTCGGAACGGAAATCGTTCATCTTCTGAATCCGCTTGGATATCGTCCTTACATCTATCGGCAGGGCAGCCTCCTGCCTGATCGAGTGGATGCGGTCAACGTCTTCCTTCTGCACACATCGCACTTACAAACGCCCTTACCGAGCAATCATCCTGGTGCGGGAGCTCCGGAAGCGGGATAGACCGGACGCGATGACCATTTACCTCCTGATCTTTGCGTTTCTGGCTCTAATCGCTGTCCTCATGGAGCTGAATCTTACCCGATCCTGCCGCCTGACTCTGCTGATTGTCGGCTACCTTATCCTTGTACTGTTTACAGGTCTTCGCTGGGAAACCGGTAATGACTGGTTTAACTATTTCAACTACTACAGGCATTTAGCGGCGCTGCGTGACAACTCGCAGGAATTTGAAGTCGGATACAGAGTAGCTAATCTGCTCTTCAAAACTCTCGGATTTTCATATACGGGATTCCTTCTCCTCTATTCCGCGGTTTGGATTGGACTCGTTGTGGCCAGTTTCGACGACGACGACTTCCGAGCTTCCGGCTGGTTGCTTCTGCTCTTTTACTCATCCTTTCTCGTCGGCTGGATGGGTACCGCGCGACAGATCATGGCCATCGGGATCTGTCTCTTTAGCCTCCGGTATATCGTTTCACGGAATTTGCTGAGATTCCTGATCTGTGTTGGGCTGGCAACCTGTTTTCACACCACGGCCATTTGTTTTCTCCTGGCGTGGCCTCTGGGCCGCATCCGGATTGGATTTCGCGCCGCCTGGTTCGTATTGGGCGCACTTGTTGCCGCTGCAGTGCTCGATGTCGGTGCGCTTCTGGTAAGGCTTGCAGGGAACTATCTCAGTATTCCGTATCTGGATCAAAAGCTGGCCGACTTTCAGCGGGTCACGGGAGCCGACTTCGACCTGGCCGGCGGCGATCTGTCAGTCTTTTATTACGTAAAACGCCTGAGTTTTTTGCTTGGTTTCATGCTTTGTCTTCGCTTGTTTCGCAAGGACAAAGATCAGCTTTATTTCAATATGTATCTCATGTCCGTCGTGTTATTCATTTTGTTTTATAGCACGGTGGCCATGATTCCGATGCGAGCGGGAATGTACTTTGGTATTGCCGAGATCTTTCTGCTCGCTCTGCTGACGCGCCGCATTCAGCGAAGGTGGCTAAGGGCAGCATATTGTGTCTTATTGATGGGGATTTGTTTGTCGCGACTTTGGGGCGATATTTACCTTACGCACCCGAAAATTCTGGTTCCTTATAAGGCTGTGCTGATCAATCAGGATGTCAGGCGAGACCCGGGGTGGTTTTAGGTATGCGGACCCTGGTCGTGCTCGCTCGCAACCCGTTTGATTCGGAAGATGGGGGCGCCTACGCGATTCGCGCCTCTCTTCGCGTGCTGGGCAGCGCTGGTCCGGTACTTCTTACGGGGTTCGGGGAGGCTTTTGATCAACCGCTCGTCGGTCCGTATCTGGGCTGCGGCTCGTTGGGCACCGTCGCCAACTCACACGGCCGGTTCGCGATGTCACTGATCAGCCAGCTGCCCTTCGCACTTTTGAAATACGCGAGCCCCGAAGCTCGGACCCGGTTTCGCCGCATCGTCGCCGCGGGCGGCTTCGATTTGATCTGGTATGAGCAAAGTCACGCTGCTGCTGCGGCTTATGTTTCCGGAATGCTCAGCGATGCGCCGCGGTCTGCTATGCATGTACTGCGTGCGCACAATGTCGAACACCGAATTGTCGCTGATAGGATCGAGCCGGTCGCCCGCATTCTCAAGCCTCTGCTCTGGGTGGAGGCCAGAAAGCTGCGGGTGCACGAACTGGAAATGATCCGCCGGATGGATCGCGTATTTGCGATGACCCCGGAAGACCGCGATTCGCTGATCGCTGCATCGGGCGCAGTGCCGGGGCATATTCAGTGGCTGCCCATCCCGGTTCGGGGAGGGGACAGACCTCCGGCGCCAACGGGCAGCCGCGACGCGATTCTGTTTGTAGGCCGCTGTACCTGGCCGCCCAATCGTGAAGCAGCCCTTTGGATTGTTCGCCGACTCGCTCCCATCCTCGCAAAGACTCTTCCCCATCTGCGGGTCAGACTGGTCGGCTCCGGCACAGAAGCCTTTCGCGGAGCTATCACTTCTGATAACGTCGACTGTCTTGGCTTCCTCCCGTCGCTCGATCCGGAATATGCCAGAGCCGTTTGCACGGTCGCGCCGGTGCGCCGCGGCAGCGGCATCAATGTCAAGGTACTTGATTCTCTCGCGCGCGGAGTCCCCGTGGTGGGAACCTGCTTTGCCAGGCGAGGCATTGATATCGATGGCGTCCTGATCGCGGATTCGGTTGAGGAGTTTGTCCAGCAGATCCGGTCCTGCCCTTCCGATCCGCTAACTGCCGAGCGTCAGGCTACGGAAATCCTCGCCCGGTTCCACCGTTGGGCGGATCGCACAGACACGTTGTGGAAACAAGCGCTCCTCGAAGGAGGCCTGAGCTGACCTCTGCTCCTCAAATCTCTCCCGGATGGCATCATGGTTAGAACGATTAGCTGCGAGACTGATCGAGAACAGGAGCACCGTAGTTCTGTGAACAGCAGGTACAAGCTGTTGGTACTGACTCCGCGCTATCCGTTTCCGCCTATCGGCGGAGATCGCCTGCGCATATACCATGTTTGCCGGTATCTGTCCTCTCGCTTTGAACTCTCGCTCCTGAGCATGTGCGACTCTCCGGAAGAGATGCAGGCTCCGTCTCGTCCAGACGGTATCTTCTGCCGGGTCGAGCGCGTCTTCCACAGTCACGCCCGCAAGCTGCTGGGCTGTCTCCAGGTGCTTCCGTCGCGAACCCCGTTTCAGGTCGGCTACTATAGAAATCCCGAGTTTGCCCGCCGCCTGGAAGTCCTGCTGCCACAGCACGACGGAGTATTGGCTCACCTGATCCGAACGGGAGACTATCTCACCGGATACTCCATCCCTAAAGTCCTGGAGATGACGGACGCTATCTCACTCTCCTACGCTCGCACCAGGTCCCTTGGGCGGATCAACCCGCTCCGTTCGCTGGCCTATCGGTGGGAGGGCTCGAGACTCAAGCCTTATGAAAAGGGCCTCATTCGCCAGTTCGATCTCAGCGTCCTGGTTTCTCCCGTCGATCGCGACTTCCTCCAGTCCGATACGACGCCAAAAACGCTCGTGTGTACGAATGGGGTCGATACGGAACGGCTTGCCTTTGATCATTCTCCGGACGGCAAAACCATTGTCTTCATCGGAAATAACACGGCTTTCCACAATGCGGACGCAGTTCGCTGGTTTGCGGATGCAATTCTTCCACGGATTCGGCAGTGTCATCCGGAGGCAGTCTTCAGGGTTATTGGCCGTATTCGCAAGAAGCTCGCCGATCGCCTTGCACGGATCCAGGGAGTCGTGGTGATGGGCGAATCTCAGGACATCCCCGCGGCGGCCCGCGGGGCCGTTGTCGGTGTCTGTCCCGTACGTTTTGGCGCGGGCGTCCAGAACAAAATTCTGGAATACATGTCTCTGGGAGTACCGGCCGTCACCTCACCGGTCGGCCTCGAAGGGCTGGACGCAGTGGTCGACCAGCATCTGCTCCTGGCCTGCACGCCGGACGAGTGGGTTTCTCAGGTCTGCCGGATTTTATCTGATGCGGCTCTGGCTCGTGTGCTTGCCGAGCGGGCCAGGGCCCGAGTCGAAGAGCAATACTCCTGGCACTCTATCCTCGAACCGCTCGCCCCCTCTATTCTGGCGCTGATCGAGACAAGAGGAGGGGGTAAAATCTCAGCTGCTGACCCTCAGGCCCGCTGAGAGAATTATGCCTGGCGCAGCTTACGTGGGGAGAAAATCGCCGCGAAGTATTCGACGTACTTCGAGCGTTTGGACGGCAACAATGAAAACCAAATAGGAGACAATTGTAGCGAACAGCACACCGAAAGGTCCCATGGTTCGGACCCAAAAGATGGAGAGCGCCAGATTGAAGACCGCGGCGGTTACAGAGGAGATCGCCTGTTTTCCAACACGCGTTGTTGCTCCCATCAGGCAAGATTGATTCGTGGAGAAGGCGTAAATCACGATCCACACGCACATGAGCTCAATCAGTGGCGGCGCAGGAACCGCTGCCGGCCCTGCCCAGATCCGGATAATGCTGCGTCCCGCCAGTGCCGCGACGCTGCAGCCGACGGCCAGCACGACGATAGTAATCCATCGCACATGGCGGTATGTTGCCCGGATCCAGTCGAGGTGGCCGCTGGCATAAGCCTCAGAATAAGCCGGCCACAACGCGGGAAAGATGAGCGTTTGCGCGGCGGCGATATAGTTCACCAGCCTCCATGTCACCGCATACGGGGTCACACGCGCGGGGCTCAGATAGTGCGAAATGATCAGGTTGTCACTGGAGAACACGACCAGACCCGCCACCTGAATGGCAAAGAACTGTGTCCCTGAATGAAAAATCGGTTTGATCAGACCCCACCGGAACCGCCGCAGGGATGGCTTCATCCAGGGTTTGCGGTAGACACACATCCACGCCATACAAGCGCCATTGGCCGCAACCGTCGAGCCGGCGTACGCGCCGACCAGAACAGCCAGGCCGCCGTGCATCAGCACCACCGCAACCACCATCAGCAGGCTGAGAACGCTTCCCGCAGTCGCAAACAGATTCGCCGCGTGCAGTTCCTGATATCCCGCCAGAACCTTCGAAACCAGCGCCATCGGCAATGCAAAGAGAAAGACGACAAAGGCGGCCGCAGCCGCTTGCGAGGTTTCGTGAGCCAGAGGGGCGTCCTTTATGTTGAACAGGGCCCCCCATGGTACATGGGGCCAGGCAAGGGCACCCGCGATGCCAAGACAGGCGGCGATTGCGGAGAGGATCCAGAAAGCGGTGGAAAAATACTCTGCCGCCCGCTCACGATCGTCGTTTGCATAAGACTGCGAGATAAGGTTGGTCAGCGTGCTCGATATGCCAAGGTCCATCACGAAGAACATCGTGATCACGCTGCTGATCGTGATCCATAACCCGTAACTTTCGGCGCCCAGATACCGAACCGTGATCGGCACGGTCAGAGCATTCACCAGAAGACTGGTCCCCTTTCCCGCCAGCGCCGATACTCCTGCAGCCGCAATTCTGCGATAGCGCCTCCGGGCGGTCTGGCCTTTCCCTTCCTCCGCCGTCGCGATTGGACCTTCTGTCGCGGAGTTCATTTGACTGAGTCCTCCGTTGGGGTCCCGGTCTTGCCGGACAGCATATGTCTGATGTACAGGAGCTTCCCCCGGACCTCGGGTTGGGCCAGCAGGTGCCTGAGGCCGGCTGCGCAAAATGCGTACGAGATCCCCCCCAGCAACCCCGCCACCAGGGCTCCCAGAGTGATCGAGCCCCGCTGCGGAAAGGAACGTCTGTCAGGTGGCAGCGCCGGATCGACCACCTGGATGAGCGAGCCCTGCTTTGCTTGATCCAGGCTTGCAACCTCCATTTGGCCGGCCAGAGCCTCGTAGAGCGTTTCGTAATATTTCACTTCGCGAAGCCTGCGTGCATACTCAAGGCCCGCCTGTGTGAGTCTGCCTCGCGGGAGAACGAGATCGCCTTCGCTCTTCGCAGCGCCGCCCAGTCTGTCGAGTTCGCTTTGCAGGCCTTTCAGTTCCTCCCGAGCTGCCACGAGCTGAGCATTGTCGCCCGTTGCGTACGTCCGCATTCCCTGAATCTGCACCTCCTTCGCCGCGATGCTGCCCCGCAGGTTTGCTGCTGCTTCAATGAGTACTCGCGCCTGACTGTCGGGTTGAATCACCGCGGTTGCCCTCTCTGTCTCCATCAGAGCCTGTTCCGCCCCTTCCAGGCGCTGCTTCGATTGTTCCATCTCCTTCTCGTAAAAGATCCGTCGCCGAGCAGCCTCCGTCACTGCCAGTCGATCCAGCATCGTGCGCAATTCCGCGACGTAGGTGTTAGCAATGCTGGCCGCACGGCCGGGTTCGCGGTCATCGACGTCGATGATGATGAGGCCCCCCACCCCATCTCCGTCCAGCAGGACGTGCTGCTCGAGGGCCCTGCGCGCATCCGAAAGCCGCCGCGCGTGGTATTCCTGCATGAGATCGAACCGAATGACGACAGCATCCTCAATCGCCTGGCTCTCCAGCATCCCGATGTACAGATCCTGTGGCCGAGCCGGTTGCCCGGAGAGACTCCTCAACGCTCCCAGTTCCGGGGGCGCGCTGAACTGTGACGTAAGCGTGAACCCGAGGGAAGAATTCCGTTTTGGCACAAGGAAACTCACGGTAGCCGTATAGCGTGGCTGCAGAAAGAATGAAATTGCCAGCGCCAGGACTGCACTGCCCACGGTGATACACAGCACCGCCAGCCACCGATCGGCAATCATGAGCGCAAGATCCAGCAACGATATTTCGCGATCCGGTGGATGGGACCCGTGAAAGATCGTCTGCATGCTCACGCCTGGTTCAGAAGAACGAGCTTCGGCTGCCATCGGTTGCCGACCGCAAAAACACCTGCCGCATGCCGGACGGGCTCACCGGGAAGGGCGCCGGCCAGCCTCTCCGGGAGTTCAGCTGTCATTCAAGCAGGCCGCTCCGCATCGGCCTCAATCCTCGTCTGCAGTCAACGCCAGAGGGCAAATTCGCTCTACAGAAAACCCCGTACGTCCGGATGGCAATCAAGATTATACAGGGGGACCTGGCCTCATCGGACCTTGCAGTTCCGAGGCGAACTGAAGTTGTTTTGCGGACACGCGAATCGCGGACGAAATCCTGAGCCCGCGCAAAGAATCGCTCAGCCCGGAGTGTTATCGCAGATCTGGTGGACGCGGAAGGAATCGAACCTTCAACCTGTCGATTAAGAGTCGAATGCTCTGCCAATTGAGCTACGCGTCCACGCTGGGCGGCAGTCCCACGGGTGGCCCCGCGCACGAAAATCCGCCTCACCTCATTCAATATAGCATGCTAAATCGCGGCTCTCCGCGGCCTGCGGCGGACGTTCCCTGCCGCTCAGGAAGCTCGATCCGGCGGTTCGGCTTGACTGCCCGGTCGGGCTCTCCCAAAGACACTTCCGGTGCGCTGGGCTCAGCGTTCCGAGTCAATGCTGGAGTGCCACCAGCAGGGCTTAAATGTCGCCGCTTTCGTGATCAGCCGCGGATCTGGAACGCTCAGAAGGTGAATGACAATCCGCCCTGCACACAGCGCGCGGCTTCGGCAAAGTAGAGCGTACTGCCGTCGCTCGAGAGGAACGGCCGGTAGCCTTCGGCGAGCAGGTTGCGGACATCGATCAGGGCTTCCACCCCATTGGGTATCATCCGCCGGTAGCGGATCGGCTGCCGCACCAGGAAGCTCAGGTAGGGCGCCGTCGTGCCGCTGGCAAACGCATCCACAGGCGTCAGGGTGCGCGGGTTCTGCCAGCGATAGGAAGCCCGCCACTGCATCCCCGTGGCCGCCACCTTGCCATGCACACCGGTGCTGAATGCCGGCGTTTCGTGCGCTTTCATGCCGTTCAGCGCTTCATTGAGACTGTCCGTGCCCTGCGCCGCTTCGGTCGTCGCCAGCGCATCGCCCACAGACACTTCAAAGGAGATCCAGGTGCTGCCGTTCACCTGCTGTTCCACTTCGCCCAGCATTCCATCGCCCGTGTAGCTTTGTCCGGTGGCGCGCAGCAGATCGCTGGTTTCGTCGTACAGCAGGTTGCCGCCCGCCCAGTCTGCGGCTGAAATATCCCCGCCGCCAGTCACGACGGGGTGATCCACCTGCTCGTGCCAGACTGCGACCTTCATGCGCGTCGGGCCTTCGCTCTTGCCGGCCACGATCTCCTGGTGGACGCCCTGTTCCAGCTGGAGGCGTCCGTCCCGCTCGCCCAGTTTCGGCTCCACGGTCGCTTCGCGGTCCAGATCTTCGACCACCTGAATGCCAGGTGCGGTCGAGACGCGATACGAGACAAACGCCGCGCCATGCCGCACTGTTACCGCAGCAAAAGGATGATTCGCCACGAGCGTATCGCCCAGGCGAATCCCCTCCGTCTCGTCGCCGAATTCGGCCTGCACCGCGGGACCGAAGTTCATCGTTTCGCCGCTGCGCATCTCGATCGCCTGCATCCCCTGGCCCGCGGGGCCGCCCGCAATGTCGGGCCGGCTCTCCACCGCGGCCACAGTGCGGAAGGTTCGTCCCAGGGCCAGCTGCTGCTCGTAGCCCACCATGGCATTCAGGGCCGGATCGGCCGGCTGGCCCAGGCTGGCTTCACTCAGGTCGGCTCGGAAGATCATCGCGCGGCCATCATCGGGCGTGCGCGCCATCTCGAAGTCGTTGTGCAGCCCGCCGTCTCCGAAACCACTCTCGCCGCCGCGCACCGTTACCCGTGCCTTCAGTTCCGGCGCCGATCCATCGCCGTTGGAAACCACCACCAGGGGGCCATCCTGCAGCAAACGCAGCAGCGGCCGGTTGGCCGACAGGCGCAGCGTCCAGGTCCAGTCGTCTTTGGGCTCATCAGCCGATCGCGGCTTCGCCGGCAGCCAGCGGAAGGCTTCATACAGAGTGTTCAGGGTCAGGTTGACCACGAGCCTCGTGCCAGTGAGCACCTGCAGGTTCTCCCGCAGGGTCGGCAGAAACATGGCGCCGGAAGCCTTCATTTCGTAAACGCCGGGCAGGACGCCGTCCAGCCGGTAGCGCCCATGCTCATCGGTGAAGACTTCGGCGACCACTGAGAAGTCCGGCCGCAGCAAATCCACGGCCGCGCCCGCCTGGGGCGCACCGTGACTGTCGCGGATCACTCCGCTGAGGCTGTTGCCCTGCGCGTTCGCCTGCATCGCGGCTGCGCACAGCACGGCCAGCGAGATCAACATGGGACCGCGGATGGAGAAACGTCGACTCACTGCTTCGTTGGTCTTCTGCTCCTGGCGCTGCTCCCTAAGATTTACCCTGCCTCGTGGTTCTTGCGTCCACTGAAGCGCCTCTCGTTTCCGGGCTTTTGCCCGAAAACCGCGTTCCGTGCCTATTCCACCGTAAAGGGCGCCGACTGCGCAATCTGTTGCCGCGTTACGTCGTCGTCCACGCTGATCTTCACGATGTACTTCCCAGGCTCAAGACTTGCAAGGGGGAGGGTTTTTTCCAGCGTCAGCTGGTCCGAATTCGGACCCAGCTTCTTCGAATCTTCCGTCGTATCGAGAATCGACTTATTCGTCGTCGCATTCAGGATCTGGTAGACAATTTTCGCGTTGTTCTGCTTGCTCTTGTCGTCCAGGCCGAGATTATAAACCTGCATCCAGAAATTCAGGTTCTGGTTTCGATGGAACGTCGCCGGTGAGGCCGGATTTGTCGTTACTCGCGGCCGCACAAACGTGTTTCCGATGATGAAGTTCCCGGCGCCGATGTCCTTCGACGGCACCCTCTCCATTTTGTCCGCCAGGATCAGCGAGGAGGTCGCCA
>Ga0335074_10003993_pt1 | contig 20309 bp, 18 predicted proteins | sample Lox_Sample_23_FD_206715 | JGI IMG/M metagenome (GOLD analysis project Ga0335074, IMG submission 206715) | Soil microbial communities from Loxahatchee National Wildlife Refuge, Florida, United States - Lox_Sample_2.3 | ecosystem: Environmental > Terrestrial > Soil > Wetlands | place: USA... | reverse complement strand
TGCCGAGCGTCGTGACCAGGCTGAGCCAGGGCCAGGATGTCGATGCCGCGGCCGAGGCCACCCCGCTCGAGCCCGGCCGGATCACGGAGACGGCGCGCGTTGCCGAAGCTTTCTCGTCCGTCCATCGCACCGCTGTCGAGGCGGCTGTCGGCCAGGCCAAGCTGCGGAAGGGAGTCAGCCAGGTCTTCCGCAACCTGGCGTGGCGCAGCCAGTCGCTGCTGCACCGGCAACTGGCGCTGCTGGACGCCATGGAGCGCAGGGAAACTGAGCCTGAGGCCCTCGACGAGCTGTTCCAGCTTGACCACCTCACCACGCGCATGCGCAGGCACGCGGAGGGCCTGATTATCTTGTCGGGGCATGCGCCCGGCCGTGGCTGGCGAGCACCGGTGCTGGTGAGCGAGGTGCTGGGCGGCGCGGTCGCGGAGGTGGAGGACTACAAGCGGGTCTCGGCAATCTGCGAGTCGCAGGACGCCGTGATCGGGTCCGCGGTGGCCGACGTGATTCACCTGCTGGCCGAGCTGATCGAGAATGCTGCCACCTGCTCGCCCGCGAGCACCGAGGTCATGGTACGGGCCGAGCGCGTGGCCAACGGTTTCGTGGTGGAGGTCGAGGACCGTGGCATCGGTATCACGCCGGCAGAACTGGTCTCGCTTAACGAGCGGTTGCAGAATCCACCCGAGTTTGACCTGGCGGACAGCAACCAGCTAGGCCTGTTTGTGGCGGCCCGGCTCGCCGCCAAGCACCAGATCCTGATCACACTGCGGCGCTCGCCGTACGGTGGAACGACGGCTATCGTCCTGCTTCCCAACACCATCATGGCGAGCAGCGACCGGCTTGCGGTGGATGCGCTGGACGTCTTCCTCGCCGAACAGCCAGCCAACGGCACGCGAGCGCAGGGCGCTCCGGCCACAAGCGAGCAGCTAGCGGTGCTCACGCTGGGGCGTCATGCGGCGGATCTGTCGTCGGCGGAGTCAGTGTCGCTCCTAGACGCTGACGTAGCCTCCGACCTGGCACCGGTGAGGGACGAGCACCCTGCCGGCGCCACCGGCTGGCGGGAGCAACCTAGCCCGAATGGCAGCGTGCCCCGGCCCGGACTGCCGCGCAGGAGCCGCCAAGCAAGCCTGGCACCACAGCTCAGGGACGACGGCCGCGGTGCAGCCGACGGCGAGCGGCCCGATGCGTCCGACGGCCTCAGTCCGGGCGGCAGCCGGGCGCTTGCTGAGTCGCTGCAGCACGCCTTCGACCGCGCCCGCGCGGTGGAGGGGTCCGCGGACGGTTCGTCGCCGTGGGATGGCGCCCGGCCGTCGGATGCTTCCTGGCCCGCGCAGTCGTGGCCGGGCGGAGGCTGGCGAGCAGCCGAGCCCGCCGAGATAGTCGGCCTGCCGGAGGAACCCGAGGCGCAGTGATGGCGGAGGCGGGCCTTACAACCACCATGAACTGGGTCCTGGATGACCTGGTCCGGCGGGTCGACGGGGTCAGCCAGGGGGTCCTGCTATCCCGCGACGGCCTGACTCTCGGTGCCTCGGAGGGCCTCAGCCGAGAGGACGCAGAGCATCTGGCCGCAGTCGCGGCCGGGATCCAGAGCCTCGCCCGCGGTGCCGCACTGCGGTTCGACGGCGGGCAGCCTCGGCAGTCGATCATCCACATGGACAGGGTTCTGATGTTCGTGATGGCCGCCGCGGAGGGCAGCTGTCTCGCCGTGCTGTGCGGACCGAGCGCAGACCATGGGCTCGTCGCGTATGAAATGGCGATGCTGGTCAAGCGACTTGGCCAGTATCTGTCAGCCAACCCGCGCGCCACGGTCATGCCCGACATCGGGAGGCTGGCGGAATGACCGGCGACGAGCAGTGGCTCGACCGGGAGGCCGGCCCGGTTGTGCGTCCGTATGCGGTGACCCGCGGCCGTACCCGGCCGCGGGGCGTGACCGTGGGCCTGATCGACCTTGTCGTGTCGGCGGGCCGGCATTCGGCTGAGGCGCGCGGCCTCGGGCCTGAGCACCGGCGCCTGCTGGGCCTGTGCGGCTCGCCCATCACGCCGGCCGACCTGGCCTCGGAGGCCGACCTGCCGCTGGGCGTGGTGCGCGTGCTTGTCGGCGACCTGCAGGAGCGGGGCCTGGTCACGGTCGCGGCTTCGGCTGGCGGAAGTAGTCAGGATGAGAAGGTGCTGAGGAGCGTGCTTGATGGTCTCCGGACACTATGAGCGGGCGGCCGGGCCGCCGCCGCCTCCAGTCGTCACCAAGCTCCTCATCGCCGGCGGCTTCGGCGTCGGCAAGACTACGCTCGTCGGCTCGATCAGCGAGGTCCGCCCGCTGCGGACCGAGGAGGACTTAAGCGAGCTCGGTGTGGGCGTCGACGACACGACGTCGGTCGAGCTCAAGCGCACGACGACCGTGGCTATGGATTTCGGCCGCATCACCTTCCCCAGCGGCGTGGTGTTGTACCTGTTCGGCACGCCTGGTCAGGAGCGCTTCTGGTTCATGTGGGACGAGCTGGCCTTCGGGGCGCTTGGCGCGGTTGTGCTGGCCGACACACGGCGGCTCCCAGACTGTTTCTCGTCGATCGACTACTTCGAGCGGCGCGACACGCCGTTCGTGGTGGCTGCCAATCACTTCGACGGTTCGCCGGTGTACGACCTGGCAGACATCCGGGATGCCCTGGACCTTGACAGCGACGTGCCTGTCCTGCTGTGCGACGCGCGCAGGTGCGAGTCGGTCAAGGAGGTGCTGATTGCTTCGGTTGCGCACGCGCTCACCCGCCACCAGGCAGCCGCGCGCCGCTGACGCCGCTACGGGCTAGATGTGCGCAGCACGCTCCAGCTGCCGCCGTTCCACTCCTCGGCCAGCGGACTGCCGATGGCGCCAAGCCCGCCGTTGGTCCGCGCGCCGACCGCGATGCATCGGCTGGCGGTCGGGCATGAGACCTGGTAGAGGCCATCGACCGACCCGGCCGCGATGTGCACGGTCGGCACCGACGTCCAGGTCGCCCCCGTCCACTGCTGGCTGACCGGGCGGGTTACGCCCGACCCCACGGCCATGCAGTGAGCCGAGCTGACACACGAGATGCCGAGCAGGATCTGATTCAGAGCACCCGACATGGACTGCCACGTCCAGCTCGACCCTGTCCACCTCGCCGCGACAGCAGTGTTGCTGGCGCCTTGCGACTGGCCAACTGCCAGGCAGGAGAACCTGCTGCCGCACCAGGTGTCGTTGAGGACGGTCAAGCTCGAGCCCGGCAAGACCGGGACAGCGACCCGGTGCCAGGCACCCTTCGTCAGTTCCTCAGCCATGGCCGCCTCGCCTGACTGGCCCGGACTCGCGATCTCCCCGACTGCCATGCAGAAGCCGCTGGCGGTGCAGTGCACGCCGGTAAGTGCAGCGGATCGCCCTATCCTGGCCGCCGTCATCAACTTCCAGGAACGCCCGTTCCAGCGCTCCGACAGCGTCTGGTTCCGCGTGCGTCCCTGCCACATGCCGACGGCAACGCAGTTGCCTGCGCGTGCGCACGAGACGCTGTAGAGCGTGCCTGCAGTGACGCCAGCGGGATCGCCGGTCTGCGTGACACGCCAGCGATGGCCGTTCCACTGCTCGGCGAGCAGCCCGAACCGCAGCCGTGAGTTAGCCTCGCCGCCGACAGCCGTGCAGTTGCTGGCACTCGGGCACGACACGGAGACGAGGAATGCGTCGCTCGCCTTCGGGGCAGGTATGGCCTGGATCGTCCAGGAACTGCCGGTCCACCGCTCGGCGAACGGAGCCTGGCCGTGCGGCGTGGCTCGACGGCCGACAGCGATGCACAACTTCGGGCGCGGGCAGGAGACTGCTTCGAGCGCGGCCTCGTGCACGCCGGCCGCGGCCGAGCGGACCGATGCGACAGCCTGAGCTTGCACCGTCAGCAGGGTGAGCGCACTGAGTGCAGCAGCGATCCGTACCGCGCGCCGTCCGCCCATGCCGTGCCCCTCCCGCGCCGGATTGCTCTCGCGAGAAAAGCGTAGTGATGCAGCGGCCGAAAACGTAAGCCCGGTTAGCTCAGCTCAGCAGGTCGCCGACGGCAGCGCGCAACAATGCCATTCGCTGCCCGGCCGCCTGCCGTGCGTTCGCCAGCGTGCGGCCACTCACCTGTTCGACGATTTCCAGCTGCGCGTCGATCTCCGGCTCCGCCTCGGCTGGCCTGATCACCACCCGCGCGCCCGGCAACTGGTAACTGATCATGTCCGCAGACGGCAGCTCCCAGCTGCCGCCGGTGTAATCGGTCAGCTGGATTACCGGCTGGCCGGCCAGTTCGGCCGGACCGGTTGCGCGCAGCCGGGACATCACGTGGATGGCCGCCGGAACTGGCACGGCAACCCGGCTGGTCAGATGCACGCCGTGGGCAACTTCAAGTGCGTCGTAGGCGTCCTGGAGCGACTCGCCGACGGACCAGGCAACGGCGGCGAGGCCCAGTACGGCGAGGGCAGCGCCGATGCCATCGGCGTCCCGCACCTCGCTGCCGACCGCAAACCCGTGCCGCTCGGAGTATCCGAACGCGAACCGGACGTCCTGTCGCAGGTCAGCGGCGCGAACCAGCCACTGGAACCCGCTCAGCGTCTGCGCGTGCTGCGCGCCCGCCGCAGCCGCGATCTTCGACAGCAGTGAGCCGCAGCCGACAGTGCTGACGACGAGTTGCTGTGCCATGACGATGCCCGGTTCCGCTGCCATCCTGCCGAGCAGGAACGCGCCCAGCAAAGCGCCAAGCTGGTCAGCGGTCAGCTGCCGGTAGCCGCCCGGCGCAGCCGGGTCCGGCACCGCGGCCGCCAGCCTGCCACCATAAGCATCGGTCGCCAGGATCAGGTCGCAGGCCGACCGGCGGGCCTGCGCGATCGCCAGGTCCAGCGCGCCGGGCTGGCCCGGGTCCGCGAACGGCGCGGCGACCACGTCCGGGGCCGGGTAGCCGGCCTGCTCGAACGCCCGCAGTGCCAGCGCTCCGGCCGGGCTATCTCCCGGCGTGAAAGCGAACCGGAGCCAGGCCGCACTCCGCGACGCCCGGCCGGCGTTCGAACAGACAGCGTCGAGGTACGCCTGCGCTGCCTGATCGCCATGCCGGGTGATCAGCGGACTGTCGAGCGGCGCGATCGCGATCTCCGGCAACGGGCCGAGCTCACTCACGGCAGCCTGGATGTCGGTATCGGCAGGCGGCATGAGCGGCGCGCCATCAGCGGCGTATACCCGGTACGCACTGTCGGCCCCCGGGCTATGGCCAGCGGTCAGCATCACGCCGGCCGCGGCACTGAAAAACTTCACTGCAAAGGCCAGGAACGGGGCTGGCTGCGCACTCTGCAGCAAGTGCACCCGGATGCCCGCGCCAGCGAGAACCCGAGCCGCCTGCGCGGTGAATTCTTCGCTGCGGTGCCCGGCGTCGCAACCAAGTACGACGCCAGCGTGCGCTGCGCCGGGTTCACGGCCGAGCAACCAGCGGGCCACCGCCGCGGTCACAGCCGTCACCGTGGCGCGGTTCACCCGGTTCGGCCCGGCTCCGACAGGTCCGCGCAGCCCGTCCGGGCCGAAGCGCAACTGCCCGGCGAACATGCCAGCAAGTTCGGCCGCTGCCTCCGGCGACTCGTCGGCGAGCAGTGCCGTGAGGTCGGCCTTGTCCTGCTCGTCGACGTCGGCAGCCAGCCATGCCAGCGCCCGCTCGCGTAGCTCGGTCGCGATCGTCATCATGCCCGCCAAGGTACCGTTGCGCCCGCTACTCCTCGGCGAGGAGGTGCGCGGCGGGCAGGTGGCGTAGTGCCTGTGCGGGCAGCAGTGCGGAGCCGGTGGTGACGAGCACGCCGGTGGTGACGGCGGCTGCGGCGATCAGGTAGAGGGCGGCGGGCAGCTGGCCGGCGAAGCTGGCTGCGGCGGCCAGCCCGAGTGCGGCGCCGGCCAGTGATCCGGTCAGGCCGATGAGGGTGCCTTCGGTGATCACCAGGCGACCGAGCGCGGATTCCGGCCAGCCGAAGGCGCGGAGGGTAGCCAGTTCTGGGGCACGCTCACGGATGTTGAGGAAGACCACGTCGGCGACGGCCAGCACGCCGAGTGCGACGGTGGCGATGACGGCGACGTAGTCGACGCCGCGGACCTGGACGGCGACAGCGTTGCCGAGCAGCGAGCCGACGAGCACGCCGCGGAAGGCGAAGGTGAGGGCGGCCAGGATGGTCAGGGCGGTGACGCCGATGGCGAGGCTGATCGCGCCGACCAGCGCCCGGCCCGGGGTGCGGAGCACGTTGACCGCGGCGAGCGCGGTGATTCCGCCGGGCTGGCGGGCCCGGCGGACAGCCAGGACCGGCGGGCGGACGGAGGCAACGGGCTCCGCGCTGGCGGCAAGCCAGGCGGGCGCCAGCCCGGCGAGGAGAGCGACGGCGACTGCGATCGGCACGGCCAGCGCCGCCCGCCCCGGTGAGGCGTGCAAGCCCAGTGCCGATGACAGCGGCAGCGCCGCCGCGGCGCCCGCCAGCCCGGCGGCCAGTCCGATTGCTGCGAGTTCGCCGAGTACTGCGGTGAACAGCCGGGGCCGGGTCCAGCCCAGGCAGGCCAGTACCCCGAGTTCGCGGCGGCGGGCGCGGATGGCCGCGGACGCGGAGTTGGCGACGAACAGCACGCAGACGATCAGGATCAGCACGAACAGCACCAGGCTGTTCTTGTCGATCGCGGTGAGGATGGCGACGGCGACGCCTTTTTTCACCCAGTCTTCTGACAGTGTCAGGGCTGGCTGGCCGAATTTCCCGGCGGGCAGGTCGATCGTGGTCGGCGATGGCGAGGATCCCGCGACGATGTCCACATCGAGGTGCGTGCGCACCTCGATCTGCTGCGCCACCTCGCGGATGCGCGCCAGCGACACGGGGTTCGGCCCGGTCACTCCCGCCACCCGGACCCGGATCACGCTGATCGGATCACGGGCGTGCACGCCGGAGCCGTAGTAGCCCTGGTTCTGCAGCGCGGGCAGCGCGGACAGCGAGGTGATCAGGTCGACCGGCTGGCTGACATACCCGCCCAGATTCGCATTCGGCAGCAGATCGCGCCCGTGCAGCGCTTTCCGGCTGGCCGCCGTCGCAGGTGCTGCCACCACCGGCTCGTAGGCGCCCAGCGGCACCGCCGACAACGGGTCAAAGGCCTTGATCTTTGCCGGGTTGAAGATGCCGGCCAGCTGCGGGCTGGCGGCGACGCTGGTAAAGGTGGATAGGGCCGGGGCGTGCACCGAGACCTTGCGGTACTGGTTGTCCTCGTCGTCCATGCTGACGTCCTGGGCACCGCCGGCGTACCAGGCCGACGCCGGGTTGTATGTCAGCTGGGCAATGAGCGCGCCAGAGCGCGAGCGGCGGTAAGAGGTTGGCCCCACGCTCCAGTAGGCCTCGACGCCGACAGGCCCGTTGGACTGGTTCTTGCCGGCGTACATGACAGTGCCGCCGACGGCGGGCCCGGCGCTGCCTTTGACTGCGAGCGCTGCCAGCAGCTGCTGATAAGCCTGACGCGCCGTGGTCGTGCTGGTAGAGATCACCTGACTTGACGCGGTGACGCGCCGAGTCATCCACGGCACCGTCATGGACGGCGGGGACGCAGGGGCGGTCAGTGCGGCAAGCTGGGTGACGGCGGACTCGTCCAGGCCGCTGACCGAGGACGCCAGGACCGGAAATGTGCCGGTGCCGCCGGCATCGCGGGTGTCTTCTGGCAGGTAGTGACCCGAGATCACCGCATGGTTCAGCCCGTCCAGCTTCGCCTCGGCAACCGGATCCACAGCCGCGATCAGCACCGGGATGACCCAGCTGACGTCGTACCTGGGGTTAGCCCGGCTAAAGTCCCGGCCCGGGCCGTAGCCATTAACTTTTGACCAGGCCGTGCAGTCTGACTGCGCGGCGACGCCGAACGGATCGCCGCCGGGCGAAAGGGCGGCGTTCCCCGGGCATATTGCGACGCTCTTGCCGTCAGGACCCCGCTCAGTCTGGTTGACGGTCTGGGTAATCGAGCCCGCCGCGCCAATAATGTGGAGGCCCTTGGGGAGCTCCAGCCGTTGCGGCGTGATGTAGAGGTAGGACGGCGGTTGGGTAACGCGGCTCGTGCCGTCCTGCGAGGTCCATGTCGTAGTGACCCGGTAGAGCTGCCGGCCTGGCCGGCTGAGGTCAGCCGCGGGCAGCGGGAAAGACAGCTGCGCGGTCAGCAGGGCATAGCCGACCATGGCGATGGGAGCGGCGACCTGGACGCCCGGGATCTGAGCGATGTCGTGGTACTGCGCCATGGTGATGCCGCCGTAGATGCCGGACAGGAAGTTCGGCTGGACGGTGCCGGTCTGGGTTTCCAGCGCGGTCCTTGCTCCCTCGGGCCGGACCAGGATGTCGTAGGCCGGCTTGAAATGCGCGGTGACCGTGCCGACGGTGCGCAGCTGAGCGGTTCGTGATGCCGCCGTCAGCACGGTGAACGCGGTAGTCGCCAGCAGCAGCCCGACCAGCAGCGCGATCGCGCGGGTCGTCCGGAAACGCAGCTGTGACCAGGCCAGCCGTCCCATCGCCGTACTCTCAGCCGAGCTGCCCGACGCGCCGGATGACGTCATCGACCGGGTAGTCCCCGGTGAGTGCGATGTCGTCGATGACGGCTCCGTCGCGGAGCCTGACCAGGCGCTCGGCGTGCGCCGCGACCTGAGGATCGTGGGTGGCCAGGATGATCGTCATGTCGCGCTGCTCGCGGAGCGTCGCCAGGAGCTGAAGGATGTCGGTGGCGTTCGCGGAGTCCAGGTTGCCGGTCGGCTCATCCGCGAGCAGCAACGCCGGGGTGTTGATCAGGCCTCTGGCGATGGCCACTCGCTGCTGCTCACCGCCGGACATCTTCGCTGGCAGTGATTGCTCCCGACCGGCCAGGCCGACGGCTGCCAGCAGCTGTCTGCCCCGTTCCCGCTTGTTAAAGGTCGTGCGGTAGGGCAGCAACGGCGCGATGACGTTGTCCAGCGCGGTCAGCGCTGGAAGCAGGTTGTAGCGCTGGAACACGAAGCCGACAGTCCGCCGGTAGGCCGCCAGCGCGGCGCCGCGCAACGCGGTGACGTCCGTCCCGGCCGCGAGAATGGTGCCGGAGTCCGGGCGCTCGATCGCACCGATCAGGTGCAGCAAGGTCGACTTGCCGGAGCCGGAAGCGCCGGTCAGCGCGACGAACGCGCCCTGGTCGATGCTCAGGCTGACGTCATCGGCGGCGCGGACTTGCTGGTCGTTGCCGATCCCGTAGCTCTTGCTGATGCCGAGTAGCTCGATCGCGGCATGACCGCCGGGGTCAGTCATGTGGTTGCTCCTCGGGGAGCTAGTGTGGTCGGATACCTAGCGACAATGCAAGACCATGCCGGGTTCCTTAGCTAGTGACAATGCAAGATGAGATCGTTTCGTTACGGGACTCCTTGCGACCGGAGACTGACGGGATATGCCGCTCCATCACGCAGTGCTCGCGCTGCTGGCCGATAAGCCGGCCCACGGTTACGAACTGAAGAGCAGTTTCGAGCAAGCTGTCGGCGAGCAGTGGGGCGGCCTGAACATCGGGCACCTGTATCAGATACTCGACCGGCTCAGCCGTGACGGGCTGATCGAATCGGAGCGGCGGCCGCAGCCGGTGAAGCCGGACCGCGTTGTTCATCACCTGACGGCGGCCGGGCGGACCGAGCTCGAGCGCTGGCTGTCAGAGCCGAGTACGCGTCAGCGCGGCTACCGGGATGACTTCTTTCTCAAACTGATGGCCGCAACGCAGGCGAACGACCAGCAAACGCTCCACGGCGTACTGCGGCGTCAGCGCACGCACTTGCTGCGTGAGCTGCGCAGCCTGACGGAGGCGAGGGCTAAGTCACCGTCAGACGTCGTGGCGTTGCTGATCACCGCTGCTGAGTTGCACGTCCGGGCTGACCTCGGCGTTGTCGACGCGGCCGAGCAGACGCTGACCTGGGCCCGGCCCGCCGGGGTTACGACAACCGAGGTCACCGAGGTCAGCGAAGCTACTGGCGCGGTGGCCGGCTGACGGCAGTCAGTCGCGTGCTCGGTACGATTACCGGTCGTGCGTTTCGGCATCATCATCCTTCCCGACCAGCGCTGGACGCAGGCGGCGCGCCGCTGGCGGCTAGCCGAGGAATACGGCTTCGATCACGCCTGGACCTACGATCACCTGGGCTGGCGCTCACTCGTCGACGGACCGTGGTTTGACGCGGTGCCGACGCTGACCGCGGCGGCGATGGTCACCTCGCGGATCGCGCTCGGCACCATGGTGGCGTCGCCCAACTTCCGGCATCCGGTCAGCTTCGCCCGCCAGCTCACCGCGCTGGACGACATCAGCGAGGGCCGGCTGGTGTTCGGCGTCGGGGCTGGCGCGGGTGGCGCGAGTTTCGACACCAAGGTGCTCGGCCAGCCGGAGCTGACCAGGCGCGAGCGGGCTGACCGGTTCGGCGAGTTCGTCGGCTTGCTCGACCAGTTGCTCATCACTGACCACGTCACCTGGTCGGGTCGCTATTACTCCGCGGTGGACGCGCGCAACCTGCCCGGCTGCGTGCAGCGGCCCCGGATCCCGTTCGTCATCGCAGCTAACGGCAAGCGATCGATCGCGCTGGCGGCGCGGCTCGGCGAGGGCTGGGTGACGACGGGCGACCGATCGGACGGGCTTGCCGCATGGTGGCAGTCAGTGGCCGAGGCATGCCGGCAGTTCGACGAGGCACTCGCGGCAATTGGCCGCGACGGCGCGGGGGTGCGCCGGTATCTGTCCATAGATGCCTCGGGCACGTTCGCGCTGACCAGCGAGGACTACTTCGACGACGCGGTCGGCCGGGCCGGCCAACTTGGGTTCACCGACGTCGTCACGCATTGGCCGAGACCCGACGGCCCGTACGCGGGCAAGGAGTCGGTGCTAGAGGCGGTGGCGGGCCGGCTCGGCTAGCTGGGCCTGGAGACGATCACCCGGTGCGGATGAGGCCGGGGGCTTCGCGGCTGCGGAGACTAGGTTTGTGCACATTCAGCCGGAGGAGGGGACTCCGGCGACTTGGCCGCAGCGCTGGCTCGCGCGCCTCAGCTTCCTGTGGGCACTGGCGGCTGTCGCGATACCGGCAGTATTCGCCGGGCTGACGAGCATCGTGATGCTCGGCCTCGGCCTCGGGGCTGCTGCGGTGACCTTGGCCGCGGCATACCTGTTCCTTTCGCGCCGCGGTGCCGGCCGCTGGCTGTCGCTGGTCGTTTGCGTGGCGGCGCCGGTAGCTGTGATTGTCGTGTTCGCATTCGCCGCCTTGCTGTGGGTGGCGGTCGCGTCGGCGGCGGCGTGGCTGTTCGCCGGCGTCAGCGCGCGGCTGGCGCTAGCTGGCGACCGGGCCAGGTGGCGGATGCCCGAACGTCCGGCTTACCCGGCCAGCCACCCGTTCCTGATCATGAACCCGAAGTCGGGCGGCGGGAAAGTGGGCACGTTCGACCTCAAGCGCAAAGCCGAGGATCGTGGCGCGGAGGTCTTCCTGATGGACGGGCCTGAGCCAGTGGACGTCGCCGCGGTAGCTGAACTGGCGGTCGGCCGGGGAGCCGATCTGCTCGGCGTAGCTGGAGGTGACGGCACGCAAGCACTGGTGGCCGGCGTGGCCGCCCGCCACGATATCCCGTTCATGGTCATTACGGCGGGCACGCGCAATCACTTCGCACTCGACCTCGGGCTTGATCGTGATGACCCGTCGGCCTGCCTCGACGCGTTGTCCGATGCCGTCGAACTGCGCGTCGACCTCGGGTTGATCGGCTCCCGGACGTTCGTGAATAACGCCTCGTTCGGTGCCTACGCCGACGTCGTCCAGACACCCGCCTACCGCGACGACAAGCTGGGCACCACCCTGAACATGCTGCCCGACCTGCTGCAGGGCCATCGCGGGGCCAGGCTCGAAGCGCGCGCGGATGGCGCGGATATCAGCGGGCCGCAGGCGCTGCTGGTCGCCAACAACCCATACGGAAGCGGTGACATCGCCGGACTCAGCCGTCGCCTGCGCCTTGATCGCGGCACGCTCGGCGTGGTCGGTGTCCAGGTGGATAGCGTGCAACAGGCAGTTGGCCTGCTGCGGGGCAGGCGGGCACGCGGCCTGCGCCTGCTGACCGCGACGAAGGTCGAGATCACCGCCGACGCTTCGCAGGTAGCGGTTGGCATCGATGGTGAGGCCGTGACGATGCCCACGCCCGTGCTCTGCACGGTCCGGCCCGCCGCGCTCCGGGTGCGGGTGCCGCGGCATCGTCCGGGCGCCAGCCCGCAGGCGGTTCCGATGGACTGGGCGCGCCTTGCGCATCTTGCCGTGCCATGGTTGCGACGACACGCCAGCCGGCCCGGACTGCCGCGCACGCCTGCAGGGCGACCACGTGATGACTGCCTATGAGCGCGTCTTCGAGCAGCAGGACCTGCTGCGCCGGATCGCAGAACTAGCTGCGAAGACAATCGTCGTCGACGTGGAACCGCTGGTCGCCTTCTGGGACACCAGCCAGGAATCCCTCGACGAGGGACTCGCGGGCGTGCTCGCCCGGGTCGCTGCGGTTCCGGGGCTGGAAGTGGTGTGCTTTGCCACCAATTCCGCCCGTTGCCCAGGGGTAATCCCGGCTGCGCCGGGCATCCGGGTGATGTACCTGTCATCCGCCCGCAAGCCGCTGCGGATCGCGCGGTACCAGAGTCTCCCCAAGCCGGGGATTGTCATCGGTGACCAGGTCGCCACTGATGGCGTGCTCGCCCGTCGCCTGGGATACACGTTCCTGCACTACACCCCGCGCCTGGAGGGCGTCCCGGCCGGGCCGCGGCTGTTGCAGCGCTGCGGCGAGTTCACGTTGCCGTTCCTGTTCAAAGGCTCCCGGCGATCGTGAGGTGGTGCGTCACGGCCCGGCTATTGCCGGGTTGAGGCGCACCAGCCAGGGGTTTGACTCGTCGAGTTCGGCTATGACTTCTCGTGACTTTACGAAGTCCGAGAACGACCGATAACCGAGAGCCTTCTCGCTGAACGACGGGTCCATGCGCTTCATCTGGCTCTTCACCGTGGAACTCTGCAGCCAGTCGGCGTCGTCCTTTTCCTGGACCAGTCGAAGCGCCCGGTCGAGCAGCCTGGTCGCCAGTTCTTGCGGGTCTCCGGCGTGCAGGTCATCGGTCTCGTCGATCGCTGCGGTCGCAGGCCGTTTACCTCGTCGCGAGGTCCGCGGCGACACTGCGTCGCCGGACTCGTCTTGCTGGGTGATGCCGGGGAGCGCATCGTAGGTTACGAGCTCGTCGCAGGCCGCCGCGAGCGCCTTGCTTGTCGATCCTGCGACCCCAACGCCCACCACATAACGGCCCAGCCGCCTGCACCGCTGGGCAAGGGCGATGTAGTCAGAGTCGCCGGCGACGATGACGATGTGCGTCAGGTCGGGAAGCCGGAACATGTCCTCGACCGCATCGACGGCCAGCCTGATGTCTGCGCCGTTCTTGGCGGTGCGCGTCGTCGGGAACAGCTGCACCAGGTCGACTGCGCGACTGACGAGCTGGCCGCGGTACGCCGCGTTGACGAGGGCTGACCAGTCCGCATATGCCCGGGTCAGCACGAGGGTGCCGTACGACGACGCAAAGTCGATCACCGCGCCGACGTCAACAGTGGCCCGCTGGAGCTTCTCGGCGGTGGCGGGATCGGCTGACTTATCCGCGCTGTCGAACTCGCGTATCTTGTCGCGCTGGAACTGGCCACGGCCATGAAGCTGGTCGTAGCGCGAGATCACGATGTTGTCGAAGTCGATGTAGACGGCAACGCGGGCGCCGCCGGGATCGCTCATCGCTGTCAGGTCGCCGCCTCAGGCCACGAACAACGACAGCGTGTCAGCCACGCAAGCGGCCTTCGCCTGGCCCTCGATCTCGACCCGCATTCGCACGTGCGCGAGGGAGCCGAGGTGAGTCTGCCTCACGTCGGTCAGCGTCGCTTCCGCCCGGATCGTCGAGCCCGTCAGTACCGGTGAGGGGAAGCGAACCCGGTCAAGGCCGTAGTTGATGCCCATGGTCAGGTTCTCGATCCGGAAGATCTCCATCGACAGGATCGGCAGCAGCGCTACGGTCAGGTAGCCGTGGGCGATAGTGCCCCCGAACGGGCCGCTTGCGGCACGGTCCAGATCGACGTGAATCCACTGGTGGTCGCCGGTGGCATCAGCGAAGGCGTTCACCTGCTCCTGGGTGATCTTGTGCCACTCACTGAAGCCGAGGCTCTCGCCCTTGGCCGCGACGAACTCGTCCAGGCTGGCAAACGTGCGCATGCCGACTACCTTTCTGCCGATTAGCAGGACAATAGCGCGGTCAGCCTGCCTTGAACGAAATCAGTTCGTCCTGCGCTGCGATGTGCTCGGTGCCGGCCTCGTCGAGGGTGACCTCGCTCTTCACCGGCCCGACTCCGGAGGCCAGCCAGGTTCGCACCGTGTCGCCCACCGTGATTCCGTCGATGGTTTCCGACATTGTCATGTTCACGACGGTCGCGTTGTAGGTACCGGCGGGAACGGTGACGCTCTGGGTTCCGGCACCCGTCACCGTCACGTGCGCGGTGACTCGCTTGGTGACGCCGTCCGCAGAGAACTCGATCTTAAGGGTGGAGTGAGCGGGCTGGCCGGAGGCGAGCTTTGAAGCCGGCGGCCAGAAGAGACTCCCGGAGATGAGCTTGACCGAGCTCCCGGATGAGCTGGTGCTGAACTGGCTGAACGGCAGGGAAATCGAGCCATCCGAGTGGATCACGTAATAGGCGGTGTTCTGGCTGGCTGACCCGAGAACTGTGCTGCTGGTGGTCATCGTCACCTGCTGGCCGCCGGAGACAGGTGTCACGGCTGTCATCTTGTTAACAGTCCGCCCGTAGGTGGTCCTGTAGGTCCAGGTGTTCCCGACTGCCACCGGGAACGGCACGGTCGACGCTGTCGTAACGGCCGCCGGGCTTGAACTAGCCGGGCCTGAATTAGCCGGGCCTGAATTAGCCGGGCCTGAATTAGCCGGGCCTGAATTAGCGGAGTGACTTGCCGAGCTAGCGCCGGCCGGGCTTGAGGTTGATGTGCTGGGGCCGGCTGACCCCGACGAGCTGCCGGCACTACCGCAGCCAGCCAGCACCAGGCAGGCCGTCGTGGCGAGACCCATCGTGATTGCGGCTGCGGCCATCGGGTGGCGCGGACCGGATGCAGGACTGTTCATGAACTTCGAACCCTCGATCGGCTGAACGGAAAACGTTGGGGCCGGCTCAGCGCGGCGCGCCAATTCCGGCTGCCCCCTCCGCAGCCGGATACACGCGCGCCGGCGCCGAGCCGGCAGCTAACCGCGGGTGCGGCGCGGCGAGCAGCGGCATTGACTGCAGCCACACCACCCCGGGGCCTGATAGAAGCGCGAAGTAGTGGGCGTTCCTGCCCAGGCAACTGTTGGCGGGCAGGGCAACCTCGGCCATCTGGACGGCGACCGATCCCTCGGACATGCCGATGTGCCACGGATGCGTACGCAGTGACGTTCCGGCCGCGAGCTCGCGCTGCACGACGTCGCCGTGAAGCTCGACCCAAGCGCGGCCCTGGCCGCCAATACGCCGCAAGATGAATTCGTCGGCTGCTACTTCGCTGGCCCCCAGCAACTGCCTGAAGCTGGTGGCCACCTCGATCTCCGGTGTGCCGGCCAGGAAACCGCCGCGGTGCACGAGGTACTCGCGGCCGGGCGTTACGTCGATTGGCAGGATGCTGCCGGGCAGCCGTGCGGCAAACGCGACGGTACCCTGCTGATTCGTCGCGGTGTAATCGCTAAGGTGAGCCGGCCCGGCGGTCATCCGGATGGAGTCGGTCATCCAGGCGAACTGGCCTGTCTCAGCGATGATGCGCTCGCCGGGCTCGAGTGAGATGGACAGCACTGGCTGCGTCGAGCCGAGCAGCTGCTCGTGCACTGGCATCTCCCTGCCCCTTGTCCCGGTATTAGAGCCCGGGGACATTTCTAGCCGGGCAGGCAGGTCCGGCGAATCCCGGCAATCATGTAATTCGGTAAAAGGGCAAAAGCCATAATCGATACCATTCAGGTAACGTGCTTCCCCCGCACTCAGGTTTTGACCACGTGCGCCGCTTGGGCGCTATAACACCGGGTCAGCGATACCGTGCTCGATGGCGAACCTGGCTGCCTCCACCCGGCTCGCCAGGCCGAGATTGCGGTAGATGGTGGCCAGGTGCCGCTCCACGGTCGCGGGGCTCAGGTACAGCTCAGCCGCGATCTGCTTGTTGCTCAGCCCGGCTGCCAGCAGCCGCAAGACGTCGGCCTGCCGGGCAGTCAGGTTGCCGGGCCGCGGCACCCGGATGGCTGTAGCTGAGCCGGGTGCAGCTGATTCTGGCGGGGCTGCATCGGCTGCGCCGGATATCTCCGCGAGCGCTGCGTCGGCTTCAGCCCGGCGGTGTGCGTTCCCGATATCAGCTGCGAGAGCCTGAGCGCTGCGCAGCTCACGGAGCGCGTCGTCGTCCTGCCCGATCCGATGGTAGACGCGGCCGAGGCCGATCATGGGCTCGATGCTGTCGTGCGGATGGCCGCCGGCCTGTGACGCCGCGATCGCGGCCCCGAAGTGCTCTATTGCGGCAGCCCAATCCTCCCGGTGCGCCGCGATCGCGCCCTGGTTGCTGCGGAAGGTGCCGATGAGCTGCGGGCTGCCGTCTGCGATCGCGACGCCTTCGTCCAGCAGGCGCTCAGCGGCGTCCCATTCGCCGGTCTTGATGAGCACGTCGGCGAGGTTGGCCAGCCCTAGCGCGATAGACCGCTGCTCCCCGAACTCGCGCTTGATCGCCAGCGCTTGCTCGAGCAGCTCCCGCGCTCGGCCGATGTTGCCGACGTCGAGTTCGAGCAGCGCCAGGTTGTTGATCGCGATGGACAGGCCGCGCCGGTCGCCGATTTCCTCACGAAGGCGCATGGCTGTCTCGAAGCCGGGGCGGGCGGCATCGAGGTTCCCGAGGTAGCGGTGCGCGGAGCCAAGAACGGTCGCCGCCAGCGTCATCCGCAGCTTAAGCCCGAGTGGCTCGAAGATGGCCAGGGCCTGCTCTGCGGTACGAATCGCCTCGGTGTAGTCGCCGTTCTCGGCTGCCAGCACTGCGGCCGCGCAGAGTGCCCGGCCGGCGAGCTCGTCGTCGCGCGACCCGGCCTGCGTGAGGAATCTGGCCAGCCAGTTCCGGCCCACGGTGAGTCGGCCGCGGAGCAGCCACCAGCGCCATAGCGAGGCACTGATGTTCAGGCCGAGATCGATGTCGGAATGCTCGTTCGCCCAGTGCAGCGCCAGGTACAAGTTGGGGCTGGCCACCTCGAGTCGGCGCGTCCACTCGGCGGCGTCCGGCCCGCCAAGCCCGAGTTCGCTCCCGGCCGCGATCCCGGCCCAGTGCAGCGCGTGCCGCTTGCGTACGGCCGGGCCGTCGCCAGTTTTCTCCAACTGCAGCGTGGCGAACGTCTTGATCGTCTCCAGCATGCTGAACAAGTTCTGCTCGGGTCCGCGGGTCACGACGAGCCAGGATGAGTCGACCAGGAGCCGGGTCGTCGCTACCGCGGTAGGTGCGTCGATGGCGAGCACTGCCTGGATGTCATCGATCCGGAACGAGGCACCGAACACGCTCAGCATCGCCAGCCTGCGCTGCTGCTCGGGATTCAGCAGGTCATAGCTCACCTGGAGCACGTCGGCAAGGCGGCGGCCAGCGTGCTGGCCAACCTGTGACGGCTCGGAGTCGAGCAGAACCGCGCGCTGCTGAAGGATCTCCCTGATCGACAGTGTGCCAACCCAGCCCGCTATGAGCTCGATGGCGAGCGGCAGCCCGTCTAGCCGGCGGCACAACTCGGCAATCGCATGGGGCGCGACATCCGAGGCGCGAAAGTCCGGCAACCGCTCGCTGGCCCTGGCGATGAATAGCTGTACGGCATCTGACGCGGCGATGTCGGATGCGTCGGCTGTTACCGACGGGCAGGCGAGCGGCGGAACGGTCCAGCAGACTTCGCCGGGAATACCGAGCACTACCCGGCTCGTGACGATGATCTTGAGCTCGGGCACGCTCGCCAGCAGGTCGCCAGCCACCTCGGCGACCTGGTCGGCCAGCCGTTCGGCACCGTCAAGCAGCAGCAGGCGTGGCGAGGCCGACAACGTGTCGCGGATCGAGTCGATCAGCGGCGTGTCCTGCCGGTCATGAACCCTGAGCCGCGAGGCCAGCGAGGAGGTCAGCGTCCGCGGGTCGCGAACGTGATCTAACGGCACGAAAACGAGGCTGGCTTCGGCGAATTCGCGGCGGAGGAGTTCGGTGGCTAGCCGGGTCTTGCCCGCGCCGCCCGGGCCGATAAGCGTGAGCAGCCGGGACTGGCGGATCAGCGTGGCCAGCTCGGCGAGCTCGCGGGCCCGGCCGACGAAGCTGGACCGCGCGACGGGCAACTGGTCAGGCACACTGGCGTTGCTGCTAGCGCTCTGGGTTTCGCGGCCAGGGCTAATGCCGACACGGTTCGCGGAGCTTTCGGCGACCTGGGCCTCGAGTTCCGCCAGGGCGGTCAGCGCCCGCGCGGACAGCTGGGTCCGGCCGGACTCCCACCGGTTAACCGTCGCGAAGGACACGCCAAGCCGACGGGCTAGCTGCTCCTGGCTGAGCCCGAGGCTGCTACGCGCGAATCGCAGTTGCGCTGCAACCGATTCCGCGTCGCGCGGCTCGCTCACCCTGGCAGCCTATGACTTTTCCAGTAAAGGGTGGGCAGGACTAGATGGTGCCAAAAAGTCGGTCGCCCGCGTCGCCTAGGCCCGGCACGATGTAGCCCTTGTCGTTGAGCCGTGCGTCTACGCAGCCAGTGACCACCTGAACCGGGACTCCGGTGTCGTCCGGGAATTCGTCCGCCAGCCTGGCGAGTCCTTCCGGCGCTGCCACCAGGCAAATGGCCGTCACCGTCGCGGCGTTGCGATAGCGGAGCATCTTGATGACGGTCTCCATCGAGCCGCCGGTGGCCAGCATCGGATCCAGGATGAATGTGTCCCGCCCGGACAGGTCGGACGGCAGGCGTGTCGCGTACGTCGATGCGACCAGCGTTTCTTCGTCGCGTACGAGGCCGACGAAGCCGATGTCTGCGCGGGGCAGCAGGCCGGCGAGGCCATCTAGCATCCCGACGCCGGCCCGGAGGATCGGAACCAGCAATGGCACCGGCCGCGCGAGGCGCACACCGTCAGCAGTCGCGATCGGTGTCGTGACCTGGACGGGTTCGACCCGGATGATCCTCGTTGCCTCGTAGCCGAGCAACGTGGTCAGCTCGTAAGCGAGCCGCCGGAACGTGGGAGTGTCGGTGCTGCGATCCCGCAGCGCAGTGAGCTTGTGGGCGATGAGCGGATGATCGGCGACAATCGTCTGCATGGTCGGTAGTGTGCCAGTCCGGGGCCTGCCCTGGGGTGCTGCCGGCAACGGTCACTGGCTTGGCCGCTGATTGCGGTCGTGGGCCGCGTCGGCGGCGAGCAGCTCTTCGGCGGCTTGCAGGCAACCAGGACCGAAGGCATTCTCGACGGCGGCGAGCAGCGCGTGCTGGGCACGGGAGATTGCCTCGGCCGCTTCCCGGATCTGCGCTACAGTCCACTCCCGGCCGGCAACCTGGTAACTGCGGCACAAGCTCTGCAGCGCGGTCGACTCGCCGGCGGCTCCGGTGCCCCAGGCTTCGTGCACGAGCTTGTTCCGGGCACGGTTGGCTTCGCGGCACAGATGTAGCGCTGAGCGGATCGCCTCCCGCTGCCGGGTGGTCTTTTCCGCATATCGGCGCAGCACGGCGTCGCAATTCTCGATAAGCCAGTGCGTGTCCTGGCTGCCGGCGACCGCCGCGGCGTAAGGGCCGCCGAGGAGGGTGCAGAAGGCCATTCGTAGCGCGATTTCCATGACCGCGGCGCGCTCGACTACCTGTCCGAGTGCCTCGAAGCGGTCGTCGGGAGGATCAGTTCGGAGCGGCTGTGTCATAGCCGGCAGCCTAGATCCCCGGGCAGCCGGCTAGCTCGAGCCGTAGTCACGAGGACGGGCTCGCCGGACCTTGCCACCTGGACCCCCTGGGGTTTGCGGTCGGATCACGGACGTTACCCCATCGTCTTCTCGATCTGCCAGCGGCGGACTTACGCTGCCCTCATGGATGCCGAATGCCGTCGCTGTGCGACTGGTCGGGGCGATCGCTGATGGCGAGCAGGGTCCAAATGCTGGCATCTACGGCAGACAGGGATCGAGCAATAGGCGTCCTCAAAGCATCTTTTGTCGAGGGCAGGCTGACCAAGGACGAGCTCGAGCTGCGAGTGGGACAAGTTTTGACCGCGCGCTTGTTCCCCGAGGTAATGGCCCTCATCAACGACTTGCCCGTCGGCCGCTTC
>Ga0335074_10003992_pt1 | contig 20309 bp, 20 predicted proteins | sample Lox_Sample_23_FD_206715 | JGI IMG/M metagenome (GOLD analysis project Ga0335074, IMG submission 206715) | Soil microbial communities from Loxahatchee National Wildlife Refuge, Florida, United States - Lox_Sample_2.3 | ecosystem: Environmental > Terrestrial > Soil > Wetlands | place: USA... | reverse complement strand
AGCTTTTCTGTGGTCAGGCTACGCCGGATCTGGACGCGAAGATCGCTAAGCGTCAAGTCCGCGTCCTTAAGGTGCTTGTCGAATTCTTCCTGCGTGTACGGAGCCTTCATTTCTGCTAGCTTCGCGTCGACCTCTTCGTCGCTGGCCACCAGGTTCATCTTCTTCGCCGCCTGCTGCACCATCTCGTCATCTATCAATTGCTTCAAAATTCCCAGGCGGGTGGCTTCGGCCTGCTCCTTGGTGGGTTGTTCCTTGTTATTACCTAGGTTGGTGCGGTAGAACTTTTCTACTTCCGAGCCAAGAATTGGCTGTCCATTCACGGTGGCCACAACGTCCGGGCCATAGCTGCGTTTGCACCCAAGAGCACCAACAAGAAGAACAATACTGATCGAGGCGCAGATGCCAGCGACGCGCGCCCGTGACGGCTCAAATAAAGATTCCAACTGTCTTTCTCCTCCGGATCGATGACCTCTATTTGGACGGCTGAGGCCCGGCGGCCGGCTTCTTATTCTCTTCGGCAACCTGGGGCGGAGGTTGCACGCCCGCCTCCCGCAGGGCCCGGTCAATGGCGATCCAAAGCTCCGATTGCGGCAGGACGCCGGAGATGCGCTCTCCATTGATGAACAATGTGGGGGTACCGCTTACGCCCAAGCTGTCTCCCTGCTTCATTGAGGCACGAACCGTCGCCTCATCCTGTTTGGCGACGCAGGCGTCGAGTTTGGACAAATCCAGCCCGGACCGTTGGCCCTCGTCGTGGGTGAGCTTATCCAGGGTCTTCGAGGCCTGTAGTGTGTCATGCGCCGGCCCACTGATCTCCTCGCTGTGGGAGTGGACGTAATCCACGAATTTCCAGTAGGCCTCCGGGCTCTGGTCGGCCAGGCAATTCGCGTTAATCGCCGCATGCATCGCCCAGGGATGAATTTCCGTTAGCGGGAAATCCTTGTAATAGAACTTGATCAGGCCTTTGTAGTGATCGAGAGTCGAGGGAAAGAGCTGCTGATGCATACGCGCGCAGTAAGGACACTCCAGGTCGTCGAAATTGACGATGGTGACTTTGGCATCCTGAGCTCCTCGCAACGGGCGATTTTGGGTCGAAATCGTCTCCGCCGGGCTATGACTGATATCAAAACGCTCCAAACGCGCAACTGTGTTGCCGTCGGTGGAGAGAAGAAAATTGACCACCGTTTGCTTTCCATGGCTGGAGAAGGTAATGGGCAGATTGTCAAAGCCCGGAAACTCGCTCTTGCTGGTAGGTCCGATGGCCACGTCGACGGTCGGGGGCACTTCGAACTGAGAGCGCACTAGCACCTCAATTCTCCGGTTAAGTTGAGAAGTGGGGGCGGCGGCAGGCGCACCATTTGATGCATTGTTCGGAGAACTCTGCGCTTTGCAACCTGCGGAGAGGCCAATTAGCAGGCACCAACCCAGGACTTGGCGTACGGACAAGAAAACCACCTTTCCAGAGCTCCATTAGAGCATTTCTGCCCTTATCGTGTCGCTCTCGGCTCAGGATCAGAAGATTCGCTCCGAGTGCTTCAGGTTCCCTGCCGCTCCTACGCCAGCCAGGGTGAAGTTAAAACTGTACTGGTTCTCGTTGCGGACTGAACCCAGGGCGAGGCGACGGTATTCGACGCTTAACCCACAGCAGTCCCAGTTATAAGAAGACTGGATGCCCCCATATTGCAGGGCATTCTGAACAAAGTCGTACCCGGCGTTGGCGCCCACACTTAGTCCTCGCTTGGTTGGATCGCCATATCCTACTAGGAGACGCAGCAGGTTGTACTTGGTCACCTGGCTGGCAAGGTCAGACGTAAACGAAGCATTAAGGGCCTGAAGCGTGGAGTAGCCAACGCTGCCAAAAATGCCGGCCTTACGATAGTCGGCATAGATATTGCTGGCATCCATCCGCTTCGTCTTGAAATCGTAGTCCGCATCCCATTCCAGATCCGAGTGGTCGCTGGTTCGGACCTTGAAACGTGAGATCACGGGCGAAGTATTGCGCGGGCCGTTGAGGAAAGCTACCCCGGTGAAATCCAGCGTGGAGATCAGCACATTGCGCCGGAAGGGAGACGCGGCGCCCCCGAAATAAGGATCGAAGAAATATTTTGCGGCGAGTTTCCAGGTAATCCAGGCATCGCCATCCCCGCCACATTCGGTATATGCGGCCGGCACATTGATGATTCCGTTGACCGGCGTCGGCAATTCGCCGCTTCGGCAAGGCTTGGGATGCAGATGCTTGAAAAAAAGCCTCTGTGTCAGGGAGTATTCCAACTCATTGGTATCGCTCTCGACATCGTTGGTGTCGAAGCGCGGTATGGAAGAAAAGTTGTTGACGCCAGCTACGAATCGGTATTCGAGCTCCGGCTCAATGGTGTGGCGGAAATCGCTCCCGAAGATCCGCTCGAGAGCGGGGGCCTTGAAATCGCGGACCAACGACGGGGGGCGCAACTCGAAGCTGGCCTCCAGATCTGCGCGGTTCACGCTACCGTTCCCCACCAGAGGGGTGCTGCTGGTCGGAATCTGGCTCTGGGTATAGAAGGTTTCGCGAGCGCCTACCTCGGGCCGGAATGTCCAGCCATCCAGATGCAACGGCAGCGAAAGATGCGGATAAAGATCGAATCGTCCAGTCTCGCCAGTCTTGTAACCTGGCTCACTGCGGCTCAGTCCGGCAGCCGAGGTATCCAGGCTCCAACGTAGAGTCGTTCCTGATAAGGGGCGCTCCACGGTGTCGAAATCCAGGCTTGGGAGGTGCGAGATGCGGATCTGCGGGGTCTCGTAGCCGTTGCCGACCTGGGTAATGCCTTCGAAGTTTTGATAGCGATCGAAACGAAAGCTCGCGGAACGTCCGTCCTCGTTGTTGGTTAGAAAGGCGGAGGAGGTTACCTGCGAAGCGACCGCGAGCGCGAAGGATTCGGCAAAAGCATTGCGATATACGTACGAGCTCAGATACTCGCCTGTGACTACAACGCGGTTGTGTTCGTCAAGGTCAAAGTCGCGGCGGCCGCTGAATAAGATGTCTTGCCCTCCCTGATTTAGATAATCCGGAGCCAACCCGCGGTCGAACAAGGCCGTAAAGCGGGCATTCACAAAATCCTCCCCCCGCCCGCGATAGCGGAAGTCCCCGCTCGGAGACCAGCCACGCTTCGAGAAATATTGGGTTCCAAAGGTCGCGTCGGTACTTCGATTGATGACCAGATAGATCGAGTCGCCAACGATGGTTCCCTTGGTTGAGGACGTACCAACAACCGGCAACAGTAAGCCGCTTTGTCTCGCCCCGGTGTCTACGGGGTGAGTGGCGTAGGGGAGATAAAGGATGGGCACCTTGAGCAAGGTGAAGTAACTGTTGTTTGCTTTTGCCTCGCCGTAATTCACCCGGATCAGCGAGGAATGGATGCGCCAATCAGGATCAGGCAGCTGGCAAGAAGTCATCGTGCCGTCAATGATGCGATACCGCTCGGGTCCTTCCTTGATAACCACGCGGCCGGTAAAGAGGAACGGGTTGCTCGTGGTGTAGACAGCCTTACGGCGGCCCGCAGTGGGCTGGCGGCCGATGCTTCCGGTCACATTTTCGAAGCGTCCGGTCTCCAGTTCGAAGTTGAGTTTGCCATAGTCGGACAGGATAAGCTCGTCGTTGCGTCCGCCCTGCAGCCGCACATGGCCGTATGCCTCGGCATCCTTGGTTTCGTCGTTATACGAGACCTTGTCTGCGGTGAGTGTGTAGTTCTTGTAGTCGATTCTTACGTCACCGATCAGCAAATAGACGTTGCCGTGCTTTTCCTGCTGCCTGGCTTCAAGGCGCACGGGAACACCCGCAGACGGTGTGGAGACTACTTCGGCAATCGGATACTGAGGCGCATCGGGGAGTTCAGAAGCCGAGGGAAACTGCCTGGTCAACGTCTGAGAATAAACCTTCAGATGACACAGCATTAACGCTGTGATAAACAAAAAGCTGCGGAGTTTCATTACCAGGTGCGAGGCCAGAATAGCAAATGGCCCATACCCACTGTACTTGATTGCGCCGCTGCTCTGGTGAATAACAGGCTCGTTCTCTCGCCTTCATTGCTTCGTCAATGAAGAAAGAAGCGTGTTCTCTGCTGCCTCCGTTTCCATGCCGACTTTATAGGTTGCACATCGCGGCAGGTGTGCCTGTCTCCCTTCAGTCGTTGGGGCCACGCTACATGGATAACAAAAGAGGAGAACAGAAGTGAGTCCGTCTTCGTCAAATCTCGCAGAAAATCTTTCCCGCACTGACATCGACGTCATGCCGCCATGGAAACAGGAACTGAACGAGCGGCTTGCCGCAACGCGGACGCGCCGCCAGCGCAGAGAGGAGCAAATTGCCCTCCCGGGTCTGGAACAGGTTCAACGCAAAGTTGACTCCCGCACTGCGTCGCTGGTGGCTAAGGTCGCACAACGGTATGCCAATGCTCCCTCTTACAGCGAACTGCTCGCAACCGGTGCTGCTCCCAAGGCAGAAACGGCGGTCGCCAACCCGCCCGACAACTCTGTCCAGAATGCTGCACCCGAGTCTTCGACGGAAATATGGACCAGCACCCTAAGCACAATAGACGAGGACCATTTTGCTGAACCAGAAATCCTGGAGAGGGAGCCAGCCCTTGCCGCAATAGAGCCTTTGGATGTCAACCTGATTGAATACCCGCGGGAGCTCGTCGCAGCACGCAAAATCCGTCCCCGTCTTGCAGAAGGTCCGCTGCGTGACGCCCCCAGCGACGGAGCCGATCAGCTCAAGATTTTTGAGGTCGCTCCGGAAAGCGTCTGCAAAACCATAAGTATCGGGAAAACGCCCGTCGATTGGATTCCTATACGGCTAGATTCGCATCCTGCCGATGCAGAGAGGGCTGAAGAATCAACAGTTGCGCAGATCCCATTGCAGGCTGCATCACTGGAAGACCGGATCATGGCGGGAATTTTCGATCTGGCGCTCATTGTCGCTGCGTTCTCGGTATTTGTTCTGGTGTTTGTTGCCTGCACCACCCATCCCCCTACGGGCAAACCTGCGCTACTCAGTGCCGGATTGGTACTGGCCGGCTTCTGCGTGCTCTACCAATATCTTTTCTTCAAGTTCGCGAACGGCACACCCGGAATGCGTTATGCAAAAATCGCGTTGTGCACCTTCGATGACGAAAACCCTACGCGTCAGGCGATGTGCAGACGGGTGCCATTCGTGATGCTCTCGGCCGCTCCCCTGGGTTTGGGTTTTGCCTGGGCGTGTTTCGATCCGGATCGCCTGTCATGGCATGACCGGCTTTCACGCATGTACCAGCGGAGCTATTCCTGACCTGCGCCAAGGCTGCCTGCGGGATACGCTCAATGATCTAGGGACGTGCCAGGTCCAGGACGAAGCTGCGCCTGGCACGTATGCTTTGCTGGGAGCTACTGGAAACGGGTGAACCTCAGATCCTCAAGTTACTGGGCAGGCGCCAGCAGTGCAGAAGCTGCTGCCCCGATCACGGCTATCTCCGGATTGTCCGGCACGATTTCCAGAGAATAGCTTTGCAGCGGGCTCATCTTGACCATCTGCCACAGATATTCCTTAAGCAGATTTAGATCCAGAAAGCGAACATTCAGGCCTGTATAGTAGAAGCGGCCCGGGCCGCCCAGGTGGACCGAAGTGGCCGTGGCGGCGCCTAGACCGCGATGCCAGAGGCGCACGAAATCCATGCAACGGGGATCGCCTTTCTTGGCGGCGGCAAAAACTTCTTCCGGCTCCATATCAAGAAAGCGAAGCCGCATGGCACGGTAGCCCATGATTCCCTCCAGATGTCCCCGGCCGCCACAGCCGCAATAAGTCTCCTTGGGGTCAAGCGTCACCACCATGTGGCCCCCCTCCCAGACACCTTCGGTGTAGGGGTACCTCCCAAATCCAATCCCATTGCCGATGGTCCAGACCCGGACGAGGCGATCCATACGACCCTGTGTGACCGCTAAGCCGGCTGCCACGGCATCAGCATCGTTCAGGGTCTTCAATGGGCCGACGATCCCTTTCGACTGGAAAATAGAAGCTAACATTTCGGCGATATTGCCACCCTTCAGTTGAGCCAGGTTCGGTGAATCCTCTACGATCCCGTTGCGAATGATCCCCGGAAGCGCAACACCGATGGCGTCGAATTTGCCCTCAGGATGGAGGGCAAGCACCTGGTCGCTGATCAAATGGCAGAGGCTTTCAAAAGGGTGTTCCAGCAAAGCTTCGTGGTCGTCCGGATTTGCCGGATACGAGTGAAGCGACCCGGACAGCTTGTGGTCTTCGACGAGCCCCGCCACAATTCTTGAGGACACGACAACGCCGATGGTTCTATCCATGCGCCCCTCCCTTTAGTCCGCCGCCCGGGCCAACCGGTTGATGCCGTTAAATGCGGCAGCCTTATAGCACTCGGCAAGGGTGGGGTAATTGAACACCGTATCGATGAAGTAGTCCAGCGTGCCGCCGAGAGTCATGACAGCTTGTCCGATGTGCAGCAGTTCGCTCGCGCCCTCTCCAATAATATGCACGCCCAGCAGATGCCGTGTTTCACGGTGAAAGACAATCTTCAAGCGTCCGGTGGTATCCCCTCGAATCTGACCGCGAGCAATCTCACGATAGTAGGCCACTCCAACCTCGTAAGGCACGTCTTCATCCGTCAACTGCTCCTCGGTCTTGCCGATAAATGAGATCTCAGGAATGGTGTAAATGCCATAGGGATAAAAACTGGGATTCGAGACCAGGCTCTCATTTCCAAAGGCCCTGGCCACTGCAATCCGGCCCTGCTCCATGGAAACCGATGCCAGGCTGGGAAACCCGATCACGTCTCCAACAGCAAAAATATTTGGCACCTTGGTACGGAAATCTTTGTCTACCGGGATGCGGCCGCGGGAATCCGGTTCGATGCCAACCGCGGGCAAGTTTAACTGGTCAACGTTGCCGGAGCGGCCAACGGCATAAAGCAATGCGCCCCCGGAGATCTTTTTGTTGCTCTCCAGGTTCGCGACCACGCTGCAATCGGGCAACTCCTCCACGCTCTCCACTTCTTCATGCAGGCGCATGGTCACGCGGCTATCGCGCAGGTGATAGCTAAGCGCTTCCACGATCTCCTGGTCGGCGAACTCCAGTAGCTTTGGCCGCTTTTCGACTAACGTCACGCGCACGCCCAGTGCCGCAAACATGCAGGTGTACTCCACCCCGATCACGCCGCCGCCCACCACGATCAGTGACTTGGGCAGGTTGGGCAGGTCAAGAATCTGATCGCTGTTAACAATCGACCGCCCATTGATCGGCACGCGGGGAGAGTCGGCCGGTCTGGTCCCTGTCGCAACAATGATGTTCCTGGCCTCGTAGACCTGCGTGCCCCCCTCATTCGTGACCTTCACGTGCGTGCTGTCTTCAAAGCTGGCGATTCCAGGCAGCACATCAATTCCGTTACGCGACAGCTGGGCCTCGGTCACGTCGATCTCGGTCTTGATCACATGTTGGACACGGAACGCCAGATCCGCCATGGTGATCTTTTCTTTGACCTTGTAATTCATGCCGTAGATCGAGCGGTAGCTGTAGCCGGAAAGATGCATGACCGCTTCGCGCATGGTCTTGCTGGGAATGGTGCCTGTGTTTACCGAGACTCCGCCGATGTTCCGCATGCGCTCCACCACAGCCGCCCGCTTGCCAAGCTTGGTGGCGTATATAGCCGCGCGCTGCCCTGCAGGGCCGGAACCAATGATCAGAACGTCGTAGGTAATCATGCCTTGTTGGAAGGGTACCGGAAGAACCAGCCGACGAGATTAATTTCCCATGGCTACAAGCCGGGCGAAATACCAATTCGAAACCGTATGCTTTGTCTAGCATACGCTGGACGATTCCTCAACTAGACTGCACTGCATGCAGTTTTATGCCATTACCGACAGGAAGCGGTCGACCCGTCCGCTGCTCACGCAGGTGAAAGATTGGTCCAGTGGGGGCGTCCAGTTTATTCAACTGCGGGAGAAGGATCTGGACCGGGACGCGCTGGGAATTCTTATTCAACAGCTGATGGACCAGGTCAATCGCAGGCATTCCAAGCTTTTGATCAATGTGCCGGACATCGAAACGGCAGACTGGGCTCTGGCGGAGGGCGCTGATGGAGTGCATCTTGCAGGCAAGCCGGTCGCCGGCGCAGCCCAGCGATTCCGTAGAACCCATGAGAGGGCGATCATCAGCGTGCCTTGCCACAGTTTCGAAGATATCGGCATCGCTGCGGCGGAGAGGGTGGACCTGATGATTTTCTCGCCTGTTTTCGAGAAGGTTTTTGGCGAAGGGATTCCAACCCAGGGTCTTGAAGGACTGCGTAAAGCCTGCGCCATAGCCCGCGGCATCCCGGTATTTGCACTGGGTGGCGTGACGGCTGCCAATGCCCCTGATTGTGTGGCTGCCGGGGCGACTGGAATCGCAGCGATTCGACTGTTTGCGGGAGATGATTGGCGCTCGCTGGCCACCAATATGAGTCTAAAGAACCATATATAGTGAGATAAGACTCAACCATGCAGAGTGTCCGTTTGAAAAAATCCACAACCTTTTCCCTGCTCACCCGCAACTGCCGTTTTCTTCCCTTCTTAAGCGCACTCATCGTAGCGGCCGGCATGCTCCCCTCCCAGGCACAGGACACGCAGACTGCTCCGAAACAGAAATTTGATGTGGGTGTGGGCGGGTTCTACCAGGTGACCAATCAGGCCAATGGCAATTTCGTCGTCGACGACACCACAGAGTCCGGGGGGGCATTGTTCAGTCTGCGCCAGCCGTATCGCCCCTGGCTGGGCTGGGAAGCCAATGTCGGCTACACCAAATTCTACGAGGCCTACAATAAAAATGTGGTCAAGGTTGAGAACAACGTAACCGATTTCAGCTTTTCCTACTTGTTTCAGTCGCCCACGGTCTACGGAGTCCAGCCCTACGCCAGCATAGGTGGAGGCGTGATCGTCTTTTCACCTATCTCGGGGACATTGACCAATCTCCTTTCGCCGACAACCACAAGTTTGCCCTCACAACTCGTGCCCGAGTTCGCTTACAACTTCGGGCTGAACTACCCGATTTTCTCGCGATTGGGTATACGCGGTGGCCTTCGGGGCCTAAGGTACAAGACCCCCGATTTCCACCAGAATTACCTGGACACCAGAAACCTGCGAAACACTCTGGAACCAAACATTTCCATTTACTACCGTTTCTAGTCCGGAGAATGCCATGGCCCTCGTAATAACGGTGCTCGACCTTGAGCGGGAGCCGCTCGAATTCCACGAGACGATCCCGGCCGGGGCTATCGACTATGGGTCCGGGATTCAGCAGATAGGCGGCATGCCGGTGAGCGGCCGGGCCGATCTCATCACGGAAAACCGCGGCTCCCATGAGTTTGTTCAGGACATCCGCTTGCGCGCGCAATATCAGGGCAATTTCGAAATGCCCTGCGCTCGCTGCCTGGATCCGGTAGCTCAAACCTTAGAGGAGCGCTTCGACCTGCTTTTCCGCCCCACAGGTGCGGATACGGGTGCCTCGGAACGCGCCATCTCGACCTCTGATACGGAAATCGGTTACTATGAACAAGGCCGTCTTGCGGTCGAGGACGTTCTGCGTGAGCAAGTATTGTTGTCTCTGCCCGCAAGAGCGCTCTGCCAGCAGGAGTGCAAGGGAATCTGTCCTCACTGCGGAAGAAATCGCAACCATGAGGCCTGCGCTTGCGATACGGGCCGGGTCGACGCACGGTGGGCTGCGCTGGCCGAACTCCGCAGCAGGATTAAAACCGAAGGTTGAAGGCGATCTCAGGCTGAAGCCGCACAGCCAAGGGAGAACGCCTGAAAGGAATTTGCAATGCCGAATCCAAAGCGGCGCCACTCCAGGGCCCGCACCGCAAAACGCCGTTCGCACGATGCACTGACACCGATTACTGTCTCGGAATGTCCCAACTGCCACGAGCGCAAATTACCTCATAGGGCTTGCCCGAAATGCGGCACATACAAGGGTCGCGAAGTGCTCGAAGTCAAGGAAGCCTAGCCCGCTCTGTGGCCGCCCTCACGGATATTGCGCTTGACGCGATGGGTTCGGACAAAGCTCCTGAACCCGAGATCAAGGGCGCAATTCAGGCCTGCCGCCATCTGCCGGTGCGTGTTCATCTAGTTGGTCCAGAAGATCGCTTGCGTGCCGGGCTACGGGAAGCTACCAACGGCGAGCAGCTGCCGATCGTGATCGTTCCCGCCTCGGAATGGATCACGATGGACGATAAGGCTACCGACGCGATCCGCAAAAAGAAGGGCAGCACCATGCGGGTAGGCCTTCGTTTGGTGAAAGAAGGCCGCGCGGCCGGGTTCCTGACCGCTGGGAATACAGGAGCTGCGATGGCTTTGGCCAAGACATTGCTGGGACCGTTGCCAGGCGTGGATCGTCCCTCGCTGTCTGCCTTGCTTCCAACGTCAACCGGCTCGCGCTGTGTGTTGCTGGATGTGGGCGCCAATGTCGATTGCAAGCCGCACAATCTCGAGCAATTCGCCATTATGGGCGAAATGTACGCCCGCAGTGTGCTCAAGATTACGCGTCCCCGTGTTGGATTGCTCTCGATTGGTGAGGAAGAAGGCAAGGGCAATGACCTCACTCGTGAGTCTTCTGCGTTGCTTAAACAGCTCTTCCTCAATTTCATTGGGAACGTAGAAGGGCGGGACATTTACAACGGCCGCGCCGATGTTGTGGTGTGCGATGGTTTTGTCGGCAATGTGGCCCTCAAAACCTCGGAGGGACTGGCCCGGCTGGTCCGTGATCTTCTGCGTCAGTCGCTCAATTCGACCGTCACCGCGCAGGTCGGTGCACTGCTTTCACGCAAAGCCTTCAATGACTTCAAGAAGCGTCTTGACTACTCAGAGTACGGTGGCGCGCCCCTGCTCGGCATCCGCGGGGTCTGCATCGTAAATCATGGGTCATCCAATGATCGCGCCATTTTTAACGGCATCCGGGTCACGGCGGAGTTCGCCCAGGCTGGCATCAATCAACGCCTCGAGCAGGAATTTGCTCGCCGGCAGCCGGCGGAGGGAGTGCCTGTGCCCGGTGTGAGCGAGCCCATTCAACCGATTCATTGATGGCCGACTTTCAACATCTCTTGAAGCTTCCTTCCTGGATCCTAAGAACAAGATGAGCAAGATCGCTTTCCTTTTCCCCGGTCAAGGTTCGCAAAATGTCGGTATGGGCCGCGAACTCGCCTCCGCATTTCCCCTCGCGCGTCAGACTTTTCAGGAAGCCAATGAAGCCCTTGGCTTTGACATAACTGATCTGTGCTTTAACGGACCCGCGGAGCAGCTAAGCCTGACCGAGTTTACCCAGCCGGCGATTTTCACTGTCTCTGTCGCCTTGCTTCGCGTGCTGACCGAAGCGGGAATTACTGCGGACTACGTTGCCGGACACTCACTGGGTGAGTACTCCGCCAACGTGGCCGCGGGTGTCATCGAGTTTGCTGCTGCTGCACGCACGGTTCGGCAACGCGGTCAGCTGATGCAGCAGGCCGTGCCAGCGGGAGAAGGAGCGATGGCCGCCATCCTTGGCTTGCGGTCAGATTTGGTGACTGTTATCTGCGGCGACGCCACCCGGGAAGCAGGCGCGCCGGTTGAACCTGCCAACCTTAACAGCCCAGAGCAAATCGTAATTTCCGGAGCCGCTGCGGCGGTGGAGCGGGCGGCCGCTCTAGCGAAAGAGCGTGGGGCTAAACGAACCGTCATGCTGCCGGTCTCCGCACCCTTCCATTGCAGCCTGATGCAACCGGCGCAGGAGGCTCTTGCTCCCATCCTGCACGAAATGCGTTTCGCAAACGCGAAAATCCCGGTTGTCGTTAATGTGGATGCGACTCTCATTACTGAAGGCGCGGCACTGCGCGATGCCCTGATTCGCCAGGTGACCGGCGCCGTCCGCTGGACAGAATCCATCCAACTCCTCATCGCCCAGGGAGTGACCACCTTCCTCGAAGTTGGTCCAGGCAAAGTGCTCAGTGGACTGATGCGGCAAATTGACCGCAGTCAAAAGTGCATGCAGATCGAAGATGCTGCCGGCTTTGAGAAGCTGTTGCCGGCGCTGAAGGCTTAGTCTGTCGAAAGCTGCACTGGGGAGAAACCAAGCGTCTTATTGCTGCGTTGTACCCAGAGAAAAACCGGCGTCTTCTGCCCATTGACCTCGACACCAACCACGACTCCGGAACCGACGGTCTTGGCCATCACGATTTTATGTGTCTTGATGTCACCCCAGTCGCTCTCATGACCCCAATCCACCACGAAGCGGCCGTAAGGATACGACGCGTATTGCTGGGGGTGCTGCTGCCAGGCCGGGTCGTGGTTCCAGATTGCAAATGCCTTCGGCATGTCTTTCGCTTCGACGGTGGCAAAAAACTGGTTCACCAGATGTTCCTGGGGCCAGTCCCAGAAGTACCAGAGGAAGCCCGCGAGCGCGAGCAGGACAATGACGGAGACAATAAGAATATTCCTGCGCTTTCGCGCCTTGGTTGGATCATAAGTGGGTGCATCGAGTAGAGTCATCGGCACTCCTCAACTAAGGCAAGTTTACCGCTCATGACCTCATCATCGCGAATAGGAGATCTCTTCCCGTTCCGCCTTTCGCTCCAGCGCTAGTTCAATCAACCGGGAAATCAGCTCACGGTATTTGACGCCGGAAGCTTCCCACAGCTTGGGATACATGCTGATTGAGGTGAAACCCGGCATGGTGTTGATTTCGTTCAGGTAGAGACGGCCTGCGTCGCCGGCTTCCAGAAGGAAGTCTACTCGCGCCAGGCCAGCGCAGTCACAAGCGCGAAAAGCTTTGATGGCCATCTCCTGTACCTGCCGGCTTTGCTGTTTTGTCAGCTTCGCTGGAATGATCGCCTCCGATCCTTCGCTGAGATACTTGGCTTCGTAGTCATAAAATTCCTTGCCGGGCACGATCTCGCCGACAACCGAGGCGATCGGCTCATCGTTACCCAGCACCGCGACTTCCAGTTCCCGAGCCTTGCCCATGCGGCTCCGGTTTCCGCGACTACCCACAGCCTGTTCCACCACGATCTTGCGATCGAACCCGGCCGCTACATCGATGGCCGGCCCGAGTTCCTTGCGGTCATGAGCTTTGCTGATGCCCACCGACGAGCCAAGGTTGGCCGGTTTGACAAACAGCGGGTATTTGAGCTCAGCCTCGAGTTTTGCCACGATCTTCTTCGGGCTTCGCTGCCAGTCATGGCGGAGAAAAGTGCTGTGTTTTGTAATCGGAAGTCCCGCAGCCGTAAAGAGGCGCTTCATCACGTCCTTGTCCATCCCGGTCGCCGAGCCAAGAACACCGGAACCGACATAAGCCAGGCCGGCAAGCTCAAATAGCCCCTGGATCGTGCCGTCTTCGCCAAATGTTCCGTGCAGGACAGGAAACACGACATCGAGTTGAAGGGCTTCCTGTGCGGGGGAGATAGACGATGCTTCGCGCTCGAACGGCACCAAAGCTCCGCCTCGTCCACCTTCCGCAGCTGGAATGGGGGGCACGATCACGCCTTGTCCCTTCGCAAGAAGGGCGGCGGGCGCTGTCTGCTGCGGATCACCGGCGCGCAACGCGCTGGACTGCGGATCTTCGAAGTCTCCAGCCAGCAGTCGCTCGGCATCCCCAGAAACCAACCAGCGACCTTGCTTGGTGATGCCAATCGGAACAACCTCGAAGCGATCGCGATCCAATGCCTTCAGGATCGAGGCCGCCGAAAGCAGTGAGACTTCATGCTCGCCGCTGCGGCCACCAAAAAGTACGCCAACCCGGAGTTTCTTCTTCATCCCGTTCTGATTCTATGGCGCTCACGAAAGCTGTAGGTTGCCGCTTGTGGTGCGCTGAGAAGAAAGAAGCTGGCGGGAAAAGCCGTCTTGCTACGCGGAGACCATGTGATTTTCTTCCGTCGCGCCGCGTTCCACCCGCAATGCCACCAGCGCAACCAACAACGCCACGCTGGCGACAGACGCGCTCCCAAAAGAAAGGAAACGATAGCTGATCCCCTGGGTCAACATGATGCCCCCGAGGCTCGCACCTAATGCATTGCCGAGGTTGAATGCCCCTTGATTCAGCGTGGAAGCCAGATTCGGCGCACCCTTCGCCTGCTCCACAATTCGTGCCTGAAGAGGAGATCCGGTCGCGAAATGAACGCAGCCCCAAACAAAGACCATCACCACAGCCGGCGCCACGCTCATCTCGAAAAGCGGCATCGCCAGGAAGATTCCGATCAGCAGAATGAACCCGGTGAGTAGAACCGGCATCTGCTTCCAGTCCGCCAGCCGGCCACCCAGCAGATTGCCTACTGTAATGCCGACGCCGAAAACGACCAGCACCCTGGTTACCGCACTCGGAGAGAGATGCGTCACCTGCTCCAGGATGGGCGCGATATAGGTGAAGACACAGAACAGCGCGATCGAGGAAAGGGTGCTCAGCGTCAGCACCAACTGCACCTGGGGCCGCAGTGCAGCATGAAACTCGTGCTTGAGATTGACCTTTTCTGGTGCCTGATGCGGCACAAGGCGCCACAGCCCAACCCCGGCGATCAGGCCGATAGGAACCAGGGCCCAGAACGCAAATCGCCATCCGAGCACCTGCCCCAAAGCTGTTCCCGCGGGTACACCGAGCACGTTGGCGAGCGTCAGCCCACTGAACATCAGCGTGATGGCCTGGGCACGTTCGAAGCGTGGCACCAGGTGAAATGCCACGATGCTACCGATACCGAAAAAAGCTCCGTGACAGAGCGCGGTGAGGATGCGCGCAAAAAGAAGCAGAAGAAACGTAGGAGCCAACGCACAGAGTGCATTTCCGACAACAAACATGCCCATCAGGATCAGCAAGGAGCGTTTGCGGTCCATGCGCGAGAGCGCGAGCGCGACGAGCGGCGAACCCAGGGTGACGCTCAGCGCATACCCGGAAACCAGAATCCCGGTCTTAGGGATGCTGACCCGGAAGCTGTGCGCGAGATCCGGCAGCAGCCCCATGATGATGAATTCCGAAGTGCCGATGCCAAATGCAGAAACGGCCAGCGCGAGCAGAGGTTTTCGCATAGGTCATTTCTATTGTCCCCCGATTCTCCGGCGTTTCAGAGCGGTAGTTCCATAAAGACGTTGGCACGTAGATACGGCATTTCGGGCAGTCTTTCCGGAGGTACATGTCGAAAGCCTACGGACTCGTAGAGATGCACGGCATTTTCCAGGCGAGAGTTGCTGCCGAGGAATAAGGATGCCGCGCCAATTCGTTTTGCTTCCGCGACGGCATGCTGTAATAGCTTGCGGCCAATCCCAAGCCCGCGCATTTCGGGCGCGACTGCCATCTTCGATAGTTCGTAGATACCACCTTCCATGGGAATCAGGGCGACGCATCCGACAGCCTGCGCTCCGAAGTACGCCATAAAGATGTGTCCACCTTTCCGCAGAATCTTCCCCTCCGGATCGCCCAGAGTGGCTTGATCCATCGGTTCCAGTGTGAAGTAATGCGTAATCCACTCCTCGTTCAAAGTCTTAAAAGCGGTCGCATCCTCTCCTGCCTGAAGAGAACGAATTTCCACTCGGGGCAGATCGGCCATCGGGCCGCTACTCGAAACCTGTATCCCGTCACTCTGCATTTGCTTACCCTCTGAAAGCAGTCTCCATCCGAATATCGATTACGTCCAATATCTTGTTTTACTCAATTAATATAGTCCGCATATGGATCGGGACATCGAATTGCGCCACTTGCGTTATTTTGTCGCTGTTGCAGAGGAGTTGCACTTCGGTCGGGCAGCCGAGCGATTGCACCTCGCGCAGCCACCCCTCTCCCAGCAGATCCGGAAGCTCGAGGAGTTGCTCGGATATCCACTTTTCGTTCGCACCTCTCGCTCCGTAAGCCTTACCCCCGCCGGGGACGCCTTACTGCAGAGGGCGCGCAGGACGCTTCGCAATGTGCAGCGTGACATCGACGAAATCCGTAGCATCGGGCGTGGCGATGTGGGATCGCTGCATATAGGCTTTATCGGATCGGCCATGCTCACCACGCTGCCCGAGATCTTTCGTACCTATCGTGAAGCGTTTCCAGGTGTGAGGCTCCATCTGCATGAGTCTTTCACTTCGCTGGTGACGGAGGGCTTGGAAAACGGCACGCTCGACGCTGGAATCCTGCGCGATGGTGATCCATTCGAAGGTTTGCAGGTGATCACCATCCTCTCCGAACCCTTCGTTGCTGTGCTCCCTGCGAACCATCCATGCGCGGACCACAAGAGCATCTCGGTAGCCATGCTCCGGGACGATCCATTTGTCTACTATCCGCGCAGCGCCGGCACGCGAGCCTATGAGAAGCCGCTGACCCTATGCGAAGAGCATGGTTTTCGTCCTCAGATTGTGCAGGAAGCATCCCACTGGCTCACCATTTTGCGCCTCATCGCGGCCGGGCAAGGAGTGTCCATTGCCCCGGCCTGTGTTCGCCGGATCGCTTCTGCAGAAGTGGTTTGCTTACCGCTTCGCGGCGCAAAAGCGGTCAGCAACATTGAGCTTGCCTGGCTTGCGGGAGACACGCGTCCGATCGTCGATCGCTTCCGGCAGATCGCGGAAAACACCCGGGCCGCGTCGTGACAAACGGAGCGCTTCAGCGCTCCGTTCCAGATGTTGGACCAGATCACATTGGTTCTCGGCTCATGCCCACGCCAGAACAATCGCGCCGGCCGCAATCAGAAACGCACCCGCTGCCTTCGGCAGCGTGATTGCTTCTCCGAGCAACGGCCATGCAAGCAAGACCACGAAGACCACGCTGAGCTTATCAATCGGCGCTACTTTGGAAGCCTCTCCCAGAGACAGCGCGTGGAAGTAGCAAATCCACGATAAGCCGGTGGCCAGGCCGGAAGCCGCCAGGAACATCCAACTACGGCGGCCCACCTGGGCAAGGCCTGCATGGGCTCCCAGACTGAGAGCAATCGTCCAGGCAAAAATTACGACGACAGAAGTACGAATCGCCGTGGCCAAATTTGGGTCCACGTGCGCGACGCCCACTTTGGCAAGTAAGGCCGTAGCGGCAGCGAAAAGAGCAGAGAGGACCGCCCAAAAAAGCCAGGACATGACAAATTCCGTTCATCACAGTTTACTTCTGGTCAGCGGCGACGCTTTAGGACTATCATTCGCGCCGAGGTAGCACGATGCCTACGTATCTTTCTTTATTGAGCTTCACCAAAGAGGGTGTGGAGAAAATCAAGGACAGTCCATCTCGTCTGGACGCCGGCAAAAAAGCCTTCGAGGCAGCCGGAGGCAAAATCATCAGCGCATACGCCCTGCTGGGCCAATATGATATGGCCGTTTTGGTCGAAGCTCCCGACGATCTGACATTCGCTCGTTTGGGTCTGGCGCTCGCGGCAAAGGGCAACGTGCGAACGGAAAGCATGCGCGCCTTCAACGAGGACGAATACCGGAAAATTATTTCCGGTATCTCCTAAGGGTGCCTGGCAAGACCCTTCTCCGCGACCTCGGTTGCGGCCGGGTGGCGTGTATTCATGCGGCCGCCTTTTCAATGGGTGCGGAAGCGTGCTCCGACAATTCCTCCAGACTCTTGCCCTTGGTTTCCGGCAAAAGAAGCAGCCAATCGCCGAGGCCAACAGGGCGGTCGACTCGACCAGGCGCTCCTCTAATTTGCCCACATGCCAGATAGGCTTTAGCAGCGACATGACAATGCCGATGATGAATAGGTCATAGGCAACGGTAAAGAAGCCCATCCCAGAGATGAACATGATTCTTCCAGTGCTCTCTGGAGATACCGGCGTTATCCATTTCAGAAAAATCAGATCCGTGCGGTTTCGCCACAATCGCCATGCACCACCTCGTAAACAAGACCGCTGTAAACCTCGGATGCAGGTTCAGGTTAACGTTCTGTTACAGATGAAGGTTCTGCCCCTGAGCTGAGATGTGCATGCACCCGTTTTTCTGGTAGGACTACTGGAGTGAATACTGGAACAACGACGGTAAAAACCAGCTTGCTTTCGAGCTTGCGGCGCGAGTGGTTGTTGGGTGCGGCCATCGCTACGACCGCATTGTTCCTGATGTTTGGGAAACAATGGCTCTCTGACTTATCGAATCCACTGTGGTTCGCCCTGATGTTGATCTGGCTTTTTGCCGTGATCCTCAGTTCGGCGTTTGCCGTAGTGCATCATGCAGAGGTTCTGGCGGCCCGGCTCGGCGAACCTCTGGGCACGCTCGTGCTTACGCTTTCAGTGATCGGCATCGAGGTCATGATGATTTCGGCCGTTATGCTCACCGGCGAAGGCAAGCCGGAGTTAGCACGAGACGCAATGCTGGGCGTGACCATGATCGTCATGAACGGCATGATCGGAATCTCGCTGCTGATGGGAGGCCTCCGGCACCGCGAGCAGGATTACAACCTGCAGGGCGCCAACTCTTTTTTGTCCCTCATTGTGCCCCTGACGGTTCTTGGACTGGTGCTTCCAAACTTCACCAGCGCGTCGCCAGGACCCACGTTCTCGGTTCTGCAGTCTATTTTCCTGGCGGTGATGTCAATCGCAATCTACATTCTCTTCCTGATCATTCAAAACCGGCGACACAAGGAGTACTTCGTTCGGCCTGCCTTGGCCTCCGGCGAGTATGCTGGAGCAGCGCACGGTGACCATGAGTCCCCGAACTCCTCCGCGTATCACGCAGTCCTGTTGGTCTTGTACCTGCTCGCCATCGTCGTACTTGCGGAAGAAATTGCCGTGCCCATCGATCACGGAATCGAAGTGCTGCATGCGCCGGTCGCACTTGGCGGGTTTCTCGTGGCGGCCCTGGTGCTTTCTCCAGAATCTTTGAGCGCTACACGCGCGGCGCTGGCCAACGATCTTCAGCGTTCGATCAACATCCTGTTGGGCTCGGTCCTGGCATCGATCGGTTTAACCATTCCCGCAGTTCTCACCATCGGCCTGGTCACGGGGAAGACAGTGATTCTGGGTCTTGATTCAGCCAATTCTCTATTGCTGATCTTGACCCTGTTTGTCTCGACCCTCACTTTTGCCCGCAACCGGACCAACGTTCTGATGGGCGCGGTTCACCTTCTGCTTTTCCTCGCCTACGTGATGCTGATTTTCGAACATTGAGCTCGGCCGTCCTCAAGCTTTCCCTGCCATATATAAAAGCCTGAACAGCCGCCTCTCTTCAGTTAGCGTCCGCACGCAGGAGAGAAATCGCTGCAAGCCCGCCCAGGTGGATTCACCCTCAGCAGCAATCAGTCTTTCTCTGTGCTTTTGGCGAGCCTCCTCCCATCTCGCAGCAATGCGGGCTGCATCTTCCGTCGTATCCAGGACCTTGAGCCCGGTGAACCCTGCATCGCGGATCAATCGTTCGTTTTCGCCCGGTGGGCTGAACAGGTAATACCCGATCGAACTCCGGGTTGCGATCTCTTCATGCGAAACGATTCCACCGATGATCAACGCGTCACTGAACAACATCCTCCCTGCGCCGGGTGTGAGCATCCGGTACATTTCCGAAACCAGAGAGGCTCGTCCCGGGATGTGGCACAACACATCATTGGCGAATACAGCGTCGAAAGTCTCGTTCGGGAAAGGTAACGGTTTGGAAGCATCACACACTTCAAAACGCACGTTTTGACTCAAGCCTCTTTGGGCAGCCAATTGGTTGGCCGTGCGAATGCCAAGGGCATTCATATCCACGCCGGTGATGCGGCAGCCGGTGAGTTGCGCAAGATGCAGGGCGTATACGCCGGATCCGCAGCCTATTTCCAGGACATTGGAGTTACCCGTCAATTCCAACCATCTTGGGATTTCCTCCGATTCTTTCGTGCTGACCCAACTCGTCTGTCCGTAATCGATGCCATAGGTTTCAGTACGGACCTGGCGGTATACTTCGGACCCATAATTTCCATACTCGCCGTCATACAGTTCGACTTTGTCAGACATGACACCCTCCGAAGGGTCAGCTAAAACTAATTCAAAATCGCCGCTTACTGTTAACACACAGTCCATAATCCTTCCGCGCGAATCAAAGTTACAGAAAATTCGCAGCAGCGCGTGCACACGCATGGGCCCGGTAGTATGCTGCACAAGATAAATCAGTCACCCTCCCGGCGGAAATGTCTATGGATTCGCCGATTCATCGCGGATTGATTCGATGGCTGGCGTTTGTGCTGTGCGCGGTGCTCTCCACGCCGATGTTTGCGCTCAGCAGCGAACCCTCGGCCGGGTTGTCGCTGTCACGCACAGATCACCTGGTGCTTTGGGCTTTGATTGCCTGCATCGTGCTTTGCCTTATCGTGATCCATCGCTTCAGGCAGTTGAGCAGGCAGCTGCGTGCTCGAATGGTTGATCGAG
>Ga0335074_10003991_pt1 | contig 20316 bp, 15 predicted proteins | sample Lox_Sample_23_FD_206715 | JGI IMG/M metagenome (GOLD analysis project Ga0335074, IMG submission 206715) | Soil microbial communities from Loxahatchee National Wildlife Refuge, Florida, United States - Lox_Sample_2.3 | ecosystem: Environmental > Terrestrial > Soil > Wetlands | place: USA... | reverse complement strand
CCCGAACTCCTTCATTACGTCCCCAGCAATTGTGCAGCAGGCTGCTGCATAAATGCCTCGGGTAACTCTCGCGCAGGAAACTGCGTAGCAATTATCGCGTCACTGTCGCGACAATTGAAGACCATGGAATACCGGACACCGGTATGCGGGCGGCTTCGTCCATTTAAGGCCGTGAACCTGAGGAAGGCATTCTTCCAATGCTTGCACAATTGCGGATTGAGAAATTCACAAACCATATTCGCCTAATCTTCGCCTATGCTCTTCCCATGGGCGGCGAACGGTCCTCGACAACCCGCAGGCGCTTGGCGGGTAAAATCTGCTGCAGTTGCAAGTCTTCACTACCGCCTCCGCATGGTCCAGGCGAAAAGTACTGCGCCCGCTGCCAGCCGCGGATCGGTTGCCGGCGCGTCTATATGTATTTCATGCTGCGCGATGGCTGGCATTGCCAGTTTCTTGAGGCAGACCTCAAGACCCCGCTCCCGAAAAGGCTAAATTTCAGCAGTCCGCAAAAAGTTATCGAAACTGCAGAGCGTGGTGGCTACAACATGAACCTCGAAGGGCGGCAGGCATTGGACCATGGGATCGAGAATGGACGAGGAGGCGTCTGGCTGCTTCTGACCGAGGAGCAATACCAAAAGCTCAAGGTTCCGCGTTGATAAGTGTTCTATGTGCGGCCGCTACCAAAGACGGAGCGACAAGCAGAAGATTGCCGAAGCTTTCACCTCGGCAATGTTGATGGTCTGTCTGTCGAGTTCGCTCCTGATTACAATGCTGCCCCACAATCCATGCAGCCGGTCATCGTCTGTGATCAGGCGGGAGGCATGCGCGTTTTGCAGATGATGTTCTGGCGCTTTCTGCAGCCCTACGTCACCGATCCAAAGAAATTCCGACTCGACACCATCAACGCCAGGGGCGAAACACTGCTCGACAGCAACGTATGGCGCCATGCCTTCCTGCATAGCCGCTGCCTGATTCCGATCGATTCGTTCGTCGAATGGCGCCGCGTAGATCCCAAGACCAAGTTGCCCTGGCTATTCGGGATGAAAGATGACGAGCCTTTCGCGCTCGCAGGGGTTTACCGGCACTGGCGCTCTCCTGATAAAAAATCGGGGATGGATACGTTCGCGATCATCACTACGGAACCGAATGAACTGGTGGTCGAAAAGACCGGACACGACCGCATGCCCGTCATCATCAGACGGCAGGATTATCAGCGGTGGCTTGAGCCCGGCAGCGAAGAACAGCCGCCCATTGATCTCATCCGTCCATTTGATTCAGACAAAATGAAGGCATGGCGCGTCGACCGTCGCGTGAACAACGTGAAGAACAATGAGCCCTCGCTCTGCGAGCCCATTAAGGAAGATGCCCCTCCCGAGAAGCCGGCGCGCGCCGAAAAGCCCAGACGCAGACCGAAAACAGATGAGAGCGGACAGCTGGGAATGTTTTGAATTCTTCCGTTCGAGTGGACTTTTGCTAATGGTTCAGAAAAGCGGCGCAGTCTTCATCGAAACGATGGATTGTCTACCTGTCTCAAAGCTTCCCGAGGGTCTGGAATGGACATACGAGTTGAAGCTCGATGGGTACCGGCTTGAGGCAGTCCGGGCCGAAAATGAGGTTACGCTCTATTCTCGTCGGCGGAAGGTGCTGAATGGACGATTTGGCTACATCGCCAAGGCTTTGGAGCATCTCCCCGCAGGCACTGTCGTCGACGGGGAGATCGTAGCCCTTGGGCCAAACGGGCATGCTGACTTCTATCTTCTGCAGAAGTTTCGGTCTGCGGAAACACAGATCATCTACTACGTTTTTGACATTCTTGTTCATGAACATCGCGACCTGGTCCGTCTGCCGCTTTCCGAGCGCCGCAGAATTCTCGGCGAGGTCGTAATACCGAACCAGCATGTCGCATTGTCAGCTGTGTCCGATCGCAGCGCAGCGGAGATGCTGAAGTTTGCGAAGACACACGGAGTCGAAGGTCTAATAGCCAAGCGCGCCGACAGCGTCTACCAGCCCGGAAGAAGAACGGGCCTCTGGTTGAAATATCGCATCAACCTCGGACAGGAGTTCGTGGTCGGCGGCTATATTCCCGGCCACCTCGGAGTTGACTCAGTGGTTGTGGGCTTTTATCGCGGCAAAGGCCTTGTCTATGCGGCGCGCGTCCGCGCCGGTTTCGTCCCCAGGACCAGACGCGAGGTGTTCGAGAAGATCGGACGCTTGAAGATGGCGAAATGCCCTTTCGTGAACCTGCCAGAAACTGAGCCAGGACGATGGAGCCAAGGTCTCACGGCGGAGAAGATGAAGGAGTGCATCTGGGTCAGGCCGGTGACCGTCGTACGCATAGATTTTCTGGAATGGACGGGCGCGAATCACTTGCGCCACGCAAAATTCGTGTCGCTGCGCGATGACAAGGACCCGCGCACAGTGGTGAAAGAGATCACGTATTAGGTTAGGTAACACCAGCCAAGTCTACTCAAGCCGAATCCTTACCGACGCGGCTGCCTATTCATCCGTTCATCACTCATCGGCATCGATCGATAACGCTTGGCGCATTCTGTGCCGATTTGCCGCGAACGTTCGCTCAGATCACGAATCGAATGAAGTGACCCCCACGGCGGTGGGTGAAAGAGAGCACGGCATGCCGCCGCAACCGAGCGCGGCTGTCATAGGATTTGGGGTGACTGCCCCGCGCCAGGACGGAGTCCGTTTCGCGGGGGAGGGGAGCCAAAATCCGTCATTGACGGCAAGCGGCGGCGGCTTAAGTGCCTCAGCCCCGCCGTCAGAGGGGCCACGAAAGAGAGGCCAGTCACGACAAAGAGCTACCCGCGGAACATCTACCTGCTCCCTTTCTGGGGCAGCAGGAAGGAGGGTGATGAAGGGCGATGCGGTACGAAAGAAACGGGCTAAAAGGGGAGGGGGCCGATTTGAACTATCCTATTCACGCTGTGTGATTTATTGTGTGGCGAGGCAGGCTAACAACGCTGGGTGTTGACGCCAGACCCGAGCGGGCTCCCTAGAGGACGTACAGGCGCATGAACGAAAGCAATCCCTTTTTCGACCACCCGATTCTGAATTCGCCCTATGGCTACCCGGCGCGCCACTGGGAGCTCGATGATCAGGGCCAACCAACGCAGAACATTATTGATCACCGCCGGCACGCCGAATTCATCACGCCGATCCCGAAACCCAAGAAGCGGAAGGGGGCTGGTCAGCAAACGACCTTGGTCTTCAATGAGGGCCTTGGGCTCTCAACGGCAAAACAACAATACGATCACACGGCCGTCATCAATGGAGTCCGAAACCAGGTTGACAAGTGGCGGCAAGTTCCTAACCCAGGTGACTGGCGCGTAACCCCTGAGACAGCGCGCTTGCTTGAGCATTGGCGGCACCACGAGTTCAGCGGCATTCGTCCGTTTTTTTGTCAGGTCGAGGCGGTTGAGACAGCGATCTGGCTGACCGAGGTCGCGCCCCAAATCGGAAAAGTAGGCGAGGGCTTTCTCGAACATCTCGCCAATGCCAATACCGACGCGAATCCGGAACTGATGCGTCTCGCCTTAAAGCTCGCGACCGGCGCGGGCAAGACCACGGTGATGGCGATGCTGATCGCTTGGCAAACCATCAACGCTGTACGGCATCCGCAAAGCAAAAGGTTCACGCGCGGCTTTCTTGTCGTGGCACCGGGCATCACGATCAAGGATCGCCTCCGCGTTTTGCAACCGAACGATCCGGACAGCTATTACGCCAGCCGCGAACTGGTTCCCAGCGACATGCTGGAGGACATTAATCGCGCCAAGATCGTGATCACCAACTATCACGCGTTCAAGCTTCGCGAACGCATCGATCTTTCGAAGGGCGGACGCTCCCTGCTTCAGGGACGGGGAGAAGAACTGAATACCCTCGAAACCGAGGGACAAATGCTGCAACGGGTCATGCCCGATCTGATGGGCATGAAAGACATCCTCGTGCTCAACGATGAGGCGCATCACTGCTACCGGGAGAAGGCCGGCGCGGATGATGATGACGAACTGAAGGGCGACGACAAGAAAGAAGCGGAAAAGAACAAAGAGGCTGCGCGCGTGTGGATTTCCGGCCTCGAAGCGGTCAACCGTAAGCTGGGCGTGGCTCGGGTGATCGATTTGTCCGCGACGCCGTTCTTCTTGAGCGGTTCCGGCTACGCCGAGGGGACGCTTTTCCCGTGGACGATGAGCGATTTCTCGCTCATGGATGCGATCGAATGCGGCATTGTGAAATTGCCGCGTGTCCCAGTCGCCGACAACATCCCTGGGGCCGAGATGCCGATGTTTCGCAATCTCTGGGAACACATCGGCAAGAAAATGCCGAAGAAAGGGCGGGGCAAGGACAACACCCTTGACCCGCTGAGCTTGCCGCCGCAATTGCAGACCGCGCTAGAGGCTCTTTACGGTCACTACCAAAAGACATACGAGCTTTGGGAGAAGGCTGGCATTCGCGTGCCGCCGTGCTTCATTGTTGTCTGCAACAACACGTCCACGTCGAAGCTGGTCTACGACTATATATCTGGCTTCGTCCGAGACAACGATGACGGATCGCAGACGCCGATCGCGGGCCGGCTGCCACTCTTCCGCAACTTCGATGAGCATGGAAACCCGTTTCCAAGACCGAACACGCTGCTCATCGACAGTGAACAACTCGAATCGGGCGAAGCGTTGGATGACAATTTCCGCAGTATGGCATCCGATGAAATCGAACGGTTCCGTCGCGAGATCGTCGAGCGCGGCGGCAAGGCGGCCGAGGAGGTGCAAGGCGGTAAGGAACTCGATGACGTAACGCTGCTTCGCGAAGTCATGAATACCGTTGGCAAATATGGCCAGTTGGGCGGATCAATTCGTTGCGTCGTCTCTGTCGCCATGCTCACGGAAGGGTGGGATGCCAACACGGTGACTCATGTGCTCGGCGTGCGCGCTTTCGGAACCCAATTGCTCTGCGAGCAAGTGATCGGACGCGCACTGCGTCGCCAGTCTTACGATCTGAACGATGAGCTGCTTTTCAATGTGGAATATGCCGATGTACTCGGCATTCCGTTCGACTTCACGGCCAAGCCCGTCGTTGCTCCACCACAGCCGCCACGCGAAACGATCCAGGTCAAAGCGGTTAAGCCGGAGCGAAACGCGCTCGAAATTCGATTTCCGCGGGTGGAAGGCTATCGCATCGAACTGCCCGAGGATCGGCTTTCGGCGGAATTCAACGATGACTCGGTGCTCGAACTGACGCCGGATCTCGTTGGGGCTACAGAAACCCAGAACTCCGGGATCATCGGGGAGCGAGTCGACCTCAATCTGGTTCATACCGGCGACGTTCGGCCTTCGCAGGTCTTGTATGAGCTGACATCGCATTTGGTCTTGCACAGGTGGCGCGACCCGGGCGAAGACGCCCAGCTTCATCTCTTCGGTCAGCTCAAACGCATCGCCAAACAATGGCTCGACGGTTGCCTGGTCTGCAAGGGCGGCACATATCCGGCTCAACTCAAATACAAAATGCTCGCCGATATGGCATGCAGCCGAATCATTGCCGGCATCAATCGCAAGTTTGTCGGCGAACGGCCGATCAAAGCCGTGCTCGATCCCTACAACCCCACGGGTTCGACGATGCACGTCAATTTCAATACCTCAAAAACACTGCGCTGGGAAACGGACGCGCGCCGCTGCCATGTCAATTGGGTGGTTCTCGACAGCGATTGGGAGGGGGAATTCTGCCGTGTGGCCGAAGCGCATCCGCGCGTGCGCTCATACGTCAAGAACCAAAACCTTGGCCTGGAGGTGCCGTACCGCTACGGCTCGGAAATGCGTAGGTATATACCCGACTTCATCGTGCGCGTGGATGACGGGCATGGCGATGACGATCTTCTCAATCTCATCGTCGAGATTAAGGGCTACCGACGTGAAGACGCCAAGGAAAAGAAATCCACGATGGACACTTATTGGGTGCCGGGCGTGAATCATCTCGGCACGCATGGACGCTGGGCGTTTGCCGAATTCACCGAGGTGTATCAGATTGAAGCGGATTTCAAGGCCAAAGTCGAAGGCGAGTTCAACAAGATGATCGACTCCGTCGCGGCGCAGACGGCGGTATAGGGACAGAACGATGGCAAAAAAACAGCTGACCTCCAAGACCGTCGAGATTCTCAAGCATCGCGAGGCAACGCGGAAAAACATTCCCACCGCCGAGTATCAGTCCGTGCTGCAAAAGGACGAGCAGAATCCCGTCCGCGTAGCCTATGAGCGCCGCAATCGCGATCTCGACCCGCAACTGGTGTGGCGGGGCAAAGACGAACAGGATTGGTCGGATTTGGTTGTCCACGCGCCTCCGCTTTACATCCAGGAGAAGGTACAGCCCAAAGCGCTGATCGACGACTTGCTGCGCGAGACTCGCGAGCGTGAACACGAGGCCGGGGAGACAACCGCCGATCTCTTCGCCGATTTCAACGGCATTCCGAAGGGCGTAGACCGGACCGAGTTCTATCAGCACGACCAGAACTGGTCGAACCGGATGATCCTCGGCGACTCTCTGCAGGTGATGGCAAGTCTCGCTGAGCGCGAGGGCCTGCGCGGGAAAGTGCAGTGCATCTACCTGGACCCGCCCTACGGCATAAAATTCAACAGCAATTTTCAATGGTCAACCACGAGTAGAACGGTGACGGATGGCAAGGCAGAGCACATTACGCGGGAGCCAGAGCAGGTCAAAGCTTTCCGCGATACCTGGCGCGACGGCATACACAGCTACCTTACCTATCTACGTGACCGGCTGACTGCAGCACGGGATCTACTAAAAGAGTCCGGGTCGATCTTTGTACAGATTGGTGATGAGAACATGCATCGCGTCCGGGCTCTGATGGACGATGTGTTTAGGGAAGAGAATTTTTGCGCCTTAATTACATTTAAGAAGACGGGTGGCCAGTCGGCGACCATTATTGCGTCGGTATTCGATGTGATCCTTTGGTATTCCAAAAACAAGGAGCAGGTGAAATACCGTCCCCTCTACTTCCCCAAGAATCCTGGCGAGGAAGGGGCCACGAATTTTGACTGGATTGAGGAGGAAGGATTTCGACGGAGGAAGCTAAGTAAAGAAGAATTTGAGGAGCTAAGAATCAAAGGGGTCGAGGGTCGCATGATTCTCCAACCGTATCCAATGTTCTCTGATGGAAAGTCAGAAGGAGACCGACCTCTAAATTGGAGAGGTTCGGTTTATAAACCGTCAGCCGCCTCTCATTGGAAGACAACATCTGATGGAATTGAGCGTCTCAATAAAGCCGATCGATTATTGGCTCAGGGGAATACTCTCCGATTTGTGAACTATATTACCGATTATCCCGTGACTCCAATCATCAATACCTGGAACGACACACAAATAAGCGGATACAACGAGAAACGCATTTATGTTGTCCAAACGCTTCCTCTTGTCGTCGAAAGATGTGTGCTGATGAGCTCTGATCCCGGCGATTTAGTCCTTGATCCTACTTGCGGCTCCGGAACAACTGCCTACGTTGCTGAACAATGGGCGCGTCGTTGGATTACTATTGATACTTCGCGCGTCGCGTTGGCTTTAGCCCGAGCGCGCATCATGGGCGCTCGCTATCCTTATTACCTTCTAGCCGATTCGCGCGAAGGCCAAGTCAAAGAAGCCGAAGTCACCCGCACGGCACCATCTTCGGAGCCGGTGCGGGGTGATCTGCGCCACGGCTTCGTTTATGAGCGGGTACCACACGTGACGCTGGGAAGTATTGCCCACAACAAAGAGATCGACGTCATTTGGATGAGTTGGGAGACGGTTTTAGAGCCTTTGCGTAAGTCATTGAACGCTGCGCTGGGCAAGGAGTGGCAGGAATGGGAGATCCCGCGCGAGACCGATACGAAGTGGCCGGATGCGGCGAAGAAACTTCACGCTGACTGGTGGCAGGCTCGTATCGATCGCCAGAGGGAAATCGATGCCTCAATCGCGGCCAAAGCTGAGTTTGAATATCTCTACGACAAGCCTTATGAGGACAAGAAAAAGGTCCGTGTTGCCGGGCCGTTCACTATGGAGAGCCTCAGCCCGCACCGCGTGCTTGGCGTCAATGAGAACGACGAGTTGATTGATCCTCTGGATGCAACCGGCGCCGAACACGGTGCCAAGCAAAGCTTCACCGAGATGATCCTGGAGAACCTCAAGACCTCCGGCGTGCAGCAGGCCCATAAAGAAGACAAAATCACCTTCACGGCGCTCACGCCCTGGCCCGGTGACCTCATTTGCGCGGAAGGCCGCTATCTCGAAGGAAACGGCGAATCGGGGACTGAGAAGCGGGCCGCCATATTCATCGGTCCGGAATTCGGCACCGTGACCCGTCCTGATTTAGTGGAGGCTGCGCGCGAAGCGGGCGATGCCGACTTTGATGTGCTGATAGCGTGCGCGTTCAACTATGAGGGCCATGCGACTGAGTTCAACAAGCTCGGTCGGATTCCTGTGCTTAAGGCGCGTACGAACGCCGACTTACATATGTCCGACGATCTGAAAAACACCGGCAAGGGTAACCTGTTCGTTATTTTTGGCGAGCCGGACATAACCGTGATTCCGCAAAAGGACGGCAATTTGCGCGTAAAGATCAACGGCGTCGATGTGTTTCATCCCAATACCGGCGAAGTGCGGAGCGACGGTGCCGAAGGTATCGCCTGCTGGTTCATCGACACCGACTACAACGAGGAAAGTTTCTTCGTCCGTCATGCGTACTTTCTCGGCGCGAACGATCCCTACAGCGCACTTAAAACCACTCTGAAAGCTGAAATCAACGAAGAGGCCTGGGCGACGCTCAATAGCGATACATCGCGTGTCTTCCCGAAGCCAAAATCTGGTCGCATTGCCGTGAAAGTCATCAATCACCTGGGAGACGAGGTTATGAAAGTGTTCAAGGTGGAGTGATGGAGTTCCGCATCGCCGACACTTTCACCGACAGCCTCACGCGACTCAGGACCGACGAGCAGAAAGCGGTCAAGACCGCGGCCTTCGACCTGCAAATGAATCCGGCGAGCCCCGGACTCAATTTTCACCGGATTGATAAGTCGAAGGACAAGAATTTCTGGTCTATCCGTGTCGGCAGCGGCATTCGGCTGATCGTTCACAAGACGGATTCCAGTTTCTTGCTCTGCTACGTCGATCATCACGACAAAGCTTATGCATGGGCCGAGCGCCGCAAACTTGAGACGCACCCGAAAACCGGCGCGGCGCAGTTGGTCGAGATACGGGAGCGCGTCGAGGAAATCGCCATCCCTGTCTATGTTGAGGTTCAGCGTCCTAAACCGGCAAAGCTTCCGCTCTTCGCGGATCTTAGTGACGAAGTCTTACTGAGCTATGGCGTTCCTTCGGAGTGGCTTGCCGATGTGCGCCAAGCTACCGAAGACAGCATCCTGACGTTGTCGGACCATCTGCCGAGCGAAGCAGGGGAGGCGCTCCTCGAACTGGCGACCGGCGGCAAGCCCCAGGTGCCACAACCCGTTCCCGCCGGGGCCAATCCTTTCACCCACCCCGATGCTCTGCGCCGGTTCAGGGTGATGAACGATGTCGAGGAGCTTGAACGCGCATTCACATATCCCTGGGAAAAATGGACGATTTTCCTGCATCCGGCGCAACGGCAATGGGTGGAGCGTGACTACGGTGGCCCGGCACGCGTCTCTGGTTCGGCCGGCACGGGCAAGACGATCGTCGCGCTGCACAGAGCGGTCTTCCTCGCCCGCGCAAATCCTGAGAGCAGGGTCCTACTGACGACGTTCAGCGACACCCTGGCCAATGCGCTGCGAACCAAGCTGCGGCGCTTGATCAGTAACGAGCCCCGTTTGGGAGAACGCCTGGAAGTCCATGCAGTGAACGCTATCGGTGAGCGGTTGTACGAACAGCATTCCGGTCGCCCGAACATTGCATCTCGGGACGTGATCCGACGCTTCATGACCGAGGCCGCGGCAACAGTCGCCGACCAAAAGTTCAGCGTGAGGTTTCTGCTCTCGGAGTGGGAGGAGCTGGTTGACGCATGGCAGTTGGAGAGCTGGGAGTCATACCGCGACATAAAACGCCTCGGCAGAAAGACGCGTTTGCAAGAGTCTCAGCGCGCCGCGCTTTGGACAATCCTTGATGCGGTGCGCATGCGTTTGTGCACCGAGGGCTTTATCACCCACGCGGAAATGTTCACTCGCTTGGCCGGGCAGTTGGTGAGCCGCAAACACCCGCCGTTCGACTTTGTCGTTGTCGATGAGGCTCAGGATGTGAGCGTCGCGCAACTCCGGTTCCTGGCGGCTCTCGGAGGGGATCGGCCAAACGGCTTGTTTTTTGCAGGCGATCTCGGCCAACGGATTTTTCAACAGCCGTTCTCGTGGAAATCGGTAGGGGTGGATATTCGCGGCCGCGCACGGACCCTGCACGTCAATTATCGTACTTCGCACCAAATCCGGATGCAGGCTGACCGGTTGCTCGGGCCCGAGGTCGCAGATGTCGACGGGAACACCGAGGACCGGCGTGGCACGATTTCCGTGTTTAATGGACCCGCCCCGGATGTTCGGATGTTCAACGGTCAGGAAGAGGAAACCGACGCGGTCACTGCATGGCTGAAAGACCGGAGCCGAGAAGGGGTCATGCCCCATGAATTCGGGGTATTCGTCCGCTCCGATGCGGAGCTCGACCGGGCGCGTGCTGCAGTAGGCAAAACCGGGCTGCCATTCCGAATGCTCGATGAACACGTCGAAACGACCAGCGGGCAGATTTCGATCGGCACGATGCATCTTGCAAAGGGCTTGGAATTTCGAGCTGTCGTGGTCATGGCGTGCGACGACGAAATCATTCCCTTGCAGTCACGAATTGAGACCGTCGCCGATGACAGCGATCTCGAAGAGATTTACAACACGGAACGGCATTTGCTATACGTCGCCTGCACACGTGCGCGCGATCATTTGCTGGTTACGAGTGTTGAGCCGGCGTCCGAGTTTCTTGATGATTTGAAACAGTCCTCCACATGGTGACTAGGAGGATAACGAACGTCTAGACCCCTCCCATTGCAGCTTGCTAATCGCCGTCGGCCAGAAAAGGATGAGACCTGATATATCTCATCCACTTTTCATGTTCAAGTTGCCAAGCAGAGGACGGCTCGCCCCGCCGCGAGTGGTTCCCGCGCGCTCTATTTCTCTGCCTTCGACGTTGTCTTGCTTTGCAGCAAATCGCATTGAGCTAAAAGTCGAAGAGCGTAAGTGCGACCTGCGTCTTCTACGAACGCCATTTGGATTACGATGAGCCAGACGAGACCAACGGCAAAAAGCGCTAGACAAACTAAAGAACCTGCCAAAAATCGCGTGGGGTCGACTTGGAAATCCCGGATACAGAAGAAGACATTCGCTACGATACACAAGGCGATGAGAAGCACAGCGGGGCGCTTTAGACCAAGCAGATTGCGCCGGAATCCGTAAGCAATATTCTCAGCCCGAACCAGAGGAAAGCGCTTCTCGCTTCGCGTAGCCTCTAATAGCCACTCGACCGCGCCTCGGTAGCAATCATCGGCAGCCACCGGGTCTGTTTGTTCGCTTTCAACGCTAGGCAGACTTCTCTTAGAGGCCTTCTTCAGAAGTGCGTGGTACGTCTTCTTCGTAGCAGTGCTTATGGTTGAATCACGATGTCGAAGAAGAATGGTGGTGAACTTCCCACCGTTCGCTGCGATCATCTCGCGCTCCACCTTCCGCCCTTGAAAGCGCGCCACCTCCGCAAGCAGGAACGTTAGGCCGCATGCCGAGACGATCGCAGCCAACGCTCCTAACAGGGTCCAGACTTTTGGAAGCCATACCGCTACGGTAACAAACACTGGAAGAATTACAAGTAAGGAAGGCATGAGACGTGCCTGCCGTGTGTACTTGTCAAAACTGAAGCCCGAAGCAGGATTTCGTGGGCTTTTCACTCCTCAACCTCCCACGAGAACGGTTCGGGATTGGACGAGCTCCAACCGAGACGTGAAAGCATTTTGTTCCGTTGGCACTTCGGAACCCCTTTGGTAGTGTGGACAGCGTATCCCCGGCGGAGGAACGCGTTGAGGACCTTCTTCCGGGGGTGTTCGTCGTCGTCTGCCGCAGCCGAACAAAAAGCCACCCCTCTCGACTGGCTGGAGTCCGTGAGTGGCGCCCCCAACCAGCGATTTAGCGCTGTCGGAGTCACGTTTCGACGACTTCCGTGATGCGGAACCTGAAAGAAATATGGTTGAAATGATCCGAACCGCGCCAAGTGGTCTGCCGCTTCAGCTAAACCGTCAGGCCCGGTGTCGCCCGTCAGGACAATGAGCTTTTCGTCAATGAGGGCAGCCTGTACGACTGAGCTCTCATTGGAAGCGCTCGTTGGTTCGGGTTCGTCAGAAAGGGTCTCACCAGTCCAGGTTTCCTTGACCAACGCCACAGCTTTCTTGGCAACTCCGACTAACCAATCGAACGCCGTCTCCGTATAGACCTGTGGAGCCTTGTCGAGATCTGGAATGAGGCTAATGTAACGCTCTCTTGATGGAGCGAGAACCACAAACTCCCCGATCTGCGCTCCCTGCAGAGGTTCATAAATCGGAATTCCCTTTCGGTTCGCGATGCTCTCTAATTCGACGAGCTTGTCGAATTCATTCCGTAGGTGACTCACGAGACCTTGAACAGTCCAGTTCCCATGAAAATGATGAACTACTTGTTCGGCATATAGCCATGGTCGATTCATCCACAAGGCCCCCACCTCATACTGTTCAAGAATCCCGATGAGCCCAGCAGCATGATCGCGATCGGCATGTGTAAGAACAACATTGTGAATCCGAGTAGGACGCCCGTAGTGGTTATTAAGGTGGTCAATGATCGTCTCGGTTGTCGACGCATACCCGCCGTCAATGATGTTGATCGTGTAGCCGCTTTCCGGCGAGCCGTAACGAACGCAGATAGCGTCTCCGCTGCACGAATTTTCTCCCACCGGCAGAAAATCTATTTCAAAGCCTTGAGGCATAGCGCATCCTTTCACCTTTGGTCTCCAATATGCAGTGTAACACGATGGGTAATGAAACGCTACCCATAGCGAATCGCGACGGTTCGATATAATCACGTAGCGGGGGGGAAGCGGTTATCCCCCTGAGAATGGTGGAGCGAATGCGCTGGGGTCTGGAGCAGAGGCTAGAATTTGTGGATTTTCGTTTGTACTGGGAAGGCGGTATCAACCGCTCTGACATCACTGATCGGTTTGGTGTGTCGATTCCTCAAGCATCGAAAGACCTCACCCTCTATGCTACGAAAGCACCTGGGAATCTTTCTTATGATAAGAGCGCCAAGCGCTACGTCGCAGCAAGTACATTCCGACCAGTCTTTTTTGCTCCTGACGCGGATCGCTATTTAACTCAGCTTCGAAGCGTCGCTGATCACACCGTCAAACAGGACGAAACTTGGTTGTTCAACGTTGCTTTTGCCGAAGTCATGCCCATTCCTAATCGTCGGGTCGACGTGAATGTACTGCGTTCCATTCTCAGTGCCCTCAGAAGGCAGAGGGCTATAAAGATTCTCTACCAATCTATGAACCCCAAAAGGCCCAAGCCAATGTGGCGGTGGATCAGTCCTCACGCACTCGGGAACGACGGCTTGAGATGGCATGTTAGGGCGTATTGTCACACTGACAATAAGTTTACGGACTTTATATTGTCGCGTTGTCTTGACAGCGAAGGCGATGAAGCACAGAAAATGTCAGCCACTCAAGATGTGGATTGGCGTGAGTTCTTCAGTGTTGTCCTCATGCCAAACCATTTGCTGAGCAAAGGGCAGCAAGACATCATTGCGCAGGATTACTGCATGAAAAAAGGACAAATAGCAATTCCCGTTCGTAAAGCGCTGCTCTATTACTTCAGGAAGCGATTGCGATTGGACGTTGCGACTGCGATGGATAACGCTCGCGAAACGCCGGTGGTCCTGGCAAATAAGAAGGACTTCGATAGAGCCATTCTCGAAGTGGAGAATCATTAGGTCAGCATGTTTATGATTTGTCATTGCGCCTTCAGCTTTCGCTAGCAAAGGGGAGCCAGCCCAGAACATCACAAACCGCTGCAGCACGAGGAAATAAGCTAATCGCATGAAGCTCACAAAAGAGTTCAACTCGCGCCTCATGGCACTAAAGACGTCCGGCAAAAAGGCGCAGTACACGCAGGCCTGTATGGTCCTCACTGAATTGGGTACGGGAGTTGATGTATCTAAGAACTTCCGGTCCGATTCTCGAATACCCGACTGTCTCAAATATGAACTGCCAGATGGATACAGAATTGTCTTTCAGAAGATAGCGTCAGGTGACGATTATCTAGCGCTCTTTGTCGGGACCCACTCAGACGTCGACAACTACCTGGATTCTCATCGGGGCTGGTTGTTTGACCCCGTTAGACATACCCTCAAAGAGCTTCGCTACAATACTGCAACTGAAGACGTTAATAATATAGTCCGTTCTCCGGAGCTTCAGTCACAAGCCCAACAAGCGACTGCCGCTGTCATCCACGCGTTCGAGGGACTGACAAGCGCGCAATTAGAGCGAGCGGGCGTGCCACAGGAACTGATGGATACGGCTATCAGTCTCCTTGACCCTGATTCGGTGGAAGCAATGCTGTTCTTGGGGCAATTGCCCCAGGCACCGAGTGACCTGCTGCTCTCCTACATGACAGGAAGTTGCATGGAAAAAGCAGAAATCGACGCCTTTTTGCGTGGTGAACGATCCCAGACTGAGACCCTCGGACCAGAACATCTGAAGGCAATTGAAGCCGAATCTGACCTCTATGTAGACTTGGCTGATTTACCCTCTGAGAAAGTAGCCTTTGAAGAACTCACCTTTGAAGATTGGATGCTCTATCTTCATCCCGGTCAAAAGGCGCTTGTAACAAGGGAATTCAATGGTCCAGCACGCTTACGAGGTGTAAGCGGATCAGGTAAAACAGTTGTTGCTGTTCATCGCGCCAGACAAGCAGCACGAAGAAATATACGCAATCACTCAACTGGAAAAGTTCTCTTCATCACTTTCAATCGTTCCTTAAGTGACCTAGTTGACCGGCTTCTAATGCGACTGTGTACACCGGCAGAGTATGCCCAAGTCGAAGTTGCAACTCATGGTCGCTGGTGCTTGGATTATTTGAAGTTTAGGACAGGCGGTTCAATGGCGTGGAATGATGCGACCAGAGAAAGGGTGTGGAAGAACATAGTTGCCAAATATCTTCCTAAGCTCCATCAAGCAAATTTTTGTTTACAGATCTCTACGAAAGAAGGGATCAGCACGCGTGACCCCGATGTGCAATTTATCAGCGACGAAATAGATTTTATCTATGGCAAGTTTCTACATTCGGAGGCCCCGAAGTACATGGACATCGAACGAACCGGGCGCGGGCGGCCCCTTGGTCCTAATCAAAGAACCCTCATCCTCTCGATTTACAACGATCTGGTTGAAGGTCTTGCAAAAGAAAAGCATTTTGACGCAAGAGAGATGCCTCGCGCCGCCTATCAATTACTGAAGAATGGTGAAGCGTCCCAAGCCTCATATACAGATATTCTCGTCGATGAAGTACAAGATTTAACTGATATGGAACTGAAAGTTTTGCAAGCAATCGAACAGCTATCAGGCCAACTGTTTCTTGTTGGCGATGGAGCGCAGCAAATTTATCGACGGGGTCAATCATTAAAGAGCGTTGGCATCAACGTCGCCGGTAGAGGTTTTATCCTAAGAAAGAATTATCGCAACACAGCAGAGATTACCGAGGCTGCGGCCCGATTACGGGCTTCTCAGGGCATTGGCCGATTTGACGAGGATGCTGCTGCATCACAAACCATCGCTATTCCCTCTGCAGTGTCCGGCGAGAAACCCTGTGTACTCGTTTGCGATACACCCGAGCAGGAACGCCAGCTCATCATCAAAGAGATTAGGTATCTAACAGGTCGTCTAGCGATTCAGCCAAGCCAAATCTGCTGTCTAGCTCGTTCAGTCGGCACGAGAACTGCTCTGCTCGGCTCCCTCGTCAAGTCCGGAATCAAAGCGCGAGACTACAGGGCAGATGAAGGTATTGCAGAAGGTGACTCCGTTTTGGTATCGACACTTCACAATTCCAAAGGCCATGAATTCAGGGCCGTCTTCATCTTAGGGTTGACGGAAGGCTCAATTCCGTATGTGACCTCTCAAGAGCCTGAAGAGATGGAGCGAGAAGCGGCACTGTTTTATGTTGCTATGACAAGGGCCAAGGAGCTGCTGTACCTCTCGTATGCGTGTAAAACCGCGAACGACAAGAAATCGTATCCTTCGCGTTTCCTAGCTGATCTCGGCGACGCGGTTGAAACCTTGGACTTTGTCAAGTCACAGCGTTGAGATTCGTTCAGGCCAGCAGACTATACCTTTGCGCTCTGGGCGCTCGCAAAACTCGGGGCCGATGTCAAGGACGGAGTAAAAGGAAACCGCTGCGGCGGAGTAAAAGGGGACCAGTAATAAGGATAAGGATCAAGGGATCAAGGATGCAGTTGCTTGCCGCTCACACTACTTCATTCGTCGCGACATTGTCGTTTGGGGTGAAGACATGAGCCAGGACGAAATTGAGCTGGGCCGAGCTAGAGATCAGAAAGCTCGCGATCAGCATTTTGGAATGCAAACAGCTGAACCGACACGCAAGAACACGCGACGTTTCTGGGACCGCCTCAAGGGGCGCTAGCAGTTTCCTTCAGATACTTTCATCGGCGCTCGTACTAGTCGGACAGAAAAAAGCTCTGGGCATCGCAGTCAGGATGACCAGTCACGAAAGCGTTACTCCGGGACTCCTGAGCAGCCTGAACAATTTCACCCGTCAGAATGCTACGAAGCGGGGGTAACAGGAGCCTTCGTCTGCGGCTGAGGGTCCTTTTTCACCGAGACGGCCCTTTTCGCAGAAGTCTTCTTGCGAACACGGCCGTTTGGGGTGCTTTCTTCGCGGCCGCGGCTGCCGCGGCATTGCGTGCTTCTTTACTTAGCCGCTCTTTTGGATTTGGCCCAACGTGCCTTCTGCGCGGCTGAGATCTTCGCACGTGCCGCGGCACTCAAGGTGCGCACAGCTTTGTTGTTGCGAAGGCTGGCACCGACTTGACGCGGTTTTGGCTTCCCAGCGTTGGTACCGGCCAAGAGGCCCCGCACCTGCTGCAGCCGTGAAATCTCCGCGTCAATCTCTAATACGATGTTGTTTCTATTCATGCATCCTCCGCTTGTGAGTGAGCGTCCGGCACTGACCGTCCGAGGAGGGCAACGGGCGACAGTCTCGGCTATTCTATTCGTGATCAGTTGTGTGTTCTTTGAGGAAAGAGATGAAGCGGACGCACGGCTCCGGCATCTTTCTAGCAATCGTTCTTGGCGCCCTGCCACTGTGGCCGCAGGAGCCAATAGAAGGTCCGAACGTCTTTGGTGATCTGAGCGGCGAGCGGATGAGCTTGGTTTTCGAATCCAGGCAAGTTGCCGAAAAAGAGCTCGCTCGACAATCCGCCGCATTTGAGACACCAGGTATCGCTGGCCCGCTCGAATGGCCCACTTACTTGATTGCGGTTACGAGGATAACCGCCGTCAAGTTACCCAATGGCGCTGCCATCCCCCGCACGAGAGTCAGCTTTCATGTAGAGCACCTACTGAGAGGTGAGTCCCAGGTGTCTGATTTCGATGTTGAATCTCGATGGGCCCCAGGGTCCGGAGCGAAGAATGACAAAACACCAATCATCGCTGACAACTATCGCTGGACTACTTTGGATCTCTCCCAGCCTGAAGTTGGTGATCGGTATATTCTGGGGTACTCCCTTGGCTATATTGATAAGCTTGCCTTGGCTCCAGGCATCATTGACATGCAAGATCCTGCTCAGGCTCAACTGATCGGCAACATGGAGCGGTTCCTGGCTATCGAGTCCGAAGCCGGTCCCTCGAATTTTGTGCCTTACCTCGAAGCGCTTGACGACAATGTCCCCTGGATTCGTGACATTGCACTTCATCGGTTGACTTCTTCAGCTGCGTGTAACGCATCACCAGCTTGCGTGGAGAGATTCTCAGCCACAGTGAAGCGGCATCTCCGGAGCAGCATGGCCAATGAGCGCCAGGAGGCCGTCGACTGGCTTATCTGGGTCGACTCAGTATCTCGATCGGAAAACGAACGGAGAGGCCGCATGGATGGTCTGCCCGTCTTGCCGGACTCCACAATACGCGATCTCCTGAGTTCAGCCATCCAGGACCAGAATGTCGCCATAGGGGACCGGGCATTTGAGGCGCGAGAGATGTTCGACATGGTGCGAACGGGTCCGCACGGCGAATGCTTCGAGATCGTTCCAGCGCTTCGCAAATCTGCACACTGGCTCTCAGGAGAACACGACCTCTTACCTGTGGGATTTCCGGTGACCTATACGACCGGCTGCATCCCGCCTCAGGAACCAGCCAGCAAGTAAACATTTTTAAGTGTCCACTTATTTCTCAAGTGGACACTTGAGATTTAGACGAGATGGGTTGGAGGTGCGGCGAGGTTCCAGGGCAGAAGCTCGTGGATGCGGTTGATGGGGTGATCGGCGATGCCTTCGAGCACGTGACGCAGATAGACTTCCGGATCGAGACCGTTAGCTTGTGAGGAAAACTCATGAATTGATCCCATACCCGCTCTGCGCAGCATCGGGCGGGTTTGCAGAAGAAGTGGCCGTCCAGCTTGAAACGGGCTCTGGCCGATCGGAGTGAATTAGCTCCAGTTCAGTCGAAATAGGCGCTTCCCGCGATCCGGAAGCATAAACAGAAATCCCTTCTAAGCCAAATATCGGTTACAAAAGTGAAGTACACGCTTTTTCTCTTTTCACCCGATGCGGCGTGCGTGGCAAGTGCGATCAGGCTCTGCGTCGAAGATTCTCATCGGTGTCTAAGTATTCGCCACGATGAAATGCTTCATTCTCACGCTTGCTTTCTCGGGTGCGCAGCAATTCCGCATGCTTCGGAGCAAACACGTATTCTTCCAGGAACCGGATCCGTTGAGGTGGCCAGCGACGAGTTATCAAAAGGTTGCGGTGTTCCTTGCAGAACTTCTGCAGAGCCACAAACTCGATCGAATATATGGGTCTGCCCGTGCGCGTTTGCTCGCGCTTTGCCTGAAGAAGCCCCTGCTCGATCCAACTTATGACTTTGCTGTATCGCACGCCAAAATGTGAGCAGATCTGACGCAAGCTGAGTAAGTCCTTGCCGTAGTGCGTGTAGCCACGGCGATGGATCAGGTTGTATAGCGTCTTGGCTTCACAATGGAACCGCTGGGATGCCGCCTTCACACCGTGTTCCGACACAAATTCAATGATCGACTCGACGGTGGTCGGATCGAAAGTTCGCCTTGACCCCGACCCGGGTCTCTCGACACCGTGTTTTTTCAGGAACCGCCAGCAAGCAGCTTTGTCATAACCAGTTAGAGCAATTAGTTCTTCGCATAGCCGGACCGGATGTTGCCTCTTCTTCGCGATGCTCACCGCCTCCGCGGGCCACAGGTACTTTCTCGGTTTTTTAGGAGGCACTTCATCTTTTGTGCTCATACCGCACCTCAGTCTTCCATATACACACAATCTGGAGAAAAAGAAGAGAGGTATAGAGATTATCTGCGTATTTTTTGTCATTTTGACGAGAGCCGGTCTCGTGCTGAGGGCGAGGGACGCTGGCCCCGACTGCTCGTCCCCCTCTATTGATATAAGGCATTTTGGAATGCCGTTTGGGGCCATCGGAGCTGGATTTTTTTCTGTGTTTCATCGCGAAGCATAAGTTCAAGGTTAAAATTTGGATTGCAGCATACTGCGGCAGAGTGGCTCAAAAGCTGACGTCGCAGGAGGTCCCGTTGGACAGGCCCCCTCCCCCTTCCAGTGAATACTGGTATGTGGGGTCGCAAGACCGAACCGTGGATGATCTTTTTCGCCGGGTTTGCGCCCTTGCGTGGCCTTACGCTCTCTTCTGTGCAACGCGCTATCTCCATGACACTCACGCCGCCCACGACCTCATGGACGCAGCCGTCTCCAATGCAGAGCAGTACTATGAACGGTTCAATGGCAACCGGACCTCTACTCAGATCTTCTATCGCATCATCAGTGTCCTGAAGCGACTTTCCAAACAGCGTGTCCAGAATAACCGCGAGATCCCTTCCGGCTCCTTGCCTGACCTGGATGAAAAGGCACGTGCGTTATCGTCGCAGCCTGAGGCCGAACAGAGAGCATACGTTGAGCAAATCCTGGCTCAGATGAGCGAGCGATCGAGGAAGATCACTTACTGGCGACTGGAGGGTCACACCTGGCGACAGATTGCCGACAAATTGAGCGC
>Ga0335074_10003990_pt1 | contig 20318 bp, 18 predicted proteins | sample Lox_Sample_23_FD_206715 | JGI IMG/M metagenome (GOLD analysis project Ga0335074, IMG submission 206715) | Soil microbial communities from Loxahatchee National Wildlife Refuge, Florida, United States - Lox_Sample_2.3 | ecosystem: Environmental > Terrestrial > Soil > Wetlands | place: USA... | reverse complement strand
TGGCGAACTTGCCTTGAGGACAGTCACATTGGTGATCGGCAACCAGAGCGCAGTATCGACTCGGTCAACTGAATCGATTTGCCACATTGAGCCATCTTCCAGGATGATCATGGCACCATCGTCCACTTTGGATTTGATCCAGTGGCCCCCACTGCTCCCGAGGTAATTTGCAGGAGTGGAAGGTGCGAGCTTTTCGGGACTCGGTGTCTTGGCGAGTTGGAATAGCATAACCGTGTAATCGGACAGCCACCGATCAAGGGCAGCGCGCTGCACAGGCGTCAGCGTATTTACCCCGGTCGTTTGCAATTGCTCTCCCGTCATTACCTTGTCCACGGTGATTAGCGGCGTCGTCTGGGAGACGGCGGAACTGCTGAGGGCGAGGCCTAGCAGTGTGGAACAGAAAAGTCTTCGAATACTCATCTGCTGCACCTCCGTTAATGGATGCTTTCGATCTTATCATCGGCGGTTTGCCATAAATGGTTGCGAGTCTCCGCCCTTCGGGTTGCGCTCGGGTTGCGCTAACCCATGCTTTATCTCCTGCTCGCACCGCTATCTGATTGAAAATGTGGTGGGCCCGACAGAACTCGAATCTGTGACCTCTACCGTGTCAAGGTAGCGCTCTAACCAACTGAGCTACGGGCCCGAAGGACAAGGAGAAAGGCACTCTCAATATAGCATCCCTGATTCCGCTGCTTGCCGTGAAGAGCTTGCGCGATTCTGCCGATAGGTTAGTCGGCATGCTCCCGCTTCGCTCCGCTCTGGCTCTCACTCTGCTGCTTGCGCCTGTTGCCGCGCGCGGCCAATCCGAGCCGGCACTGTGGCGGTTCGTCGCTCCCGACGCCAAGGCCGTCATCAGCATTGATTGGGCGCGGGTTCGCCAGTCGCAGGCGGGCGCCATGATTCGCGAACAATGGTTGCCGCGGGGCGCGCTGCCCGGGTTTCCGGGTCTGGAGCTGCTGGATTCGATCGAGCGTTTTCTGATCTCGTCGCCGGGTGGAACGCCCACCGATTCCGGCGGCGATTCCGGCGGCGATTCCGGCGGCGATTCCGGCAGTGATTCCGGCGATGTCCCGATTCTGATCGCTATTCAGGGGCGCTTCGATCGAGCGCAGGTGCGCCAGCTTTTCGCCCGCTCCGGCGCCAAGCCGCAATCCTATAACGCCTTCCAGGTATATCGCCCTCAGGCGAAGAAATACCGGGACACCGCTTTCGTGCTGTTCGACGCGCAAACGATTCTGTGGGGAGACCCGCCTTCCATATTCGCGGCGCTGGACCGCAATGAGTTTGGTCCGCCGGTGGGTCCCGCGCCCGCGCCTGGATCGATGGCGGCGCGGGCTACCGACCTGGACGCGAAGTACCAAATCTGGGCGATCCTGGACGTGCCCGACATTATCTCCAGCAATCCAGTCACTAGCTTGCTCGGCGACAACGAATTAGCCTCCGCGGCACAAGGCTTCGAAGCGGGAGTGAATCTGCGCACCGGTCTGGATGCCGATTTGATCGTGCGTTTCTCCTCCGATGCCGCGGCCCAACGAGTGGCCGAGGAATTCACGCGCGCGCTGAGCGCGGCGGCCAAGGATCAAACTGCCGGCGCCCAGGCGCTCGACGTCGCCAAGAAGCTGAAATTCAATGTCGACGGCTCAGCCGCCAAGATCAGCTTGCACCTGAACGAAATGGAACTCGGAAAGGCGGCACAAGCGCTTGCCGCATCCGAGAAAGCGGGGGAACGCGCCGCGGCGCTGAAGCGGGCTCCCGAAGCATCCACGGCGAATCCAGCCGCCACCTCTTCCAAACCGCCCATGGTCCATCCCCCAATGATCCGCATTGAGGGCCTGGACGAAGGCACGCGCGAGATCCCGTATCAACAGCCCCAGCAATAATTTGTAACGAAAATCACGCCGCTTATCGCTTGTGCCGCAGTTTCGCGCGGTGCTATAGTCCCTCAATGGAACTGCGCACCGGGGTCTATATTGTCCCCACGAATCGCTGGTACATTGAACGGACCGTCTGGCTGATCGCCGGAGTGGTTCTGTTGATCAGCACGGCGCTGGCACTGATGGTGCAGCCGCTGTGGATTTTAGGAGTCGCCGCCACGGGACTCGTTTCCATTCAGGTCGGAATCACGGGCTTCTGCCCGATTGGGAATGTACTGCGCTTGTTTGGCTTTACTCCCATGCTCGGATCGAAAACCCCTACCCGCTGGAATCTGTACTTCATGCAAACCGACAAATGGTATCTGGAGCGGCGCATTTATGTCGCGGTCGGATTCAATATTTCCCTGGCGTCGGCGCTGATTCTCCTGTATAGCAAGTGGTTCGCGCTGTTCACCGTGTTCGTCGGCGGCGCCATGGTGTGGTTTGCCGCGACGGGTTTTTGCGTGATGGCGAATGCGCTCTACTGGCTGGGCGCGGAGCCACGCCTTACGCCTGAGACCATGCCTTCGGGCCGCTGCGATGAATGCGGAATGTCGGGTGTGTGCGTGGGCGGGCACAAGAAACGGCGCGAAAAAGAAGCCTTGATCTTGTTAAGCCAGTGAATCCTAGGCCAGTGAAACGCTGCCCCTGGGCGCGCGATGAATTGTCCATCGCCTACCATGACACCGAATGGGGCGTTCCGCTGCACGACGATCGCGCGTTGTTTGAGCTTCTGATCTTAGAAGGCGCGCAGGCGGGCCTGAGTTGGATCACCATTCTCAAGAAGCGTGCCGCCTACCGCCAGGCGTTCGACGGGTTCGATCCTCGCAAGGTGGCACGCTATGACGATGCAAGAATCGCTCGTTTGCTCGCCAATGAGGGAATCGTACGCAATCGCTTGAAGATTCACGCTGCCGTTCAGAATGCCCGTGCGTTTCTAACAGTTCAGAAGGAATTCGGCGGCTTCGACCGGTATATCTGGCAGTTTGTCGGCGGCCGGCCGCTCCAAAATCGCTGGCGAAAGATGGATCAGTTGCCGGCGCGCAGCGAGCAATCGGACGCGATGACTAAGGACCTCGCCAAGCGCGGATTCAAATTTGTAGGATCCACCATCTGCTACGCATTCATGCAAGCCACCGGCATGGTCAACGATCATCTGGTGAGTTGCTTTCGGTACAAGCAGGTAGGTTAGTTCAATACCTGGCGATGGCGCGGCGTTCCAGCTCCCGATAGCGGCGCGCGATGTCGTGGAACCGCTCCACGGTTTTGCGGCAATCGGCGCAGGTTTCTAAATGCAGCACCACTTTTTTCTTGGGCCTTGGTCCCATGTCGTTGGAGGCGAATCGCGACAGGCTCTGCTCGTTGGGATGGGTGAGCGCATCTGGTACTTGCGAGGATATAGTTTGTTGCGAAGAATACATGCCGCCGTGAAGCGCAACCGATCGGCCATCGTTCGAGCATGTAAATTCAGCGCTCACCAGGCCCGAGCGCGCCAGGAGCCACAACGCGCTGCGCTAATTCCCGCTAACCCCGCCGAGATAACCACGGAATATCTTTTATTTAACGAAAAATACGAAGGCATGCCGAATGCACACTATGGCGGCATGGATACTCACCGTGTGAATGAACTGCCTGACGAACCATTGTCCGCCATCGCAGCCGGTTTGCCGGAGCGCCGGCTACGGGATGAGATCGGCCAGCTATCGTGCGACGAGCTGGCTCTGGTTCTGGTGGCCTGGCAGGGCGCCGGAAAGGGCAGCGCCGATGTGACTTTAAGACCCGCCCAGCCGGAAACAGATCAAGTGCCCGCAGCGCGCGATCACTCGGTTCGGAACCCGGGTTTGCACCTGGCGCTGATACGTCCTCGCATCTACGATGAACACCCGAGTTTTGGGCTTTTGTAGCGCGTGGAGTAAGTCGGGCGGCGCCCAGACCGGCACAAAATACCGGTCGCCATACCACAGCATCTCGTTCATTTCGTCGAAGCGCGGAGCACCGTCGTCATAGAACGTGATCAGCTCGCCGGGAGCGGTGGCCGCGGTGGATGCTTGCGCCATGCCCCGCGTGTCGACGGCGTGCCAATTGATGCGCGGGCGGATCGCGATGGCCAGCACGAACACAGCCAGCGCGGGCGTGAGCACCCTCAGGCCGTTGCGCACATATCGCTCCGGGACCAGCCACAGCAAGCCCAGCGCGGAGAGAATCGCAAAGGCCGGATACGCGGGCAGCATATAGCGCAGCACGCGGCTCTTGGTGATGGCGCACAGCAGGTAAACCACCGCAATCCACACCAGGAGGAACCGCAATCTGCGATCCTTCTTTCGAATTACCAAGACGATGCCTGAGAGCATGGCCGGCAGCCACGGCCAATAGGATTTAGAAATCATCCAAAGATACTCGAAGGCGCCGGTGTAGCGCCGCCAGGCGGGGCTGAGCGAGCCGGACACTTCCTGGTTCATATAGACAGTCTCACTCACGAAAAACCGCTCGCCGTATCGATAAATCCATTGCGCGTACCAGGCGGCGGGCGGAACAAAAGCGATCAACGCCGCGCCGATCAGGTAACGCACGGGCGGGCGGCGCCGATTGACGATCAGGTCGGCGGCGAAGAACAGCGGAAGGCTGAATCCCGCCAGCGCGCGGGTGAGCTGCGCCAGGGCGGCGAAGGCCCCCGCCACCAAGAACCATGCTGGATTTTCTTCGCCCAGCAACCAGGCGCATACGCCGGCCAGGAAAAACAAAGTAAAGGGAACATCGGTCATGGCGCGGGCGGCATATTTTATGAAGTAAACGCTGGTCGCCATCACAAACATGGCCAGGACACCGGCGAACGGGTCGCCCGTGATACGCCTTCCGAGCCAGGCCACCAGCAGAATCACACCCAATCCGCACAGCGCGGAGGGAAGCTTGGCCAGCGGGTCGGAAAGCCCGAAGGGGACGAAGAGCGCGGCTTGCATCCAGGAAAACAGCGGAGGATGCTCGAGCGCGGGTCCGCCATTACTTTCGATGTCGAGCCAATTACCTGATAAAACTATGTGCTTTGCAACTAAAGCATAGCGTGCGTCGTCATACCCTGCGAGATCGCCGGCCCGGATGGGCGCCAGTAGAACAATAGCGGCCAGAGCCGCCAGTACCCAGAAGTAGCGCCGCGGGGTGGCCAGCGGATCGAGCGCCCGTAAGCTTCTGGTGTCGAACAACCGATCATTATTGCATGTACTATCTGTAGAGAGCCTTGTAAGCTCCGACCTCAATGTCCGAGGAGAAATTGTGACGCTGAACCATGTATGTTTTTGCGCGTTTTCCCGGCTGCTGTGCGCAGCGGCCCTTTGCTCCGTTTCCGTTTTCGCACATCCACCTTCTACCCCGCTTACCGCCGTGGTGCTCCCCGACGGCCGCTACTCTAAAGTCGCCGTTCGGGAAATGAGCCGCGAGGCCGGCCATATCCTGAAGCGCTCGGGAATTTCCCTGCGCGCGCGCATCGGAGCGCCTCCGCAAGCGGTGAATGGACTATTGGTGGTTGTAAAGTTGGTGGGTCATTGCGATATGGATGGCTCACCGGCGCTTCTGGAACCCGGTCCGCTGGCGTGGGCGCATGAAGTGGATGGCGCCATTATCCCCTTCAGCGGTTTGGCCTGCGACAACCTGCGCGGCGCGGTGGCGGCCGCCATCACCGCGGGCAATCCGGTTCGAGGCAACCTGCTGCTCGGCCGCGCCATGGGCCGCGTGCTGGCGCATGAGCTGTATCACATCGTGGCGGACTCAGCCGAACACGGCCGGGCCGGCGTGACGCAAGCCGCGCTGACGCCGCGCGAATTGACGTCCGGCCAACTGGAGTTGCAGCCGCGGGCGGTCATCGCGGTCCAAAAGGAACTGGACGGATTGCGCTGATTACAGCCGGGCGGGCGACGCTAGCCGCGTGTACCATGGGTTTATCCCGCCGTGCCCGAACTCCCCGACATCGTGGTCTATATCGAAGCGCTGGGGAGCCGCATTCTGGGGCAGCCGCTCGAGGCGATTCGCGTGGCCAGCCCCTTTCTTTTGCGCACGGTGGACCCGCCGCTGGCGAGCTTGGAAGGCAAACGCGTGCGCGAGTTGCGCCGCGTCGGCAAACGGATCGCGATTGGTGTGAATGCCGGTTCAGATGCCGGTTTAGATGACGAATTGTGGCTGGTATTACATTTGATGATCGCCGGCCGCCTGCACTGGCGCAAGCGCGGCGCGAAAGTTGCCCGGCCGCGTGGCCTGGCCGCCTTCGATTTTCCAAACGGAACATTGCTGTGGACTGAGGCCGGTACGAAAAAACGGGCCTCGCTGCACGTGGTGCGCGGCCAGGCGGGATTGGCGGCGCTGGATCCAGGCGGTCTGGAGGTTCTCGCAACCGATGCCGACCGTTTCGCGGCCGTTCTTACTTCCGCCAATCACACGCTCAAACGAGCGCTCACCGATCCCAGGCTCTTCAGCGGGATCGGTAATGCATATTCGGATGAAATTTTGTTCGAAGCCCGGCTATCGCCGTTGGCATTGACGCAAAAGCTTACGCGAGGCGAAATCGAGCGCCTGTTTCTGGCCACGCAAAGCACGTTGTCGCGTTGGATGGACGAACTGCGCGAGGAAGCCGGCGATGAGTTTCCCGAGAAAGTGACCGCGTTCCGGCCGAACATGGCCGTGCACGGCCGTTACAAAGAGCCTTGCGTACGCTGCGGCACGAAGATCCAGCGCATCCGTTACGCCGACAACGAAACCAACTATTGCCCGCATTGCCAGACCAACGGAAAGCTGCTGGCCGACCGCGCTTTGTCGCGCCTTTTGCGTGAGGACTGGCCGCGCACGCCCGAGGAACTGGAGCTCCTGACCAGGAACACCGGCCGGTAAGGTAACGTAGTCGTAGAGTGCCTTATTACGAAAAAGAACTGGCGCAAATCGTCGCCGAATTAAACCGGGCGGCCGCCCCTGTAGCGCGTGAGGGTCGCGATCCGCGCGAACCGGCGCCGGTGGAAACCGCCGGAAATCTGGAATCGCTGGACCAGCTTCTGATGTACGCCGTGCGTCAAACCGCTTCGGATCTGTTGCTCATCGCCGGCGCGCCCGTCACGTTGCGGATCGGCGGGCAGCTTTCCAAGCCCAGCGGCGCGCCGCTCGAAGCCGAGGACACCCGCAGTCTGCTGTTGCCTCTGTTGACGCCCGCGCAAACGCAGGAGCTGCAGCGCAACCGATCGGTGGATTTATGTTTCCATCGCGAAGGGATCGGCCGCTTCCGCGCGAACATCCATTATCAGCGCGGCAGCGTGGCCGGGAGCCTGCGGCTGCTGCCCGAGCGCATTCCCACGCTCGAATCGCTGAACCTGCCGCCCATGCTGCGCCGGCTTTCGGAGGCGCGGCAAGGTCTGGTGCTGGTGACCGGACCGACGGGTTGCGGGAAAAGCTCCACGCTCGCGGCGCTGCTGGATTTAGTAAATACGCAACGGCACGATCACGTGGTGACCATCGAGGACCCGGTCGAATTTCTGCACACCAACCGGCAGTCCATTGTGGAGCAGATTGAGGTGGGGCGCGACGCACCCGATTTCGCCACCTCGCTGCGCAGCATCCTCCGCCAGAATCCGGATGTGATCCTGGTGGGCGAAATGCGCGATCCGGAAACCATCGCGACGGTGCTGACCGCCGCGGAAACCGGCCACTTGGTGCTCTCCACGCTACACACCAACGACACTTCGCAAGCCGTGTCGCGGATTCTCGATTCGTTTCCCGCCGCCAATCAAGGACAAATCCGGCAGCAATTCTCGCTGGCCTTGCTCGCGGTAGTGGCGCAACAACTGATTCCCTCCGCCGAAAGGGCCGCGGAGAAGGCCGCGCGCTACCCGGCGGTGGAAGTTTTGATGGCCTCCAGCGGCGTGCGCAGCTTGATCCGAAAAGGGGAGGACCACCAGATCTATAGCGCCATCTCAACCGGACGCGGCGAGGGAATGATCACGATGGAACAATCCCTCGCCGACCTGGTGCGCAACGGCCGCATCAGCCGCGATACGGCGGCCGCACGCTGCTTCCGTCCGGATGAGCTAAAGCGCTATCTGCAACAATAACCGCGCCTGGAAGTTATCGCGAGGCGCGCTCTTTGGGGTAACGATCCAGGACGCGGGTCAATACGCTGGCTACCGCCGGCGAAGGCACCTCACCATAAAGAACGGCGTGTTCGCTCACATCATGCCCGTAGAGCCTGCGATCTTCACCGGCGTCTTTCTTCACTACCGTTCCGTCGAGCGAAACGCCCGCGAATACGCCATGCGCGCGCGACCACGACAGGATCTCGGCATGCAGCGATGCGTCCGTGTCGGCGGCGGTGGTCCGGCCAACGGGACCGGCCGCTACCGAGGCATCCGCCCCGACGGTAAATTTGTCACTCGCCAGCTTCTCCATCCCGTGCCTGCTCATCACCAGCATGATGACATCGGTGGATTCCACACCGATTTGCGCTCCGAAGCTGCCGCCGCCCAGGGTGATAGCGGCGGGCCCGCTCCATCCTCCGGCATGACGGCACATCGCATATCCTTTTCCATAATCGGCGCCGAATATGAAGCCGGCTTTCTTGAGTCCCGGCACCACGATGACGCAGCGCGCTTTTTCGAGCAGGTCGCGCGGGATGCCGTGATCCGGCGCATTCATCATTTCATGCAGGACATCGGCCGCCGAACGCAGCCGGTGATCGGGAGTTTCCTCTTGAGCCCAAAGGCCAGTCGCCAGGAATGCGGCGCCTGCGGCCATTAACGTTAGTTTTTTTAACATGCGGTTTCACCACCCTCTGCTCTTAGATGCGTCCCGTGCCAGGAACGTGTCCTGGGGTGACATCAAAAAAGTTACGAAGCGCAAGGCGGGCTTTCAGCGTCATACTTAAACATGAAAAGTAGCTTCTATGGGCGCCCTTGGCGCTATGCCATTCCTTGCTACCCTATCTTGACGCTGGGCTTATGGTCCGCTTCCGGCCAACCCAAGCCCACTACCGACGTCCTCTTATTCACCGACGGCGAGAAACTCACCGGGCACTTTGTAAAATCCACCGGCGTTTCGCTTACCTTCAAGAGCGACGCGCTGGGCGAAATCACGGTGGATTGGAAAAAGGTGAAAGAGCTCGATAGCTCGGCGAAAGTGGCGGTCATTCCCAAGGGCGTGCGGATAAGAAGGCCCGCCGACGCCGCGACGATTCCGCAAGGAACGCTGACGGTCGAGGATCAACAGGTGCACCTGGCCGCTCCCGCGCCGCCCGCGCCCCCGGCGGCTCCGATACCCGTCGCCGACACCAACGTGATCATCGATTCAGCCGCTTTTCAAAAGGCGCTGATGCACCAGTCGTTCTTCCAAGACTGGAAAGGTACGGTGACCATCGGGGTCGCGGTGGTAAACGCCACCCAAGACAGCGAAAGCTTTACAGGAGCGGTGAACCTGGTGCGCGCCGTCCCGACTGAGAACTGGCTGGAGCCGCGCAACCGAACCATTTTGAATCTCACCGACTCCTACGGAGAGGTGACGCAACCGGGCACGCCCACCATCAAAACGTCCATTTTCCATGGCGACGCCGAACGCGACCAGTATTTCAGCCCACGCCTGTTCACCTTCGGGCAGGCCGCGTTCGATCACAACTATTCGCAGGGGCTGGATCTACAACAGACCTACAGTGGCGGCATCGGTTGGACGCTGGTCCAGAACTCCATCCAAATGCTGGACGTAAAAGGCAGCGTGAGTTATATTCGCCAGCAATTCATGGGCGCTCCGGACACCAGCTTGATCGGCTCGATTTTCGGAGAAGATTTCAACCGCAAGTTCAAGCACGCCACGCTCGACCAGCACCTGACCCTGACGCCGACCTGGAACAACACCAACGATTATGCAGCCGCGTTCAACGCGTTGTTGACCGTGCCGGTGTACAAGCGCCTCAATGGATCGGCGGGTTTCATCGACACTTATCTGAACGATCCGCCTCCGGCATTCCGCAAGAACTCCGTGCAGATCACGCTGGGCGTGACGTATACGGTGCAATAGGCGGCTTCTAGCGGCGGACGATCACTTCGCGCAAGTGGTCGCGGGTGAGAAAAAACTTCACGGAATTAAATTTCTGGAAAAGCTTCTCTAAATTCCGATTGTTGAAATACTGAACCGGCCGAACCTGGTTGCGCGGCGTGAGCGACATGATTTTCGATTCGACGATGCGGTAGGAGTAGAGCGGCGCGGTTTGCGCTTTTTCCTCGGCGTGAAAGAAGGCCAGCATCGACGATTGGGGACGCAGAATGCGATATAAACGGTCCACCGTGTCCCGCAGCAGGGGCGGAGCCAGAAATTGGAACGTATCCCAAATCAGCGCGCCGTCAAAAGTACGATCCTCAAAATTCAAATTCTCGCGCAGAAACAGCGCCGCGCGTTCCGGATCGGATTGATTGGCGATAAAGTCGCCGTCGCTGCCGAAGGCTTCTTCCAGGGTCCGCAGGGCATCGTTGGAATAAATCCGATGCCCCATGGAAGTAATAAAGCTGATGTTGGCCTGGCTGGCGCCGGAAAAATCGAGAATCGAGAGCCCCTCCTGATCCTGGAGGGAAGCGAAGAATTGATCCAGCCCGTTACTGGCCCGATTTTGCGGCTGTCCGGAGCCGCCTTTCCTGGGTGGCGAGTGAAGCGAGGGAGAAGACGGTTCGGATCTCAACCGGTCTTTCAGCAAAGCCTCACTCCTTCCTTTAAATCTCGTGCCCCTTGAACGCGCCAAGCGCGCGGCGCGCGCCACCCCACAGGTTAGGAACATTTCGCGCAGCGCTCCGTTTTGCGCAAGTTCCTCAGCAGACTGCGGCGGGCAATCAGCGCGAATCGCCGGCTGCCGCCGTGGCGGGCGCCGCAGCGTTGGAAGCAGCGGCCTGCGTCTTGGGCTGGGAAGGCGCCGGCGCGCGTGTGGCCGCGGCTTCCGGCCGGGCGATATCGATGCTTCCCTTGAAATACGCCCCGTCCTCGATCACGATGCGCGCGGTTTTGATATCCCCCACCAGCTTGGCATCCTTGCGGATGTCGATCTTGTCGGACGCCTCCACATTGCCGTGTATGGTCCCCAACACTACCACTTCCCGCGCCTTTACGCCGGCTTGCAGTTTGCCGTTCGGCCCCACCGTCAGCCGATGCTCATGCAGTTCGACCGAGCCGTCGATCTCGCCATCGATGGTCAGGTCCTCACGACTGAAAATCTGGCCTTTGATCATGACAGACTTTCCGATGACCGCCGGTCCTCTGGAGTCGGTGGCATGATAGGTGGGAGCTGGATTCGTCGACATTGGGGCGTTCTCCTTGATTGGGTTAGCGGACGCGGGCGGCGCCGCCGGCGCTTTGGGCGGATATTCTTCTTCTTTCCGTTTGTTCCACATTCGGAAGGTCTCCTTGATTCACATCTCGTTGATTCAATCTAGTTGACTCAATCTCGTTCGATCATGACTTCTTACTACTGTTGTTTACGATATGAGGATGAAACCATCGTACTACGCTCATTACAGTCTGTCATTCGGTTGTTACGGCTGTAATTGTTAGGGTGGTTGGGGGGAGTTTCCCGGCCCCGAAGCCCGGTCATTAAAATTTCGCAAGACTTCGGCGCTCGCGTGGGATAATGTATTCGTGTCCAGGGTAAGAGAATTAGAACAGCGCCTGGAGCGCACCGAGCAACAGTTGCGCCTGCTGCAGAAGATCAGCCGCTACCTGGTTCGCCAGACCAAGCTCCAGGACGCGCTCGATGGCGTGGTGTCGCTGGTGGTGGAGTTCATGGATTGCGACTCCTGCCTGCTGTACCTGCTGGATGGGCGCGAGCTGGTGCTGCAAGCCAGCAACCGTCCCTCCGCGGTCGGCAACGTGAAACTGGCGATGAACGAGGGCTTAACCGGTTGGGTGGCGCGCGAGAAGCGCCTGCTCGCGATTTCGCGTGAAGCTTTCCGCGATCCGCGCTTCAAGTTCTTCAGCGATCTTCCCGAAGATACGTATGAAGCCTTCCTTTCGGCGCCCATCATTTCCCGCCGCGGCGTGGAAGGCGTCATCAATGTCCAGCATCGCGATCCGCATGCGCACTCCGGGATCGAAATGGAACTTCTGACCAGCGTGGGCGAACAGGTGGGATGTTTGCTGATGCTGTCGCAGATGGAGACCCCCACGGCTGAGTTAATAAGCCACAGATGAACCCGGGTAAACCCAGATTCCTGGCGAAAAAGTCATCTGCGTTCCTCTGCGTTTATCTGTGGCTGATTCCCTGCTCGCTTCTGGCCGCGCCGCGCTGGAGCATCCAGTTTCTTTACGATCGCGCGGACTCCAATTTTGCTATCGAGGATCTGCAGTGCCCGACGGCCCAGCATTGCGTGGCGGGCGGATTGATCGACGACCGAAAGGGACACGAGCAGGGCGCCGTGGTGGTTTCTAGCGACGCCGGGAAGCATTGGTCGCAGTATGAAGTGAAAGAACGGCCGATTTCCTTGTTTTTCCTGAACGACGGCCTGGGTTGGATGGTCACCGATCGCGGCCTTTGGTCCACCGACGAAGGCGGCCGCGCCTGGACGAAGATTTACTCGCGCAAAGGCATCCTGCAGGCCTGGTTCCTGGACTCCGAGCATGGATATATCGGCGGGCTTAAGGGCATGGTGCAGGAGACCACCGATGGCGGCAAGACGTGGACGAAGCTCGCCGCGGGCGAGCAGGTTCCCGACGCGCAGTCGTTGAACTACGAGCTCATTACGTTTCAGGGTCCGCACGGCATCATCGTAGGCGCTCCGGAGTCGTCCACGCCGGCCCTCTCGAACGTCGAAGAGCCGGGAGAAAGGCCGGAAAGGCAAAACCACGCCGAGAAAAAAATGGCGCTGCTCGAAACCTCGGATGGCGGCAAAAACTGGAGATCCGGCACATTCTCGTTCGACGGTGAGTTGTCGCAATTGCGAATCTCGGAACGAGGCTACGTGATCTCACTTATTTTGTACCGGGATCCCAAGTATCCGGTGGGATCGGCCGTATATGAGACCACGCTAGGCTCGCGAGACGGGCGCATCATTTTCGCCGAGCGTGATCGCGCCGCCAGCGATATCGCTCTGCTGAGCGATGGGCGCGCTGTACTGGCAACTGTCGAACCGCCGGGAAACTCCACCCAGGTGCCGATACCGGGAAAGCTGAAGATTCTGGAAAGCGCGAACCTCAAGGTCTGGAAGGAAATGGACGTAGACTATCGGGCGGTAGCGCAACGCGCGGTGATTGCGGCGCCGGACGCGCAAAACATCTGGGTGGCGACGGATACCGGTGCGATTCTGAAACTGGTGGAATAAGGCTCCGAACATCCGGGCAAGTTCGTGTTTTATCCACACCTTGTCCACAGTGGAAATCTCTTAAGTAGTTGATTCAGAAGCTGATAAAAATTTTGGAAAAGCCCCTGTCATCGATATTTAACCGTTGACTCCTAAGGCCTTTCGCGTAATCATGGACCTGGTTCCAAGAGGTTCAGAGAGCAGTAAGCCTGGTGAACGGTAGCGAACCTGGAGCGGCGATCCGGACGCGCTTAGTTACTAAGACTAATTAACGCGTTCGGGGAGTGAAGGGTGATCGGGCCGGACACAAGGGTAAGCTTCTCAGATCGAGCCGCCAGCCGAGCGCTTTGATCCGGCAGGGATGCAAGTCCCGAGGGGGAGCGTAAGTTGGATGGACGTTTGAGAGTTCTGGGCTTGCGAGACGGCAACGGGCTTCGGACAATGATCATCCCCGGCTGCGTGAAGAGCGCGGCGGAGGACTGGGAGTTTTAGGCCGAACGAGCCGGAAGAAGAGCTTAGAATTTCGTCGAAGAGGTAGGCCGGGAGCGTTGACCTCGCCGCGGTGGTTCTCGAAGGGGAACAGTCGTTGCGGGCGAGCGAAAGGCCGTTTCGAGACGTTGGCTTCTAGCAGGTATTAAGGCGAGCGAATTCTGGAGCGCTGAAGCGCAGCCGGTCACGAAAAAGACGGTTGCGGGGAGCGAAAGAATCGGGCTTCCGATACGCTGCATGCTATGCTCTGGCCGCGCATGCCGGCCGGGGAGCGGACTGCCGCCTGGGTCACTTGGAACCTTTTCTTTTTCCACTCCCTTGGCCCTTACCAGGGCTCACGCTCGCGGCTCGGCAACGCGTTATTTTGCCTGGCCGATCAGCGGGGCAGATTTTCCTCTTACATACTCGGCCCGGTATTCTTCCAGCGCCTTCACCAACCGATCCACCACATTCCCCTGATTGCGAATATTCAAGCCTTCGATCGAAATCGCGGGCAGCAAATCGCGCGTGGTGGACGTAATAAAAACCTGATCGGCGCGCTCCAGGTCCTGCGGTTTCAGCGCCCGTTCCGTCACCTTAATCCCTGGAACGCGCACCACGTCCAGCAACAATTCGCGCGTGACCCCCGGCAGACAGCCGGAATCGAGCGGCGGCGTCGAAACCTCGCCTCCCCGGGCCGCGAAAACGTTGGCCGATGTGCACTCGCTCACTTCGCCGCGCTCGTTCAACAAAATCGCTTCGTCGAAGCCGCGCTGACGCGCTTCCTCATACCAGGTGAGGTTTGCGGACCAGGAAAGGATCTTGCAGCCGGAGAATTCGTTGGCCGCGTAGCGCGCGTTCGGTTTCAAGGTGAGCCGCACACTCGATCCCCACGGGCTTAAATCCTTGGTGAAGGCCAGTAAGTCGAATTCCCGCTCGATATCCGGGCCTTCGAACAAACCGCCGCGATTGCGAACCACCATCACGCGGAGCGTGGCGTTCCAGGCGGAATTGGCCTCGATCAAGCGCAGCACCTGCGCTCTCAAATCCTCGGGATGAGCCGGAAAAGGAACGTGCATCCTGACGGCATCGCGATGCATTCGCTCCCAATGCCGCTCGAAAGCAAAAGGCACTCCGTCGGCCACGCGCAAAGTGCTGAACACGCCCCAGCCGTTGAGCAGACCCACCTGGCCGGCACTCAGAGATTTTTCGTGCGCATCCAGAATCGCGCCGTTATGAAGCAGAAAGCGATGCATACTTTATAATGTTAGCTCTATCGGCCGGATCGAAGAAATTTCGAATCGGCGGCGCGCCACGTTTCTCAAGCTGGCCCGTCAGTTCATTCGTGGCGCCTGAGTGGTTTGGCGGAACCCGAGGGGCCGTCTTCGCGTAGGGTTGACATGGGCGATTTCCTGCTTGGGGATCTCAAATCCGCATTCCGCACGATCGGGCGCAACCGCGCTTTCTCGGCCATCGCCGTTTGCACCATGGCGCTGGGAATCGCGGGCACGACGATTGTTTTCTCGCTGGTGAACAGTATTCTCCTGCGCCCCTTGGCCTACCGCGATCCGGGCCGGTTGGTTTCCATCACTGAGATTGTCCCGGAGCTCAGCAAGCTCTATCCGCGCCTCCCCGTGAACGCCCGCCATTTCGACCTGTGGCGCAAGCAATGCAGCTCGTTCGCGCAAATGTCGCTGATTATTCCGGAATCCGATGTTTTGAGCCGCGCCGGGGAGCCCACCAAGATAGCGACCGCCCGCGTCTCCGCAAGCTTTTTCGATCTGCTGGGGGCTCGGCTGCAACTGGGCAGAAATTTCGTGGATCAGGAAGACCGCTTCGGCGCCCCGCGGGTGGCGATCATCACGGACCGCCTGTGGGCCGGGCGATTCAACCGGGACCGCGCGATGCTGGGCCGTCCGCTCTATCTGGATGGCCGCGCCACAATCCTGATCGGCGTGCTGGCCCCGGATTTTCGGCCTCCCGTGCTGCGCAGTTCCGGGTTGGTCTCGGCGTCCGGCGATACGGATGTGTTTCTGCCGGCGGCGCTGAATCTGAGCGATATCGGGCTGGAGGGCGATCTCAACTACGCCGCTGTGGCGCGATTAAAGCCGGGCGTAACGGTAGCGCAGGCGCGCGCCGAATTGAATGTAGTCCAGGCGCAAATCGCGAAACAATTGCATGGCTCGATGCATCTGGCCGCCGGCGTTTCGCCTCTCACGGAGGAGGTCACCGGCGGAGTCCGCACCGGCTTGATCGCGCTCCTCTGCGCGATCGGCGCGGTCTTTCTGATCATCTGCGTCAATCTCGCGAACCTGTCGCTAGCTCGCGGCGTGGCGCAACATCGCGAGAACGCCATCCGCCAGGCCCTGGGAGCCGGCCGCTGGGAGACCATTCGCCGCACCATTACCGAGTCTGTTGTCACCAGCCTGATTGGCGGTGTTTTCGGGATCGCGCTGGCCTACGCGGGCCTGCGGATTCTGCTGCATTACGCGCCGGTGGATCTGCCCCGGCTGGATGAAATCGCGATCGACGGGCGGGTGCTGGCATTTGCCGTTGCGCTGGCGGCGCTGGCGGGCGCGCTGTTCGGAAGTTTGCCGGCCTGGCAATCGTCGAAGGCCGACCCTCAGGATGCGTTGCGCTCAGGATCGCACACCCTGACGGGAGACCGCTCCGGCGCGCGCGTGCGAGACGCCTTGATCGGACTGGAGGTGGGGCTGGGAGCGGTGCTCACCATCGCGGCGGGGTTACTGGTGATGAGTTTCATCCGGCTGCTGCATGTCGACAAGGGGTTTCAGACGGAGAACCTGATCGCCGCGACCGTGAACCTGCCGGAGGCATCCTACCAGAAGAGCCAAGATCGCGAGTCGTTTTATCGTAAGCTGCTTGCCCATTTACAGAGCGTACCGGGAGCAACGTCCGCGGCCTTGGTTTCGCAGTTGCCGCTTAACGGTGAAACATGGATCGACGATGTGATCCGCCAGCGCAACTCCGAGTCCCTGTTCCAGCAGCCCACGGCCAATTACCGCTTCATCAGCCCCGGATATTTCCGGACCATGGGAATCCCGATTTTGCGCGGGCGCGTTTTTGAGGACAGCGACCGCCAGCGCAATCCCGCGGTGATTTCGCAGAAGGTGGCGAATCGCGTTTGGCCGGGCGAGAATCCGATCGGGAAGAAATTCTGGCGCGGCGACCCGGATGAGCCTCCCTTGGAAATCGTGGGAGTGGCCGCCGATGTCCGGGCCGGCATCGCCCAGGACCCGCCGATGACCGTCTACACGCCCTATTGGTACCGCAACAGAACGGCGATAACGCTTGTCGTGCGCACGCCGTTGAGCGCCGCGGCGATGGTCCCTGGCGTTCGCGCCGCGGTAGGCAGCGTTAACCCGGAAGCGGCCATATCCGATGTTCGAACCATGGATCAGGTGCTCAGCGATTCGGTGGCCGAGCGCCGCTTCGAGATGTACCTGGTCGGCGGCTTCGCCGTTTTCGCTCTTTTGCTAGCCACACTCGGCATCTTTGGCGTCGTCTCCTGGACCGTGGCGCGGCGCAAGAATGAGATCGGCATTCGAATGGCGCTCGGAGCGACGGCCGGGGACGTACGGCGGCTGATGGTGGCGCAGGGAATGCGCGCGGTGGTGGCCGGATTGACCATCGGAGTGGCTGCCGCGCTGGCGCTGGGCCGCGCGCTGAGCAATCTTCTATTCGGAGTGAGCGCGCGCGATCCGCTGGTTTTCCTGAGTGTGATCGCTTTCCTGGCGGCGGTATCGCTGGCCGCCTGCTATGTGCCGGCGCTCGGCGCCACTCGGGCAAATCCGGTGGACGTACTGCGCAACGAATAATCCGCCCTGTTCCAATTCAGTTAGAATGAAATTTCGCGCCGAGAACGCCTTCACGCCCCGGCGTTGAAGCCGTTTACTTCGAATACAGGAGTTCAGGAGTTCAATGCCAGTTACACAAGCGGGACTCGAAGGGATTGTCGCCGCCGAGTCCGACATTTGTTTCATCGATGGAGATTTGGGAATCCTCAGTTATCAGGGTTATAACATCCACACCCTGGCGGACCACGCAAAATTTGAGGAAGTCATCTATCTGCTTTGGCACGGTAGGTTGCCCACGCAATCGGAACTGGACGCGCTGAAAGCGGATTTGGTTCGCAACCGGCCTATCGCCAAAGAAGTGGTCGAGTTTCTGGGGAAGGTTCCCAAGAGCGCGCCCATGGACGTGCTGCGCACGGCCGTCTCCATGCTGAGTCTGTACGATCCACAAGCGCGCGACAATTCTCCGCAGGCAAATCTGGAGAAGGCCACGCGCCTGATGGCGCAGACCGCCACCATCGTCACCACCTTCGATCGTCTTCGGAGCGGCAAGCCGGTCCTCGAAGGCGACCCGAAGCTCGGATTTGCCGCCAATTTTCTCTACACGCTGACCGGTAAGAAGCCGGACGAGGTGATGGAGCACGTATTCGATATCGCGCTCACCTTGCATGCCGACCACGAGTTGAACGCGTCGACGTTCGCCGCGCGCGTGGTGGCGGCCACTTTGTCGGACATTTATTCGGCCGTCACGGCCGGGATCGGCGCCTTGAAGGGTCCGCTGCACGGCGGCGCCAATGAAGAGGTCATCAAGATGCTGCTCGAAGCCGGCGACGAAAAAACCGCGCTGGCCCACGTGCAGGACATGCTGGCCAATAAGAAGAAGATTCCCGGCTTCGGACATCGCGTGTATCACACCGAAGATCCCCGGGCCACGCATCTGCGCGCGTTATCGGAAGACTTGGGACGCCGCACAGGACACCTGGATCTGTACCTGACTTCGAAGAAAATCGAAGAGACCATCAAGGATCAGAAGAAGCTGAACGCGAATGTCGATTTCTATTCGGCATCCACTTACTATTCGCTGGGAATTCCCATCGATCTGTTCACCCCGATCTTTGCCGTCAGCCGGATGTCGGGCTGGACCGCGCACGTGCTGGAGCAGTACCGCAATAACCGGCTGATTCGTCCGCGCGCGGATTACACGGGCAAGCCGGTCGGCCAGAAGTGGATTCCGATCGAAGAGCGCTAACCGCGCCGCCCTATGCACGACCTCTCGTTTTTTCGAGCCAACCTGGACTCGATCGCCCAGCGCTTGGCCACTCGGGGTTATCAGCTAGACATCGAACAATTCCGGGCGCTCGATCAAGAGCGCCGCACGGCCCTCACGGAAGCCGAGCAACTCAAGGCGCAGGTCAACGCCGAGAGCGCGGAAGTTGCCAAACTGCGCAAACAGGGCCAGGATACCAGCGACATCCAGGAGGAAGTGCGCTCCACCCGAGAGCGCGCCGCGGCGCTGGACGAAAAAGCCAAATCCGCGGATGAAACCTTCCGCGAGCTAATGGCCGGGGTTCCGAACATCCCGCATGAATCCGTTCCCGTGGGCAAGAGCGCGGATGATAACGTCGAGGTCCGCCGCTGGGGACAGCCCCGTCAATTCGATTTCGAGCCTAAGGCGCATTGGGACCTGGGTCCCGAACTCAAGATCCTGGATCTGGAGCGCGCTACCAAGATTACCGGTGCGCGTTTCGCCGTTTACTGGGGCATGGGCGCGCGCCTGGAACGCGCGCTCGTCAGCTTTTTCCTGGACGTGCATACGCGCGAGCACGGATATACCGAAGTGCTCCCCCCCTTCTTGATCAATTCGGCGAGCTTGTTCGGCACCGGCCAGCTCCCTAAGTTCAAGGAAGATCTGTTCAAGATCGAGAACACCGATTTTTGGCTCGCGCCCACCGCCGAAGTTCCCGTCACCAACTTATTCCGAGACGAATTCTTGAACGCCGCCGATCTTCCGATCTCGCTGTGCGCCTACACGCCGTGTTTCCGCAGCGAAGCCGGGTCTTATGGCAGAGACGTGCGCGGAATCATCCGCCAGCATCAGTTTCAGAAAGTGGAACTGGTGAAGTTCACGCTGCCTGAACAGAGCTATGCGGAACACGAAAAGCTGACCGCGGACGCCGAAGACATCCTGAAGCGCTTGGGGCTGCCATTCCGCACCGTGGTTCTCTCCACCGGCGACATGGGCGCTGCCTCCGCGAAAACCTACGATCTGGAAGTCTGGCTGCCGGGCCAAAACGCGTACAAAGAAATCTCCTCCTGCTCGAACTACGAAGCCTACCAGGCCCGGCGCATGCCCATTCGCACCAAGACTGGCAAAGGCAAAACGGAGTTCGTTCACACGCTCAACGGCAGCGGCCTGGCGGTGGGGCGCACCTGGGTGGCGATCGTGGAAAATTATCAGCAGGCCGACGGCAGCGTGATCGTACCTGAGGTGCTGCGTCCTTACCTGGGCGTCGAACGTCTGACTCGCGAGTCACAGACCTTCCACTAAAATTCAGGCCGTCCGAAGTCTTTGCCAGGCTAAAACTTCATTCGATTGGGCGGGTAGCGCGGCGTGGGGCGCGGATCGAATCCACGAGTAATCTGAAGCCGGAATCACCCTGGAGGCAGAATGTTCCGTTTCAGACTGTGGTTGCTGTGCGTGCTGGCGTTCAGCTTGAAGCTGGGAGCCACGCCGCCGCTCGCCACCATCAGCGACACGCTCTATAACGCGGACGGGACGCTCTTCAACGGAGTGCTGGCGATCTCGTGGCCCTCGTTCGAGGCTTCGGACA
>Ga0335074_10003989_pt1 | contig 20321 bp, 21 predicted proteins | sample Lox_Sample_23_FD_206715 | JGI IMG/M metagenome (GOLD analysis project Ga0335074, IMG submission 206715) | Soil microbial communities from Loxahatchee National Wildlife Refuge, Florida, United States - Lox_Sample_2.3 | ecosystem: Environmental > Terrestrial > Soil > Wetlands | place: USA... | reverse complement strand
GGGCGTCCCGGCCGCCGAACGCAGTGTGGGCGTCCTCGGGCCGCCGGGGACCGCCCTGCCAGCGCGACTCGGGCGGGCCGAGGACAGCGGCGATCGCCGCCCGTTCCTCCTCCGTCGCCGGCACCGTTGCCGACAGGCGCAGGTCCATCTAGCTGACCACCTCCGCGGCCTTGAGTCGTTCGAGGGCGGCGGCTGCCTCCTCGGGTGACGCCCTTTCCACCCGGATCGCGGTCGCCTTGAACTCGGCCGTGCCCGACTTCGGGTCCCAGGTGTCGAGCGTGAGGATGTTGGTCTCCACCTGGTCGGGGAAGTGCAGGGTCATGAACGCGAGCCCGGCCCGGAGCGACGGGTCGGCCAGGACCGGGGTCACGATCGAGCCGCGGCGGGAGGCGACCCGGGCGAAGTCGCCGTCGGCCAGGTTCAGCCGCTCCGCCTCCTCGGGCGACAGGTGCAGCGCCTCCGGACGTCGCAGCGGGGTCTCGAACGCGTTGCTGGCGACGCCGGTGTTGTAGGAGTCGAGGCGGCGGCCGGTGGTGAGCCTGATCGGGTACTCGATCGTGAGCGTGTCGAGCGGGTCGTCCTGCTCGGTCAGGTGGAACGGGGCGGGGGCGCCGCGCTTGGCCGGGTCTTCCTCCCACAGCCGGGCGTGCAGGAACATCGTCCCTTCGGACGCCTCGTCGGGGCACGGCCACTGGACGCCGCCGAGCCGCTCGATCTTCTCGTAGCTCATGCCCGCGTGCATCGGCGACAGCGTGCGGAGCTCGTCCCAGAGGTCCTGCGGGGTCGGGCTGCCCCAGTCGGTGCCGAGCCTGCGGGCCAGCTCGGTGATGATCCAGATGTCGTCGCGGGCGTCATGCGGCGGTTCGATCGCCTTGCGGACCCGCTGCACCCGGCGCTCGCTGTTGGTGACCGTGCCCTCGGACTCGCACCAGGAGGCGGTGCCGGGCAGGATGACGTCGGCCGCCATCGCGGTCCGGGTCATCACGATGTCCTGGACGATCAGGCACTCGAGGCCCTCGAGGAGCTTGCGGGTGTGGTGGGTGTCGGCCTCGGAGCTCATCGGGTTCTCGCCGATGATGTAGGCGCAGGTCAGCTCGCCGCGGTCCATCGCGTCGAACATCTGCGAGAGGTGCATCCCCTTCTTCGGGTGGATGGTCACGCCGTACTTGTCGCCGAACCGGGTGCGGGCGTCGTGGTCGAGCTCGATGTCCTGGAAGCCGGTCAGCTTGTTGGGGATCGCGCCCATGTCGCCGCCACCCTGGACGTTGTTCTGGCCTCTGAGCGGCACCAGCCCTGAGCCGTATTTTCCTACGTGGCCGGTGAGCAGGGAGAGGTTGATGAGCGCGAGGACGTTGTCGGCGGCGTTGTGGTGCTCGGTGATGCCGAGCGTCCAGCAGATCTGGGCGCGGTCGGCCCTGGCGTAGTCGTGCGCGAGCTGTCTGATCAGCTCCCTGGGGACGCCGGAGTCGCGTTCGGCCCGCTCGAGCGGGTACTGGGCGACGAACTCCTTGTACTGCTCGAAGTTCACCGTGGCGCGCCGGATGAAGTCCTCGTTGGCGAGGCCGGCCTGGATGATCTCGTTGGCGATCGCGTTGGCGAGGGAGATGTCGCTGCCGACGTGGATGCCGAGCCAGGCGTCGGCCCACTGCGCGGTCGTGGACCGGCGGGGGTCGACGGCGTACATCCTGGCGCCGTTACGGATGCCCGTGAGGACATGGTGGAAGAAGATCGGGTGCGCCTCGCGCGCGTTCGAGCCCCACATGACGATGAGGTCCGCGTCTTCCGCTTCCCGGTAGGAGCAGGTGCCGCCACCTGCCCCGAAGACCGCCGCCAGACCGACGACGCTGGGAGCGTGTCAAGTACGGTTGCAGCTGTCGATGTTGTTGCAGCCCATGACGCCGCGGACGAGCTTCTGGGCCGCGTAGTTCATCTCGTTGCTTGCCTTGGAGCAGGAGAACATGCCGAACGAGGTCACGGGGTCCTTGTCCCTGGCCGCGGCGAGCCCGGCCGCGGCCTGGTCGAGCGCGTAGTCCCAGCTGACCGCCCGCAGTTCCCCGTTCATCCGGACCATCGGCCGGGTGAGCCGTACCTGATTGCCCGGGTCGCCCTGTCGTCTCTTACCCACCGCGCGCTCCTTCCCGGCAGCGTTGCGATAGCGCGCCTTTTGTGATCGTACGCTCGGGCCCGTGGGGGGTCCATTGCCTCGGCTGCGGGCCCTTCGGTCTTAGCCGCAGGCCCTAATCTTTGCGGCCGGATCTTGTGCGCGAGGGCTCGGGCGCCGAGCTTCAGGTGGTCGCGGAGGCCGGGCTCGTTGTAGATGATGAAGTCGTCGAAGCGATGCACGCCTCGCCGGCCCGCGACCTTCCCGGCCGCCGTCTGGACGTCTTTCAGCTGGCCGACGCTCATCGCCAGGGGCGCCTCGTCGGGCTGGTAGACGGCGCCGAGCGGGTAATCGCGGCCGGGCCGGGTGGTCATCTCGATATGGCAGCCGAGCACGTGGGTGACGGGGCGGGTCTCGGTCAGGGCGACCATCCGGTCGAGGCTGGCGAGGAACTGCGGGTAGTCGAACGCGTAGAGGCGGCCGGGCAGGACGGTGTCCCCGGTGAGCAGGAAGCCGGTCCACGGGTCGTACACGGTGATGGCGGCCCGGTGGTGGCCGGGGCTGCCGGTAATGTCGAGCACCCGGCCGCCGAGGTCGAACGTGGTGATCTGCTCCGGCCAGTCGGTGAAGCCGAAGTGGGCCTGGACGGCGTCGAGCTCGCGATTGACGACGGTCGTGTCCGGACGGTCGGCGAACTGGACGTCGCCCGCGACGTGGTCGCCGTGGCCGTGGGTGTGGGCGACGACGAGCTCGTAGTCCGTCTTCTGGGTTTTGTGCTCGGTCAGCCACCGGGCGATGAGCTGGTCGACGGTGGCGCGCAAGGGGAACCTTTGCTGCTCCTTGGTGGCGCCGGTGTCGAGGAGCAGCGCGCGGTCGTTGCCGAACAGCAGGTACAGGAACGGGGCCTCGTAGCTGACTGACTTGCTCTGCCGGAGGATGACCGTGTGCGGGTCGTGCCAGTGGACCTGGATCGGCGGGTCGCTGGCCGGCCGCCGGGCGGGCGCGCCGTGGATCCAGCGGACGTCGAGGGAGCCGCTGGCGGGGGCCTGCGTGGCGAAGTCGATCGGGGTGTTCGGGGTGTCAGTCATCGGCGGGGTCCTTCGCGAACTCGGCTCGGACGCCGAGCAGCCGCACCGGGCGGCCGGGGGTGAACTGGGCGAGGGCGGTGAGCGCGGCCGCCTCGAAGCCCGCGGGGTCGAGGGCGGCGTTGCCGGGGGCGGCGAACGGCGCGCCGTGGGTGACGGTGGTGAAGGGAGCGTAGCGGACCTTGACGACCGCACGCGCCACCGGACGTTCCTCCACTTCGGCGGCGACCTGGCGGGCGAGGCGGGCGATCTCCGTCCGGACCTGGTCCCAGTCCTTGATGTTCTTCTGGAAGGTGACCTCGCGGCCGTGCGAGCGGGCGACGTAGGGGCTCGGGTCGACGTCGGCGTCGCCTATCCCCATGCCCAGCATCACCAGCCAGGGGCCGGTCATCGGGCCGAACTCGGCCGCCAGCCGGTCCGGGTCGGCGCCCGCGAGCTCGCGCACGGTGCGGATGCCGAGCTTGCCGAGCTTGTCGACCGTCTTCTTGCCGATGCCCCAGATCACGTCGGGCGGGAGGTCGCCGAGCAGCTCGTACCAGGTGTCTTTGGTGATGCGGAACACGCCGGCCGGCTTGCCGAAGCCGGTCGCGATCTTCGCCTGGAGCTTGTTCTGGCCGATCCCGACCGAGCAGTCAAGGCTGGTCGCCGCCTTGACGCTGGCGGCCAGGTCGCGGGCGAAGGCCTCCGGGCTGGCGGCCTCGTCGGCCTCGTTGGTGTCGATGCCGACGAACGCCTCATCCCAGCCGAGCACCTCCACCGGCGCGCCGGTGTCCCGCAGCACGTCCATGATCTCGGCGCTCACGGCCAGGTAGGCGGGCGCGTCGACCGGCAGGAAGATGCAGTCGGGGCAGCGCTTCTTGGCGGTCCGCAGCGGCAGGCCGGAGTGGACGCCGAGTTCGCGGGCCTCGTAGGAGGCGGTGGAGACCACGCCGCGCTTGCCGGGGTCCCCGTCGCCGCCGACCACGACCGGCTGACCGCGCAGCTCGGGATGGCGCAGCACCTCGACGGCGGCGATGAACTGATCCAGATCAACGTGCAATACCCAGCGCGTCACGCCATCAGTCTGCCCGCTCTCGGCCGCCGCAGGCGACAACCGCCCCTTACCGGCCCCGCGCCGCCAGTTTCGCGGCGGACGGCGCGGCCCGCGGACTAGACGGTCAGGTGCGCTGGCAGACCGAAGAAAGCAAACAGCTCAGGAGTCCGGAAAGCGGTGACCTCCGCGATGCCGTCGGTCCGCAGAGTGAGCACGATGATGCTCTCCGCCTCGAACGTGCCCGGGGTCTCGTCCTCCATGTAGGCTGCCATCGCCGGCTGCCCGTTCGAGCCCACGGGCATCAGCCGGAAACGCTTGTCCGGCCCCAGCGGCCACGCGCGGAGGAACTCGCCGATCGAGTCTCGGCCCTGGTACCAGCTGGGCTGCGGCGGCATGGTCATGCGGGCGTCCTCGGCCAGCATGCCGACAAGTGCCTGGACGTCGCGGCGTACCCACGCCTCGGCGAACCGGGTCACGATCTCTCGCGTGGCGGCATCGCCCAACTCCCGCAGCGTCTGCTGCTGGCTCCGGAGCGGCCCCCGCGTCTCGATCGTCTTCCGGGCCCGCTGGAGGGCACTGTCGACCGAGACCGAGCTGGTGTCCAGCACCTCGGCGGTCTCCCGAGCCGAGAACCCGAGCACCTCGCGCATGATGAGCACAGCCCGCTGGCGGGCCGGCAATTCCTGGAGCGCGACGGTGAACGCCAGCTCGATGCTTTCCCGCTGCTCATAGCAGGCGTCAGGGCCGGCCTCATCCGAGGCCAGGCTCAGGCCGTCATCGGGAAAGGGATCCAGCCACAGTGGTTCTGTCACGGCGTCGGCCGGGTGGTCGCTCGGATCGGCGGCTGGGCCGAAACTGGTCGGCAGCACCCGCTGGGGCCGCTTCTCGATAATGCGCAGGCAGGCGTTGGTCGCGATCCGGTACAGCCAGGCACGGAACGCGCTGCGTCCCTCGAAGCGAGAAAGACCACGCCAGGCTCGCAGCAAGGTCTCCTGGAGGGCGTCCTCGGCGTCGGGCAAGGACCCAAGCATTCGGTAGCAGTGGACCCGCAGTTGAGCCCGATAAGGCGCGACCAGCTGGGCGAACGCGTCCTCGTCGCCCTCCCGGGCCGTCGCGAGCAAGCCGTCGCTGCTCCCCACTGCCCCTCCTTCTGCAACAGAAGCAGGATGCTTCCCTCCGTCACCCTATCCTCCCTGGCTACAGCCACCACGGCTGCAATTTCCGAGGCCCTTTCCGCAGGCTGCCGGCGAGGGCCCCGCTAGCGGTCGGAGGGGTCGAGCAACTTGCTGACCGTGACCGGGGTCCAGGCGGCTAGTTGGTCGAGCAGTGCGGTCGGGTCGGTGTCAATGATCACCATGTCGCGGTGGGCCGGGCGCACGAAACCGGCCGAGACGGCCCCGTCAAGCAGGGTGCGGAGCGGGTCGAAGAAGCCGGCCACGTCGAGGATGGCGCACGGCTTGGCGTGGATGCCGAGCTGGGTCCAGGTGAGCACCTCGAAGAACTCGTCGAACGTCCCGTAGCCGCCGGGCAGCATGATGAACGCGTCGGCCGCGTCGGCCATCGCCGCCTTGCGCTCGTGCATGGTGTCGGTGACGCGCAGGCTGGTCAGGCCGCGGTGCGGGATCTCGGACTGCTCGAGCGCGCGGGTGATCACGCCGTGCGCCTCGCCTCCGCTGTCGAGGACCGCGTCCGAGATCGTGCCCATCAGGCCGATGCGGGCGCCGCCGTAGACGAGGCGGATGCCGCGTTCGGCCATCGCGCGGCCGAGCGACGCCGTGACGGCGGTGAAGACCGGGTCGAAGCCCGGGTTCGAGCCGCAGTAGACCGCGATGGACGACAGGTGAGTGGGCATGGGCCGAATTGTGGCACCATGCCTGGCCGGCCAGCGAACGATTTTTCGCCCGACGAGGCGTAGCAGGCTCAGCCGGGCGAGTGGGCGCCGGTCGCCTCGCTGGCGCCGCGGGGGCACGGGCTGCGCACCACCGCCCTGCCCTATCTCGAGGACCTGCACCATGCGACCGGGCAGCACGTCCTGCTGGCGGTGCGCGACGGACACGAGGCCATCCTCATCGAGCGGCTGTCGGCGCACCGGGCCGGCCGGGTGCTCTACCGGATCGGCGGCCGGATGCCGATGCACGCCACCGGCGTCGGCCTGGTGCTGCTTGCGCACGCCCCGGTCGAGGTACAGGACGGGGTGCTGGCCGGGGACCTGACGGTCGAGCCTGGTCATCCCCTCCAGTCCGAGCGGCAGCTCCGCGTGCTGCTGGCCGCGATCAGGCGCGACGGGGTGGCGACCGCCTCCAGGCAGCAGCCCGAGCCAATGACCTCGGTCGCCGCGCCGGTCCTCGATGACGGGCGGGTCGTCGCGGCGCTGTCGGTCGTCGCCCAGTCGGGGAACCTCCAGCCGGCCGCGCTCACCCCGGCCGTGGTCGCCGTCGCGCGGGCGATCTCCCGCGCGGTGAGCGCGATCCCCGCCGGGTTACGGGAGACTGTCGACTAATATGCCGAAGCAGCCGGAAGCGACCAGGAAACCGAGGAGACCGCGAGCGATGCGAGCAGACGTGGGCGTTGCCAGCAGACGCGCGGCCGACCCGCCGGAGACGGTCCAGGCCGGCGGGCGCGCGCTCCTCATCGCCGGGGCGGTGGTCGCCGCCGTCGCCGTCGTCCTCTACCTGGCGGCGCTGGCGACGCACCCCATGAGCGCCATGCTCCAGGGGTTTGACCTGCAGGTTTACCTGGGCGGGGCGCGTGAGGCGGTGCATCATTCGCACAGCCTCTACAGCTGGGAATTCATCTGGAAATCAGAGCAGCGCCCGGGCATCCAGTTCACCTACACCCCGTTCGCGGCGCTGATCTTCGCGGCCGGGCTCGCGCTGCCGTTCACCGGGCTGATGGCGATCGTCACCGTGGTGTCGCTGTTCTCCCTGGTGGCGACGATCTGGATCGCGTTCCGCCAGCTCGGCTGGGAGAAGACCTCCCGGCTGGGCGCGACCATGCTGCTGTCGGGGCTGCTGCTGTGGACCGAGCCGGTGCAGCGAGCGCTCTTCCTCGGTCAGGTCGAGCTGGTGCTGATGGCCCTGGTCGTCTGGGACCTGTGCCAGCCGGACCGGCGGCGGTGGAAGGGCGCCGCCACCGGCATCGCGGCCGGCATCAAGCTGGTCCCGCTCCTGTTCATCGCCTATCTGCTGCTCACCCGGCGGTTCCGGCAGGCCGCGGTGGCGGGGGCGGCGTTCGTGGTCACGGTCATCATCGGCTTCATCGCGCTGCCGAACGCGTCGGTGACCTGGTGGCTGGACGGCAACTTCTTCCAGGCGGGCCGGACCGGGTTCGTCGGATCCGAGCAGAACCAGTCGCTGCGCGGCATCATGACCAGGCTGATCGGGTCGGTGAACGGCACCGTCGCGCCCTGGATCCTGGCCGCGATCGTGGTCGGGCTGCTCGGCCTGGCCGCCGCGGTCATCCTCGACCAGCGCGGCTACACCTTCGCCGGCCTGATGGCGGCCGCGCTCACCGCGCTGCTCGTCTCGCCGATCAGCTGGGATCACCACTGGGTCTGGATCGCGCCCGGGCTGGCGCTGATCGTCGACGCCGCCGTTCGAGCGGGCCGGGCGAGGCAGCGCGGGCTGCAGGCCGCCTGGTACGCCCTCGCGGCCGTCGTGCTGCTGCTGTTCGCCGCCTGGCCGGACCGGCTCTGGAACGCGAAGGCGGGCCTGCTCCAGGGCGGGCTGATCAACTACGCCCCGTCTGCCTCCTTCCCGAGCGGCGACAACCCCGCCTATCACGAGTACCACTGGCACGGCCTCCAGCTCCTCCTCGGCAACCTGGAGCTGCTGGTGGGGCTCGGGCTGTTCGTCGTCGTCGCGGTGGTGGCCTGGCAGCTCATCCGGTCCGCTAGACGCGGCGGTGGCGTGAGCTGAGCGGGCCGGCGGACGCTGGCAGACTGCTCGGTCATGATCGATGAATTCGCGAAAGAGCGCTGCCCGGCGACCGTTTTCGTCGCCGGGCAGCGGGGCGCGGGCACCGGGCCTACTGGCGGGTGCGGCGCGGGCGGAACTTGATCCAGGCCAGGATCGCGATGGCGACCAGGAGCCACGGGGAGAACAGGAAGTGCAGGGCGAAGCCGAGCACGCTCACGACGATGAGGCCGATGATGACGATGGCGGCGATGAGGGCGATGGCGGCGATGGCAGGCATGAGAATCGGTCTCCGTTGAGGTCGGGTGCCCGTCCTGCGGGGTGTCCGCGGTGGCCGGGCTGATGCTTCAAGCTTGCCGCCGGCGGTCGCCGCGGTCGATCGGGATCAGCCCGGCTCCGACCCTGGTGTCCGCGCCACGGGCATCAGGGAGATCCCTACCAGCCGAGCTCGTGGAGTCGGTCGTCGTCGATGCCGAAGTAGTGCCCGACCTCGTGGATGACGGTCCGGCGGACCTGCTCGGTGACCTCGTCCTCGGTCCGGCAGATCGCGCAGATCGCCCGCCGGTAGATGGTGATGCGATCGGGCAGGGCGCCCGCGTACTGGCTGGTCCGGCTGGTGAGCGGGATGCCTTCGTAGAGCCCGAGCAGGCCACGCGGTCCCGGGTTGTGCTCGACCAGGATGGCGACGTTGCTGATCTGCTGCCTGAACCTCTCGGGGAGGCCGTCCATCGCCTCGGCGACCATCTCTTCGAACCGGTCGGGGTCGATGTCGATCACCCGACCATTGTCACCCGGCGCCCCGGTCAACCGGGGGCGCCGGGCGCGGCTGGCGTCAGCCGTGTTCGTACGGGATCTTCTCCCCCGCCTCCACCGCGACCGGGAGCCGGTTCTCAGCCGGCGGCAGCGGGCAGGTCGCCAGGTCGGTGTAGGCGCAGGGCAGGTTGACGGCGCGGTTGAAGTCCAGGTCCAGCGTGCCGTCGGCGGCGGGCGAGGGCAGCTGGAGGGAGCGGTTGGCCGGGTACGTGGTCACGCCCGAGGTGGCGTCGGTGAACAAGACCATCAGGCTGCCCGGCTGGTGCCCAGGGAACGCGGTGAGGGTGAGGTCGCGCCCGTCGAGGGTGAACTCCAGCTGCCCGGGGGCGTCGTAGACGTGCTCGAGGCCGTCGACCACGGAGCCGACGGCGGTCGGCCGCGGCTCGGCGAACGGGACGTAGCGCGCGGTGACCGCCCAGCGCGGGTCGGGCGCGTAGGCGGGCGTGCCGTGGAACGCGGTGCGCAGCGGGTTGCCCGGGTGCCGGGGCCTGACGATGTCGTTGCCGCCGCGCCGGGCGACCTCGATGACCGCGTCGCCCCAGACCGCGTTGACGCCGCCCCGCTCGGGGATAACCCCGAAGGAATGACGCCCGCGCACCGGCGACCCGTCGATGACCAGCTCCTCACCCTCGGCGAGGTCGACGACCACGCCGTCCGGACCGGACGACCACTCCCCCGGCGCGTCCGGGAACCGCTGCGGCTCGTCGGTCAGCCAGTTCAGGCTGGTGATGGCGAGGAACCCATGGGGGTCGGACAGCCGCGCCTCCTGCCGACGGTGCCAGGCATTCCACTCGGCGGCGAAATCGTCGACGCCGGGGACGGTTTCGCTGACTGATGCGGTCATGAACACGCTCCTTGGGGGGAGGATTCGGCTCTCTTTACCCGGCAACCAATGGCGGTGGCCGTCTATGCCCCAGATCCAGCTATGTCTATCGTTAAAATAGTAATTCTGTGAGGCGACACTGAAGGAGAGCAACTCCATGGAGACCTGGGACGCCATCCGCGCCCGGCGCAACGTCCGCGGCTACCGCGCCGAGCCGGTGCCCGACGCGGACCTGGACCGGATCGCGGAGGCGGGCTGGCGCGCGCCTTCGGCGTCGAACCGGCAGCACTGGACGTTCATCATCGTCACCGACGCCGATCAGCTCCGGGCGCTGTCCACCGTCTGGCGCGGGGCCGGCCACATCGCCGGCGCGGCCGCCGCGATCGCGCTGGTCGTCCCCGTGACCGACGTCGACCACACCCGTCTGGTCGACTATTACGACCTCGGGCAGGCGACCTACGCCATGATGATCACCGCCGCCGACCTCGGGATCGGCACCGGCCACTCGTCGGTCGGCGATCAGGCGGCGGCCAGGAAGATCCTCGGCGTGCCCGACGATCAGGTTGTGGCCTACCTCCTCGGCGTCGGGTACCCGGCCGACCGGCCGCTGCGCCCGATCGTCACGCTCAACCGCCGGCCCGTCGACGAGGTCATCCGTCACGGCGGGTGGTAAGTCGGCGACGCGGTATTGACCGCCGTCTTCCGCTGTGCATCAATGTGATCGGTAACACATTTTCTGTTTGGTGTTTACGTTAATTCGGGCACCGTCTAACAGAGGAGAACAGTGATGCTCACTGCCGCGCGTCGAATCGCCTGGTACCTGTTCGCCGCTGTCAGCCTGGTGCTGGCGGGCCTGGTCGGCGGCGTGGTCGCGACCGCGCCGCCGGCCGACGCCGCCACGACCACCATCAACGCCAACGGCACCAGCGCGGGCCTGACGTTCGGGGGCATCGGCGCGATCAGCGGCGGCGGCGGCAACTCGCGGCTGCTGACCGACTACCCGGCCGCGCAGCAGCAGCAGATCCTGGACTACCTGTTCAAGCCCGATTACGGCGCCGACCTGCAGATACTCAAGGTGGAGATCGGCGGCGACACGAACTCGACCGACGGCTCCGAGTCCAGCATCGAGCACACGTCGGGCGCCGTCAACTGCTCCAGCGGCTACGAGTGGTGGCTGATGGAGCAGGCCAAGGCGCTCAACCCCGCCATCAAGCTGTACGGGCTTGCCTGGGGCGCGCCCGGCTGGGTGGGCGGCACCTTCTGGACCACCGCCACCATCAACTACCTGGTCAGCTGGCTGAACTGCGCGACCTCGCACGGCCTGACGATCAACTACCTGGGCGGCTGGAACGAGCGCGGCTACAACATCTCGTGGTACGAGCAGCTGCGATCGACGCTGAACGCCGACGGCTACTCGGCCGTGCAGATCGTGGGGGCCGACAGCGACTGGTCGATCGCCACCGACATCGCCGACAACCCGACGTTCGCGAGCGCGGTCTCGATCATCGGCGTGCACTACCCGTGCACCGGCGGGGACGGCGGCAGCGCCGATACCTGCCCGGCCAACGCCACCGCCGAGGGCACTGGCAAGCCGCTGTGGGCGAGCGAGAACGGGTCGCAGGACCTGAACGGGGGCGCGGCCGCGCTCATCCGGTCGATCGTCCGCGGTTACACCGACGCGGAACTGACCGGCTACATCAACTGGCCGCTGATCGCGTCGATCTACCCCGACCTGCCCTATGACGACGACGGGCTGATGCTCGCCAACCAGCCGTGGTCCGGCGCCTACAGCGTCGGCGAGAGCCTGTGGGCGACCGCCCAGGTCACTCAGTTCACCCAGCCGGGCTGGCAGTTCCTCAACTCGGGCTCCGGGTATCTCGGGGGCGCCGAGTCCAACGGCAGCTACGTCACGCTCAAGTCGACCGACGGCACTGACTACTCCACGATCATCGAGACCACCACCGCGACCGCCGCGCAGACCGTCAACGTGGCCGTGTCGGGCGGGCTGTCGACCGGCGCCGTGCACGTGTGGTCGAGCGACGTGAGCGCCCCGACCGCGGCCAACACGTTCGCGCAGCAGGCCAGCATCACCCCCGTCAACGGTGCTTACTCCCTCACCGTGCAGCCCGGCTACGTGTATACCCTGACCACCACGACCGGCCAAGGTAAGGGGACGGCGACCAGTCCGGCCCAGACCACGCTGCCGCTGCCCTACTCGGACACGTTCGCCAGCGACACCGTCGGCCAGCAGCCGCGGTACCTGTCGCAGATGCAGGGCGCGTTCGAGATCGAGCCGTGCGCGGGCGGCCGGTCCGGTGACTGCCTCCAGCAGCAGGCGGCGACCGAGCCGGTCGAGTGGGACGACAACGCCAACCCGTACACGATCGGCGGCAACCTGAGCTGGGCCAACTACACGGTCTCGGCCGACGCGATGATGGAGCAGGCAGGCGCGGTGCAACTGCTCGGCCGGGTCGGCCCGATGGCGGCGTTCGACCCGGCCGACATCAACGACTACTACCTGCAGCTGAGCAACACCGGCGCCTGGTCGATCGTGCGCAACTCGACCGGCGGCACGCTGACCACCCTGGCCAGCGGCACCGTGACCGCGCCCGGCCTCGATACCTGGCAGCAGCTGGCGCTGACCTTCAACGGCCACACGATCAGCGCCGCCATCAACGGCACCACGGTCGGCACCGTCACCGACTCGAGCTACGCCTCCGGGATGATCGGGCTCGGGACCTCCGGCTACCAGACGGACCAGTTCAGCGACCTGTCGACCACGCTGGTCGGCTCGGCCACGCCGACCGGCGAGGTGATCGCGGGCGACGACAGCGCCGAGTGCATGGACGTCAACGGCGGCTCGAGCACCCCGGGCACCAAGGTGCAGATGTGGGACTGCAACGACAACGCGACGTCGCAGCAGTGGACGATGGAGAGCAACGGGACCGTCGGCATCAACGGCCAGTGCCTGGACATCACCGGCGGCAGCGACGCCAACGGCACGCTGATCGAGGAATGGACCTGCAACGGCGGCGCCAACCAGCAGTGGATCGCGGTCAACGGCGAGCTGGTCAATCCGGCCTCGGGCTCGTGCCTCGACGACCCGGGCTTCAACACGGCCGAGGGCACCCAGCTGGACCTGTGGACCTGCAACGGGGGCTCGAACCAGCAGTGGAGCGTGCCCTAGCCAGAGTCACCCGGGACCGTTCGGGCAGACGGGTTGGAATTTTTGACTTGCGGCGTCGTCAGGTGGCGGGGTGGGCGGTCCGAACCCGGTCCGGGGACCTCCCAGGCGGCGCCGACGGCGTCGCTGCCCGCCAGCATCGGCACCCCGCCGTCGCTGAAGATCTTGGTCATCCGCAGCAGCACGTCGTAGGCGGCGCGGAAGGTCGCCCGCGACGGCGGCGGGAACTTCTTCACGAACGTCCCCCTCGCGCCCTGCCAGCTCTTGATCGTCGACTCGGACATGTACTGCAGGTCCGGGTCGTCGCTGAACTCGGGGGCGTCGCACAGGTACCGGGTGCGCAGCCGGATCAGCGTCGGCACCTGCCAGGTGCCGTCCTCGACGAACTGCCCGGCGAGCTCGGCCGCCCGTTCCTCGCTGAATGTGTCCACCGCCTGCTGCAGGATCTCGACCTCGGCCGGGGTCGAGCGGTTGACCGGGTTGATCACCACCCGGCGGAGCACCCGCATCAGGATGCGGTCCATGAACGGGAGCTTCACGCGGGGCAGCCGGAGCGCGGGCAGGCCGGCGATCGCCTCCGCCAGCGAGACCTCGTCGGCGGAGCAGCCGGCGATAATCGTCAGGCCGGGGCCGAGGTGCTCGATCGCCCGGATGCCGGCCCGGGAGGCGCGGGACACGTCGATCCCGGCCGGCAGGTGCCCGGCGGCCGGGATGCCGAGCCTGCGCGCCTCGGCCACCGCCGGGAAGAAGACGTCGGGGGTGATCAGCGCGATCTTGATGAAGTCGGCCCCCTCGGCGGCCTGGCCGCGGACGGCGCCGACCGCGTCCGCGATCGTGCCGGCGTTCAGCGGCGTGAGCAGCGCGCCGGGCAGCGCGACCACGCCGGGCGAGTCGGCGGGCAGCGGCAGCGTCCCGGCCGCACGTTCCCTGAGCAGCTGCGGTGACCCGGCCATCTGGCGGAAGCCGGTGATGCCGTTGGCGAGCATGAGCTCGAGGCCGCCGGCCGGGCGCCGGGGGCGAGGGCGCCGTCGCGGGTGTCGACGACGGTGACGTTGCGCAGGACCAGGGGGCGGGGCCCGGGCGCCGGCCGGGACGCGGTCACGCCGGGGTTCTCCCGCGGTAGCCGGCGTAGGCGGTGAACTGGGTGAGCGCGTCGTAGTCGTCGACGGCGTCGCGGGCGACGACCCGCTCGAGCGGATGGCCCTGGATGATCCGCTTGACCGGGATCTCCAGCTTCTTCCCGGTGCGGGTGTGCGGGATGGCGGCGACCGCGATGATGTCGTCGGGGACGTGCCGGGGCGACGCGTGCGCGGCGATCTCGACCGACCAGCGCCACAGGTCGCGGTAGCCGTCGAACTTGGCCCCGGTCCGGCCGGTCACGAACCGGCCGAACTCGGCGATCGCCGAGTCAGCCGAGGCGGCGGGATCGGGGCGCCAGATCGGCGGCACGGCACCGGCGGTGTTGGTGACGTTGCCGGCGTTGGTGACGTCGTTGGTGTTTGTGTTCGTCATGACAGCGGTACTCCGGTCAGCTGGCGGCGCAGGTCGTCGACGAGGCCCGGCAGCCCGGCGCCCGGCGCGGGCTGGCCGTCGGCCCCGCGGTGGATGATCCCCTCGGTCAGCGTGGGCGGCGGCAGCGGCGGCAGGATGCGGGCCGGATCGGCGCCCAGGCCGATCATGACCCCGTCGCGGCCCGTCGCCTCGGCCGGGTCGGTCACGCAGATGACCTTGCCGAGCTCGACCGACAGGCCGATCGCGTGCTGCACGTGGGCGCTGCGCTCGGACCCGTAGCTGTCGAGCAGGCCGGGGCCGGCCAGGCCGCGCAGCACCAGGTCCAGCTTCCAGCTGAGGTTGGCGGCGTCCCTGATCCCCGAGCACATGCCCTGCCCGGCGAACGGCGGCATCAGGTGCGCGCTGTCGCCCGCGAGCAGCACCCGCCCGTCGCGCCAGCGGTCGGCCCACGCGGCTGCGGACGAAGCTGTTGGCGCCGTCGCAGCCGATCACCCAGCCGGCGGCGAAGCGCCGGCGCTTCCCGTCGCGGTCGCGGGCGACGATCTCGACGGCGTCGGCGGCCTGCCGGAGCTGGACCGTCGCGGCCGCGGAGCAGGGTCAGGCCGACCGCCTTGTCGGCGGCGCGGGTCAGCGCGCCCTCCAGCGCGGGCTGATTGAACATCGAGGCCATCGGCCAGCCGGACGGGCCGGTCCCGGTCCAGTCGAACCGCAGCAGCGTCTGCTCCTCGCCGTTGCGCCACTCGTAGATGTCGGCCGGATCGGTGAGCCGCGCGAGCTCGTCGGCCAGGCCGGCGTCGGCCAGCAGCCGCGCGACCTCGTCGTCGAAGTGGACCGCCCTCGGCTGCGGGTACGGCTCGACGTGGCGTTCGAGAACAGTCACGCGCCAGCCGCGGCGGGCGATCAGCAGGGCGGCGGCGAGCCCGACCGGGCCGGCCCCGACGATGATGACGTCGGCGTGCGCGGTGTCGCCGGGCGCGGCGCCGCGCGACGCGTCCGGGGTTGGGTGAGACATCAAGGGGCCTGGTGCGCGCCGGTCATCAGCGCGCCGAGGTCATCGGGGGCGAGGAAGGACGCGGGCGGCGGCGGCCCCCAGGCCCACAGCGACCTGGCGCCCTCCCACACGCCCGGGTTCCACAGTGCGTCGTCGACGATGCAGTCCAGGTCGGAGTAGTACTCGGAGAAGTTGCCGGCCGGGTCCTTGAGGTACCAGAAGAAGTTGGAGCCGATGAAGTGCCTGCCGAGGCCCCAGGTGTGCCGCGACGGGTCGGCCTCAAGCATCGCCGAGGCGCCCCGGCCGACCTCGTCCACGTCGTCGACCTGCCACGACGTGTGGTGCAGGAACGCCACCGGGGCCTGCTGCACGAGCACGTTGTGATGGTCGGTGGAACAGCGCAGGAACCCCGCGATCCCCGGTACCTCGTCGCTGACCTTCAGCCCGATGCCGTGGGTGAAGAACTTCTGCGAAGCCTCCCGGTCGGTCGAGCCGAGGACCACGTGGCCGAGCTTGCGCGGGCGGACCGGCCGATCCCGGAGGATGCCGGGCGCCCGCTCGTCGGTCCTGGCCGTCACGCCGGGGGCGTTGAAGGCCGGGGCCGGGGTGGGCTGCTGGGCGACGCGGGCGGCGATCTCCACCCGGACGCTCACCTGGGTGCCCGGATCGTCGGCGCGGACGCTGATTTCGTTGCGCCCGGCGGGCACCCCGAGGGCGGCCAGCGAGGCCGAGATCCGGTCAAGGTCGTCCGGGTCGTCGACGCCGATGCCGAGCCGCACCAGCCGCCGCTGGGCCGAGTGCACGATGGTCAGCTGCTCGCCGCCGTCGACGGTGGCGAACGTGCGCTCACCCGGCACCGCCTGGTCGGCCACGCCGGGGATGAGGCCGAACTCGGCGTAGTAGGCGGCCGTCTCCTCGACGTTGGGCACGCCCATGACGATGTGGGTCAACCGGTGCAGGGCCATGGCGGGCTACGCTTCCGCGGCGACGAAGCGGTGCCTCATCGCGCCGAGGCCCTCGATGTGGGTGGTCAGCACGTCGCCCTCGGCGAGGTAGCGCGGGGGCTTGCGGCCGAGCCCGACGCCGGAGGGGGTGCCGGTGAAGATGACGTCACCCGGCAGCAGCGGGACGCTGGCGGACAGGTTCTCGATCAGCGCAGGCACCGAGAAGATCAGCTGGCTGGTCCGGCTGAGCTGGACCACCTCGCCGTTGACCTCGCAGCCGAGCTCGAGGTCGTTGGGGTCGGCGACCTCGTCCAGGGTGACCAGCCAGGGTCCGATCGGGCCGAAGCCGGGCAGTGACTTGCCCATGCTGAACTGAGGCGGCTGCGCGGCCACCTGGAGCTTCCGCTCGGAGACGTCCTGCCCGACCGCGTAGCCGGCCACGTAGTCGAGGGCCTCGTCCGCCCCGACCCGGTGCGCGCGGCGGCCGATGATGACCACCAGTTCGACCTCCCAGTCGACGTTACCGCCCGGCGGCATCTCGATGTCGCCCCGAGGGCCGGTGATGCAGCTGGGGAACTTGGTGAAGACGGGCGGCTCCCCGGCCGGCGCGTCGAAGCCGGCCTCCGCGGCGTGCTCGCGGTAGTTGAGCCCGATGCCGAACGCCTGCCGGGGCGCCGGCGCGGGCGAGCCCAGCGACTCGGGCCTGACCGGCGCCCCGTCGGTGAACTGGCCCGCGGCCGCCCACGCGGTGAAGGCGCCCCAGACGTCGTAGACGGCCTGCGGGTCGGCGCTGAACTGGCCGCCGCTGCTCTTCTCCACGTCGTAGCCGATCTCATGGCCGGCCTCGCCGGTCACGATCACCAGCCGGCCGTCCAGGTTGGCGACACGCATCGGGCACTCCTCCTCGAATTCCTCATGATGATTTGCCTATGATGCTGCGCGCCATGCCATTGACCTGTCAAGACATCTGACCGTAATGTTTATGGAGAATTCCGATGCGGCCGGAGCGGCGGCCGAGCAGACGGCCCGAGCGGTAGGAGGCGACGAGCGCTATGAGCATCCCCCGGTTGTCCCGCGGGGAATCGGCGGCGGCGCAGCTCATCGCGATCGCCGAGGCGGCCGCGCCCGGCGACCGGCTCGGGTCGAAGGAAGAGCTCCGGGCCCGCTGCGCGGTGTCGGTCGGCACGTTCAACGAGGCGCTGCGGATCACCCAGTCCCGCGGCCTGGTGCTGGTCCGGCCCGGTCCCGGCGGCGGCGTGTTCGCGGCGGCGCAGTCGCCGATGGTGCGCCTCGGCAACTCGGTGCTCGCGCTGGACGGCGATCAGACGTCGGTGGCGGAGGCGATCCGCATCCGCGACGCGCTGGACGCCCTGCTGATCGAGGACGCGCTCTGGCATGCGTCGCCCGCCGACATCGCGGAGCTGCGCGAGATCCTGGCCGAGATGGCCGCCACCGTACGGCGGTCCGACATGGTGGCCTTCGTGCACGCCAACTGGTCGCTGCACGCCCGCATCGCCGCCGTCAGCCCGCACCCGATGCTCCGCTCGATGTACGTCAACCTGCTCGACCACATCGAGTCCCACACCCTCGCCTTCCTGCCCTACGGAACCGACCCCGTCCCCGAGGTCATGGCCGAGCGGCACGCCCTGCACGCGGCGATCATCGACGCCGTCGAGGCCCGCGACCGCGACCGCGCCCTGCACCTGATCGGGCAGCACAACACGCCCGGCACGCCCGGTATCGCGCCCGGCGGCTGAGAACGGGTTCGCCTGCCGCCTGGCCCGGCTCTGACCATGAGCATGGCGCTCGCCATGTCAATGTTTGATATGGAATCGGCGCGGCCGAGCCACCCGACGGCGGCGCCTGCACCAATCCCAATGGCCGTTGACCTTTATGTATATGGCTACGCCACGAAATGTGGGTCTCGTCCGTAACAATTCTGGTGCCATGAACAACACATATCTTGACATGTCAGTGTGATCAGATGCTAGATAGTGATCACATGTTGTTAAATCTTTCACATGCTGGACGACCATGGGACACAGCGATGGAACCATCTGAGGTGACGCCGAGCATGCTTCCCGCCCAGCGGCAGGACCGGATCCTGGCGGAGGTCGAGCGGTCCGGCGGCGCCCGCATCGTGCAGCTGGCCGAGCTGCTCGGGGTCTCGGACATGACGGTCCGCCGCGACATCGACGCGCTGGCGGCCCGCGGCCTGGTGAAGAAAGTGTACGGCGGCGCCACCGTCCCCCAGCAGGGCACCAGCGACGAGCCGGGGTTCGAGGCGAAGTCGTGGCGCGAGCCGGCCGCCAAGGAGCTGATCGCCGCCGCGGCCGCGGCGCTGGTGCAGCCCAGGGCGACCATCGCGGTCAGCGCGGGCACGACGACGTACGCGCTCGCCGTTCAGCTGGCCCGAATCCCCGCGCTCACGGTCGTGACCAACTCGGTCCGGGTCGCCGACTACCTCTTCGTGAACGGCGACTCCACCCAGACCGTCCTGCTCACCGGCGGGGTCAGGACGCCATCCGACGCCCTGGTCGGGCCCATCGCCGTCCAGACCATTAGCGACCTGCACGTCGACTGCCTGCTGATGGGCGTCCACGGCATGGACCCGGTCAGCGGCTTCACCACCCCCAATCTCATGGAAGCCGAGATGAACCGGGCGATGGTGGCCTCGGCGGGCCGACTGGTGGTTCTCGCCGATCACACCAAATGGGGAATCATCGGCCTCTCGGCGATCGCCTCGCTGGCCGACGCCAGCGTCCTGATCAGCGACTCGGGGCTCAGCGAGGAGGCGCGCGAGGTGCTCGCGGGATCCGTCGGAGAGCTCATCATCGCCGACTCCCGCGAGTCCGGCAGCGCGCGCGCCACCGCCCTATGACCTAGGAGCTACGCATGACCCAGATCGCCCTCGATCATGTCGACAAGGTATATCGGGGCGGGTTGAAGGCGCTCGATGACCTGAGCCTCGCGGTGGCGGACGGTGAGTTCGTGGTCCTGCTCGGCCCCTCCGGGTGCGGCAAGTCGACCGCCCTGCGGTCGATCGCCGGCCTGGAGGAGATCAACCGGGGGACGATCTCGATCGGGCAGCGAGTGGCGAACCACCTGCCGCCGCGGGAGCGGGACATCGCGATGGTCTCCCAGAGTCATGCGCTGTACCCGCGCCTGACGGTGGAGCAGAACCTGGCCTTCGGGCTGCGGCTGCGCGGCACGTCGAGGGTGGAGGTCGCGCGGCGGGTGGCGCGGGCGGCGCGGATCCTGGGGCTCGGGCCGTACCTGTCGCGTCACCCGGCCACGCTGGCGGCCGGGCTGCGGCAGCGGGTGGCGATGGGGCGGGCGATCGCGCGCGAGCCGCGCGCGTTCCTGATGGACGAGCCGCTGTCGAACCTCGAGGCCGGCCTGCGGGCATCGATGCGGGCGGTGCTCGGCCAGATGCGCGAGCGGCTGGGCGTCACCACCGTGTACGTGACCCACGACCAGGCCGAGGCGATGACGCTCGGGGACCGGGTGTGCGTGATGGTAGACGGCAGAACCCAGCAGGCCGACACCCCGCAGCGGCTGTTCGAATTCCCCGCCAACCTGTTCGTGGCCGGGTACATCGGGTTCCCGGCGATGAACTTCGCCGAGGCTCGCCTGGTCCGCGACGGCGGGCCGCGGGTGACGTTCGCCGGGCACGCGCTCCCGGTCCCGGCCGCGGTGCTCGAGTCACGGCCGGGGCTGGCCGACTACCTGGGCCGGAAGGTCATCATCGGGATCCGACCGTCGCATTTCGACGACGCCGCCCGCGGCGACGCGTCGTGGGCGCGGTTCCCGGTCACGGTCACCGCGACCGCCGAGCTCGGCCCCCAGACCCACGCGATCTTCCCGGTCGACGCCCCGCCGATCGATCACCGGTGGTTCGCCGGCGCCGCGGCCCGCAAC
>Ga0335074_10003988_pt1 | contig 20321 bp, 17 predicted proteins | sample Lox_Sample_23_FD_206715 | JGI IMG/M metagenome (GOLD analysis project Ga0335074, IMG submission 206715) | Soil microbial communities from Loxahatchee National Wildlife Refuge, Florida, United States - Lox_Sample_2.3 | ecosystem: Environmental > Terrestrial > Soil > Wetlands | place: USA... | reverse complement strand
CACCGGCGCACGGTACTGTGCGTAGCCCGGGATCGGCCTGTTGAACAGCAACTGATCGAGCGTGAGCTCGCCTTGAAAGATGTTGCCCTCGGTGAGCCCGACCTCATTCTCGATGTCCCAGGGCGTGCGGATCTCGGCGTGCAGGATCAGATCCTTGAAATCCGGACTGTGTGCGGCGATCGCATCGATCGCCGTGGCGCCGAAGGCTTGCCGCCGTGCGGCGTTCCACGGACCCTCCGCCAGGCGATAAGGACAGTACTGCACGAAAACGGACATGTAGTGCTTGCCCGCCGGCGCGAGGGTCGGGTCCACCTGCGAGGGGATGACCGTGTCGAGGTAGGGGGCGCGCGACCAGCGGCCTTCCTTCCAATCATCGTACGCGCGCTCGAGCGTGTCGACCGTATCGGCGACGTAGATGTCCCCGCGCAGACCCGGTGAGCCCTGCGCAATGGCCGGAAAGCTCGGCAAGCCGTCGAGGGCGATGTTGAGCTTCCCCGAGGAGCCGCGGATCTTGAAGCGGCGAACCTGCTCGAGAAACTCGGCGGGCACATCCTGCGGATCCATCGTCTCGAGAAAGGTCCGCCGCACATCGAGATTCGACACGACGAGGCGCGCGCGAATCTCCTCCCCGCTTTCGAGCACGACCCCCACCGCGCGCCCGCGGTGAACCAAGATCCGGTCGACGGGAGCCGCGCTGCGTATCGCGCCGCCGCTCGCCTGCAAGGCGGCCGCGAGGGATGAGGACACCGCCCCCATCCCGCCACGCGCGAAGCCCCACGCACCGACCGCACCGTCGATGCTGCCCATGTAGTGATGCAGCAGCACGTAGGCGGTGCCCGGCGAGCGCGGCCCGAGCGCGGTGCCGACGATGGAGCTCCCGGCGAGATGCGCCTTGACGATCTCGCTCTCGAAGTACTCATCGAGCAGATCGGCGCAGCTCATCGTCCAGAAGCGCAAGGTCTCGGCCATCCGCTCCTCGCCGAGCCGGTGGAAATGTCGGCCGAGGTAGACGAGCTCGAGGATGTCGCGGGGCTTGAACGACGTCGGATCCGGCGGCACGCGCAGCAGCAGCGGCTTGATGAACAGGCACTGACGCAGAAGATCGCGCAGAAAGCGATCGTAGGCTTCCGCGTCGCGCACGGAGTGCCGCGCGATCTCCCGCCGCAGCGCATCCTTGTTGTCGCAGAAGGCGAGGTGTCCGCCGTTGCGCATCAGCGTGCAGCTGCCCTCGTAGGGAACCACCTGCAGTCCGTACCGCGGCAGGTCGAGCTGGCGAATGATCTCCGTGCGCAGCAGGCCGCACACGTAGGAGCAGCTCGAATAGGTGAAGCTCGGATGCAGCTCCCGGCTGACGGCCGCGCCGCCCAGGTAGTCGTTACGCTCCAGCACGAGCACATCGAGCCCGGCGCGGGCGAGATAGCACGCGGTGATCAGCCCGTTGTGACCGGACCCGACGACGATGGCATCGTGGTGGCGCGCCATGGGATTGCGACCCCGCGCAGCGTGCCGCTCAGGCGGGCATCTTGCGCGTCGTTCCAGCCGCGCGCAGGGTCGCGTCGATCGCCGTTTCGAACGCGCGCAGCGTATCGCGCAGACACCCCTCGTCGTGCGCTGCCGAGACGAACCAGGGCTCGCGCGAGTCCGGTTCGCAGAGCACACCCTCGTCGTGGAGCACGCGCGCCGCGGCGTCGTAGAAACTATAGTCGCTCCCCTTCCAGTCGCGGTAGGTGCGCGGCGGATCGCTCGCGAAATAAAGCCCGCTCATCGAGGGGTGACCGACGAAGCTGTGCGCGATGCCGCGCGCCTTCAGGATGGCGCTCATGCCCTGGCGCAACCGGGTGCCGTAGTTCGCGATGCGCTCGAGCGCGTCGGTCTCGGCGAGGATCTCCAGGGTCTTCTCCGCGGCCGCGAGCGAGACCGCGTGGGCCGTGTACGTGCCCCCGTGGGCGACGCCGCGCCCGATCTTGCGCATGATCTCCTCGCGTCCCGCGAGCGCCGCGATCGGGTAGCCGTTCGCGACGGCCTTCGCGAAGGTGCAGAGGTCCGCCTTCACGCCGTAGAGCTCCTGCACGCCGCCGCGCGCCACGCGAAAGCCGCTCTTGACCTCATCGATGACCATCAGCACGCCGTAGCGATCGCAGAGTGCGCGCGCCGCGCGCACGTATTCGCGATCCATCGCGATCCCGAGGCAGTTGCCCATGATCGGCTCGATCAGCAGGCAGGCGATGGAGTCGGCGTGGCGCTTGAGCACCTCCTCGAGCTGGTTCGCATCGTTCGCCTGCACGAAATGCGCGAACTGGCGCGTGCCGAACGGCACGCCCTCGCTGTACGGATAGACCTCCGGCTCCCCGACCCGGCTCCACTTATCCATGGGCGTGTACCACATCGCCGCATCGAACAGGCCGTGGTAGCTGCCTTCGAGAATGATGTAGTGGTCCTTGCGCGTGTAGGCGCGCGCGAGGCGCAGCGCCGCCATCACCGCCTCGGTTCCGGAGTTGGAGAAGCGCACGAGCTCGGCGGCGGGCACCAGCTGCGAGATGCGCTGCGCGACGCGGTACTCACGCTCGGTCGAGAGCGCGAACACACCCCCGACCTCGATCCCCTCGCGCGCCGCCTGGTCCACCCGCGGATCCGCGTAGCCGAGGATCGCCGGGCCGTACCCCATGCGATAGTCCACGTAGCTGTTGTCGTCGAGATCGACGATCCGGGCGCCGCGTCCGTACTTGATGTAGATCGTGCGCTCTTCGCCCCAGTAGCGGAAGTTCGACGCCACGCCGAGCGGCAGGCGGGTGAGCGCACGGCGGAAGTGCTCGTGGCTCTTGGTCAGCGTTCGGGGCATGGCTGGCCTCCCTTTCGGAGCGCATGGGATGAGGTGGCACGGTAACACCGGCTGCGACCGGCGTCTATATGATCATATAATTTATTGCGCTATAATTAAACGCCCATATAGATCCCCTCCAGACCCTGGACACGCACCGCGCCCGCAACCGCCCAGGAGATGCCGATGAATGCAGCTTCCGCCCGCCCCGGCCCCGCGCTCGAATCGCCCGGCGCACAGCCGGCGCGCGCTCTGCCCGCGTGGGTGTACAACCATCCGCAGATGACGCGGCTCGAGTACGAGCGGATCATCCGGCCGAGCTGGCAGATCGTCTGTCACGTGAGCTCGATGCCGCGCGCCGGGGACTACGTGACGCTCGACCTCGGCCCGGATAGCGTGGTCGCCGTGCGCGGCTCGGGGGGGGACATCCGCGCGTTTCACAATGTTTGCCGCCATCGCGGCGCGCACATCCTCGATGGGCAAGGGCACTGCGCGAGGGCGATCGTCTGTCCCTATCACGGCTGGTCGTACCGGCTCTCGGGCGAGCTGCTCGGCATGCCCGTCCGCGAGAGCTTCCCCGGACTCGAGCGCGAGGCATTTGCGCTCAAACCCGTGCGCAGCGAGGTGATGCTCGGCTTCGTCTTCGTCTGCCTCGAGGGCGATCCCCCGCCGCTCGCGGAGATCTGGCGCGGGATCGGCGAGGAGCTCGCCGCCTATCGCGTGGAGGAGATGGTGCCGTGCGGACCGATCTCGGTCGAACACTGGGAGGCGGACTGGAAGCTCGCGATGGACAACTACCTCGAGTCCTATCACGTGCCGATCGGCCACCCCGGCCTCAATCGCATGTTCACGCCCGACTACGACGATCAGCGCAAGCTCCCGCACGGCGTGGCCCGCGGCAACAGCTGGATGCGCGAGCCGCTGTCATCCCGATGGTCCGAGCGGATGTACCAGAGCCTCGTCGGCGGCGTGAGCGACTGGCTACCCGAATCGCACCGCAAGTGCTGGCGCTTCTACAGCATCCTGCCCAATCTCGGGATCGACGTATTCCCGGAGCAGATGGATTTCTTTCAAGTGCTGCCGAACGGACCCGGCCGGGCCACCATCCGCGGTTGCTCGCTCGCGCATCCCGATGAGCGGCGCGAGATGCGCATCGTGCGCTGGCTCGGCGCCCGGCTCAATCAGCAGATCAACCGTGAGGATCGGAGCCTGTGCGCGCGCGTGCAGCAGGGGCTCGCCTCGCCGAGCTACGAGCCCGGTCCGCTCTCGCGACTCGAGAACTGGATGCTCGAATTCCACGAGCTGCTGCGCGCGCGCATCCCCGAGGTGCGCCTGCCGCGCGCGCCCGCGCAGTTCGCCTGAACGCACGCGCGGGCACCGCTCAGTCGTGCGGGAGAGGAGCGCCCGGAACGGGCAGCAGCGCACGAATCGCGCGGTGCAGGACCTCGAGCTGCGGCGCCGCCGCGGTGAGGCCCCCGCGGCTCGCGCCCGCAAGCGCGATCCCGATCTGCGTCGATTCCGCCTGCGCGATCTCCTCCTTGAGCCTGCCGCTCGGCCAGCGCTCGCGCGCCTGGCGCCGTCCCGGCGCTCCATAGGCGAAGGCGCGCACGCGGCACCGTCCCGGGGCGTCCGGAATTGCCTGCAGGATCTGCAGCGCGCCGCGTCGCTGCTCGAGGAGTTGATTGGGCAGCAGCACGGTACGCGGGGCCTCCTTCGGCGCCGGTGGCGCATCGAGCCACAGCTCGACGAGCAGCTTCCAGTCGGCGGCCACGGCGAGCTCGCGCACGCTCCGCGGCGTCCAGCTCGCGGGAACCTCGCCGAGGTCGGGCGGCGGCCAGCGCTCGAAGAGGCTCGCCACCGCGGACGCGGGGCGCGCTCCGCGCACGAAGATGAGCGGGCCGTGCTGCATCACCTCGAGCGCGCCGAGGGCACCGACGGCGCCGCTCATCGGGTGTCCGTCCCATGCGAACGCGAGCTCGTGCACCGTGCAGCGAATCGGACCCGCGAGGTGGCCGAGCACGCGGTCCACGATGGCGTGAGGACGCCGCGGACACGCATTGCGGAATGCGCGCACCTCGCCCGCCTCGTCCCGCAGCACGAGCGCGCGCTCGCCCGCGAGATCGCGCGCGACAAAATCGCCCGGCCGGGCAATCTCGGCGACATGCCCGACGAGCTGCCACGCGGGTCGCAGCAGCTGCGCCCGCTCGCGCGCGAGGAGCGCCACATCCGCATACGCGGACGCCGGCAAGGCTTCGACCGCTCGCGCCAGGTCGAGCGCCGGCGCCACCGACCGCGGCGGCGACACGACCGGCGCGAGGGGCGCCACGAGGCCCGTCCCGAATCGGCCCGGGAAGATCGAGCGCAGATACGCCATCGAGCGGCGCCGCGCCCCGTCGCGGTCGACGTGCGCCTCCTCCTGAAAGGCGATCGTCTGCCACAGCACCTCGAGCACCCCGATCAGCCCGAGGGCGATCGCATCCGCATCGAGCCGGGAATCGGGCGTCTGTGCGATGAGCCGCTCGATCAGATCGCGGACCAGCGCGGCGAACTCATCGTCCTTCTTGCCGCAGATCTCGTAGTACTCTTGGCGCGAGCTCGCCTCGCCCCAGAAGCAGTACCAGACGGACACCTTGCGGGGGCTCGCGATCTCGGGATCGAGATACAGCTCGACCAGCCGCTCGAGGGCGCGTACCGGATCGACCCGCAACTGCCCGACGGGCACGAGCACGCGCTCCTCGAACTCCGCGGCGAGGTGCGCGAGCGAGGCGACCAGCATCGCATCCTTGGAATCGAAATAGAATCGCACGATTCCCGGCGAGAGGTCCGCGAGCGCGACGACCTTCTCGACCGTCGTGCGCGAGGGGCCGTACAGATGCAGCGCGGAGATGCAGGCGTCGATCAGCCGCTGGCGCTGGCGCTGGCGTGTGCCACGCTCGGCGCGCTCCGGGGCGCTCTCGGGCATCGCGGGCGAGGAGGAGGAAAATTGCTGCATGCGAGCGAGTCTAGCGCGCAGAATACCCGCAGAGCACCCTTCGCGCACGCGTTATGAGACTGACTTGGCGTCCGAGCCGCTGGCTCCTCATCCTGCCGCCGCTCCTGTTTCTGCTCATCTTCTTCCTGGTCCCGTTCGGCTTCGCTTTGAAGATCAGCTTCGCGGAGACGGCGGCGCGCGTGCCGCCCTTCACGGACGCTCTCGCCCGCGGCCCGCACGGCCACCTGCACTGGGCGCTCACGCTCGCCAACTACAAGTATCTCCTCACCGACGACGTCTATGGCGTCGCCTATCTCTACTCGCTGCGCACCGCCTTCTTCGCCACGCTCATCTGCCTGCTGCTCGGGTATCCCATGGCGTACGCGATCGCACGCTCGAGCCGCACGACGCAGGGCATCCTGCTGCTCGTCATCATCCTGCCGTTCTGGACGTCCTTCCTGCTGCGCGTGTACGCGCTCGAGAACATCATCCGCGACAATGGGATTCTCAACACGGTGCTGCTGCACTTCGGGCTCATCACGCACCCGCTGCGGATCATGCGCACGAGCGTCGCGGTCTACCTCGGCATCATCTACTCCTATCTTCCCTTCATGGTGCTGCCGCTGTTCGCGACGCTCGAGAAGCTCGATGCGACGCTGCTCGAGGCCGCCGCCGATCTCGGCAGCCCGCCGTGGCGCGCCTTCCTCGAGGTGACGCTGCCGCTGTCGATACCCGGCGTGATCGCCGGATCGATGCTCGTGTTCATCCCGGCGGTCGGGGAGTTCGTGATCCCCTCGCTCCTCGGCGGCCCCAACACGCTGATGATCGGGCGGGTGCTCTGGGACGAGTTCTTCGGCAACCACGACTGGCCGGTCGCCTCCGCCGTCGCCATCGCGTTCCTCGTGCTGCTCGTCGGACCCATCGCGATCTATCAGTACTACAACGTTCGTCAGCTCGAGCACTGAGCGACGAGCTCGCACGCACAGCCCATGTCCAGCCGCCCCTCGAGAGTCCTGCTCCCCGTGCTGTGCTTCGGCATCGCCCTGCTCTACCTGCCGATCCTGGTGCTCATCGCCTATTCGTTCAACGCCTCGCCCCTGGTCAATGTTTGGGGCGGCTTCTCCACGGCGTGGTATGCAGAGCTCACGCACAACGGCAAGCTCCTCGATGCCGCGCTCCTGTCCCTCGAGGTGGCCGTCAGCGCCTCGACACTGGCGCTCGTGCTCGGCACGCTCGCGGCCATCGCCCTGGTGCGCATCGCGCGCTTTCCCGGTCGGTTGCTGCTCACCGGCATGGTGAACGCACCGCTCGTGATGCCGGAGATCATCACCGGGATCACGCAGCTGCTGCTCTTCGTCTCGATGGTGCAGCTGCTCGGATGGCCGCACCGGGGCTTGACGACCATCGTGCTCGCCCACGTCGTCTTCTGTACGGCCTACGTGACCATCACCGTGCAGTCGCGCCTGCAGGCGGCCGATCGCTCGCTCGAGGAGGCCGCGATGGACCTCGGGGCGACCCCGCAGCGCGCCTTCGTCGAGATCACGCTGCCGATCATCGCACCCGCGCTGGTCTCGAGCTGGCTGCTGAGCTTCACCCTCTCGATCGACGACCTCGTGATCTCGAGCTTCGTCTCGGGTCCGGGCGCGGATACCCTCCCGATGGTCATCTACTCGAAGGTGAAGCTCGGCGTGAGTCCCGATGTGAACGCGCTCGCGACGCTGATCATCGCCGGCGTCGGCGCTTGCGTGATCGCCGCGGGCGTGGTCATGCGACGCGCCGAGCGCCGGCGCGTGCTCGAGGCGCGCATGGCGCAGAACTGATCAGCGCCGGGCGAGAACCCAACGCTGCGCCTCAGTGCGCGAGCCAAACGTCGATCCCGCCGTGCTTGGAGCAAGCGCGGGCGCGGTCGGTGGTGCGGGTGAAAAACCCGTCATGACAGCGCGCCGCCGCGTGCGGGTGCGCGCGACGATACTTCTCCGCCTGGTCGGCGTGCTCGTCGTGGTGCTCGGCAGGCGGTTGATCGCGGCGGTTGTCGCCCTGATCCTGTGCGTGGAGGGTCGGCGAACCGACGGCGCACAGGGCGAGCGCAAACAGGGCAGGAGCGAACGGTTTCCAGAGGTGTGAGCGCATGGACGATCTCCTTAGACCGAGCGACAGGGATCCAAGCGAGCAACCATAGCAAGAACGGTTCCCCAGGCCCCCGGTCGGCGCTACGGAAAGAGTTCAGGCGGGCGGCGCGGCGTCTCGACACCGGTTGAGCGGCATCCAGATGGCGATGGCCGGGCGCAGGCGGCTAGACCGGCTTCATCAGCTCACCGCCGTATACCGTGGATCGTGCGGCTTGCGGGCGAAGATCTTGCGCACGACCGGCGCGAAGTGCTCGAGCGGTCGCGTCGGATAGCGTGGATCGAACGAGGCCTGATCCCAGCGCTCGCAGAAGGCCGCGCAGGCCTCGTACCAGCGGTGGCCCTGCAAGCGCTCGCGCGCGTGGCGGTCGCCGCCGAGATGGTGCGCGTAGTAGTACGTCTGGAACAGGCCGTGCTGCTCGACGATCCAGGTGACTTCCTCCCGGACGTACGGCCGCAGGATCCCCGCGGCAACCTCGGCATGGTTGTACGGGGCGAGCTCGTCGCCGATGTCGTGCAGCAGCGCCGCGACGAGCAGCTCCTCGTCGGCGCCGTCGACGAGCGCCCGGGTGGCCGTCTGCAGCGAATGCGTCAGGCGGCTGACCGGATAGCCCTCGAGGGAATGATCGAGCTTGCGCACGGCGGTGAGCACGCGATCGGCGAGACCGGTCGCATAGCTCTTCTCGGACTCATCGAGCAGGAGATAATCCTCCCGCGTGCCGTCCTTCATCGCATGGAAGGAAACGACGCGGCTCATGCGACGACCTCGCGCACCCGGGCGGATGCGGCCGCGGCGGACTCGAGCGCTCGCCGCCGCCGCAGCACCCGATACAGACTGCGCGGCGCATCGATATCGATGTAACAGCCTTGCAGATGGCGCCGGCCCTCGCCCGGATCGAATCCCGTGCGCCCGTGCAGCAGCCGCTGATTGTCCATCATCATGAGATCCCCCTCCGCGAGCAGGAAGCGCAGCTCGCGCTCGGGCGAGCGCAGCAGCCGATCGAGCGCCCGCCGCGCCCGGTAGAAGCTTGCGAGCTCGGCCGGCGGGGCGAGCGGCACGTAGTCGAGCCGTGGACTGAAGCGTACCACCCGCACCTTGCCCGTGGCATCGAGCTCGATCAGCGGCGCGCTCGCCGTGAGCTCGGTGTTCGCGTCACGGTAGCGGAACTGGACCGGGGTGCGCGTGAGCTGCTCGAAGGTGCGCGGATCGCTCGCGCGCAGGTGCTCCGCTGCAGCGAAACCGTCAACGAGCGTCGAAAGGCCCCCGGAGGTCTCGTTGACGAGGCAATGCAGCAGCTGCACGCCGGGGACGGGGTTGCGATAGGGATTGTCGGTGTGCGCATCGAGCGGGAGCGATGTGTAGGCGAGATCGATGGCCTCCGGCGTGGAGCGCACGTCGAACAGCGCGCCGAAGTTCGTGACGCGCGTGAAGCCGAATGTCTCGGCGACCTGCCGCACGGCGCCGAGCTCGGTCGGCACGCCGCTGAAGACGATGAACCCGAGCCTCAGGAACTCCTCCAGCCAGCCGGCGAGCTCCGCCTCGGTGGGCGAGCTCTGCCAGCGCGCGCGGGGAGGCGATCGGAAGCCTCCGTCCCACAGCTCGATGGGCGGCGTGTCGTCCGCGCCCGCGACCACGGCGGCCTCCCGGAGGATCTCCTCGGCCGAGAACTCCGTCGCGTGTCCGTCGCTGAAATGCATGCGGTAGCGACCCGGCGCGGGCTCGGTGAGCGCCGTGACCGTCAGCCCGAGATCGATATCGGAGGGATCGGAAAGACGCTGGGCCGACTGCGCATCGTACACGCTCCCCTCGCGACTGCGCTCGCGCAACCAGATGGGATGGATCGTGAAGCGTGCTCCGGTGTCGAGCTCGATCGCGAGCTCGCTCGCGGAGATGATCGTGAGATGCGGCATGCCGTTCACCCTAGCAGGTGCGATGAGGTTGATTTCGCTCTAATTCTCTGTCTTGATCCGCGTCCACGTGCGGGTTCGCAACCGCTCGAGCGCCGGATCGGCCTCGTCGGACAGATACAGCCTCCTCTCGACCTGCGGCGGGGGATACACGGCCGGATCATGCAGCACCGCCGGATCCACGAAGGCGCTCGCGGCGAGATTGTCGTTCGCGTAGTGAATGTCGTTGGTGATCTCGGCGATCACCCGCGGCTCGAGAATGTAATTGAGAAACGCGTGCGCTGCGAGCGGATGGGGCGCACCGGCCGGAATCAGCAACGCATCGTACGAGGCGTTGGAGCCTTCCTTCGGGATGGTGAAGGCGAGATTCAGCACGACACCCGCCGCGCGGGCGCGCGCCCGGGCGGTCGCGTAGTCGCCGGACCAGGACATCGAGATGCAGAATTCGCCATCACCGAGTCCGTTCATGTACTCGCTCGAGTCGAAGGCACGCACATACGGCCGCACGGCCTCGAGCAGCTTCTCGGCCTGCCGGTAATCCTCGGGGCGGCGGCTGTTCGGATCGAGATGCAAGTAGTTGAGAGCGAGCTGCAGCACGTCCTCGGCGGAGTCGAGGAAGCTCACGCCGCAATCGGCGAAGTGCGCGATCACCGCGGGCTTGAAGATCATGTCGAGGCTGTCGGTCGGCGCATCGGGCATGCGCGCCCGGATCTGGTCCACGTTGTAGGCGAAACCGTTGACATGGCGCAGGTACGGCATGGCAAACCGGTTGCCGGGATCGTAGCGCGCCTCGATCGCGAGGATGCGCGGATCGAGATTCTTCCAGTTGGGCAGCAGCCGCTTGTCGAGCGGCTGATAGATACCCGCGCGAATCTGCCGACCGAAGAAATCGGTGGACGTGCTCACCACGTCGTAGCCGGCATCACCGGCCATGAGCTTCGCCTCGAGCGTCTCGTCGGAATCGTACGTGTCGTACACCACGCGGATTCCCGTCAGGCGCTCGAAATCCGCGACCGTGCTCTTGCCGATGTAATCCGCCCAGTTGTACACGTAGAGCAGCCGCTCCTCTTGCCGCGGCGCGCCGCGCCCGCACCCGGTCAGGGCAGCGGCGGCAAGGGTCGCTGCGGCGAGCACGCCAAGTGCCCCCCGTGCGTGCGTGCGAGCCTCGTTCCTCGCCATCTCGCGAACGCGCGCCGGCTACCACTTCACCATCACGTGCCGCGTGACGGTGTAGTCCTCGAGCGCATACACCGACAGGTCCTTGCCGTAGCCCGAGCGCTTGAAGCCGCCGTGCGGCATCTCGTTCACCGTCGAGAAGTGCGTGTTGATCCACGTACACCCGTATTGCAGCCGCGCCGCCACCTCGAGGGCCCGTCCGGCACTCTGCGTCCACACCGATGAAGCCAGTCCATACTCCGAGTCGTTCGCCCAGGCGATCGCCTCGTCGGCGGAGGTGAACCGCGTGATCGAGACGACCGGTCCAAACACCTCGCGCTGCACGATCTCGTCGGTCTGCCGCGCACCGGCGACGACGGTCGGCTCGAAGAAGAACCCGGAACCCTGCCGCGGATGCCCCCCGGTCGTGATCTCGATGTGTGGCGCGGCCCCCGCGCGGGCGATGAACGCGGCGACCCTCGAGCGCTGCGCAGCGGAGATGAGCGGACCCATCTCGACGCCCGACTCGCGCTGCGTACCCACCTTGATCGTGCGCACGGCGCTCGTGAGATCGGCGACCAGGCGCTCGTAGATCTTCGCTCCGGCATAGAGCCGACAGGCCGCCGTGCAGTCCTGTCCCGCGTTGTAGAACCCGAACGTGCGCACACCGGCGACCACGGCATCGACGTCGGCATCGTCGAACACGATGACGGGCGCCTTGCCGCCGAGCTCGAGGTGCGTGCGCTTGAGATTGCCCGCCGCGGCCGCGAGCACCTTCTGGCCCGTGGTCACATCGCCCGTCAGTGAGATCATGCGTACGCGCGGATGGCACGCGAGCCCTGCTCCGATCGGTTCGCCACGGCCGCAGATCACATTGACCACCCCGGGCGGCAACAACTCGGCGAGCGCCTCGGCCAGCTTGAGCGCCGTGAGCGGCGTTTGCTCGGAGGGCTTCAGAACGAGCGTATTCCCCGCGGCGATCGCCGGGGCGATCTTCCATGCGGCCATCATCAGCGGATAGTTCCACGGCGCAATGCTCGCGACGACGCCCACGGGATCGCGACGGACGAAGCTGGTCGCGCCCTCCCGGTACTCGCCCGCAGCCATGCCGTTCGGGACGCGCGCCGCGGCGGCGAAGAATCCAAACACATCCGCGATCGACGGCATCTCGTCGTTGAGCATCGCCTCGTAGGGCTTGCCGGTGTTCTGCGACTCGAGCGCGGCGTAGTCCTGCGCGTTGCCCCGCAGGTGGTCGGCGATCTTGAGAAGATGCTCGGCGCGGGTCTTCGGAGGAAGCCGCGACCAGGCGCCGAACGCCCGCTCGGCGGCCGCAACCGCGGCGTTGAGCTGCGCACCGCTCGCCTCGGGGACCGAGGCGAGCGGTGCGCCCGACGCCGCATCGAGCGCCGTCTCCGCCGGACCCTCGCCCGCGACCAAACGCCCATCGATCAGCAGTCGTGTTTGCATGATGCAACCCCTGGTCAATTGGAAAAACTGGCCTGCGGCCGTTTTTCGGACTGAAGCTCCGCTGCCGGGCGCAAAAGGCGCGACTTTTGCGGCCTGCGCAGCAGCATCCGCACAGGTCCGACAGGCTGATAGCATACGGCATGGTCCCCCGAACGCTCACCTGGTCCCTGCGCGCGCTCGCGCTCGTCTGCCTGTGGAGCGCCCTCCCGGCGGCGCCGGCTCCGGCCACGGAATCGGCTGCCCCGAAGATCGACCTCGATACCTTCGACCGCATGAAGAGGGTCGTCGCGCTTGCGGACGGCGTGCGGCTCGCCTACGTCTCGATGGGCAATCCAGCCGGCCGTGCGGTCGTCCTGATCCACGGCTACACCGACAGCGCGCGCGATTGGGTGCCGCTCGTGCCGTACCTCTCGCCCCGGTTCCATCTCATCCTGGTGGACCTTCGCGGCCACGGCGCCTCGAGCAAGCCGGAATGCTGCTACACGCGCTACGACTTCGCGTACGACGTGAAGCTGCTGCTCGATGCGCTCGGTGTACAGCGGGCCGATGTCGTCGGACATTCCCTCGGCAGTCTCATCGCCCAGACGTTCGCCGAGACCTGGCCGGAGCGCACGGGTCGCGTCGTGCTCATCTCCTCGACCGGCGGTCCTGCGCCGGGGGCCCCGCGAACCGCGCCGCAGTTTGATTTCGCGACGGAAATTCGCAAGCTGAAGGAGCCGCTCGACCCGAACTCGAAGTTCATGATCGACTGGTGGTCCTCCCCGACCCCGGTCGACCCCGACTTCATCCGCAGGCAGCGCCGCGACTCGGCGGCCATTCCGCTGCGGGTATGGCTCGCCGTGCTCGACCAGGGTCTCGGGGACCTCGCGGACTTGCAGCGGACGCTGCCGCAGCTGGTGGCTCCGACGCTTTTGATCTGGGGCGGAAAAGACCCGATCATGGGGCCGACCGACCGCGCCACGCTGCGCGCCGCGCTGCCGCGGGCGACCGTCAAGATCTTCCCGCCGCTCGGCCACAACCCGTTCTGGGAAGCCCCGCAGGAGTGCGCCGCGGTGATCAATCGCTTTCTCACGCCAGGCGCCCGGAGCGACACCGGCCCCTAGCACGCGCGCTCGTTCCGCCACGCTCGCGTTGCTCGCCGCCATGTTGTTTTTTATTATGGTCAGGATAATATAAACCGGCTCGCGGGTCGGCTGGGGGTCACACATGAACAAATCGAGGGTACCGCCTGCGCCGGCGGTCACCTGCGGCGCGCTGCTCCTGCTCGGTCTCGCCTGCCCCAGGGGCGGGCACGCCCAGGCCCAAACGCCGGCGGATACGACCGCAAATGCCGAGGAAATTCAGACGGTAACGGTGACCGCGCGCAAGCGCAGCGAATCGCTCGCGGATGTGCCGACGAGCATCACCGCGTTCACCTCCGAGTCGATCCAGGACTTCAACATCACCTCGTTCGACGATTACGCGACCAAGACTCCGAATCTGTCGTTCTCGTACGGCGGTGGGCCGACGGGCATCGCCGATGCGCGGAGCATCGCGATCCGCGGCATCACGGGCCAGAACCTGTTCGGCACCGGTGGCGCGACGGGCTTCTACATCGACGACACACCGCTCCCGGAGTCGATCGACCCGCGCATCGTGGATGTCGACAACATCGAGGTGCTCAAGGGCCCGCAAGGCACGCTCTACGGGGAAAGCTCGCTCGGGGGCAACGTCCGCATCGTCACCGTGCAGCCGAGCCTCACGCAGAATGAGCTCTCCTACCAGGCCGATGCCGGCGCCACATCGGGCGGTGGCAGCCCCGATGGCGGCCTGAGCGGTGTCGGCAACTGGGTGGTCGTGCCCGACACCTTCGCGATACGCGTCGTGGCGTTCGGCGATCACGAGGCCGGCTATCTCACCAGGACCTATCCGGCCGCCGGGAGCCCGGCCGAGACCGACCCGGATCTCGATGTGCCCCGCACGAGCGTCGGTGATCAGGGCGCCCTCAGCACCTTCGGTGGCAGCATCACGGCGCTCTGGCAGGTGCTCGCGAACTTCGACATCAAGCTGCGCCTGATGCACCAGGAGCAGACCGATCACGGCTTCCCGGCGGCATTCGCGCCGCTGCCGCAATTCGCGCCCGTCTATACCCTCAACCGCGCCTTCGACGTGCAGCCGCAGGCCTCGGACAACTGGACGCTGCCCTCGCTCGATTTCGACTATCGCGGCGGCGGCTGGAGCCTGGTCTCCTCCACGAGCTGGTTCTACCGCCACACGGAGGACATCGAGGATTCCACCTACGGCACGCAGGAAGTGCTGACGGGCTACTACGGCGTGCTCGGCCTGCCGCCGCAGCCGTATCTGTGGAACGGGCAGCACGATCACCGCCAGATCGCGAGCGAAACGCGCGTCACATTCGATCCGGTGCACGGCTGGAGCGGCACGGTCGGGTTCTTCTACGAGAACACGCGCACCGCGTTCTATATTCCGCCGACCTATGCGAGCGGACTGCCGGCGGCGACCGTCGGCAACACCGTGGTAGGCCCCTGGCCCAACGAGCTCATCTGGGAGCAATTCAACCCCGGGACGGAGAAGGACAGCTCGATCTTCGGAGAGGCGTACTACAAGTTCCTGCCGCGCTTCACGCTCACACTGGGGGCGCGCCTCTACTGGCTCCAGCAGTACACCGACTACGTGGCGAACGGCTTCATGAACTTCGGTCCAACGGCGAGCGACCCGCAGAGCAACCGCCAGAGCGGCATCGATCCCAAGGTCGCGCTCGCGTACCAGGCGACCGACGAGGCGATGCTCTACGCCTCGGCCTCCAAAGGCTTTCGCGCCGGCGGCGCGCAGGCCTATCTGCCCTTCTGCGCACTGCCGACACTGCCGGTCGAGGACATCACGCAGCTGCGCTCGGATACGCTCTGGACCTACGAGGCGGGCACGAAGATTCAGCTCACGGACCCCAACCTGCTCATCTCGGCCGCGGGCTTCCACATCGACTGGAACAACCTGCAGCAGCAGGTGGCGCTGCCCTGCGGCTCGTACTTCGACATCAACGGCCAGAGGGCGCGCATCGACGGCGGAGAGGTAGAGCTCATGGGCCGGCCGCTCGCGGGTCTGCAGGTGCGCGGCGGCATCGGGTACGAGTCCACCGCGATCACCGACCCCGGTGCACTCGGGCTCGTCGGTGTCGTGCCCGACTCGCGCATCTCCGGCGTCCCGGCCTGGACGGCCACTGCCGGCGCGGTCTACCGCCACGCTCTGGTCGGGTCTGTCGACGGCTTCGTCGCGGCCGATTACAGCTTCACCGGCAACAGCATCTCACTGCTCAACGGCGGAGCGGGCGCGACCGCCACACGCCCGTCTTACTCGCTCGCGGATCTGCGCTTCGGGGTCGACCGCGGCAACTCCGAGCTCTCGCTCAACATTCACAACCTCACCAACTCCAAGCCCAATCTGGGAGACATCGGCTACGTGGGCTATGCCCAGTTTCAATCGCCCGTGTTTCCGGTGACGACCTACCCGCCCGGGACGGTCACCCCGCAGGTCGCGACGCTGCAGCCATTCACGATCACGCTCGAGTTCAAACAGCAACTCTTTTAGTCGATCTCGGGTTGATCTAGGGTGACGATGCGGACTCCAGCTCCTCGAGCCGGGGTCCCTCCAGCCTTCCGACCTTCACCGAGGCATCGTATAGCACCACGCCGAACACAACGACCGCGATCGCAACGGCGATGAATGCCCGCACGTGCCGCGACTCGAAGCGCCGGATGGCCGATGCGAACCCGAGAAGCGCGAGGAGCGAGGCGATCACGATCACCGCATCGACGCTCGCCCTCTGCCAGTAGCTGCCGCCGAGGTGCAGCCACATGCCGAACTCATCGAACGTGAGGGCCATTGCAACGCCGTAGACGGTCGCGGCGAGGCGCAACGGCCTGCCGCCGGGCTCCCAGAAGATCGAGTACGCCGCGACGCCGGCGAGGAGGAAGATGCCGTAGTTGAGATGATGGACATGCGTACCGTGCAGGAAGAAATAGAGATTCGGAATCCGCCGCGCCATGATGAGCAGCACGACGACGCGCGCCGCAACGAAGGTGAGAATGAATCCCACCAGCGCGTGACGCGCGAGCCGAGCGATATCGCTCGCCCGAGCATCCGGCTCGGCGCAAGAAGCTGCAGCCATTCAGCTCGCCTCGGTTGTACCCGCAGTCATGATGTCACGCACGGCCTGCCGTCGCACGCGGTCATAGCCGGCGGCGCCCAGCATGCCCGTGAGGTCATTGGCGAGCCGACCGATCAACAGGGCGATGCGGGCCGCAAGAGCGCGCGTATCCGGTGGCGTCAGCGCGCTCGAGAGCTCCGTCAGCCGCGCGGCGATGCTCGGCCATGGAACCGGCGCTCGACCCTCGCTCACGACGCGCCCGACATCCTCGAACGCGGTGGCCACGAGCTCTCGCAGCTGCGCGAGCGGCGCCTCGCGAGCCACCGCGATCTGCGCCTGCCGGCGCAGCCCCACGAGGTCCGCCCCGAGGGACCGATGCGACAGTCGAGCGCAACGGCGGTGGACAGCGTGCCACGCAGCGCGGCAGACAGGGCAATGCGGTTGGGTCCGCGGGCGAGCAGCTCGCCGAGGTGCCTGACGAGCGTCCTCATACGGCTATTATGACGCGGGGCTCACGGGAGATGTCGATGGTCACTCACGATGGCGGATGTCTTTGCGGACAGGTCCGGTTCCGGGTTGCGGCACCACCGATCGAGAGCGGCTACTGTCATTGCCGGATGTGTCAGAAGAACTCCGGCGCGCCGGTCGTCGCCTGGGTCACCTTCCCCGCGGCCGGCTTCGCCTGGATTCGCGGGGAGCCCCGCACCTACCCGTCCTCCGCGCGCGCCCGGCGCGAGTTCTGCGCCGCGTGCGGCAGCTACCTGGTGTTTCTGAGCGACGACGCCCCCGCGGAGGTGAGCGTCAACACGGCCTCATTCGATGATCCGGGCGATTTCGCTCCCCGCATGCACATCTTCACGGAGAGCCGTATTCCCTGGTTTCATACCGACGATGAGCTGCCGACCTACACCGGGTACGGCCCGCTCGCTCATCTTGCGTGAGCGAGCGGGCGACCTCGAGCACGATTCCGAACGTCCGCGGTCGATAGGTCGACAGGATCTTGCCCTGGGCGTATTCGGCGTCATCGAGGATCTGCGATCAACGGCAGTGCGGATCCCCGGGAACGCACGCAACCCAGGCGTGGTTGTGCCACCAGCGCGCGTGCTCGTGATCGTAGTAGCCCTCGCGCGGCGCGACGACGCAGCCCGATACAAACACCATCAGCAAGCCCAACAAACAACTGCCCAGCGCAATGTGTCTCATGCCGACTCCTGCTGCGTACGCGCAGCGTTGTGATGAGGCGGGAAACGCAAGGATCATGCCTGGGGCGGGCGCAGCAGTGAGCCGATCTCCGGCACGCGAACGTTTGAAAGCTCGCGGGGTTCCAGCTTGTACAGACCGCCGCCATAGACGCGGCCGTGCTCCAGAAGCCGATCGGAATCGATGCTGCGCAGCAGCGTCCAGATCCTCCGGATGAGCGACGGCTCGCGCGCCAGGGCGGCCGCGAGGCACTCCGTGGGATACATGGCGAGATAGACGTTGCCCACGGTCGCGCGCGATCCGTTGAGAATGAAGCGGAACGCGTGCCCACGTGGGCTGTCTGCACGGCCGAGATACGTGCACACGATCGGCGCCGCCGGCCGGCGCTCCTGGCGGTACCACGGCGCACGATGCTTGCAGAGATACCGCTCGTGGACGCCGCGTGCCCGGCCTGCCGCGAGATACGCGGCAAGCCGCGGATAGCGACAGCGGATTTCCTCCTCGCCGAGCCGGATGTCGAGCAGAAAGCGCCTGCGCTCGATCTCGGGCGAGCCATCTGACCTCGGCCTCACCTCGTCGCACGACAGATAGCGCGCGCTCGGCAATATCGGCGTGAACGCCTCGCTCGGCAGCGCGAGCTCGGCGATCCTCTCCTCAGGCAGGATGAAGTAATCGTTGTCGCCGGTCGCAAGGCCACGCCGGATCCGGAAGAACGCCGCGAGGGCCGGAACACCGCCCGCCTCGCGAGGCCTGCCCGTCGGCAGGCGCGTCCACTTCGCCTGCGGAGCGAGCGCCTGAACCGGCACCTCACGCTCGAGACGAGGCGCAAGCAGGGAGCTGCCGAAAGTGAGCCTGACGGTGTGATGCTTAGGCCGGGGGGCGTTGCGGAACCAGACCATGGCCGAGGAGACCCGCGCATCCGAGAACTGGACATCGCTCGGGTCGAACCGATGAATGTGCAGCAGCGTGACGCGCTCCAACAGATAGCGCTTGACCGCCTGGCCGTAATTCACGTCCATGAACTCGCTCGGAATGAGCCAGCCACCGATGCCACCGTCCGCCATCCAGGGATGCGCGAGTCCGAGGAAATGGCAATACAGACCCGCGAGTCCGCTCAGCCGCATACCGCTCGCCTGGTGCGTTCGCGACCGGAGGCGGCACTTGTCGTCGGTGCTCAGATGGTGATGCCGCACATAGGGTGGATTGCACACCACCAGGTTGAACCGCGCCTGCGGCTCGGCCCGGGTGAAATCCTGGAGGCGCAGCACGAGACCTGCGCCGCGCCACAGCCTGCGCGCCGGTCGGCCGTAGTGAGGATCCACCTCGAATCCGAGGGCCATCGCGATCCGACGTTGCGGCACGACGGCGCGCAGCGCCGCGTAAAAGGAGCCCGTGCCGAGCGCCGGGTCGAGAAAGCGAAGCGGCTCGCCCGGCTGCGAGAGCCGAGCGGCGTAGCGCAGCGTGTCGCCCGCGAGTGAGGCCGGCGTTGCGAACTGACCCCGACGATTGCGCTCCGCCGGGCTCTTGCGCGCATCGAGCGCCGCCTGCAGCGCGACTCGGTCCTGCTCCAGCCGGGAGATCTCGGGCGTCAAAGGTGGCTACTTCTTGATCGGCGCGAAGCCGATCACACCGAGCCCCTGATCGACGGAGCGATCGAAGATCGTGAAATAGTTGTTGAGCAGCGGCAGCCCGAGGATCGACTGGCCGTTGAGCGCCCCGTTATCCCCGAATAAGACCGCCGTCGCATAGCCGGCTTTGGGCGAGTTGGTCTGCCAATAGGTCTCGGGCGTCACCTCCAGTTCGACATCCGCTCCGAGCGCCCCCTCCAGCACGAGGTTCACCGTCGGCCACGACGCGAGGTTGAGCTGACTCATCGGCACGTAACCCGCGCGCAACGCATCCGCAAGCGTGCTGTCGGCCGCGCTGCCGAAACTCTTGAGGATCTGCTCGAACAGCGACTGCGCGAGCATCAGGCTGTTCGTGCCGCTGTCGACGATCGAGTTCGACACGTTGCCGCTCGCCTTGGTCGGGGCCGGAACGCTGATCGGCGCGGCGTCGCCGACGATGACCGTCTTCAGGTTCGTGTTGTAGTACAGATCGTCCACGACGCGCGCAAGCTGAAACTTACCCGTGTACAGATCGGTCGACTCCTCGCCGCCCCCGAGGATGAGAAGCCCGTTGTTGAGCGCGTTCGCCTGCGGCTTCGGATTGCTCATCTCGATCATCGAGCGCAGCGTGTAGAAGGCGAATTTGTCGGCGACCAGGCCGGCCTGCTCGAGCTGCGTGAAGTACGGCTCGATGTAGGTGACCGTCCCCGATTGAATCTGATTGTAGGTGTACTTGGGTGGGATCGTGGGACCGGGCATCTCGAATGCATTGTTCAAGCGCGTGTAGGCGAGCCCGAGGATGCCGTTCGCGCCGCGGAACATGTTGCTCGATTCATGGTACGCCACCGCCACGCTCACCTGCGGCAGCGTGAGGGCCTGGCTGCCCGTACCCACGGCAAGGTCGGTCTTGACCACGCCCCCGATC
>Ga0335074_10003986_pt1 | contig 20323 bp, 19 predicted proteins | sample Lox_Sample_23_FD_206715 | JGI IMG/M metagenome (GOLD analysis project Ga0335074, IMG submission 206715) | Soil microbial communities from Loxahatchee National Wildlife Refuge, Florida, United States - Lox_Sample_2.3 | ecosystem: Environmental > Terrestrial > Soil > Wetlands | place: USA... | reverse complement strand
TGTGATGCGCGAGGATGATTTCCCGGAATCCTCCTCATACATGGCGGCTGTTCTGAGATTGTAGCACCGAATAGATAGAATTTCCTCGCTCCCCTTACACGTTTCGCCGCTGAATTCCGCTACTGGCTAATGAAAACGAAAATGGCGCACCCCGGCCTGACAGGGGCAGCAAGAGGAGGAGGAAAAATGAAACGTTGGCAATATGCAGTCCGTTTGTTGGGCACGCTTGGCCTGGTGATGACCGGCGGCGTCCCGCATAAAATTCTTGGCCAGTCTACGATGGTCCACGACAACACGGCTTCGTCTGCTCAGAAACCCACGATCAGCACCTTCGACGCTCCCGGAGCGGGCACAGGCGCCGGCCAAGGCACCCTGGGCTTCGACATCAACCCTTCGGGGGTAATCGTCGGCGAGTACCTTGATGCCAATGGCGTCTATCATGGCTTTCTGCGTTCTCCGGACGGCGAATTCGCCCCCCCGTTAGACGCGCCCGGTGCGGGTGCCGGCGCCGGGGAGGGGACCCAGCCCTACAGCATCAATCTGGAGGGAGCGATCACCGGCTACTACACTGACGCCACTGGCTTGTCCCATGGCTTCGTTTACGCTGCCAGTGGCGCGTTCACCAGCTTTGACGCTCCAGGCGCGGGCATTCCCGTAGGCGTCCCCTGTACTCCCCCAGTAATTTGCTCCAATGGTACTCAGGGCGCCAGCATCGATCGGGCGGGGGCCATCGCGGGACAATACGTGGGCACCAGTGACGTCTTTCATGGATTTGTGCGTTCGCCGGACGGCGCCATCAGCCGGTTCGATGCTCCCGGTGCGGGCACAGGCGCCGGCCAAGGCACCTTTGTGGTATTCGGCGATGGGATCAATTTATCCGGGGCGATCGTGGGAGGTTACTCTGACACCAGCAACGTTTTTCATGGCTTTCTGCGTTCGCCGGACGGCGCGATAACGCCGTTCGACCCAACTGATAGCCAATTCACCGATCCCGCAGGCATCAACGAAGAAGGAGTGATCGCCGGATTCTATGCAAAGGCGACGGGGCCCTATCATGGCTTCGTGCGCTCTTCAACAGGTCAGATCGCCTCTTTTGATGTAAGCGGCGCGGGTACGGAAGCGGGCCAAGGCACCGAGACCTTCGCCCTCAACGACCCGGGGAATGTGGTAGGGGCTTACGTTGATACAAGCGGCGTGTACCACGGCTTCCTGCGCCACACGGATGGTACCATCACCAAGTTCGACGTTCCAGGTGCGGGCAGCGGGAGCGGTCAGGGCACCTTCCCTGTTGCCAACAACTCAGACGGCGCGATCACCGGATGGTACATCGACGCCAACGGTGTGAGCCACGGCTTCCTGCGCATGCCGTAGAACGAAATGGACAAAGATTGGGCCGCCCGATGTCTGGGCGGCTTTCCTTGCGGTCTATCGAACGAAAAAGGGGATCTCGTCAACTTCGACATCGCGCTTACAGCGCTTTGACGGTGCGGCAGAGAGGACACCGTTTTCAAGCATTATCGACCTGCGCGATGCCGGGCTGACGTACCAGTTTTTCGAGTTGCGTGACTCGCTCGGAGCAGGTCTGCAGCGCTTTGGAAGCAGTCGGTAAACACAGCGCGACTTTAGGCTACGTTGCGAACTCCGTCAGCGCCCGCGGTGGCCATTCCTACGCCCAGACATACCATTGCAGTTGAGCCGCTCTATGCGCCACCTAATGCCCATCGTGACGCCGCGTCTAGTCTTGCGCCAGCCGACTATTGACGATTTGGATGCCATCCAGGCCGCCAAAGGAAGATGCCTGGAATGATTTGCAGCTTCGGATGGCTTGGGCGTTCGACGACTAACGGCCGCGGCAAGCACTAGAACACTCCATTAGACGGACGATGGACTTCCAGAGTCAAGCAGGTATCGCATTGGCCGGATTCCACAGGATTAACGGGGATTTTGTGGTCCCAACCGCATTGGATCTCACCGATGAGGCAGACGTCTATGAGACCGGTTATTGGGTGGCGCGGAAGTACGCCGGACAGGGCATGGCGACGGAGGCGGCAAACGCCGCTATTCGCTACGCGTTCAGCCGACTTGGCGCGAAGGCGATCAGCATCGGGTACTTCGATGGCAACGACGCTAGCCGCCGCGTCGTGGAGAAACTGGGATTCCAGAAGCTCCGCGTCGCCCGTCAAGCGGCGACACGGTGCCTCGACGGCACGAGGCTCGACCGTCGTGAATACATCTTGACCAGTCCCGATGTTACTCCCAAACTTGACGTTTCTTGGGGTTGAAGCGTCACGGATTGCGCAGTCAAGGTACGTTTTCGGCAGGCTCCAAATTCTCTGTCACCCGGACCGCTCCCCCCGCGACGGCACAGCGTTTACCAACAGCACCCGGTGGATCGTCGGCCAGTCGGAGGGTGGTCGCCTTTTAGGCGCCCGTTCGGCCAACGGTCCTGGTAAGTCCGGTCCCCGCAAAGTGGCCCGTGTAACTCAACCCGCTGATTTGTGCGGCTCCTTAGCCCAACCGCGCCGATCAGTAACGAAAAACTGCGTCACTTGCTTCCGGTTTGACGCCAACCGTGGAACCGCCCGGGCCCGCGTCGCCGGTTTGACGTTCCACGTCCAAAGCGGTAAATACAAATGCTCGTACGTACGAATAGACGGCGGGCTGGCTGGCGGCGGTCGGCTTCATCCAGTCAGCCGTATCGCATCAAAAGGCCAAGCAAATGCTGCCGCGGCCCCAACGTCGGCCGCCGCTTGGCTTTCGTCTTCGCCGCCTGGGGAGCCAGCGGCGCGCCGTCACGGCGTATCTTCTGAGCTCACAACAACAAGGAATCCACCAGGAAGGTTAGTTCTACGAAGCATCAGCCCATCCCGAAATTCGTCCGTCGGGCAACCAAGTCGGCATTCTATGCGTCAAGCGCGCGCCGCCGTATGCAGTTGACGTTCCATCCCCCAACGTGGTAAATACAATGCAGGTACACGCATTCTGGAGCATCCGCCAGCAGCACTGTTCGATTGGGATGATGCCAACCGTCGCCACCTTGCCCGCCATGCCGTCTCGCCTGACGAGCAGTTTATTCATGGGGAACTCTCGCCTTGGGCGAGACGAGCGCCGGCCGCCGCCTGGCCTTCGTGTCCACCGTTTGAGACGCACAGGTGCGCATCGTCACGGCCTACGTCATGACGCCACAACAACAGGAAATCTACGAAAAAGGTTAATTCGATGAGTCAACAGCCCATTCCAAGATTCGCAAGCGAGGCCGAGGAAGCCGCTTGGTGGCATGCTCACCCTGAAGTCCTTACCGAGCGATTCGAAACCGCCAAGCAACAGGGACAGCTCCGCCGTCTGAGCCAGACCAAGTTGCCCGGCGCCTCCGAGACCGTCACAATCCGCATCCCCCCGGAAGAACTGACGCGGGCGCGCACGCTGGCCGCCAAGCGCGGACTCCGCTACCAGACGTACGTCAAGATGCTCCTGCATGAGGCCCTGGATGCGGAAGAGAAAAGGCTCTCCAGTCGATCTGCAAACTAACATCTCCCTTTCTATCATGCGCTTGCCGCTTTAGTGCTCCCTTGGAATCAGGAGGCCTTCCCAAAGGACAGTTTGGTGCATATTTGCATCCTCCGCCACTGCACAATTCCGCCCAAACAGGCACAACGAAGCTTTGCGAGTCCCCGTCCGGCCCCCCCCAGGCCCGTCATCATTGCCTGCCTCAAATCGGACTAAAATATCAGAAAGACCAGTTCCGGCCATAATTCATGTGGATCGTCCGTCTCGCGCTGCGGCGCCCCTATACCTTCGTGGTCATGTCCATGATGATCGTCATCCTGGGCATCCTGGCCGCCGTCCGCATGCCCACCGATATCTTCCCGGAAATCAACATTCCGGTGGTCAGCGTCATCTGGTCCTACGCGGGAATCTCGCCGGAGGAGATGGCCGAAGTCGTCACCATCCGCTGCGAGCGCTCCTTCACCACTTCCGTGAACGACATCGAGCACATGGAGTCGCAATCGCTGCCCGGCCTCTCGATCATCAAAGTCTTCTTTCATCCGAACGCTAAAGTGGAAGCCGCCGTGGCGCAGTTGTCCGCCGCTTCGCAAGCCGTGCTGCACTCGCTGCCCACGGGCATGACGCCGCCCTCCATCCTGCGCTACAACGCTTCGAGCGTGCCCATTCTGCAGCTCAGCATTTCGAGCGACACCATGAGCGAATCGTTGCTCTACGATTACGGCTACCAGTTCATCCGCACCCAAATGGCGACCGTGCAAGGCGCCAGCTTCCCGCTGCCTTATGGCGGCCGTCCGCGCCAGATCATGGTGGATATCAATCTGAAATCGCTCTACGCGCAAGGCCTTTCGGCCAACGATGTGGTCAACGCGGTGAATACGCAGAGCCTGATTATCCCTTCCGGCATCGCCAAAATCGGCCCCAACGAATTCGTGGTGCGGCTCAATAGCCTGCCACCTTCGGCCGACGCTTTCAATGCCCTTCCGATTAAGCAGACCAACGGAACCACGGTATATTTGCGCGATATCGGCCACGTGCGCGATGGCTTTGCCATTCAATCGAACATCGTGCGGCACAACGGCAATCGCGCCGCGCTGCTCACGGTACTCAAGAATGGCGGTTCATCTACGCTGCAAATCGTTTCGCGCATCAAGGAAATCCTGCCGCGTATCCGCTCCACGCTGCCTGCCGCGCTCAATCTGAAGCTGCTGTTCGATCAATCCATCTTCGTGCGCGCGGCCATCAATGGCGTGCTCAAGGAAGCCACCATCGCCGCGTTTCTCACCGGACTGATGATTCTGCTGTTCCTGGGAAGCTGGCGCAGCACGGTGATCGTGTGCATCTCGATTCCGCTTTCCATTCTCACTTCGCTGGCCATCATGTATTTGCTGGGCGAAACCATCAACGTGATGACGCTCGGCGGATTGGCGCTGGCCGTTGGCATCCTGGTAGACGACGCCACGGTGGAAATCGAAAACATCCATCGCAACATGGGCATGCGCAAGCCCATCATCAAAGCGATTCTGGATGGCGCATCGCAGATCGCGGTGCCGGCATTTGTTTCCACGCTGTGTATCTGCATTGTGTTCGTGCCGGTCATTTTCTTGAGCGGCGCGGCGCGTTATTTGTTCACGCCTCTGGCGCTGGCCGTGGCGCTGGCCATGATGGCCTCGTATCTGCTCTCGCGCACGCTGGTTCCCACCATGGTCAAGTATCTGTTGCGCGGCGAGGCGGAACGCTATCAGAACGAATCCGGCGAGATGGAACATGCCGGGCACGGGGTCTTCGCGCGCATCCATCACGGATTCCAGACCCGCTTCGAAGGCATGCGCGAAGCGTACCGCCGCTTGCTTTCTTCCGCGCTGGCGCATCGCAAGCTGGTGGCCATTTGTTTCGGCCTGATGGTGGCCGCGTGCGCCACGCTCGCGCCTTTCATCGGCACGGATTTCTTTCCGCAAGTGGATGCCGGGCAGATCCGCCTGCATGTCCGCGCCCCCGCGGGAACGCGCATCGAAGAGACCGAGGCTTACTTCAAGCAGGTCGAAGACACTATCCGGCAGACGATTCCGCCCGCCGAACTGTCCGATATCCTCGATAACATCGGCCTTCCGTACAGCGGCTTCAATATCGCCTTGAGCGATACCGCCACCATTGGATCGTTCGACGGCGAGATTCTGGTGTCGCTGAAACCCGAACACGCCTCGACCTGGAATTACATCCGTGAGCTGCGCCAACGCCTGCCGCATCGCTTTCCCGATCTCACTTTCTTTTTCCAGCCCGCCGATATCGTGGGCCAGATTCTGAACTTCGGCTTGCCCGCGCCCATCGATGTGCAAGTGATCGGGCCGCTGGCGAACGCGCCGGCCAACTACGCGCTGGCCCGCCGGATTTCCGCGCGGCTGGCACGGATTCCCGGCGCGGTGGATGTGCATTTGCATCAGGTGGTCGACGCGCCCGAGTTGCGCTTCAACGTGGATCGCACGCGCGCCGATCAGCTTGGGCTGACCCAGCAGGACGTGGCCAACAGCCTGCTCATCTCACTTAGCGGCAACCTACAACTCGCGCCTAACTACTGGATCAATCCGCAGAACGGCGTGGATTATCCCATCATCGTGCAGGCGCCCGAATACCGCATGTCATCCACCGCCGATCTGTTCGGCACGCCGGTGCATGCGGGCGGCGCCAGCGCGGTAGATCAACTGCTCACCAACGTGGCGCGGCTGGATCGCGGTTCCACGGCTTCGGTGGTGAATCATTACAACGTGCAGCCGCTCTATGACATTTACGCCAACGTGCAGGATCGCGATTTAGGCAGCGTGGCGGGCGAAGTACGCCGGGTGCTCGACGGTTTTAGCTCCAGGCTGCCCAAGGGCAGTTTCTTTGAAACGCGCGGCCAGGTGGAGACCATGCGGACCTCATTCATCGGGCTGGGCGCCGGCATGGTGTTCGCGGTCGTCCTGGTATATTTCGTGATGGTGGTTAATTTTCAATCCTGGCTCGATCCGTTCATTATTTTGATGGCACTACCGGGCGCGCTTTCCGGTATCCTGCTGATGTTGTTCGTGACCCAGACCACCATCAATGTGCCATCGCTGATGGGCGCCATCATGAGCATCGGCGTGGCCACGGCCAACAGCATTCTGCTGGTGAACTTCGCGAACGATGTGCGCGCCACCGGCGCGGATTCAATCGCCGCCGCGCTCGAAGCCGGATACACGCGCTTGCGGCCCGTCATCATGACCGCGCTGGCCATGATCGTCGGCATGCTGCCGATGGCGTTGGGGATCGGGGAAGGCGGCGAACAGAACGCGCCGCTGGGCCGCGCCGTGATCGGCGGACTGCTGCTGGCTACGGTGGCGACGTTGTTTTTTGTGCCGGTGGTCTATAGCGTGTTGCGGCGCAATCCGCCGACATATATGGAGCACGAGGCGGAGGTGCAGGCTTATGATCTGTAAGCTGCTCTTCAGCCCCGCCGGCTGCACTTCAGCTCCGCCTGTTAGGGCGGGGGTCCGCACCGAAGGGCCTCATGATCATTGAGCCGAAGCACGAAACCACTGCGCGCCCGAAGCCCCGCACCGGGCGCCGCGGATTGCTTGCATTTTTCGCGATCATCGCCGTGCTCATCGCGGCCGCGGTCGTGGCCGGCGTTCTGCCGCGTCTATCGCGATCCAAAGCCCTGCTCTCAGCGGCGGAAACGCAAACTACCGAGCGGCCGCTGGTGGAAGTGGCCACGGCGCGTCTGGCTCCCGCGAGTTCCACTTTGGATCTCCCGGGTGACATGCAGGCGCTGGTGGATTCGCCGATTTTCGCGCGCGTGGATGGGTACTTGCGCACGCGCCTCGTGGATTACGGCGATCGCGTGAAGGCCGGCCAACTCCTGGCTGAAATCGACACGCCCGAGCTCGATCAGCAAATCAGTCAGGCGCGCGCCACGCTATCGCAATCGCAATCCGCGCTCAACGAAGTCAAGGCCGATCTGGATCTTTCCAAGGCCAATCTGAATCTCGCGCGCCTGACCGTGGAACGCTGGCGTCGTCTGGTGACCAAAGGCGTGGTGCCGCGCCAAGAGGCCGATCAAAAGGAAGCCGATTTCGCAGTGACTGAAGCGCAGGTCGCAAAATCGCAGGCCGGCATCGCCACCACGCAAGAGACGGTGCACGCCAACGAAGCCAATCTGCATCGCCTGGAAGACATGAAAGCATTCGCGCGCATTGTGGCGCCTTACGATGGCGTGATCACGTCGCGCACGGTGGATGTCGGATGGCTGATCAACTCGGGTAATGGCGGCGCGGCGCGCGAGTTGTTTCACATCGCGCAGATCCAGGTGCTGCGCATCTTCGTCAACGTGCCGCAGACCAATGTCGCTTCCATTCATCCCGGCGGCACTGCCGAATTGCGCGTACAGGAGCTCCCCGGGCAGGTTTTCCAGGCGCACGTCACGCGCATCGCCAACGCGCTCGATCCCAACTCGCGCGCCATGATCACGGTGCTCGAAGTGCCGAATCCGAAAGGCGTGCTGATGCCCGGCATGTACGCGCAAGTCCGCTTCGCGACCGGCCGCGCGGAGGCTGCGGTGCGGGTGCCCAGCGATGTGCTGATCCTCGGCAAACAAGGGCCGCGCGTAGCCGTGGTCGCACCGGATCGCCGCATTCACATGCGCGGCGTGCGCATCGGGCAGGACTTGGGATCGGAGATCGAAATCGTCTCCGGTCTCTCGGCCGGTGAGATGGTGGTGGCGAATCCGTCCGATGCGGTGCGGGAGAACGCGCTGGTGGACGTGCGCAATATCGGGAAGTAGCGGTTACTTCGTCTCGCCACGCAGCTTGCGAAATCCTTGAAACCGCTGACCGGCGCGTTATTCTTTCGGCCCAATCCCCAGCGTCCGCATCTTACGATACAAGTTACTCCGCTCTAATCCGAGTAACTCGGCCGTGCGCGTAACATTCCCATTCGCCTCATCGAGCTTCTTAAGTATATACTCGCGCTCGACGGCTTCGCGCACTTCCGCCAGGCTGCCGAAACGGTCGATGGGGCGCTCGGCCGGACGCCGCGCCACGTTCAGCGGAATGTGGCGCGCATCCACGCGCACCTGCGGATTCAGAATCACGATGCGCTCGATCAGGTTGCGCAACTCGCGCACGTTGCCGGGCCAGTGATAATCGCGCAACACGGCGTAAGCTTCAGGAGTCAATTCCTTGGGCTTGCGGCCGTACGCGGTGGTGAACTCGCGCAGGAAATAATCGGCCAGCAAGGGAATATCTTCGCGCCGGTCGCGCAGCGGCGGCACGTGAAACGGAATCACGTTCAGGCGGTAGAACAGATCCTCGCGGAAATTTCCGCGTTCGATCTCCTCATCCAGATTCTTATTGGTCGCGGCCACCACGCGCACATCCACTTGCACGGAAGCGCCCGCCCCGACCGGCTCGAAACGCTGCTCTTCGAGCGCGCGCAGGACTTTGGCTTGCGTGCGCAGGCTCATATCGCCCACTTCGTCCAGGAAAATGGTGCCGCCATCGGCCTTCTGAAACTTGCCGATCTTGGTTTCGTGCGCGCTGGTGAAGCTGCCCTTGATATGTCCGAACAGCTCGCTTTCAATCAGTTCTTCGGGAATCGCCGCGCAATTCACTTCCACGAAGGGCTCTGTCGCGCGCGGGCTCAGGGCATGCAGCGCGTGCGCCACCAGCTCCTTGCCGGTGCCGCTTTCGCCGTAAATCAGCACGCGCCCGTTGGTGCCGGCCATCAGCCCCAACTCGTGGCGCAGCGCCTTCATGGGCACGCTTTCGCCGATGATGCGATAGCGCGATTCGGTCCCCTCGCGCAGGCGGCTGTTCTCGATTTGCAGGCGGCGATGCTCCAGCGCGTTCTTGGCCACCACCGAGACCTTCTCGATGCTCAGCGGCTTTTCGAGAAAATCGAACGCACCCAGCTTGGTGGCCTTCACCGCGGTTTCGATGTTGCCGTGTCCGGAGATCATCACTACCACGGGACGTTCCGGCATGGGCACCTCCTGGATGCGCGCCAGCGCTTCCAGCCCATCCATGCCCGGCAGCCAGATATCCAGCATCACCAACTCATAAGGCTGGCGGCCGAGTTCATCGAGACAAGCTTCGCCGCTTTCCACGGCGTGCGCGGTATAGCCTTCGTCTTCGAGCACCCCCCCCAAAGATCGGCGGATGTCGGGTTCGTCGTCGACAATCAGGATGCGGGCCGGTTTCATGCGACGGCTGTGGCCGGTTTCGGCGCGGTCTCGCCGTTCTCCGTATCTACCAGCGTATCCAGCGGCGTATCCAGCAGCGCGGGAACCTCGATGGTAAACCGCGCCCCGGCGGGCTGATTATCCTCCACGCGGATTTGTGCGCCATGATCGGAGAGAATGTGATTCACAATGGCGAGTCCCAGGCCGGTGCCGCGGCCTTTGGTGGAAAAATACGGAAGAAACAGCTTCTCTTTCTCCTCGGCCGAGACGCCGCAACCGGTATCGGCGATCACCAGTTCAACGGTTTCCGCCGCGCCCGCCTGCGTGGAGATCAGCAGGCGCTTCACCAGCGAATCCTGCATGGCTTCCGCGGCGTTATCCACCAGGTTCACAACCACGCGCTGGAATTGATCGCGGTCGATGTTGACCGCGGGCAAATCGGGCGCAAGCTGCACCCGGATCTCGATGCCGTCGAGGCGGCCGTTGAAAATCTCCAGCGCGCTGCGCACTACGTCGTTCAGATCGCTGCGCACGGGCTGCGCGGCGGGAAAGCGCGCGAACTGCGAAAACTCGTCGACCAGCGTTTTCACCGATTCCACCGAACGCGAGATGGTGCCGGCGCATTCATACAGGATGCGGCTGTTTTCGGGCGGAATCTGCAGGCGATCCAACTGGCGCCCCAGGCGTTCGGCCGACAGCGCCATGGGCGTAAGCGGATTCTTGATTTCATGCGCCACGCGCCGCGCCACTTCATGCCACGCGGCGGCCTTCTGCGCGCGCAGCAATTCGCTGGTATCCTCGAGCACGATCACGAATCCGGAAGTCAGCTTTTCTTCGAGCGCTGAAACGGTGACCGCCAAATGCATGGTCTGCCGCCCGGTCTGCATTTCGAGCTGCCGCGAGACCAGCCCGGTGCGGCGCGCGCGCTTCATCAGATATCTGATTTCGGCGGTGTCTTCGCGCGAAAAGAGATCTTCCAGGCGCATCGCCGTGGAGACTTGCGCGTCTGGAAATATGCGCGCGAAAGCGCGATTCACGCGGCGGATGTATCCATCGGCGCCGATCGAAATCACGCCGGTGGGAATGCTTTCGAGAATCGCTTCGGTGAAACGGCGGCGCGCATCCAGCTCCCGGCTGTTGGCCTCCAGCTCCTTGGTCATGTCATTGAAGCCGCGCACCAGGCTGGCTAACTCGTCGATGGCGCGCACCTCCACGCGATGTTTCAAGTTGCCCTTGCTGACCTCGCCCGCGGCATTCAGCAGCGCCGAGATGGGCACGCTGATCTGCTTGGAGAGGAACAGCGCGATCCAGGTGGCCACGAAGAGCACGAACAGCGTGATCATGGCCATGAACATCAGATAAAACGTGCGCACATTGCGTTTCTGCAAGGCCAACGTGTTGAACGCCGCAACCGATTTTTCGATTTCGTGCCGCTTCTGGGCGATATCGATGGGCACGCGCGCCGCCAACTCGACGGTGCCCTTCAGTTCGCCGTTGACCTCCACGCCATGCCGCGCAATTACGGTTTGAAAATCGGGCAACGGCACGATCGGAAATTGCCCGATGGAATCCAGCGGCGCACCGCCGGTCACGGGGATGATGGCGGCGGATGCCAGATCCTGATCCTTGGCGAAACTCCGCAAAAAGCCGGGTGTTTTCACGCCCTGTTCCAGCAACAAGCGCGTTTCCGGTTGCGACGCCAGCAGCGCGACTTGCAGCTCGGCTTCGTCGCGCAGTTCCTTTTCGAGCGTCTCGGAAACCTGCACAAAGATCTTATTGGGAACTTCGGCCGGTTGGCTGAACCACTTATCCAGGTTGCGATTGAGCACTTCGTAACTGAAGAGAACCAGGAACAATGCCGGCGTAAGGCTGAGCGCCAGGGCGCCCAGGACGAGCTTGGTTTGGATGCGCGAGCCTTCGCGCCCGCTGCGCCGGTCGATATACAGCTTTACGATGGCGCGCGCCAGCATGAAGCCGAGCGTCACCATGAGCACGAAAATCAGGCTGGAGATGGCCCAGAAGATAAAGGTTTGCTCGGGAGTGGGCGCATATTTGCCGAAGTCGAAGGAACCCTGCCAGACTACCAGCGCGACTGAAATCGCCAGCAGGACGATGCCGCAGATATTGAGGACTCGTTTGCGCACCTCTTTGAATTATACCCGTGGCCCTCCGAGGGTTGTGAATAGGTTGTGGGTGGTGAGGCAGAACGCTGGTGGACTTTATCAGCCCGTCTGCTACCACCTCTTCAGCGGATGCCCAATTGCCAAGCGGCAAAAGTGAGTTCCAAAGTGGAATCTTCGATGATTTTGCCGAGCGGCGCGCCACCCGAATGCCCGCCCTTAGTGTCGTAGAGAAGCAGGATGGGCCGGTCCGAAGCCGTGGCCGCTGCGAGGCGCGCCGTCATCTTGCGGGCTTGCTCGGGAGGCACGCGCGTATCGGCATCGCCGCTCTCGAAGAGCACCGCGGGATACTTCGTCCCGGGCCGCACATGCTCGTAGGGCGAGTATGCGTATAGATACTTGAACTGATCGGCATCCGCGGCGTTGCCATATTCGAGCAGCGCCGGCGGGTTGTTGTTCTTGGTGTAGGTGTAATACCGCACCATGTCGAGGTCGGGATGCCAGCAGACCACCGCCTGAAACAGATCCGGGCGCTGGGTGAGAACCGCGCTCACCAGCAGGCCGCCGTTACTGCCGCCCCAGATGGCGAGCTTGCGCGGATTCGTGTAATGCTTCGCGATCAGCCACTCCGCCGCCGCGATGAAATCGTCGAAGACGTTCTGCTTCTTATCCAGCATGCCGGCGCGATGCCACTCCTCGCCAAACTCGCCGCCGCCGCGGATGTTCGCCACCGCGTAAATGCCGCCGTGCTCGATCCACCAGGCGGCATTCGAACTGAACCAAGGTGTAATGCTAACGTTGAAGCCGCCATAACCGTACAGAATCGTGGGAGTCTGTCCATCCGGCCGCAGCCCCTTGCCGTGAATCAGGAACATGGGAATACGAGTGCCGTCCTTCGACGGATACCAGACCTGCTCGGCCTCGAAACGATCCGAGTGAAAAGGCACGGCATCGCGATACCAAAGGGTGCGCTGCCCGGTCGCGGCGCTATAGCGGTAGAGCGAATACGGCGTGGTGTACGACGAAAACGAAAGCAAGCCTTCGTCCTGATCGGCGCGTCCGGAAATGCCGCCCGTACCCGGCCCGGGCAATTCCACTTCGCCCAAACGAGCGCCATCGAGCGAATAAATGGTGATCCGCGAAGTGACATTGTGCAACCGGTTGACAAACAGCTTGCCGCCGATCACGGCGAAGCTATCGATCGAATCGTCGCCCGCGGGCACTACCTCACGCCATTTTTCCGGCGCCGGATCGCGCAGATCGATCTTCAGGATGCGCGACTTGGGCGCTTTCCAATTGGTCTCGACCAGCAGCGCGTCGCCGGCGAATTGCGGATCGAATCGCGCGTCGATGCCCGTCACCAGCGGGCGCGGCGGCGCGCTGCCTGGGGCGTGGCCTGCCAATTCCTGAACGTACAGTTCGCCCCTGGCCCAGCCATGCTGCACCACGAAAAGCAGATAACGGCCGTTCTCCGATGTGACCGGCTCGATCCAGGTATCCGTTCCAAAGCCTTCCCCGAAAATCTCCGGATCGTTGGCGGCGTGCGGACCGAGCGCCGAAATCAGCGAATGATAATATACCCGCTTCCCCGCGTCGCGCTTTCCAACTGCATAGTAGAATCCGCTGCCATCCCTCTTCCACGCGAGCCCCAGATACAACGCTTTAGGCAAAGGCTTGCCGATCTCCGCGTGTTTGCGCAGGTCGAGGATGTGGATCTCCGTTTCATCCTCTCCGCCCTGGCGCACGGAATACGCCAACAGGTTGCCATCTTCCGAAGCGCCATCCGAGCTGACGCTGGTACGATGATCGGCGCTCAACGGCGTGGGATCGACCAGCAGTTCATCTGGGCCTCCCGTAGCTTTGCGGCGGTAAATCGACCATAGCTCCTGGTCCGCCGCGCGCTTTTCGAAGAAGTAGTATCCGCCGCGAAGTTCAGGTCCGCCCACATGATCGTGGCGCATCATCTCCGTCAGGCGCCGCGATATGGCGGCCCGTACCGGCTGCCTATCCAGCAGGGCGTGCGCATAGGCATTCTGTTGATCGATCCACGCGCGCGTCGCGGGGCTTGATCCATTCTCCAGCCAATGATACGGATCGACGATATCCACCCCGTGAAAAGCCTGGTGGAAGTTATCCTGACGGGCAACCGGCGGCTGGACTTGCGCGCACACGCTGCCGGCACACGCGAGAAGGAGGATGAGTCTCGCACGCATGGCTAGTAGCGAGAGCGGCGATGATACTCGCCGCCGCCCAATCCGCCCAGGTCGATCACGATGGCAATCACCATGATAATCAGGTTCACGCCTTGGATCGCCTGATGGTTATTGACCATCCAGGCATAAACCAGCGTGGTGAGCGGCAGGAAGAAGAAGCCAATCAAGGGGATCAGCAGGCCGTGATAGGCACGCTGCAGATAGTGTGTGAACAGCCAAAGACACACCAGGACGATACGCGGAAAGGCCAGCACCACGATCAGGATGAGGCAGGGCATAGCACCGATTGTCGCAAATTCGCGGCCAGTGAGTGTTGGTGCTTGCAGCCGCTGTGAGAGAAACCCTACAGAAGTGCTTCGGGGTTCTGCCCCGGCGGTCCCGCCCCGGCCTTATTTAGGTGACTTTTATCGCGCAGCAGATCCTCGACGTCGCCGAGCTTCTCGCCCAGCAGATGCAGCCTGTGCGAGATTCCTTGAATCTCAGACTCCGCGCGGCGATTCACATCGAAATCCAGCTCGCTGCGCACCCGATCTTTCTTATCCTGGCGGTTCTGGCTCATCATGATGACGGGCGCCTGAATGGCGGCGATCATCGAAAGGAATAGGTTCAGCAGAATGAAGGGATATGGATCCCAGGCCGCCTGCCCAAGCCGTACATTGATGTAGGTGTAGATCGTGAGGATCACGGAAAACGCGAGGATGAACGACCACGAGCCGCCGAAGCGCGCTACCGCGTCGGCCAGGCGGTCGCCCGGGGTCTCGCGTTCCTCGATCACTTCGTTCGCATTGCGAGACGTGCGCGTGCGCACCAGTTGTTGGGAAGCGTGAAACTGGCGTCCCAAGACCGTCAGCAAATCCATTCCCGCATGCGGCTTGCGCGCGATCAAAACTTCAATGTCGTTGCGCTCGACTTCCACGCAGGCGGATTCTTCGAGGGCGTGCGCATCCGTCTGGTGCGGCGTCTGGTCGAGCATGGAGGCGAAGCCGAAGAATTCCCCATCGCCTACCTGATCGACGACCACTTCCTGATGGTCCTGGTCTAGAGTGGTGAGGCGCACGCTGCCCGACACCACTACGTATGCTTTTCCGCCCGGATCGCCGATCTTGAAGATGCGCTCGCGCGGAGCGAATCGTTTGACCTCCACTTGTGCGGCCAGCACCGCTTTCTCATCCGGATCCAGCAGGGCGAAGAGCGGGACGTTTTCAAGCTCACGCGGGTCGCACGCCATGCGGCTTTACTCCACGACGCCCAGAATCTCGTCCTCTTTCAGGATCAGATAATCCTCTCCGTCGATCCTTACTTCCGAACCGGAATATTTGCCGAAAAGGATCCGGTCGCCCGCCTGGACCTCGGGCGGCATGCGCTCGCCGGTCTCCAGCAGTTTGCCGTTTCCGACGGCAATTACAGATCCTTGCTGGGGCTTCTCTTTGGCGCTATCCGGTATGATGATGCCTCCGCGTCTGATCTCGCCTTCGTCGAGGCGCTTAATGACCACGCGGTCGTGCAGGGGGCGCAATGCCATGTTGTTTTCTCCTATCGGAGCGATTATATCTGATGCGCGGCCCGCTTGGCGCGCTTTCGTTGTTTCGGGACCTTGCCGATGCGCGGATCCCTGGCCGCCACCAATTCGGCGGCCCGTATAGCCGACTCTTCGAAATCCGGCGCGCTGGCGGGCAACACTTGCCATCCGGTGACAGCTTTGCCCAGCACGCGGATGGATCGCATGTTTGGAAACTCGCGCCGGAGGCTCGCGTGATGCTCCGGAGTGGTTGCGAGCCACACGCCGTTATCGTCGTCGTGGTTGGGCTTGTCACGCAGGATAAGGACAATTTTTTCAGCAATGTAGATGGCGGTGCACCCGAACATGGGGCGCGTGCGCGGGGATAATTCGGCAATGGCTTCCAACACGAAGGCATGCGGGAGTTGCTTGCGTGTGGGTACGGACCAGGGAGGCGCATCGCCGCGAAGTTTCGGCATGAAACTCAGAATACCAGTCCCGGCCTTCGGGTTTCAGCGCGGCTCGTCGCGTTTTCGACGGGCTAAAAAGCCGTACGGGGCGGAAAAAAAGCCTAATGCGCGCTGGCGACGAACGCCCCGATATCCGATGCGGCTTGCCTTACCACGTCTTGCAAATTCAGATCCATCGCGTGCACGACATCGCCAATGGTCTTGCCGCCCGACGGCTCCTCGTGCTCATAAAGGTGATCCCAGACGTCGCGGTTAGTCCGCATATCGACTAATTCCAAGTGGAGCGATATTCTGGTAACAATCGCCGGGTTATCCACCTCGCCGAATTCACCCAGCCTGCCTCGAACTAAGTAATCGGCGGGAACCGGCCCGGATGACTCAAGTACCCTCCGGTATTCGCCCGAGGCGCGCAACTGGGCAACCAGAGCATCGCGCACCATGTTGCCGGGGCGTTCAATCCAGCGATGCAATTCATACGCGCCGGCCTCGTTGGCGCCCGCCCGATAACGGATGCGCGCGTCTTCGAGGAACTCGGGAGCTTCTATCGCCGCCACAAGAATCGTGGGGCCATCGGGCTTCTCTTGCGTGGTCGAGCCGGATGGGTGCACGAGCGTGTAGTAGTGAATTGGGCGATTCACAGCGCAGCCTGTTGCGAACAAGAGCGCCGCGGCGCAAACAATCAGGGGCCGGCTACTCATGGATATCTCCGGGTTTCCGCTCTGTCACCTTTATGCCGCGGATCAGGCTGGACGGCGAGCTGCGCAAGGTCTCGGTCAATGCGCGGAGATTCTCACTCGCCATGCGGATGTTATCCAGCAACTCATCGATGTTGCCGGAATTCTGAGCCAGCGTTTGATCTAATTGTGCCAACGTGTCGCGCAACCGTGTAACAGACGCGCGCACATCGGCGCGGTTTTCCAAAAGCATGGAATCGACGTGCTGTAGCGTATCATTCGCCGTGGCGGTGGTGGTCTGAACCTTATCCAGCAGCGGCCCAAGCCGGGTGTTGAGCTGAGACGTAATATCCCGCACGTTGGTGAGGCTCGCATCCACCTTAGGCCGCGCACTGTTGAGCATACCGTTCAAATGGTCGAGCGACTCCGTCACTTTCGGCCGCGCGCTGGCCAAGAGTTGATCGGCATTGTGGAGCGTGTTGCCGACGTTCGCGCGATTCTGGTCGTTCAGCAGATCGTTGGCGCGCGCAATGGTGACTTCGAGGCCGTCCAGGTTTTGATTCAACTTCGACAGTGCCGAGCGTACGTCGGGCATCATCTGCTGGACCGCGTCGCCCAACTGCGGCAGGCCAAAGGCTTCCTCGGACCGTAATTCCGATCCCGGAGGCGCCAATGGCGATTGTTGGGAGCCGGTCGAGATCTCCACATAATTGTCAGTCAACGGGCCGAGGCTGGAAATCTTCGCCACACTATCGGTCTTTACCGGCGCATCATGATTGACGGCGATCTGGACCTCGATGCGCGCCGAGTTTTCAGGGTCCACGTGCACGCGGGTCACTTTGCCGATGGTCATGCCGCCGTAGCGTACGGGAGCGCCCGGCTGCACGCCGCCCACGAATTTGAAATAAGCGTGGTGCTGCACGGTCGCAGCACCCAAGCCGCCGGAGATGGCCAGCATGGTGCCAACCAACAGACCTGCGGCGGCCAAAACGAATAATCCAACCATAGTGCGTTCACGCATGTCTATGTCCCTTTCGTCAGCGTTCCCACCACCCACCACCTGCCACTGTTCCGGTTCACCTCAAGCCATCAGTAAATAAGCGCAAGTGATCCACATCTTCGTCCTGCGTAGTATCCGCCACGCGATCCAGAAACTGCCGCACGCGGGGATGCGAGCTTTGGCGAATTTCTTCCGTCGAACCGATGGCCGCGATGTCGCCACGGTCGAGCAGAATCATGCGGTCCGCGATCAGGAAGGCGCTCGCCAATTCATGTGTTACGACCACCATCGTCATGGAATAAGCCTTCTTCAGCTCCAGAATCAGATCGTCGATGCCGGCGGCGGTAATCGGATCGAGGCCCGCGGAGGGTTCGTCGAAGAAGAGAATATCCGGATCCATGGCCAAGGCGCGGGCGAACGCGGCGCGTTTGCGCATGCCCCCGCTGAGTTGCGCCGGGCTGTAATTCTCAAAGCCGCTCAGTCCAACCTGCTCGAGCTTAATGCGGACCATCACTTGGATGGTGTTGGGATCGAGCGCAGTGTGTTCGAGCAGAGGCAGTGCGATGTTTTCGCCGACTGTGAGCGAACCAATCAGCGCGCCGCCCTGAAAGGCCAGGCCGATTTTCTTGCGAATGCCGTCCATGGTGCGCGCGGAGGCTTTGGTGATATCCACACCTTTCACGCGCACTTCGCCCGACGATGGCTTCTCGAGGCCCACCAGGGCGCGCAACAGAGTGCTCTTACCGGATCCCGATCCGCCGATGACCACGATGGTTTGGCCGGCCGCGATATCGAACGTAAGACCGTGCAGAATCTCACGCTGGCCGTAGCTCAAGCGCAATTCTCGCACGGAAATCGCCGCCGCGGGAGCATCGGGCGCGGACATCTCAGGCGCCTCCCCGGGCCACGTAGAAGAGCGTGGTGAAGACTAAATCGACCAGGATCACCATCAGGATGGATTTCACCACAGCCGAAGTGGTGGAACGGCCCACCTCTTCAGCTCCGGCGCCGGTCGCAAAACCCTCATGGCATCCCACCGCCGTGATGATCAAGCCGAAGACCAGAGCCTTGATGATGCCGGTGGTGATATCGGAGGCGGCCAGGGCGTCATGCGTGGCGATGGCGTAGCTGCCGAAAGTGAAATAACCGCTGAGCACGCCGAAGAGGCAGCCGCCCACCACGCCCATCAAGTCGGCCCAGACCGCCAGGCATGGCAGCATCACCGCCATGGCCAGGAATTTCGGAACCACCAGAAACGCCACTGGATCGAGCGCCATGGTTTCGAGCGCGTCGAGTTCTTCGGTCACGCGCATGGTGCCGATCTCGGCGGCGAAGGCCGAGCCGGACCTGCCGATGACCACGATGGCCGTGATCAACGGGCCGAGCTCACGGGTAATCGAGATGGACACCAGGTTGGCGACCAACTGCATGGCGCCCAAATGCTGTAATTGATACGCGCCCTGCAGCGCAATGATTACGCCGACAAAGAAGGTGATCAACGAAGTGATCGGGATGGCGCCCACCCCTACTTGCATGGCCTGATGGACGGCGCGATCCAGCATCCGGCTGCGCTTCAGCGGCGAGCGAAACAACAGGCGCACGGATTTTCCGAAGAGCTGCGCCAGCCCGCCGACATAGGCGACGCCTCGCTCGGTGGCGCCGCCCACCTCCGCCACGAATTCGATCACGCGCTTGCCAATGCCTCTTCCTCCGTTTGAAAAATCTGAAAGATGCGGGCGACATGCGTGAGGCGGAAGACCTGCTGCACCGCGGGACTGAGTCCGAACAGAACGAATTGCTTATTGCGCAGCTGCGAATCCTTGAGCACTTCGATGAGCGTGGCGATGCCGGAGCTATCGATATAGCGGATAGCCGCCAAGTTGAGCGCCAGCTTGGGCGCGTGGGTGAGGGCATCGAATAGCGTGCGGCGCAGATCGGGCGAAGTGCCCAGATCAACGTCGCCCGCCACTTCCACGACAGTGGTCACGCCTGCCTCGCGAACGGAGATCTTCATGTCGTTTTCCTTAACCGCTTGGTGGCCACAAACCGGTTTCCGGACGGCGTGGCTACATATGATACCGTATCCATCACGTCCCGGATAATGTGAGTTCCCAGGCCGCCCGCCTGGTCGCAGCCTACGGCACGCGCGCATATTTTCGTCTTGTCCGGAGCTTCACCTTGATCCAGGAGCGTGATTTCGAGCCCCTCGGCGCTTTCGCGGCATTCCAGTTCAATGCGGCCGTCGCCGCGGCTATGGTAGGCATGCCGGATAATATTGGCCAGTGCTTCGTCCAGCGCCAGCGCAATGGCGAGACTATCGGCCTCCGACCAGCCCATGGCCGAGGCCAGCGGCTCAATGGCGCCGCGTACCACGGGCAGATATCGCGGATCGCTGGGCATCACCAGCTTCAAATGGAAGCTACCGGCACTCACCGCGCCTCCGCATGGCGTCCCAGGGCCACTACCGTGATGTCGTCCGTTGCTGGAACGGTTCCGCGAAATCGCTCCACCGCCGACAGCAACGCACGTCCGGCCGCCGCGGGCGATTCGACTGGCAAGGCGCGGGCGAATTCGAGCAAGCCATCCTGACCCAGTTGATTGCCCGCTTCATCCTCGGATTCGCTGAGGCCGTCAGTATAGAGAAGCAG
>Ga0335074_10003985_pt1 | contig 20323 bp, 18 predicted proteins | sample Lox_Sample_23_FD_206715 | JGI IMG/M metagenome (GOLD analysis project Ga0335074, IMG submission 206715) | Soil microbial communities from Loxahatchee National Wildlife Refuge, Florida, United States - Lox_Sample_2.3 | ecosystem: Environmental > Terrestrial > Soil > Wetlands | place: USA... | reverse complement strand
CGGGTCCCGTCCCTCGGCCATGGCTCCTCGCGAGGGCGTTCCGCGGAGCGGTACCCGGTGTGACCGAGCCGCGGGGTGAGCGATCGTAGGCGCGAGTCCTCCTCGACCACGCCACGTGACTCATCAGTGTGGGGCAAGTTGCGGAGCACTATAAAGTGTCCGACCCTTCCCCGGGGCATCTGACGCCCACTCGGTCGAGCGTCGAATGGCTGCGACTTCTGTTCTAGGTCGACCGCCTGCCGAGCCGATCGCTCTCACGAGAGCTGCTGTCCGTTCTCGAGGCGTCGGACGCACAGCGGCACCTCGAGCAGCGAGGTGATCTCGGGCGGGTCGCTGCCCATCCCGGTCCCCGCGCGGTTGAGCCAGACGGCGTGGAGGCCCGCGGCCCGCGCCGCCCGGGCGTCCGTGAACGCGAGATTCCCTACGTACAACGCGCGATGGGCGGGCACGTGCATGCGCGCGAGGGCCCGCCGGAAGATCTCGGGATCGGGCTTCGCGACCCCCTCGCTGCCGGACGAGACGACCCGCTCGAAGAACGAAAGGACCCCGGCCCCATCGAGGATCGTGCGGACGCGCGCCTCGCTCGAGCTGTTCGAGACGATGCCGAGCCGCCGACCCTGGTCCCGGAGCTCTTCCAAGCAGCGGCGCGAGTCCGAGTACAGCCGATGGGACCCGGGTTCGGCGCGGGCGAGCGCGAGGAACCGCTCGGTCGTCGCGACGTCGATCGCGCGGCCCGCGGCGCGGGAGAGGATCGCCTGCCAGAAGTCGGGGACCGTCCACTCGTCCCGCGGCACGGCATGCGGCACGTCGGTCTCGCGCTCCACGTCGGCGACGGCGTGGGCGAGCTCCTCCTCGTCGACGGTCACGAAGCAGCGCTGGGCGAGCTCCGCCCAGTGCGTGACATCGTAGTTGTCGATCAGCGTGCCGCCGAGGTCGAACAGGACGGCGTCGATCGTCCGTTCGCCGCGGGGCATGGGCCGACGAGGGCGTGGCCCAGAAAAAGCGTGACGGGGGGTGGGGGCGCGCCGCCGCGGGTTCAGGCGACGCTGACGCTCACGATGTCGGAGTGGCGCAGCACGATCGCGCGCGCGATCTTGAGGTTCTTGCCGGCCTTCCCGATCGCGCGGGCCTTCCAGGCGGGGTCGACGGTCACGGTCACGTGCCGCCCGGGGCCCTTCGGCGCGAAGTCGACCCGCTTCGGCGAGTACCAGTAGAAGATGTTCTTCACGAGCGTCTCGGGGTCGTCCGCGTACTCGACGACCTGGATCTCCTTCTTGAGCATCCCCTTGAGCCGGTCGACGAGCACGCCGCCCGGGCCCACCGCCTTGTGGATCTCGCCGGGCTGGACCAGGAACACGAGCTTGTCTTCGGCCTCGAGGCAGTCCTTCACGCGGGCGCCGGTCCGCTCCTCGAAGAGCCGGATGTAGCCCAGGGTCTCGTTGTCGAAGGCGATCTCGACCATCGGAGAAGGGGTTCCGGGGCGCCCGTTACGTCTCGAGCGAGAGGATCGCGCTGGAGCCGGGGTCGAGGACGGCCATCGCGCTGATCGGGAACGGCTTCCCGCAGGCCTGGCCCAGGTCGACCGCGGAGCCTTCGTAGTGGTAGATCGGGATCTTCCCGATCGCCCGCTCTTTCGTGAGCGCCGGGTCGGGGCACGTCTTCGCGACGATCACGAGCCGGGCCTTCTTGCCCTTCGCGGCGACGAGCGTCTCGTCGAGCCCGATCCGGACGGTGCCGGTCTCGAGCGCGACCTTGAGGGCGTGCGCGAGGTCCACGGTCTACGCCTCCTCCTTCACGGGCTCGGGGGCCTTCGGGGGCGTCTCGGTCAGCGGCCGGTAGACCAGGTTCACGGCGCCCGTGCCGAGCGTGATCGGCTGGCCGACGATGATGTTCTCGGCGACGCCCTTGAGCTCATCGACCTCGCCGGTGATCGCGGCGCGCAGAAGGTGCGCGGCGGTGATCTCGAAGGCGGCGCGGGCGAGCACGCTCGTCTTCTTGCCCGAGATCCCGTGGCGGCCGATGGCGCGGATGTCGCCCTCGTTCGTCATCACGTCCGCGACGAGCATCAGGTGCCGGATGTCGACGCCGAGCCCCTGTTCGGCGAGCGTCCGGTTCGCCTCGTAGATGAGCGCGGCCCGGGCGGCCTCGACGCCGTAGACGCGGTAGATCTCGAACACCGAGTTGGTCGTGGTCCGGGCCCCGTCGACGCCCGGGATCTCGATGACCGACTCGAGGTTCGAGCCCTCGGTGTAGATCACGTACTCCTCCTTTTCCTTGCGGATCAGGGCGCGGCGGATCCCCTCGACGCCCTTGATCTGGATGCCGTTCGCCTCGACGCTCGCGATGAGGAGCTTCTTGAACGGCATCTCCTCGACGAGCTCCTCCTTCCGGGACTTGGTCGCCCCGGCGGCGGACTCCTTCAAGTGGATCTCGAACGAGCGGGTCTCGCCGCTCCCCGAGCCCGGCCGCACCTCGAAGAGGCGCGGGTCCAGGTTCTCGGCGAGCGCCGCCTCGATCTCGGCGCGCTTCACGTCGCGCGCCTCGAGGAGGTCGGCCTTGGGCGACACGACGACCTTGAGGTCCTCGACCACGGTCCCGACGGTGGCGACGTCCGGGACCGTCGTCACCTCGATCTGGAGGGCGATCTTCTGGACGGCCGCCCGGTCGCCCTTCAGCTTCTTCTCGACGTGGACGGTCATCATCGGCGTCGACGGGACGCGGCGCGCGTCGACGAGCTCGATCAGGCGCGGGAGGCCGAGCGTGACGTTCATCTCGGCGACCCCGGCGTAGTGGAACGTCCGCAGCGTCATCTGGGTGCCGGGCTCCCCGATCGACTGGGCGGCGATGATGCCGACCGACTCGTGGGCGTCGACCTCGGCCCGGCCGAACCGGCGCACGACCTCGTGGACGACCTTCGTCGCGTCCGCGGGCGAGAGGCGGAGGCTCTGGAGCTTGTCGCGGAGCGCGCCCGCGACCTGCGGCGAGATCGGGACGCCGTCCCGGCGGGCGATCTCGTGGATCCGGGTCAGCATGTCGCGCGGGGGGGCCTTCTCCTTCTTCTCGTCCGCCATCGTCATTCGCCTCCGAACTCCGGGCCTTCCTCGGCGTTCGGGAAGTCCTCGGTCTCCTCTTCCTCGGCCTCTTCCTCGAGCTGCGCCTCGGCCTGGAGGTCCATCTCCTCCTCGGTCACGGGCGGCGCGCCCAGGTGGCCCTCGGGCCGCCGCTCGTCGGACGAGCGGACCCGGCGGCCGAGCACCTGCGAGACGACCTCGTCGAGCGAGACCGGCGCGCCCTGGTACGAGCGCGACGGGTCGATGCCGTCCTCCCCGTACCGGTACTCGATCACGGTGCCGGCCGTGTTGCGGACCGTCCCGTCCTCGACGACCTTCAGGTCCTCGAGGGCGTTGATGAGCCGCCGCTGCATGTAGCCGGACCGGCTCGTCCGGACCGCCGTGTCGACGAGCGACTCCCGGCCACCCATCGAGTGGAAGAAGTACTCCGTGGGAGAGAGCCCGCGCTTGTAGCTCGAGCTCACGAACCCGCGCGAGTCGGCGCCGAGGTCACCCCGCGGGAAGTGCGGCAGGGTCCGGTGCACGTAGCCCCGGAGGAGCCGCTCGCCGCGGACCGACTGCTGGCCCACGGCGCCGGCCATCTGCGTGAGGTTGAGCATCGAGCCGCGCGCCCCGGACTTCGCCAGGATCACGGCCGGGTTCTCGAGCCCCAGGTACCGGCCGGCGATCTCGCCCGCCTTGTCGCGGGCCTGGCCGAGCTCGCGGCGCACCTGCACCTCGAGCGTCTCCTCGAGGGAGCGGCCCGGCATCTGCTCGAGCTCGCCCTTGCGGTACTCCTCGACCAGCTCCGTGACCCGGGCCTGCGCGGCGTCGAGCGCCGCGCTGATCTCGCGCCGGGCGCCCTCGGGGACGTCCTCGTCGTCGATCCCCGTCGAGAGCCCGTTGAGGCCGATGGCGGTGATCGCGAGCCGGCTCATCTCGTCCAGGAACTGGCGCGCGCGGGGCATCCCGTCGTTCCGGGCGATGGCGTCGAGGACCGCGCCCTTCTCGTAGGCGATCGCCCGCTTGTCGATCGCGCCCGCCTTGAGGACGCCGTTCTCGATCACGACCCAGGCGTCGTGCTTGCAGCTCATGGGCGGGTCGTTGCAGCCGGAGTAGATGTTGGAGCGGAACTCGAGCGTGAGGTCGCTGGGGAGGGTCAGCGAGAACAGCTGCTTTCCCGACCAGTAGGCCGTCCCGTCCTTCTCCTTGCCGGCGGGCGGCGGGATCGGGTAGTTGAGCTTCGAGAGGAGGTACGTGACCTCCGGCCGCGAGAAGTGGGGGTCCATGTACGTGAGCAGGAACGCGGCGGTGATGTGGTCGTGCAGCATCCCGATGATCGGGCCGCCGTACCGGGGGGAGAGGATGTGCTCCTCGACCTTCATGATCACCTTCGCCTCGGCCCGCGCCTCCTGGCTCTGGAGGACGTGGAGGTTCATCTCGTCGCCATCGAAGTCCGCGTTGTACGGCGGGCAGTCGCAGAGGTTGAAGCGGAACGTCTTGTGGGGCAGGATGCGCACGAAGTGCGCCATCATGCTCATCCGGTGGAGGCTCGGCTGCCGGTTGAACAGCACGATGTCGCCGTCGACGAGCTGCCGCTCGACGATCGATCCGGGCGCGACCAATTCCGCGCACGCGTCGGCGTTCTTCTCCATGACCTTGATGCGCTGGCCGTCCTCGCGGACCAGGTAGTTGACCCCGCACCGGTACCGCCCGTCGGCGTCCGGCGCCGGCGCCGGGCCCCGCTTCACGATCTCCTTCGCGAACTCCTGGTTGTGCGGCGTCACCTCGAGCGGGACCGTGAGGCCCCGCGCGACCTCGGCCGGGATCCCGACCTCGTTGATCGAGAGGAGCGGGTCCGGGCTGATCACGGTGCGCGCCGAGAAGTTGACGCGCTTGCCCGACAGGTTCGAACGGAACCGCCCGTCCTTCCCCTTGAGGCGCTGGGCGAGGGTCTTCAACGGACGGCCCGAGCGGTGGCGGGCCGGCGGGATGCCGCTCGTCTGGTTGTCGAAGTAGGTCGTGACGTGGTACTGGAGCAGCTCCCACAGGTCCTCGACGACCAGCTGGGGCGCGCCCATGTCGCGGTTCTCGCGCAGGCGCTGGTTGATCCGCAGCACGTCGACGAGCTTGTGGGTCAGGTCGTCCTCGCTGCGCTCCCCGCTCTCGAGCGTGATCGACGGACGGACCTGGACCGGGGGGACCGGCAGGACGGTGAGGACCATCCACTCGGGCCGGCCGAACTTGGGATTCAGGTCGAGGGCGCGCACGTCCTCGTCGGGGATCCGCTCGAGGCGGGCACGGACCTCCTTCGGCGTGATCTTGTGGCCGTTCTCACGGAACGTCGTGGGCTTGTCGAGGACGATCCGCTGCTGGATCTCGTGGCAGTGCGGGCACGAGCGCTCCTCCTTCGGCTCGCGGGCGCGGGGGGCGGGCGCGGCGTCGTCGCTGTCGGACGCCGCCTCGCCGCGCGTGCTCGGAGCATCGGGCAGGAGCCGGCCGCACGCGCGGCACGTCGACTGCAGGAGCCGCTTGATCTCCTTCGCGTAGCCGACGTGGATCACCGGCATCGCGAGCTCGATGATCCCGAAGTGGCCCGGGCACTCGTTGACCCGGCCGCCGCACGTGCGGCAGCGCAGGTTCGGCTCGATGACCCCCAGGTGGAGGTCCATGAGGCCCATCTCGATGGGGTAGCCGTCGTCGTCGTACGTGTCGGCCGTGATGATCTTCACGCCGCTCATGCGGCGGATCTCGTCCGGCGACAGGAAGGCGAACTGGAGGCTCTTGATCCGCTTCGAAAGACCCTGCGCCATCGTCGCCCTCCTACCGCATCTCCTCGAGCTGGAGCCGCATGATCACGCCGAGGCTGATCAGCTCCTCCAGGAGGAGCTTGAACGAGTAGCTCATCTCGACCGGGTAGATCGACGACGTGTTCCCGCAGCTCGGGCAGCGCAGCGAGCTCGCCCGCGTGTCCGGGATCGCGATGTGCCCGCACTCGGGATTGCCGCAGACGTACTGGATCGTCCCGTCGGATTCGTCGAGGAGGCGGTCCTTGATGACCATCGCGACGCCGTGGCCGATCAGCGTGTCGCGCTCCATCTCTCCGAACCGGAGCCCGCCCTGCCGCGAGCGACCCTCGGTCGGCTGCCGCGTCAGGATCTGGACGGGGCCGCGCGAGCGCATGTGCATCTTGCCCGCGACCATGTGGTGGAGCTTCTGGTAGTAGATCACGCCGACGAAGATCTCCGCGTCGAACCGGCGGCCGGTGAGGCCGTCGTAGAGCGTCTCGCGGCCGGACGGGTGGAATCCGAGCGCCTTCAGGCCCTCGCGGAGCGCCTCCTCGCGCTCGCCCGAGAACGCCGTCCCATCGATCGTGCGGCCCTGCAGCGCGCCGACCTTGCCGCCCAGCATCTCGAGGACGTGGGCGACGGTCATGCGCGAGGGGATCGCGTGCGGATTGATCAGCAGGTCCGGGGTGACCCCGTCGCGCGTGAACGGGAGGTTCTCCTGCGGGACGATGAGCCCGATGACCCCCTTCTGGCCGTGCCGGCTCGCGAACTTGTCGCCGAGCTCGGGCACCCGCTGGTTGCGGACCTTGACCTTGACGAGCTTCGAGATGTTCTCGCCCTCGGTCAGGATCACGTTGTCGACCCAGCCGGACTCGCCGAAGCGGACGGTGACGCTCGTCTCGCGCCGCTTCTGCGGGGTCAAGAGGTCCGTCTTCTCCTCGAGGAAACGGGGCGGGCTCGTCTTGCCGACGAGCACGTCGCCCTCGGTGACCTCGAGCTCCGGGAAGATGAGGCCGTCCTCGCCGAGGTTCCGGTAGGCGGTGTCGACGCGGGCGCCCGCCACGTCGGGGCGCGGGATCTCGAAGCGGTCCTCCTGACCGCCGGGGTACTTGCGCTCCTCGCCGCGGTACGTCCGGAAGAACGACGACCGGCCCAGGCCGCGGTCGATCGAGCCCTTCGAGAAGACGAGGGCGTCCTGCATGTTGTACCCCTCGTACGACAGCACCGCGACCACGAAGTTCTGGCCGGCCGGCCGCTCGGTGAAGTGCACGTAGCGCATGGTCTGCGTCTGCAGCAGCGGGGCCTGCGGGTAGTGGAGCAGGTGCCCGCGGGTGTCGGGCCGGCGCCGGTAGTTGACCGACTCGACGCCGAGCGCCTGCTTCGCCATGCCCGAGCCCATCGTGTTCCGGGGCGCCGCGTTGTGTTCGGGGTAGGGGATGAGGCCGGTGCAGACCCCGAGGATGAGGTTCGGGTCGATCTCGAGGTGCGTGTGCCGGTCGGTGATCAGGTTCGCCGTCGGGAACTCGCTGTGGCAGAACCCGCACTCGATCGTCGCGTCGTCGTGCTTGTCGCCCATCGAGATCCAGCGCAGGTCGCCGCGGGAGAGCGCCTTCCCGCACTTCGGGCACCGGTCGGGCGGGACGTACGGGTCGACCGCGATGAGCGAGTCCTCTTCCTCTTCGGCGTCGACCCACTCGATCTTGCCCTGGCGGACGAGGTCGCTGAACGAGAGCGTGCCGCGGCCGAGCTCGTCCAGGTCCGAGCGCGAGACGCGGGGGACGCCGTTCTTGACGACCACGAGCGGGCGCCGCAGGCGGCCGGGGTCGCAGTGGACGATCACCTCGTTCATCTCGTCGTCGTAGCGCACGTTGATCTCGTAGGTGTGGTCGGCGAGCGTGGGCGAGAGCGTGCCGGTCCGGCGGCGCTCGCGGATCTCCTTCACGAGCTCGAGCGGCTGCGAGTGGAGCCCGATCAGGTTCCCGTTGACGTAGACGCGCGCGGCGCGCTTCCCCTTCGGGGCCGACGCCTCCTGGAACACCTCGGGGCCGATCTCGCGGGTGTTGAGGTCCCGGAGGATGAGGGTGACCTCCTCCTCGTCGGCGCCCTCCGAGACGTCGACGCACAGCGCATAGTTCTTGACGAGCCCGCAGTTCTGCCCTTCGGGCGTCTCGTTGGGGCACAGGCGCCCCCACTGCGTCGGGTGCAGATCGCGCGCCTCGAAGTGCGGCTGACTGCGGGTCAACGGGCTCGTGACCCGGCGGAGGTGGCTGATCGTCGACATGTGGCTCGTGCGGTCGAGCACCTGGCTGACGCCCGCCCGGCCCCCGACCCAGTTGCCCGTCGCGAGGGCGTGCACGAGCCGCTGCGTGAGCAGATCCGGCCGGATCGCGCTCGCGATCCGAAGGTCCTTCTTGCGCGCGAAGGAGCGCTCGAGCTGGTACTTGAGGTCCTTCAGGAGGAGCGAGAAGGCGACGCGGAAGAGGTCCTCCATGAGGTCCCCCGCGAGCTTGAGGCGCTTGTTCGCGTAGTGGTCCTTGTCGTCCTCGCCCCGGACCTTGAGGTTCAGCTCCAGGACCGTCCGGGCCATCCGCGCGAGGTAGAGGGCCTTCTTGAGGCGGTCCGACTTCGTGTCGCCGAGGTGGGGCAAGAGGGACCGGTCGAGGATGCCGTCGACCTTCCGCTGCCGGTACTCCTTCGCCTGGCCCGTCGCGAACTTCTTCTCGAGGAAGACGAGGGCGTCCTCGGTGGTGAGGATCCCCTCGGGCGGGTAGAGCTTCTTGGAGACGCACTCCTCGAGGTTGACGTTCAGGAGGTGCTTCATCGTCTGGACGAACGGTTCGTCCAGCGGGAGGAGCTCGCCGAGGACCGCCTGGAAGATCTCCTCGTCGTTCTTCATCCCGAGGGCCTTCATCAGGATCACGAGCGGGATCTGCCCGCTCGCCGTCGGGACCGAGACCTGCAAGACGCCGTCCTTCTTCTTCTCGACGACGGTGAGCGACCGGTAGCCGCCCCGCTGGCTGAACACCTTCGCGGACTCGATCGGCGTGCCGTAGCGCTCGTTGAACTCCGCGAAGATCCGGTTCGGCGCGAGGTCCTCGAGGCTGATGATCACGCGCTCCGTGCCGCCGATGATGGCGTAGCCGCCGGGATCGAGCGGGTCCTCGCCGTACTCGACGAGCTTCGCCCGGTACTCGTCGTCGGAGAGCCAGATCTGGTCGTCCTCCGAGATCTTGTAGCGGTTCAGGTTGCACGGCCGGCTCTTGACCATGATCGGCAGGTCGCCGATGTGCACGTCCTCGGGGGCGCGCTCGACGCCGTTCTCGACGACCGTGACCTTGAGGTAGATCGGCGCCTGGTACGTGAGGTTCCGCAGGCGCGCCTCCATCGGCGTGAGCGTCGGCTTCGAGCCGACCGGCTCCTTCACGAACGGCGCGCCGATGAAGATCGTCGGCTCCGCCGAGGGGTTCACGTTCCCGCGGGCGTCGCGGCGCCGACCGACCCGCACGTAGATCGAGCTCTTCGTCTTCTGGACGTCAAGCCGGATCATCCCGCGCTCGGTCGAGTCCTCGCTGACGCGCGCCTCGTCGACGATGCGCTGCATGCGCGAGTTGGGATTGTCCTTGGTCGGCAGGAAGTCGTTGAAGCTCGCCAGGTGGTGGTTGACGATCGACCGCTCGCGGAAGAAGGCGTCTACGATCTCGCGCATGGAGCGTCAGTCCCCCCCGATCGAATCGACGATCACCCGGTAGGCGATCGCCTCGCCGGCCGTGAGACTGGGCCGGCGGATCCGCACGACGCGGCCGACGAGGGGTTCGCCGGCGTCGCGCATCGGCACGTACTTGGGATCGGTCTGGAGGCCCGGATCGGACACGAGGATCTTCGGCAGCCGCTCGGACGGGGTGCTGAGCTCGAGCAGGACCTGGCGGGACTCCTCCTCGCTCAGGACCTCGTGCGGGGGCGCCAGGTGGTGGGCGACGAACGGCCGCGTCGAGGCGGGCTTCGCTTCCGCGCCCTTCTTGGGGCGACGGCGGCTCGGACTCGGGCTCATCGGTTCCTCCGGAGGATGGGACGGGCCCGGGGGGACGTCCGGAGCGCCCGCGCGGCTCCGCCGGGGCAGCTCGTTCGAACCCCCGACCAACTGGTTAAAAGCCAGCTGCTCTTTGTAGGGCCGGCGGGGGCTCCGCGCGGCCAACCTAGCTGAGCTACGGGCCCGATCCCGCTCCGAGCGCGAAGGACTCGGCCGCCGTATTTCAAGGTATGCCCGGCGGGACTCACGGCAGGCTCTCCAGGCTCGAGATGATCGACCAGATCGCGGTCCGACCGTGGGTGGGCAGGTTGGGATCGTTCGCGAGGTCGTCGAGCACGTAGACGGCGCTCGCGATCCGCACGTCGAGCGCCACGCGGGGCTTGGCGAGCTCGGCGCGCGCGGCGACGGCCCCGCGCCGGACGTTGCGCGGGACCGACGCGTCGTCGGCGAGCTCCGCGATCGACTCGAGGACCCGCTTCCATCCCGGCGAGTCGAGCTCCGGGGTCGCGACGGGCACCGCGTCGGCGCTCTCGGAAGGCGAGGCGGGGGCGGTCATGCGGGGTGGGCCTCCCCGGCCTCCTTGTAGGCCGTCACCACGAGGAGCGTCTTCGTCTCGCGGATCCCGCGGACGCCGGGCAGGCGGTGCAGGACGAACTCCTTGAGCTCGTCGTAGTGCGGGAAGCGGACCTTGAGGAAGATGTCGGTGTCGCCGGTCACGAGGAAGACGTCCTCGACCTCGGTGAACTTCGCGACCTCGCTCGCGACCGTGTCGGCCTCCGAGGTCTCGACCTTGAGCGCGATCAGCGCGACCACGTGCTCGTCGCCCCAGACCTTCGTGAAGGCGCTCTCGACCGCCCGGCTCACCGGTGCCTTGGCCCCCGTCGGCTTCTCCATGGATGCTGAACCTCCTCTCCGTTGGTACGGTGTCCTCTACTGGAAAGCGAATGCCCGGCCCGTCGCCCCTCACGCCGTGGGCGCGGCCTCGAACTCCTCTTGGAGGTCGTTGATGACCTGATCGATCACAGAGCCCGCCGAGGCGCCGCGATACTCGCGAATGCCGCCGGCTTCGCTCGAGACCCGGGCGACGAGGGCCGTCGGGCCGCGGAGGAACTCGACGCTACAGATGAACTCCTCCATCGACAGCTAGGCCCCCCCACCGAGCCGAGCGTGCGAAAATGGTCCTCTATATAGGCTTTGGGGCGCGCGATGCGGGGGAGCGTCTCGGACTCGCCCGCGCCGACCGATCGGGCCCTTGCCGCGCGAGGCGTGGACGCGACCCCTCGGGGCCCGGCGGGAGAACCGTGGCCCGCCGGGTGGGTCGGAAGGGGTTCGAGCGTGGACCGCTCCGTCGCGGCCTCAGAAGGGCAGGACCTTCTTGCCCTTGTGGTGCTGGGCGGTGATGATGCCCGTCGCCACGTACCATGCCGCGAAACCGCAGATGAACGTGTCGATCCCGGTCGCCTCCCAGAGACCGTTTGACGGCGTGTGCCCGCTGCCCAGGGTTCCAAAGTCGATGGCGAGTAGGATGAAGGCGATGACCAGCGTCCAAAAGACGAACGCGATGCCGGGGCCATGATAATGCGAATTGATCGCGAACGTCAGCGTGAACAGGGTCCACACGACCATGAACCACGCGATGTCGTACGGCGCGGTCCCTCCGAACGCCGCGTCCCCCGTGAGCCCGCTCAGCATGAGGGTGAACGCCCACCAGAACGCCCCGTACCCCATGAACGCCGAACCCGGGAAGATCTCTCCCCGCCGCAGCATGATGATCCCCGCGACGAACTGGGCGCTGCCTCCGAACGCCAGCGCCATCGGGAACACGGAGCCGTTGTCGACCCCCCAGTTGATCCCCTCGGACGCGATCCCCATGCCCGCGATCATCGTCGTCGTTCCGAACCCGCAGAGCCCCACGACGCTCGCGGGAGCCCAGAACGGATCCTTGCTCTGCGTCTGGTCGAATGGCGCCTCTACCGTGGCAGGTGTTGCCATGAGGCACGGCTACAGGGGTTTCCCAAATAATCCACTACGTTTCGACCCGTGCTAATCTCTCTCGCGGAATCCACACTCAAGAACGTTTTGTATCGAGACGCTACCGCGCCGCGCGCTCGGCCCAAATACCCGCGGGGAGTGAGCGGCCCGGCTGTGGGGTCAGCCACCTTCCGCCAAACCGCGGGAGGGAACTGCAGCGCTCTGCCGATGACCCCTGGGAGGCAGCAGCGGTGCTGGGCTACGTCATCGGTAAGGCGAGGAGAAAGCAGGACCCCGACCGGGAGAATCTCAAGATCCCCGCGGACCTCCGCCGTCGATTGCGCGACTGGGTCGACGTCGACGAGGTCGGCATCGAGGGCTTCTGGCTCTGGCTTCGGGCGGTCGTCCCGCTCCTGCCCGTCCCGGAGGCCCCGAGACAAGGGCTCCGCCCGGTCGAGCGACCCGAGTCCGAGGAGACGCGGGAGTTGCGCCGGCGGATGGTCGTCTATGCGCGCGAGAACTCTCGTCTCACCGTAATCGGTGACCAGTATGCGCGGGACAACCTCGCGCTCGCGCGCCGGCTCAAGGCGCTCGAGGCCGCGCTGCGCACCCTCGCGGTCGCCGGCCACCGGGTCGAAGTCCCCAAGGACGAGGATGCCGCGATCGCTGTGGAGCGGTACCTGCCGTCGCGCGCCGCCCGCTCGCGCTAGGCCGTGGGCCGGGCATCGAGACGGACAAATAGTCCCGGGTCCATCGTACGACCGGCCGTGGGGTCGGCCCCCGATCGCGCCGGGCGCGCTCGGAAACCGCAGCGGGCTGCCGATGACCCCTAAGGAGGTGGCACCGTGGCGAACGAGGGCTCTGAACCGACCGGTCCGGCCGAACGCTCCCCGTGGACGATCCCGGAGGCGCTCAAGCGCCGGCTCCAGACGTGGATCGAGGTCGACGAGTTGGGCCCCGCGGGATTCTGGCTGTGGCTCGAGGGGATGCTCCCGCTGCTGCCGACCCCGGCGTCGTTTGCCGAGGATCGAGCGCCGCGTCCCGAGCTGTCCGAGACCCACCTGGTCGAGCTCGCCCGCACCTACGCCGAGTGCGCCCGAGAACGCGCTCGGCTCACGATCGCCGGGGCCCAGTACTACGCGGATAACCAGGCGCTCGCTCGCCGCGTCAAGGCGCTCGAGGCGGCGCTGGCGGTGCACCCGACCGCGCCCGGTCCCCCGGCCGCGCTCGCCGCGGACCGGGAGGCCGAGCGGGCGGCGGAGCGTTACCTGCCGAGGCACGCATGACGTCGGCGTCCCCGGCGGGGGGCGCCTCCGACCCCGCGCGGCGGCTCGTGGTCGCGTTCGACGGCTCCGCACCGGCGACGAGGGCCCTCGGGTTCGCGCTCCGGCTCGCGGGCCGGACCGGGGGCCGGATCTGGGCGGTGCACATCGTCGGGGCACCGGCCGCGATCGCCGAGCCGCGCACCGAAGAGGAGCAGCGGACCGAACCGGACGCGATCGCCTCTGCGCTCCGCGCGGTCCAGGCGACGGCGGCCAAGGACGGGGTCGCGCTCGAGGTCCTGGTCCTCGAGGGGAACGCCGCGGAGGCGATTCTCGCCACGGCGCGGAAGGTCGAGGCCGACCTCATCGTCGTCGGCACCCGCGGGCTCCGGGGGGCGAGCCGGTTCTTCCTCGGATCCGTGTCGGCCGCGGTCCTGGCCGGGGCGGGCCGTCCGGTGGTCGTCGTGCCGTGACGGGGTCCCCGTGCCCTACGATCTCGCCTCGCGCCGACGGGACGTGAGGAGCCGGACGAGGTCCTCCGCCCGGTCCCGAAGCTGCGGCATGGCGGAGGTCGCTAGCGCGGACGGCTCGACCCACGCGAAGTCGATCGCCTCCGGACTCGCCCGCGGCGGAAGGTCGCGCAGGAGACGGGCCCAGTAGCAGACCGTGACCCAATGCACCGCCGGTCCTCCCGCGTTCCGCTCGAACGCGTCGTAGACTCCGACGAGCCCCTGGACCGCGACGTCGAGTCCGAGCTCCTCCATCACCTCGCGGCTCGCGGCGGCCACGAGCGTCTCCCCGGGGTGGGGGTACCCTTGCGGCAGCACCCAGGCCCCGGTGTGGGGCTCGTCCTCCTCCCGCATCACGAGGACCCGGCCCCGCTCCAGCACGGCGACCGAGACCACGATCCGCATGTACTCGTCCGCGCGATCGACGGACCGTCGTCCGCGGGCGCCGCTCCGCCGGGGCGGTCGGTCCGGGATCATCGGCCCCCGGCTTCCGGCGCGCCTTCGGGTCGTCCGCTCCGAGCGGCCCCCGATCGGAGCTCGACCCGCGCGCGATCGGGCGCGCTCATTGCCCGCGGTTCCCCCGAGGGCGTCTCCGACGCGGCCGACACCGGCTCGCCGAACACCTCGCGGAAGACGTCGGCGGCAAAGGACGTCCGCAGCGGACTCCCGACGACCATCCGGTAGGTGCGTCGTCCGTCGGGCAGTCGCTCGGCGCGCAGGAAGAGACCGCGCGCGGCTTCCTGGTGGAGGAGCCGGTCCGCGAGATCGTAGAGGTGGGTGACGTACGCGACGCGGACCCCCGAGTCGAGGAAGGCGCGGACGATCTCCCCCGCGAGGATCGAACCTTCGCGTTCGTTCGTGGAGGCGAACGACTCGTTGAGCAAGACCAGACTGCCCGGACGCACGCGGCCCACGAGCGCAGCCATCCGGCCCAGCTCCTCGTCGAGCTTCCCGCTCGCTAAGGCGGTGTCCTCCTCCCGCTTGAAGTGCGTGAGCACCTCCGGCGCGACGCTCGCGGTCCAGCGGCGGGCCGGAACGAAGCAACCGGCCTGCATCAGGAGCTGCGCGAGGCCCAGGCCGCGCAGGAAGGTCGTCTTGCCGCCCTGGTTCGCCCCCGTGATGACGAGGAGCGGTCGCCCATCGGCCGTGAGGTCGTTCGGGACGACCCCGGCGCCCCCCCGCAGCACGAGGGTCGGGTCGTAGAGCCCCCCAGCCGAGAGTCGGTCCGGCTCGGTGACCGGCTCCGGCATCGAGACCTCGGCCCCGGCGGCCGCGAGACGGGCGTGGAGGTCGAGACACGCGAGGTAGAAGCTCAGCTCGTCGCGCAGCGCCGCGAAGTAGCCGAGGATGTGGGCGTTGGCGCGTCCGAGCGCATGCGCCGCTCCGGCGAGGCCGCGGTCGGTGAGGCGGGAGAGGGCGCGGTGCCCGGACTCGTCGTGGTCGTCGAGCTCGAAGGCGAACGGGGACCGCCGGGTCGGCAGCAGGCGCCGCCACCATCCGGCGGCCGTCGTCGACGGGCGGTGAAGCTCGTACCGGGCCCCCCGATTGCCGGGACCCAGCGAAGCGCTGAGCAGGACCCCGGTGGGGAACTCGAGGACTTGGGCGTGCGCTTCCGCCGCCTCGAAGAACGCCGGGTCGAGCTCCCGAAGGACTTCGTCGAAGCCTCGGAGAAAGCCGCGCGAGGCGAACGCGGACCGGTGCGCCTCCGCGATCGCGCGCAGCTCGCGCAACAGGGGCAGAAACCGCCGCAGCAACCTCGTCCCGCGGTAGATCACGGAGCTCGGGGCGTTCCCGAACCCCCAGACCGCCCGCTCGGCCGCGAGACCGCGCACGGCAAGCCCGTAGAGCGATTGGACCACCGGTCCGTGACCGAGGCAGTCCGCGAGCACCTCCTGGCGGTAGCGGATCGCGTCCGGATCGGTGAGACCTTCCGCGAGGACTCGCGGGACCACAACGCGACGGACGGGGTCGGAGCCCGCCATGACGGTGTACAGCACCCCGAGCTCGAGGTCCCGTTCGCGGTCCGGCGCTCCCGGGTCGGGGCGGGCCCGGGGGGCAAGCTCACGGTCCGCGTAGAGCAGCCGGACCCTCACGGCCGGATCCTCTCCCGGAGCGCCGCATAGCTGAGCCCGTGCTTCTCGGCGATCGCGAGCGCGTAGGCACGCCCGTCCGCGGCTCTCCGGAGGACTCGGTACGTGCGCACCGCCGGATCGTCCGGACGGGTGGTGCTGACGAGGCTGACGGTCTCCGGTCCCCCGACCGAGAGCTCGTCGACGAACGTGACGTAGACCGCGAGCGCGTCGCGGGCGACGATCCGGGCGATCACCGCGCGCCCGAGCTCGAGGGCATCCTCCAGCGCGGCCGAAGCAAACGTCTCGTTGAGGACGACCACCGACCGATCGGTCGTCGTGCGGAGGATTTCGCGCACTCGGACGAGCTCGTCGGCGAGATTGCCCCGCAGGTCCGCGGACGGCTCGCCGCGTTCGAAGTGGGTGAGCACCCGGTCGCAGAGCAGCAGGGTCGCGGTCTGACCCGGGACGGGGCAGCCGAGCTGGGCCAGGTAGTGCAGCTGTCCGACGGTGCGGGCGTACGTCGTCTTGCCGCCGTTGTTCGGCCCCGATACGACGAGGATCCGTTCCGGACCGTGCAGACGCACGTCGTTCGGCACCACGGACGTCGGGCCGTCGCGGAGGGCGCCGGCCAGCGCGAGGTCGAACGTGGCCAGGACCTCCTCTTCCTTCGAACGCTCCGACAGGACCGGATAGGCGAAGGCGAGCCCGGCCTCGCGCAGCGGGACCAGGTGGTCGAGGTAGGCGAGGTAGAACTGGACCTCCCGGTCGAACCGCGCCACGCGGCGGTCCACGAACTCGGGGTGCGCGGCCGGAAACCCCCGGAGCCGGACGAACAGCTCCGGGAACCGACGGGCGACCTGGTCCTGGACGAACTCCTCGACCGGGTCCATCTCCGCGTCCTCCGGACCGACGGCCCGGGCCGGCGGCCCCGCGCCCTGCGGGAACCGTCGGAACGTCGACTCGACGACGGCGCTGTAGTCCGGCTCGCCCGCGAACGGGCCGATCGTGACACGACTCCCCTCGATCCGGACGGTGTACCGGATCGCGTTCAGCCCGCGTTCCAGCGCCTCGGACTCTCGCTGTACCCGCTGGAAGCTCTCGCTCCGCACCAGGGACTCGAGGTGGTCCCGGAGCGCGACGAGGCCCGCGGAACGCGGCTCGGAGGCCGCGAGGTCGCGGGCCAAGCGGTCCGCGGCGGCGCCGTACGCCCGGACCGCCTCCAGCCACCACCGGGCTCGCTGGAGCTCGTTCCTCAGTTTGCCGGACCACTCCCGGGCGCGCCGCACCTCGCGCATGCCCCCGGCGAAGGCGTCCACGACCCGGCGGACCGGGGCGCGTTCGAGGTCCCGGAACACCTCGTGGCGGAACCGCACGACGGCCACATCCGTGCTCGGCGACCGCAGGATCGGGAGGAGGTCGTACGCCTCCCGGCCGCGCGCGAGGGCGTCGAACACCCGGTCGAGCCCGAGATCCATCAACGTGCGCGCGACCGTCGCGGGATCCGGGGCTTCCGTCAACTCCCCGAGGACGCTCGACGGATCCATCGTGCGTGGTCCCTCGGCGGTCACCCCGGGGTGGGGTCGGCGCGTCGCCCGCTCCCGCCCGGGGGCCCGGCGGGTTGAGGGCGGCCAGCGGCCCGGGCGGAGCGGGCCGGCGCGGGAGCGGCGGACCTCGCCCGTCGACCGAGGAACGGTTCTCCGACGGGGGGCGCCGCCCGGGACGATTCAGGCACGTTCCGCCCTCCCCAGTGTGGACGCGGTGCGCCGCACGTCGTCCTCCCCGTCCGGGACTGCGATCGCCGCGATGCCTCGCCGCAGCTCCTCCATGCGCCCCCGCCATCGGGCGGCCGCCTCCAGCCCCGCGTCGTGGGAGGTCCGACCTGCGGCGACCGCTTCCTCGATCACCCGGAGGTCTCGATCGACCTGGGCGGTGACCGTGACCCGGGTCTCGGCCCAGGCGCGCTCGATCCGCTCGACGAGGTCGCTGCGGAGGCGGCCCGATTGGGCGCTCATCTCCTCCTCGACGAGCTGGGGGGTCCGACGGAGGAGTCCGGGTCGAAGGACCCGGGCCGGCAGGATCAGCACGGTCTGACCGGCGAACGTGCCTTCGAACAGGCCCTCCACCCGATCCGAGTACCGGGCGGACCCTCCGAGCACGACGTGCACCGCCGGGGGGGCGAGCTCGACTCCGAACTCCTGGGCGACCAAGGCGCGCAACCGCTCCGCCGCGCGGCGGATCCGCTCCTCGAAGAGGTTCCCGAGCCGGGAAAGGTCGGCCTCGACGCCCTGCGTCACGGCGGAGCGGATCTCGGCGACCTCCGGTCGCACGCCGGCCCGGAACGCCTCGTCGAAGGCGCCCGCGAGGCCCCCCGCCGTCCGGGCCGCGAGGTGGGGAATGCGGGCGCGGAGCGCCGAGGTGATGCGCGGGACCCGGACCGTGCTCTCGGCCGAAAGCCGAGCCGGCAGATCGGCTTCGAGGCTCCGCAACTCCCCTTCGATCATGGCCTGCGTCGCCCGGTGCTCGATCCGAAGATCGTCCATCCCTCGCGCGAGCGCCGCCCACCGGCGCTCGCGCTCGTCCGACGCCAGCTGGGAGGCGTTCACGGCGAGCGCGATCCATCCGTCGAGCCGCGTCGCGAACTGCCGGACGCGCACGCGAAGGACCCGCTGCACCGCTTCCCTTCGGCCGGGCCCGAGGAAGGTGCGCAACGCCTCCCAGAGCTCGGGAAGGCCCGAGGCGGTCCGGTCGGCCGCGGGCCCGGGGCCGGGGTCGGCGAGCCCGAGACGCGCGGAGGTCGGGAAGAGCCGGACCGACCCGAACCCGCACCGCTCCCGGAGCACCGATCCGAGGTAGTCCAGCAGCTCGACGCGCTCCGCGGGTCCGAGCAGGTCGATCTTGTTGACCACGAAGAAGAACTTGGCCGCCTGCGCGGAGACGTCCGAGAGGAACGCGATCTCCGGGGCGGTGATCGGGGGATCGGGGGAGAGCACGAAGATGGCGGCATCGACGCTTGGCAAGAGCGCGCGCGCGGACCGGGTGTTCGCGTCGCTGGCGGATCCGATCCCCGGGCTGTCCACGAACGTGATCCCCTGCGTCCACTCGGGCAAGGGTTGGGACACCACGACGCGTGCGACCCCACGACGGTTGCCCGGGTTGTGCTGTTCCGAGACGAACTCGATCACCCGGTCGAGCGGCACGCGCTCGGTCTGGCCCGACGTGTGGAGCACCCGGACCTCGTCGGGCCCGCGCACGAGCGCGGTCGGCACGGCGGTCGTCGGCAGGATCCCGACCGGGAACGCCGGGCGGCCGGCGAAGGCGTTCAGGATCGACGACTTTCCTCGCTTGAACTGTCCGAGCACCGCGACCGTGAGCTCCCCGCGGCCGAGGGCGCCGGCGGCCTCGGCGATCTCGCCGGCGAGCTCAGGTTGGCCCGCCGACGCGGCGAACGCGGAGAGTTCGGCGAGCGGGCTATCGGGCCCGGAGCGCGACGACCTGACGGAAGCTGGCGACATGGGGACCCGCTGTAGGGGCCATCATCCGCGGAGCGGCGGTTATGGCGAGCCCCATCGCCGTCCTCCGGTCTCGCGCGAGGATAGATAGTGTTTGCTGGCGCGCGGAACCCCGCACACCCGACCGCCCTCGGGCCGTCACGGAGCCGAGCGACGCCGGGCCCCGAAGACGATCGGCGCCAGGCAGGCCGCGCCGGCGATCGCCAGGACCGCCGAGACCGAGAACGCGAGCGGTGCGGAGTCGTAGGTCCACAGCGCCCCGACCAGCACCGAGGCGACCAGGGATGCGCCGCCTTGCACCGCGCCGAACCATCCGAACGCCGCCCCGAGGTCCGCCGACGGCACCGCGCGGCTGATCCACGCGGCCGCGCCGACGTCGAGGAACGCGAGCTGGGCCCCGGCCAGGAGGAAGGCCGCGAGGGCGACCGGTACGCTCGGCGCCTGCGCAAAGAGCCCGTCCACCACCGCGAACAGAAGGAAGCTCGCCGTCACCAGCCCGAGCGAGGAGAACCGGTCCGCCACCAGCCCCGACGGGTACGCGAGCCCGGCGTAGACGAGGTTGTAGAGGAGGTAGGCGAGGAGGGCGACGAGCACCGCGCTCACGGCACCGGTGCCGCCGGCGGCGAGCCCCGTGCCCACGCGGAGCAGCCCCAGGAGGACGTTGAAGAACGCGAGCCCAAAGACGGTCGTCGCGACCAGGAACCAGCGGAACTCCCGGGAGAACGCGGGGCGCGCGGGCCCGCCCGGGCCGACCGGCGCCCGGAGGGGTCGGTCCTGGTCCCGGACCAGACGACGGAACAGCACGACCGCCACCAGCCCGGGCAGCACGCTGAACGCGAACACGAGCCGAAGCCCCGGGAGACCCTCGGTCAGGACGACCGCGGCCGCCGAGGCGGTCCCGGCCACCGCCCCCAGCGAGTCGAACATCTGCTCGAGCCCGAACGACCGACCGGCGCCGACCCGGCGCGACGCGTCGGCGAGGATCGCGCGCTTGATCGGCTGCCGCTCTCCGCGTCCGGCCCACGCGCCCGCACGCAGGGCCGCCACGACCGGCCAGACCGTCGCGAGGGCGATGAGCGCGTGCGCTCCGGTCGTGGTCGCGTAACCGACCGTCCCGACCGAGCGGCGGTCCGG
>Ga0335074_10003984_pt1 | contig 20326 bp, 21 predicted proteins | sample Lox_Sample_23_FD_206715 | JGI IMG/M metagenome (GOLD analysis project Ga0335074, IMG submission 206715) | Soil microbial communities from Loxahatchee National Wildlife Refuge, Florida, United States - Lox_Sample_2.3 | ecosystem: Environmental > Terrestrial > Soil > Wetlands | place: USA... | reverse complement strand
CCCGTTGCGATCGGCCCGGACTTTGATCCTGCTGATGTGGCGTTGGATGGCAACGGCGACCTATTCATCGCGGACTACAGCAACAGCACGATCAGGGAGTTCCCCTACAGCGGCGGCAGCTACGGCGCACCCCTCACCATCGCCTCGGGGTCGGCCTCGGGTATCGACTGGCCGAGCGGCGTCGCGGTGGACGGCAACGGCGACGTATTCGTCGCGAATAACGCCGACAGCACGGTCGAGGAGATTCCCTACGCCAACGGCAGCTACGCAGCACCCCGTGCCCTGAGCTCGGACTTCTCCGCCCCGGGTGCCCTGGCGGCGGATGCCAAAGGTGATATCTTCGTAGCCGATAGCGGTGACAATGCGGTCAGGGAGATTCCCCTGAACGGCGCCACCTACGGTGCGCCGATCAACGTCGGTTTCGGCTTCAACAACCCGGCAGCCGTGGCGCTAGATGCGAACGGCGATGTGTTTGTAGCGGATTATGGCGACAAGGAGGTTGAGGAGATCCCTTACGGCGAGGGTGGCTACGGCGCGCCGGTCGTCCTGGCTACCGGCTTCTTCGCCCCCTACGGCATCGCGGTGGACGCCATTGGCAACGTGTTCGTGGCCGATATCGATGTTGTGGATGAAATTCCCTTCACCGACGGTCGCTACGGCGTACCCGTCACCGTGGGTTCCGGGTTCAACAATCCCTCGAAGGTCGCGGTCGACGGATCCGGTCGCTTGTACGTCATGGATTTTGGCCAGATCTGGCTGCTCACGCCCTAAGAGCTTCGCTCACGGCGGGGTGCAGCCGCCCGTTGGTGGCAAGCACTGTGGTCGTCTCGAGTGTCACGTCATGGCCCGCGAGGTCGGTGAAGGTGCCACCGGCTTCGCGGACGATCACGGTGAGGGCGGCGATGTCGAGGATGTTGACGTCGGACTCGATGACGACGTCCAGCGACCCGCGCGCCAGCAGGTGGTAATGGACGAAATCGCCGTAGCCGCGGATGCGGCTGACGCTTCGGATCAATGAGCCGAGGCGCTCCCACTGGGCCGTGCGGGTCATCGATTTGAGATTGCCGGTCGAGACGATGGCGGCGGAAAGATCGGCGAGGGTGCTGACCCGGATGCGGGCATCGTTGAGCCAGGCGCCCGCGCCTTGCTCGGCCCAGGCGAGCTCGCCGTAGGCCGGTGCGCTCGACACCCCGAGCACCAGGCGCCCGGCGCGCATCAGGGCGATCTGCGTCGAGAAGAACGGGCACTCGCGCACGAATGACTTGGTGCCATCGATGGGATCGACCAGCCACAGGCTCTCCGCGCCGGCGGAGTGCTTGCCCGTCTCCTCGCCGTAGAAGCCGTAGCTCGGAAAGCGCTCGCTCAGAATGGCCCGGATGGCCTCTTCGGCGCGCACGTCCGCCGCGGTGACCGGCGACCGATCTTCCTTGGTGCGGACGGCCGGATTCTTTCGATAGAACCCGCGGATCACCTCGGCCGCCGCCTGCGCGGCATCGAGGGCGGCTTGCAGTTCTCGGGAGGGCATGACCCCGTTATTTTGGCACAATACGTCTCGGCCACCGCGCGCCGGGAGGACGGCCCCGCATGGGCAACAGACTCAGCAAGATCTACACGCGTACGGGCGATGATGGTACGACCGGCCTCGGCGATGGCACGCGGGTGCGCAAGGACAGCGCGCGGGTCGAGGCGTACGGCACGGTGGATGAGCTGAATAGCGTCCTCGGGGTGCTGCTGGCCGCTCCCGGGTTGCCGGACGCCGTGACCCTTGTGCTGACGGAGGTGCAGCACGAGCTCTTCGACCTCGGCGCCGAGCTCTGCATTCCGGGACACATCGTCATCACGGCTGCTCACGTGACGAGGCTCGAGACGGCGCTCGATGGCTTCAATGATCCGCTGCCGCCCCTGAAGGAGTTCATACTTCCGGGTGGCGGCCCCGCCGCGGCGGCATGTCATCTGGGCCGAACCGTCGCGCGGCGCGCCGAGCGGCGGGTCTGGACTCTGGCGGCGACAGAGAGCGTCAATCCCGAGGCGCTGCGCTATCTCAATCGCCTGTCGGACCTTCTCTTCGTGTTGGCGCGGGTGTTGGCCCGTCACGAGCGCGGGAGCGAGGTGCTCTGGCGCCACGAGCGCGGCAAGCGCGGGGGCTAGTCATGAATCGCGTACTCAAGTTCATCGTCATCGCCTTGCTGGTCGTGCTCGTCGTCTGGCGATTCTCAGGAGGAATGATTCACGCCACGGCTCACGGGTCCTGGTTCGGACACGGCAGCTCATGGAGCTGGTCGAGCGATGACGGATCAGACACCGGGCCCATTCTCACGCGCGATTATTCCTGGAGCGGTGATCGGCTCGTGCTCGACATTCCGGGCCACGTACGCTTTCATCCGGCGCCGGGCTGGCACCTCAGCATTCGAGGGCACGAGGGGACGCTCAACCGCATCGAGGTCTCGGACGGGCGGATCCGGGAGGAGAGTCACGGCTTCTGCTTCTTCTGCTGGGACCACTTCGGGCGGCTACAGGTCGATCTTTCCGGTCCGGCGCTGCGTGAGGCGACCCTCAACGGCTCGGGCTCGATCGAGCTGCAGGACCTCGATCAGGACCATCTGCAGCTGCGCATCCGCGGCAGCGGAACGGCGACCGGCAGCGGCAAGGTGCAATCCCTTCGGCTCGAGATCATGGGCTCGGGAAGCGCGGATCTCGCGCAGATGGCCGAAACGGATGCCGATGTGACCATCGACGGCAGCGGCGATGCGGATGTCGCACCGGTCGGAGAGGCGCAAGTGACCATCGCCGGCTCGGGCGATGTGCGTCTGCATGCTCATCCGGCGCAGCTGAGCACCCATGTTTATGGGTCCGGGCGCATCTCCGAGGTGCCGGGAAGCGCGCCCGCCGCCAGCGCGTCCGCGCCCGTCACCGGGACCACAGCGCCCGCCGACGGCGCCGCGGCGCATCCGGGAACTGTGCTTCGGCGTGCGGGGTCTGCTGATCTTTGATGCCGGTTGGGAGGTAAGACCATGACGTTCATGCAGGCATTCAAGGTGTGGTGGAGCTACAGCTGGCGGGCGAGCATCCTGGTCGTCCCGCTCGCGATCATCATGACGGCCTGGTCGCTCATGGGACTCATCTCCACCGTGGAAAACATGATGCAGTCCGGGCAGAGCCTTCAGAGCCTCGGCAATATGAACATGGAGCAGCTCCTGGGTCTCGTATCCGGCGGTACGACCCTCTTCATTCTGTCCATGGTTCTTACCGCCGTGATTCAGATCTTCGCGATGCGCTGGACGCTCAACTCGCGCTGGTCGGACTTCCGGCTGAAGGCGGTGCCGCCGGATGCGGAAGTTGGAAGTCAGCCGGGGCCGCGTGGGGCGGGTCCGCGCGATTCGGGCAAGCCGGCGAGCGCCTGAAACGCCCCCTCAGGAGTGCCCGCTCGCCTTTGCGACCAGGTACTTCACGAGCGGGATCACATCGTCTGGCTTGGCCAAGGACTCCATGACGATGCGGTATTTGCCGCCGACGACGATGCAAGGCGTACCCGGGATCTGCATGGCCACGATCTGTTGGTCCGCTTCGCGCATCTTCATCTCGACGCCGAAGGAGTTGGCCACCGCGAGAAACTTCTGCGGGCTGATGCCCGTGAGCTGCGAGTAGACTCGCGCCGCGTCCTCGATCGAGGGCATGGGGCTTTCGAGCCGTCCCGTCGCCGAATCGAGGGTGGCGAGCTCACCGTTCTTCCATACCGCATCGAATATGGCCTGCTGCGTCCGGTGTGCGATGCCGAGGGCCTGCGCCGCGAAGTACGCGCGTTGAAACATCGGCCAGTCCTCGGCCGTGTTGAAGGAGGCCGGCAGGAACACCATCTGCGCATTGGGTGGCAGGTTGCGCTCGAGCAGGTGCATGACCGGCTGGAACTTGTCGCAGAAGGGGCAGGCGTAGGAGAACACCTCCATGACCGCCACCTTGCCCGCGGCCACATTCGTCGGCTGCGCGGGGTCGAGCACGACGTAGTTGGTTCCCTCGACCCAATGATCGGCTGCCGCATGGGCGGGCAGAGCGGCGACGCCGCAGACGAGCACGCTTGCCAGCAGTAAAGCGATGTTCTTCATACGAAGCAGACTGCCACGCTGAGCCGAGGGCCGCAACGGCTAATGCAGTAAGTAGCCGACGCTCACGCGGATCGAGAGCCCGCGGCTCAGAGCATCTTTCGCCAACGCTGCCAATCGAACGCCGGACCGGGGTCGGTCTTGCGTCCGGGGGCGATGTCGCTGTGACCGGCGATGCGCTCGGCGGCGAGCGTCGGATAAGTCGCGAGCAACGCCCTGACGAGGAGCATGAGACTCTCGTACTGCGCATCGGTGTAAGGGGTCGTGTCGGTTCCCTCGAGCTCGATGCCGATCGAGAAGTCGTTGCAGGCGCTCCGTCCCCGGTACTGCGATTGGCCGGCGTGCCAGGCGCGCAGACGGAAGGGCACGTACTGCGTGATGGCGCCATCGCGGCGGATCACGGCGTGGGCGGAGACCCGCAGTGCGGCCACATCGCGGAAGCAAGGGTGGGCGTCGGGCGGCAGGTCGCCGGCGAAGAGGTGATCGATCCACGGGCCGCCGAACTCGCCCGGCGGCAGGCTGATGCCATGTATCACGATGAGCTCGGGCGCCACGCCCTTGGGGCGGGCGTCGCAATGCGGCGAGAGAACCTGACGCACGCCCGCGAGGAGGCCGGTGGCAGGTTCTACGGTAAGCGGCTCCGGTGGGCTCATGCAGCGTTCGGTCATGCCGGCAGATAGCGCGAGAAGCCGGCATAGAGCACCGCCAGCAGGCCGGTGACGAAAATACCGTCGAAGGTGCCCGCGCCGCCGATCGAGGCCACCGGCGCGCCGAGAGCCTGCACCGCTCCCAGGTTGAGCAGGTCGGCGCCGATCAGCGTGCCGAGGCTGCCGCTGATATAGGCAAGCGGTGCCGCCTGACGGCGCGTCAGTGCAATGGCGATCACCGCGGTCGCGACCGCCGGCACGAATATCGGCAGCGCGATGCCGAAGCCCGGAACCGGCTGCGCGAGGTAGTGGGTGACCGCGGCCACGAACGCGGTGCCGATCACGCCGAGGAGATACAGTCGATGCTTCAGGAGCAGGTAGAGCGAGAGGCACACCGGGATGATGCAGCCGCCGACGTTGACCACCAGGCGCGTGCCATGCATCTGCCGCACCACCGGAACGATGTAGGTCATGCCGAAGAAACTGATCTCGCTCGCCGTCACGGTCTGGCGACCCGGGAAGTACGCCACCGGGATGTTGATGTAGCTGCCAAGCAAGGACAACCCGAGGAGCGCGATGAGCGCGCTTTCGGTGATGCCCATCGAGAGTGATGCATAGCGCAGCAGCCGCAGCACGGCGAGGCCGATCAGGACGATGATGAGGCCCCAGAAGATCAGCAGGAACGGCAGCGAGATCGGAAAATACTGTAGTTGGGAGACGTGCATGGCCGACGCATCATGCCACAATGTGGCCATGGCCAGCGCCAACGACTCCTACTCCACACGAGATCTCGCCCACGTCTGGCACCCGTGCACCCAGATGAAGGATCACGAGGACCTGCCCATGATCCCGATCCGGCGCGGCTCGGGGGTGTGGCTGGAGGACTTCGAGGGCAAGCGTTACCTCGATGCGATCAGCTCCTGGTGGGTGAATCTCTTCGGCCACGCCAACCCGCGCATCAATGCGGCGGTGCGAGCGCAGCTCGAGCGGCTGGAGCAGGTGATTCTGGCCGGGTTCACGCACGAGCCGGTGATTGCGCTTTCCGAGGCGTTGACCGCCGTCGCGCCCGCGGGACTCAACCGTTGCTTCTACGCCGACAACGGCTCCTCGGCGGTGGAAGTGGCGGTCAAGATGAGCTTCCACTACTGGCGCAACGTCGGCCGGTCCGCCAAGCGTCGCTTCATCACGCTCTCCAACAGCTATCACGGGGAGACTCTCGGCGCGCTCGCCGTCGGCAACGTGGAGCTCTACAAGGAGATCTACCGGCCGCTCCTCATGGACGTGATCACGGTGCCATCGCCCGATTGTTACGAGCGGGAGCGGGGCGAGAGTTGGGCGGAGCATTCGCGGCGCAAGTTCTCCCACATGGAAGCCGCGCTGTCGAAGCATGCCGATGAGACCGCGGCCGTGATCCTCGAGCCCCTGGTCCAGTGCGCCGGCTCCATGCGCATGTACGATCCGGTCTACCTCGAGCTCCTGCGTCAGGCGTGCGACCGCTACGGCGTGCATCTCATCGCCGATGAGGTTGCAGTTGGGTTCGGCCGGACCGGCACTCTCTTCGCCTGCGAGCAGGCGGGCATCAGGCCGGACATGCTCTGCCTCTCGAAGGGCCTCACCGCGGGCTATCTGCCGCTCTCGACCGTCGTCACCACCGACTCGATCTACGCCGCCTTCTATGATGATTACGTCAAGCTCACCGCGTTCCTCCATTCCCACAGCTTCACGGGCAACCCGCTCGCCTGCGCCGCCGCGCTCGCGAGCCTCGAGATCTTCCGCACCGACGATGTGCTCGAGCGCAACCGCGCGCTCGCCGCTCGGTTGGGCGCCCGGGCCCGCGAGCTCGAAGAGCACCCCCACGTCGCGGAGGTGCGCCAGCACGGCATGATCGTCGCCGTGGAGCTCGCGCGCGCGAAGTCAACCCGCGAGCCTTATCCCTGGCAGGAGCGCCGGGGTCTCAAGATCTATCGCCACGCTCTCAGCCGCGGCGTGCTGCTGCGCCCCATCGGCACGGTTCTCTATTTCATGCCGCCCTACATCGTCATGCCCGAGGAGATCGACCTCATGGTCGAGGTGGCGCGTGAAGGCGTCGAGCTCGCGACGTGCGACTGACGCGCGTCCACATCCCTGAGCCGCTCACCCGCGGCAGTCGCCATACGATCAAGGGCGATGCCGCCAACCACATCGCGCGCGTGCTGCGGCTGGCGGCCGGGGATCCGCTCACGCTCTTCGACGGCCGGGGCGGTGAGCACGCCGCCCGAATCGAAGCGCTGCGCAAGGGCGCCGTGGTGGTAGCGGTGGGTGAGTTTTCCGCGCACGAGCGTGAGTCGCCGCTCTCGCTCACCTTGGCGCAGGGTGTCTCGCGCGGTGAGCGCATGGACTGGGTCGTGCAAAAGGCGACCGAGCTCGGCGTGAGCCGCATCGTGCCGCTCCTCACCGAGCGCAGCGTCGTGCGGCTCGATGCGAAGCAGGCTGAGCGCAAGCTCGAGCATTGGCGGGGCATCGCCGTCGCCGCCTGCGAGCAAAGCGCCCGTAACCGCCTTCCCGACATCGCCCCTCCGCTCGGCCTTCCGGATTTCCTGCGGGGCCGGGAGAAGGATGGAGGAGCGACCCGGCTGCTGCTCTCACCGACGGGTGCGCTGCGGATCGGTGAATTGCAGGCGCTGGATGGGGGAGTCATCGCGCTCGTAGGTCCCGAAGGCGGCCTCGCCGAGAGCGAGCAGCATGCGGCGCTCGATGCCGGCTTCATCGCGGTGCGACTCGGGCCGAGGATTCTGCGTACGGAAACGGCGGCGATCGCGGCGCTGACTCTGCTTCAACAGCGGTTCGGGGACCTCTGATCCCGTCTGAGCCCATCAAGCGCTCACGAAAATCCGCCGCCCGTCATTGCGCAGCTCCAACATCGGCGACAGGTAGAGCTCACTCAACCGCTCGGCCGTCAGCAGCTGCGAAGCCGCCCCCGCCGCCCAGCGGCCATCGCCATGAAGCAGCAGCACCCTGTCGGCGAACCTCGCGGCGACCGTCGGGTCGTGCAGCGTCGCGATCACCGTCCTCCCCGCGGCGCAGAGCTCGCGGAACAAGCCGAGAATCTCGAGCTGATGCGCCGGATCGAGGTGATTCGAGGGCTCATCGAGCAGAAAGAGCGAAGGCTGTTGCGCGAGCAGTGCCGCGACCGCCATGCGCCGCAGCTCCCCGCCTGAGAGCGTGTCGGTCCGCCGTTCCGCGAAGCCCTCGAGGTCTACCGCCGTCAGCGCCTCATGCGCGATGCGCTCATCGTCGACCGTTTCCCACTGCCAGAGCTTCAGGTGCGGATGCCGTCCGACGAGCACCGACTCGAGCGTCGTGGTGACGAACGACTCCTCGACGTCCTGGGCGAGTAGCCCCAGACGCAACGCCACCGTCCTTCGGCTCAGGCTCTCCATCGCCAGACCATCGAGATAGACCCCTCCCGCCTGCGGACGCCTCAGTCCCGCGAGCGTATGCAGCGTCAGGGTTTTGCCGGTGCCGTTGCGGCCAAGGATCGCGACGAACTCCCCGGGCGCGAATTCGAGCGATAGCCCCGCGACCAGGCATCGTGCGCCAACCGACACCTCCACGTCCCGGACGGCCAGCGAGGTTTCCACTTAAGGCTGAAGTCGGGTGGCCGTCCAGGGTCCGGCCTCGAAAAAACCGCCCGGAGTCTGCGTGAGCTTGCGCGTCCAGCGGGCGCGGTCGTGCACCCGCGCCTCTCCTTCCACCCACAACTCCACGCTTTCCGCCCAGAGGTGGTATCCGCCCCAATGGGGCGGCCTCGGAATGACGATGTCGAGCTCGCTTTCCGCGCCGGGCTGACCCGACGGGGGTGCTCCGAAGCGATCCGCCGCCGCGTCCACCGCCTCGAGCAATGCCGCGCGCGATGCGATCGGCTCGCTCTGGGCGCTCGCCCACGCGCCCACGCGGCTCGGCCAGGGCCTCGAGGCGAAGTAGGCATCGCTGTCCGCGGCCGGCGCCTGCAGCACCTGTCCCTCGATGCGCACCTGCCGATGCAGCGCATCCCAGTGAATCACCGCGGCCGCCCGCGGGTTCTCCGCCAGCTGCCGGCCCTTGCGCGAGAGGTAGTTCGTGTAGAAAACCAGGTACCCGGGCAGCGGCACCACTTCTTTGCAGAGCAGCACCCGCGCCGAGGGGTGCCCCGCCGAATCGGCGGTGGCGAGCACCATGGAGTTGGGGTTGGGCTGCTGGCGATGCTGCCAGGCCTCGGCCATCCAGCGGTTGAGAACGACCAGGGGCTCGGGCGGCAGGGGCTCGGGGAGCAGCTCGGTATGTCGCATCACGAGGACATATTAGTTGGCCGTCGAATCGCGCGCGACCCCGAAACCGCGGGCACCTGCAGCAGCCGGCGTGTACGCCACGAGCCACGCACTTGCGGTGGCACGGCCGGGCCGATAAAAGGAAGGGTCGCACCACAGCTTCGGGGGAAGTCGTGACCCTGGATGAATTGCGCCGTCGCCTGAGCGAAGTCGACCGCCAGCTCCTCGCGCTGGTGGGCGAGCGCAAGGCCTTGAGCGGCGAGGTCGCGCGCGTCAAGCGGGCGACCGGCTATCCCACCCGCGATTTCGCGCGCGAGCGCGAGGTGATCGAGGGTGCCCGCGCCACCGCGCTCGAGGTCGGCGTGTCGCCGGCGCTTGCCGAGGAGCTGCTGCGGCTTCTGATCCGCTCCTCGCTGACGACCCAGGAGCAGGCGAGCGTCGCGGCACACGGCGCCGGCTCCGGTCGCCGCGCGCTCGTCATCGGCGGCGGCGGCAAGATGGGTCGATGGTTCGTGCAGTTCCTCTCCTCCCAGGGATTCAGCGTCGAAATTGGGGACCCGCAGGGTGGACCCGAGGGCGTGGCGCAGGTCGCCGACTGGCGCGCGACCGATCTCAGACACGACTACATCGTGCTCGCCACCCCTCTCGGGGCCACCGATGCGATCCTGCGGGAGCTGGCGCTGCGGCGACCGCGCGGCGTGATCTTCGATGTCGGCTCGCTCAAATCGCCGTTGCGCGCCGGCCTCATGGCGCTGAAGTCCCATGGCTGCCGGGTCGCTTCGATCCATCCGATGTTCGGGCCCGATACGGAGCTGCTCTCGGGTCGGCATGTCATTTTCGTCGACCTGGGTCACGCCGAGGCGCTGGCTGAGGCGCGCGCGCTCTTCGCCTCCACCATGGCCGAGCAGGTGGTGATGAGCCTCGATGATCACGACCGGTTGATCGCCTACGTGTTGGGTCTTTCGCATGCGCTCAACATCGCCTTCTTCACGGCGCTCGCGGAGAGCGGCGAGGCGGCCCCAAGGCTGGCGAAGCTGTCGAGCACGACCTTCGATGCGCAGCTCGATGTCGCGTCCCGCGTGGCGCAGGACAGCCCGGATCTGTACTTCGAGATTCAGAGTCTCAACGACTACGGCGCGGAGTCGCTCGAGGCGCTTTCGAAGGCGGTGGAGCGGATCCGCGCCGCAGTGTTGTCGCGCGATCGCGAGGTGTTCGTCACGCTGATGCGCCAGGGGAGGGATTATCTCGAAGACCGGCGCAGCGTCACGGAGCGCCGGGCGTAGGGTGCCATGGGGGAAGAGATCGAGCGGCTGCGCGCGCGGCTCAAAGAGCTGACCGAGGAGGTGAGCCGCAACGACTCGCTGCTGCGCAAGACGCAGGAGCGGGAGCTCGAGCTGCTGCGGGCCGGCTCGCTCGCGCAGCTCCTCGATCGCCTGATCCGCGGCCTGCGCGAGTCCTATCAGCTCGATGCCGTCACGCTCTCGCTGCACGATCCGCAGCATGAGATCCGCCATCTGCTCTCGGGCGGCTGGCTGCCGCTCGAGGAGCTCGAAGGAGTCTATTTCGTCGACGTGCTGACGGCCGCCGCGCCGCAGGTGGCGAACCTCGAGCGACCCTGGCTGGGGTCCTTCCGGCTCGCCGATCACCAGCTGCTCCTGCCCGGTATCGCCGGTGGCGGCAGTCTCGCCATCATTCCGCTCAATCGCCAGGAGCAGCTCGACGGGGTGTTGGTCTTCTACAGCGCCGATCCGGCCCGCTTCACGGCGGACCTCGCCAGCGATTTCCTCGCGCATCTCGGTGTGGTCGCCGCCATCTGCATCGAGAATGCCGTCAACCGCGCGCGGCTCGTGCGCAGCGGGCTCACGGACTTCCTGACCGGCTTTCACAACCGGCGTTATCTGCAGTCGAGGCTGCGCGAGGAGCTGGCGCGCGCCCAGCGTGCCAAACACCCGGTCGTATGTCTGATGATTGACGTCGATCACTTCAAGCGCATCAACGATCAGTACGGGCATCTCGCTGGCGATGCGGTGTTGCGGGAAGTCGCGCAGCGGATCGATGCCGAGATGCGCATGAGCGACACCGGCGTGCGCTTCGGGGGAGATGAGTTCGCGATCGTGCTGCCCGAGGGCACGCTCGGCGACGGTGAGCGCGTCGCCAACCGCGTGTTGAATGCCGTGGGCGGTCAGCCGGTGCCGATCGGCGGCCACGCGGCCGAGACCGTGACGCTCTCGATCGGGGTTGCCGCCGCCGCGCCCGATCAGGGCACGCGCGACTACAAGGTGGTGGCCGATCGCCTCGTCGCCGAGGCCGATGCGGCGCTCTATCGCGCCAAGAGCGCCGGCCGCAACCGCGTTGCGGTGTCGCGCAACATCGTCAAGTAAGCGCCTCTTCAGGCGCGGCGTCTCAGCAGCACGATGAAAAGCGGAGCGCCGACGAGCGCCATGATGGCGCCGACGGGAAGCTGACGCGGCGCGATCACCGTGCGCGCCACCACATCGGCACAGGCGAGCAGCGTCCCACCAAGCACCGCCGAGGCCGGAGCCACCACTCGATGATCGCTCGTGCGAAAGGAAAGGCGCACGATGTGCGGGGTGATGAGTCCCACGAATCCCACCGTCCCGGCGCTCACCACCGCGACCGCGGTGAGCGCCGCGCAGCCGACGAAGACCAGGGTTCGCCAGGCCTCGAGGCGCATGCCGACACTGCGTGCGCGCAGCTCGCCCGCCGCGAGCACGTTGAGCGGCCGCGCAATGACCAGCGCCAGGGCGACCGCGAACAGCGCCGTGATCGCGCTCGCCCAGGGGTTGATAGCCCATTCCAGATCACCCGCGAGCCAGAACACCATCCCGCGCAGCCGCTCGGCGTTCGCGACCGAGAGCAACACGGTGACTATGGCGCCGCAGGCGCTCGCGAGCACCACGCCTGTCAGGAGCAGGCGCGTCGTGCCGCCGCTGCGTGCCAGGAGGTGCACGATCACCACGGCCAGCATCGCGCCCAAGACAGCCGATGATTGCACGGTCAGCGCCGCGGCCCCCGCGATCATGGCGAGCAGCGCTCCCACGGCTGCCCCTCCCGAGACGCCGAGCACGAAGGGATCGGCGAGTGGATTACGGAACAATGCTTGAAGGAGCACGCCCGCTAGCGCGAGCAGACTCCCCACCCCGAAAGCCGCCAGGGTACGCGGCAACCGCACGACGAGCGCCACGCTCCGGGCGACGCTGTCGCCGGAACCCAACAGTGCGGCGATCACCCGTGATGGCGGCAGATCGGCGCTGCCGATGAGGAGCGAGCCCAGGAAGACCGCGGCGGCAAGCAGCAGCAAAGCGGCGAGGCCCTTCCATGCGCCGTGGCCCGAGCGAGGGGTCGTGGAGATCGACTTCAGAGCAAATTCCCGCGGCAATCGCATATACGAAAGCGCAAAGCCTAGAAGCTGGTGCTTGCCCAGCACAAGCTGCGCTTGATAAAAGAGCCCTGCATGGTCAGAGACGTCATCGACTCGGATGGGTTTCGCGCCAACGTTGGCATCCTGCTGATGGGCGGCGCCGGCGAGGTGTTCCTGGGTCGGCGCACGGGCGGGCGCGGCTGGCAGTTTCCCCAGGGCGGCATGCGGGTCGGGGAAAGTCTGCAAGAGGCGCTCTTCCGCGAGCTCAACGAGGAAATCGGGCTCGAGATGGGCGATGTCGAGCTTCTCGGGCACACCGCTCGCTGGCTGCGGTACCGGCTGCCGGGGCGCTATGTCCGGCGCAACCAGCAGCCGCTGTGCATCGGCCAGAAGCAGCGCTGGTTTCTCCTGCGGCTGCGGCGCGAGCCGGTGAGGTTTGACTTCAGGCGCACGGACGAGCCGGAATTCGACGAATGGCGGTGGGCGAGCTTCTGGGATCCGGTGCGGGAAGTCATCTACTTCAAGCGCGGCGTGTATCAGCGCGCGCTGCTCGAGCTTGCGCCCCTGGCTTTCCCCGCCGGGCCGCCGCCGCTTCCGGATTGGTGGGAGGAAGTCTCTCGTGGTCCTCGCCGGGAGCCCGCCGCGGCCGAATGACATGAAAGATCAGCCCGAGCTCGTCATCCGACCCCATGCGCCGCTGCGGCGGTTGATCCTGACGGTGACGCTCGTCCTGCTCGGCCTCATCGGGCTCTACGTCGCTTTCGAGCTTGGCCGGTACTCCGCGGGCTACGACGTCATTGCCGCCATTCGTGAGCACGCGCAGCTGCAGAGCTCCATCACCCAGCTCAAGGCCGCCAACACCGGACTGCGGGCCCGCATCATCGAGCTGCAGACCGACAACGCCGGTCACGCCCGCGAGGACCAGGTGGTGACGCGAACCATCGGCGATCTGCAGGGCCAGGTGGCCCGCCAGACCGAGGAGCTCGCCTTCTACCGCGCCGTGGTCGCCGAGGGGGCACCGCCGATCGGGGTGCGGGTCGGGACCGTGCGCCTCTCGGCCGCGAAGCCGTCCGGACAGTTTGTCGTTCACGTCTCCCTCGTGCGGGCGGGCAAGACGGACGGAATGACTACCGGGACCGTGAGCTTGACGGTGGATGGACAGGGAGCGGAAGGCAGGCCGATGAGCCTCGACGGCCAGGCGCTGGCGGGGGGTGGCACGGCCGATGTGCCCTACGACTTTCGCTACTATCAGGAACTCGAGCAACCGATCGCGTTGCCGCCCGGCTTTCGCCCCGAGCATCTGACGGTCTCCATCATCTCGACGCACAAGAACATCGCCCCGCTCACCCAGACCTTTCCCTGGAGTGCCGTGGATGTCCCGTAACAACAGCGTCCGCATCGACACCCTGATCGCTAAATCGGTGAAGGTTTACGGTGACGTCGAGTTCGCCGGTGGCCTGCACTTGGATGGCCATGTCGCGGGAAGCGTCCGGGCAGGTTCCGAAACCCCGGCGTCCTCCTTGTCAGTGAGCGATAGCGGCTCCATAGAGGGCTCGGTAGAGGCTACCGAGGTCGTGCTGCACGGGACGGTGCGGGGGGACATCGTGGCTCGCGGGCGGGTCGTCCTCGGGGCGACTGCCCGGGTCGAGGGCGATGTCCACTACGGGGTCATCGAAATGACCCTTGGCGCCCAGATTACGGGCAGGCTGGTAAGGCTGGCGACCGAGGAGGAGGCGGCAAAGGCCCAAGGCGCCGCCAAAGCCTGAGATCCAGGCCTTTGACCTTTGACGCACGGGCCTTCTACTATGGAGCGCTGGATTCGGGCAGGGTGCCCGCACGACTTTTCGAGGACCTGATTCGCAATGAGCACTACAGAAGCTGCGCTGGACGTCCCCGCCCTGCTCTTTACCGACGCGGCGGCCCGCAAAGTGGGCGAGCTCATCCGTGGCGAGGGCAATCCGAGCCTCATGCTGCGGGTCTTCGTGCAGGGGGGCGGATGCTCAGGGCTGCAATATGGCTTCGAGTTCGACGAGCAGATCCAGGATGGTGATACCTGCATCGAGAACCTCGGGGTGAAGCTACTGGTCGACCCGATGAGCGTGCAGTACCTGATGGGCGCTGAAATCGACTATCGCGACGGGCTGGAGGGTGCGCAGTTCGTGATCCGCAATCCCAACGCCACCACCACCTGCGGCTGCGGCTCTTCCTTCTCCGCCTGAGCTCCGACCCCCGAGCGTGCGACCGGCCGCCTCCCCCCGCGATAGCCAGACAGCCGACGCGGAGCCGGCGACCCGCCCCGTCCCCGATGTTCTTGCCGCCGTAGATCTCGGCTCCAACAGTTTTCATCTGGTCGTGGCGCGCTATACCCACGGCCAGCTCGTCATCATCGACCGCCTGCGCGAGATGGTCCGCCTCGCCGCCGGCGTCGCCGAGAACGGTCGCATCGACAAGGATGCCGCGGCGCGCGCGCTGGCCTGCCTGCAGCGTTTCGGCCAGCGGCTGCGCGATATGCGCGCGGACAGCGTGCGCGTGGTCGGCACGAACGCGCTGCGGCTCGCGCACCGCAAGCAGGCCTTCCTCGAGCGCGCCCGCGAGGCGCTCGGGCACCCGATCGAGATCATCTCCGGCATGGAGGAGGCGCGGCTCATCTATGCGGGCGTGGCGCACACCATGCCGAGCGAGCCGGGCAAGCGCCTGGTGGCCGACATCGGCGGCGGCAGCACCGAGCTCATCATCGGCGAGGGGCTGATTCCACTCGAGCTCGAGAGCCTGCAGATGGGCTGTGTGAGCCTGAGCGAGCGCTACTTCCGCGACGGCAAGATTTCCGCGAAGCGGATCGCGGCAGCCCGCGTGGCGGCGCGCCTCGAGCTCGAGCCGGTGCAGGCGGCCTTCAGACGCCGCGGCTGGGATCGCTCCGCGGGCAGCTCCGGCACCGTGCGGGCAATCGGCGAGTCCATCCGCGAGCTCGACAACCAGGCGGTGGCTATTACGCCAGCCGGTCTCGAGCTCGTCATCGATTACCTGGTGCAGGCGGGCCATGTGCGCGAGCTGAAGCTCGCCCCGCTCACCGAGGATCGCCGGCCGGTCTTCCCCGGCGGCATCGCCATCCTCGCCGAAATCGTCGCCGGGCTCGGCATCAAGGAGATGCGCATCGCCGATGGCGCCATGCGCGAGGGTCTGCTTTACGACATGGTCGGCCGCTATACGGACGAGGACGCTCGCGAGCGCACCGTGCGTGGCATGCAGCAGCGCTACCACGTGGATTTCGCGCAGGCCGAGCGGGTGGAGGCGACGGCGCTCGACTTCCTCGGGCAGATCCGCGAGGTCTGGAAGCTGCAGGGAGATCCGCCCGCGGACCTGGTGTTGAAATGGGCGTCACGGCTGCACGAGATCGGTCTCGATGTCTCCCACAGCGGTTATCACCGCCACGGCGCCTACCTCCTCGAGAACGCCGACATGCCGGGTTTCTCGCGCGAGGAGCAGCGGCTGCTCGCGCGCGTGGTGGGGGGGCATCGGCGCAAGCTCGCGCTCGAGGGGCTCGAGGAGCTGGTGCCGCCCTGGGACCGCAACGCCATCCAGCTGATCGTAATCCTGCGGCTCGCGGTGCTCTTGAACCGTGGTCGAAGTCCCGCCGCGCTGCCACCGATCGAGGTGTCGGCGACCCCGAAATCACTCGAGGTGCTCTTCCCGGCACGCTGGCTCAAGGACCACCCGCTGACAGCGGCGGATCTTCAGCAGGAGGTGGACTACCTGCGGGCCGCGGGCCTCAGGCTGCGCGTGTTCTCGAGGGGCAGATAGGGGCAAGGTCGCCCGCGGCGCCTGGCGCCCGTGGACTCAAGGAACCTCGTCCGCCGACGCCGGCGGCGCGAATCCCGGGCCCGCCGAATAACTCGCGAGCAGCTCCGTCTGCGCATTGCGCGGCCGCTCATCGCCGGGCGAGAGCCGCTCGTAGCGGCCATCGGGAAGGAGCAACCACGCCTGCGTGTTGTCCTCGAGGTAGCGAGTCAGGTCGTCGAAGATCCGCCGTCGATGGGAGTTGCGCTCGATCGGAAACGCCACCTCGACGCGGCGGAAGAAGTTGCGCTCCATCCAGTCGGCGCTCGAGCAATAGAGCTCGGGTTCGCCGCCGTTCTCGAAATAAAACGCGCGCGAGTGCTCGAGGAACCGACCGACGATCGAGCGCACACGGATGTTCTCCGACACCCCGGGTACGCCCGGGCGCAGGGCGCAGACGCCACGCACGATGAGATCCACCTTCACCCCGGCGCAGGAGGCGCGATAGAGCGCCTCGATCGACTGCTGCTCGACGAGCGCATTCATCTTCAGGATGACGCGCGCGGGCCGGCCGGCCCGCGCATGCGCGGTCTCGCGTTCCAACTTGCCGATGAAGGCCTCGTGCAGGCCGAAGGGCGATTGCACCAGGCGATTCAACTTCGGGGTCTGCGTGAGGCTCGTCAGCTGCAGGAAGAGCTCGTGCACGTCCTGCCCGACCTCGTCGTTGCAGGTGAAAAGAGCATAGTCGGTGTACTGGCGGGCGGTCCGCGGATGATAGTTGCCGGTGCCCAAGTGACAGTAGCGGCGGATGCCGCCCGGCTCGCGGCGCACCACCAGGGCGAGCTTGGCGTGGGTCTTGTAGCCGACCACCCCGTACATGACGTGCGCGCCGACTTCCTGCAGGCGGTTGGAAAGCTCGATGTTGGCTTCCTCGTCGAAGCGCGCGCGCAGCTCGATGATGACCGTCACGTCCTTGCCGGCGCCCGCCGCGGCGACCAGCGCATCGACGATGGGTGAATCGCTGCCCGCGCGATAGAGCGTCTGCTTGATGGCGAGCACGTTGGGATCGCTTGCCGCCTGGCGCAGGAAATCCATCACCGGCGCGAAGCTCTGATAAGGATGGTGCAGCAGCACATCCTTCTGGCGGATGCAGGCGAAAAGATCCGTGCCGCCCGCGAGGCGCTGTGGCACTCCGGGGGTGAACACCGGATATTTGAGCTCCGGGCGCTGCACCAGGTCGTACACCGCCTCCAGGCGGTTCAAGTTGACCGGGCCCGGCACGCTGTAGGTGTCGACGTCCCGCAGCGCGAACTGCCGCAGCAGGAACTGCACGATGTCCGGCGGGCAATCGCGCGAGGTCTCGAGCCGCACGGCCGCGCCGTAGCGCCGGTGCGCGAGCTCGCCCTCGAGCGCCCGGCGAAGGTCGTCGATTTCCTCCTCGTCCACGAAAAGATCGCTGTTGCGGGTGACCCGGAACTGATAACAGCCGACGACCTTGATGCCGGTGAAGAGCTTCTGCACGAACGCCTGCACGATGCCCGTGAGGAGGACCACCGTGCGCCGGGTGCCCTCGATCGGCACCGGGACGACGCGCGGCAGCGAGCGCGGCGCCTGCACGATGGCGAGCTCGCTGTCGCGGCCGAAGGCATCCTTCCCTTCCAGCCGCACGATGAAGTTGAGGCTCTTGTTCTGGATGCGGGGAAAGGGCCGCGCCGGATCGAGCCCGAGGGGACTCAACACCGGCTCGACCTCGAGCTCGAAATACTGCTCGAGCCATTTGGTGGCTTCGGGGGTCCAGTCGGTGCCGCCGAGCAGCAGAATGTCGCGCACCGCGAGCGCGGGCAGGAGCACCTCGTTGAGACAGCGATACTGCTCGGCGACGAGCTGGGCGGCGCGCTCGTGAATGGCGGCGAGTTGCTGCTCGAACGGCATGCCGTCGGCGGCGAACTGGCCGGAGCCGAGCTCGAGCAGCTGCTTCAGGCCCGACACCCGGATCTCGAAGAACTCATCGAGGTTGCTCGAGGAGATGCAGAGGAAGCGCAAGCGCTCGAGAAGCGGCACCGACTCATCGAACGCCTGCGCCAGCACCCGCCGGTTGAACTCGAGAAAGGAAAGCTCGCGGTTGAAGTAGAGGCCGGGTGACTTGAGGTCGGGGGCGTCCATGGCCATTAGTACAGCAGACTGCCGGGGCGGATGCACGGCCGGGCGGTCCATCGACTACACTCGTCCGATCGATTATTACATCGATTGTTACAAAATCACCGGAAGGCCCGGAGAATCATGAATTTCGACGATCAGCTCGCCGAGCTCGAGCGCGGCGCCCACGAGGTGCTGCTCAAGAGCGACCTCGCCCGCAAGGTAGGGCGGGGCAAGCCGCTGCGCGTCAAGGCCGGCTTCGACCCGACCGCCCCGGACCTGCACTTGGGGCACACGGTGCTGCTGAACAAAATGCGCCAGTTCCAGCAGCTCGGGCACGAGGTGATCTTCCTCATCGGGGACTTCACCGGCCTCATCGGCGACCCGAGCGGCCGCAATCAGACCCGCCCGGCCCTGACACCGGAGGAGGTGCAGGAGAACGCCCGCACCTACGAGCGCCAGGTGTTCAAGATCCTCGACCCCGAGCGCACAGTGATCGATTTCAACTCGCGCTGGCTTTCGCCCATGCAGGCCGCGGACTTCGTGCGCCTGGCGGCGCATTACACGGTGGCGCGCATGCTCGAGCGGGACGATTTCGCCAAGCGCTACAAGAGCGGCCAGTCGATCTCCATCCACGAGTTTCTCTATCCGCTCGCGCAGGGCTATGACTCGGTGGCGCTCAAAGCCGACGTCGAGTTGGGCGGTACCGATCAGAAATTCAACCTCCTGGTGGGGCGGCAGCTACAGACCGCCTACGGCCAGGAGCCGCAGGTGGTCATCACCCTGCCGCTGCTCGAGGGCACCGACGGCGTCAACAAGATGTCGAAATCGCTCGGCAACTACATCGGCATCGCCGAGCCGCCGGCCGAGATGTTCGGCAAGGTGATGTCCATCTCGGACGAGCTGATGTGGCGCTATTACGAGCTGCTCTCGTTCCGGCCGCTCGCGGACATCGCCGCGCTCAAGAAAGCGGCGGCGGAGGGCCGCAACCCCCGGGACATCAAGCTCGAGCTCGCGAAGGAGCTGACCGCCCGCTTTCACGGCGGGACGGAAGCGGAGCGTGCCGAGCGCGAATTCCTCGCCCGGGTGAGCGAGCGCAGCGTGCCCGCGGACCTCCCGCCGAAGGTGCTCGAGGTCGAAGCCGCGGGAATCAGGCTCCCGAGCCTCCTTAAGGCCGCGGGGCTCGCCGCCAGCACCTCGGAAGCCACCCGGAAGATCGAGGAAGGGGCGGTCCGGATCGCCGGCGAGCGGGTGACCGACCGCGCGCTGCTCCTGAGCGCCGGGGCGGATCTCGTGCTGCAGGTGGGCTCGCGCCGCTTCGCCCGGGTACGGCTCGAGCGCAAGGGGTAAGGCCGGTGCCTTTCAGCGAGGACGCTCGATGCGTCCTCGCTGCGGCGAACGCCGGCACACGGACGTATGCGGCCGGGTAGCCGGCCGCCACGGATGGCCAGTGGCACGGCCCAAACGGATCGCCTCCAAACCATTGAAATTATTGGCTTGACGCCTAATCTAGACTCGTGGCGGCGAGAAGCGCCATCCGCCGCTTTACATTTCATTGACAAGCCTTCCATGGGGGCTATACTGCGCGCCCCTTGCAGCTCGAGCCGCGATGCGGCGGGCTGCGGGAAATACCGGTTGACCGGGGTGAGCCGACGGCTATACTTCCGGCCCCTTTTTGAATGCGCGCAGCGATGCGCGCCACGGGGCACGCGGTGACGCGTGACCCAAACTCCCGAGCCTCAAGCGCCGCGGGATGCTCTTTAAAAATTCGGCAGGTAATTTGTGTGGGGACTCGCGTCAATGAGCCTTTGGGGCGCAAAGACCGAGTGACCAAAATGTCCAGCAGTAGTTGGAGCCATTTTGGATTCGCTCTCGTTTGATGATTCTCAAAATCTTCAAGTGAAGAGTTTGATCCTGGCTCAGATTGAACGCTGGCGGCGTGCCTAACACATGCAAGTCGAGCGGTAACAGGCGTAGCAATACGTGCTGACGAGCGGCGAACGG
>Ga0335074_10003982_pt1 | contig 20337 bp, 12 predicted proteins | sample Lox_Sample_23_FD_206715 | JGI IMG/M metagenome (GOLD analysis project Ga0335074, IMG submission 206715) | Soil microbial communities from Loxahatchee National Wildlife Refuge, Florida, United States - Lox_Sample_2.3 | ecosystem: Environmental > Terrestrial > Soil > Wetlands | place: USA... | reverse complement strand
TGGTGATGCCCGGGGACAACATCAAGATCGTGGTGGAGCTCATTGCCCCGATCGCGATGGAGCAGGGGCTGCGCTTTGCCATTCGCGAGGGCGGCAAGACGGTCGGCTCGGGCGTGGTCTCCAAGGTGATTGTCTGATATGCGCTCACGCGCAGGATCAACGGGGTCGAAGCGGCCCCGTCCTTGGAGAGTCGCGCAGCGGATTTCGTAGTACTTACTAGGGCAGTAGCTCAATTGGCAGAGCGGCGGTCTCCAAAACCGCAGGTTGGGGGTTCGATTCCCTCCTGCCCTGCCATCGAAGCGGGCACCTAAGGTCTAGACATGGCGGAAGTGCAAACACCCGAGGGGGCATCGGCGAAGGACAACGCGCTGATGGTCCTGTCGATCGTCGCGCTGCTGGCAGGCGTCGTCGCCTTCTACTGGTACGAGGACGATGCGCTGGCGCTGCGCCTCGCCATGGTCGGCGGCGGCGCCGTCGTGGCCGCCGCTCTGGTGTGGGTGAGCTGGTACGGCCGGGAGTTCTGGCAATTCGCGCAGGCCGCGCGCATCGAGCTGCGCAAGGTGGTGTGGCCGGAGCGTGAGGATACGGTCCGGACGACGGTGGTGGTGTTCATCTTTGCCACGGTGATGGGCGTGTTTTTCTGGGGGCTCGATTTGCTCCTCGCGTGGTTGATCAGGCTTCTGACGGGCCAGCCGCCCGCATGACGGAGCCCGGAGCGTCTATGGCTTTGCGATGGTACGTGGTGCATGCCTACTCGAACTTCGAGCACAAGGTGTCGGAGTCGCTCAAGGAGCGCGTCAAGCGCGCCGGCCTGGAGAGCAAGTTCGGCGAGATCCTGGTGCCCACCGAAGAGGTGGTGGAGATGCGCGACGGGCAGAAGCGCAAGTCCGACCGCAAGTTCTTTCCGGGCTACGTGCTCGTGCAGATGGAGATGGACGAGGATACCTGGCACCTGGTGAAAGAGGTGCCCAAGGTGCTCGGCTTCATCGGCGGCACCAGCGACAAGCCCGCGGCCATCACGGACAAGGAGGCCATGTCCATTTTGCGCCGCGTCGAGGAAGGCGTGGACAAGCCCAAGCCGAAGGTGCTGTTCGAGCCCGGCGAGGTGGTGCGTGTGACGGACGGGCCGTTCAACGACTTCAACGGCGTGGTGGAGTCGGTGAACTACGAAAAGAACCGCCTGCAGGTGGCGGTGCAGATCCTCGGGCGCTCGACTCCCGTGGAGCTCGATTTCTCGCAGGTCGAAAAAGGCTGATTTTCATCGGACGGGGTCGCTTCGTACCCCGTGGATTCCGGCGCACAAGCGCCTAACAAGGGGAGCTGCCCGCGAGGGCGGCGCTTGCACCCACAGAGGCTTCGATGGCTAAAAAGGTAACAGGCTATATCAAGCTGCAGATCCCGGCGGGGCAGGCGAACCCGAGCCCCCCGGTCGGCCCTGCGCTCGGCCAGCAGGGCGTCAACATCATGGAGTTCTGCAAGGCCTTCAATGCGCAGACTCAGGGCTTGGAAAAGGGCTTGCCGACCCCAGTAGTGATCACGGTGTACAACGACCGCAGCTTCACCTTCATCCTGAAGACGCCGCCGGCCTCGGTGCTCATCGCCAAGGCGCTCGGCATCCCCAAGGGCAGCGCCACGCCGAACACGGCCAAGGTCGGCCGGATCACGCGCAAGCAGCTCGAGGACATTGCGAAGCTCAAGACGCCGGATCTGACCGCCGCGAATCTGGAAGCCGCCGTGCGCACCATCGCGGGAAGCGCGCGCAGCATGGGCGTCGACGTGGAGGGACTGTGACATGGCGGCCGTAGCCAAGCGCACCAAGGCCTGGAAGGACAAGCTGCCGCCGGGCAAGGCGTTCCCGGTGGACGATGCCCTGAAGCTCGTGAAGGAGCTCGCGACGGCGAAGTTCAATGAATCCGTGGACGTCGCCGTGAATCTGGGCGTGGACGCCACCAAATCGGACCAGCAGGTCCGCGGCTCCACCGTGATGCCGCATGGCACCGGCAAGACGGTGCGCGTGGCGGTGTTCACGCAGGGCAAGAACGCCGATGCGGCGCGTGCCGCCGGCGCCGACGTGGTCGGCTTCGAGGACCTGGCCGAGAAGGTCAAGGCCGGCCAGATCGACTTCGACGTCGTCATCGCGAGCCCCGACGCCATGCGCATCGTCGGCCAGCTGGGCCAGATCCTCGGTCCGCGCGGGCTCATGCCGAACCCCAAGGTGGGCACGGTCACGCCGGATGTCGCCGGCGCCGTGAAGAACGCCAAGTCCGGGCAGGTGCGCTACCGCACCGACAAGGCCGGAATCGTGCACGCGCAGATCGGGCGCGCGAGTTTCGAGCCTCAGGCCCTCAAGGAGAACCTGATGGCGCTGGTGGCGGATCTGCAGAAGATCAAGCCGGCGACCTCGAAAGGCATCTATCTGAAGAAGCTGACCGTTTCCTCGACCATGGGTCCGGGGGTGACGATCGACCAGGCGAGCCTGGGTTTGTAGTTTTGCAAGGGACGGGGTCGCGCAGCGACCCCGTGGATTCTGCGCGAGGCGCATGAGCAGCGCGAAGCGCATGAGCAGCGCGCAAGCGCATGGAAAGATGGAGGGTTGCGCGCGCGGCCGGAAGGCCTCGCGCGCACCCACCGTCGAAGACCGCAGGCGGACCAGGCCTCACGAGGAGCCGGGGTTCTTAATCCGCAGGCCTGCGCAGATGGTGGACCCGAATCAGGAAACGTCCTGGTAAAGGTCGCACCGCACGAGTACGGCGGCGTACTCGAGGGGCGGGCGGAAGCGGCAGCGCTTGCGCCCGGTGTGTGACGCTTCTGACCAGGAGGACTCGATGGCACTCAAGCTGGAAGAGAAGAAAGTCGTGGTGGCGGAGGTCAACGCGGTCGCGGCGAAAGCCCTGTCCGTGGTGGGCGCCGAGAACCGTGGCTTGACGGTATCGCAGATGACCGATCTGCGCGCCAAGGCGCGCAAGGAAGGTGTGTATCTGCGCATCGTCAAGAACACGCTCGCGCGCAAGGCCGTTGCCGGCACCGCTTTCGAGTGCATTTCTCCGGCGCTGAAGGGGCCCATTGTCCTCGCATTCTCCAACGACGATCCGGGCGCGGCCGCCCGCATCGTCAAGGCGTTTGCGAAGGACAACGACAAGCTGGTGACGACACTCGTGTCGCTGGGCGGGCAGATGCTCAAGCCCCAGGACATCGATCGCGTGGCTTCATTGCCCACGCGGGCGCAGGCGGTGTCGAAGCTGCTGGGCGTTCTGCAGGCGCCGATCGCGAAGTTGGTCGGGACTCTGGCCGCTCCTCACGCCAAGCTGGTGAGGACCATCGCTGCCGTCGCCGAGGCGAAGAAGGGCGGCGCGCAGGCGGCTTGAGCCTTTCGTTAAACCTGATTCCGGGTCGCAAGGCCCACTTTTAAGTTTCTGGAGAGAAAAATGGCTGTTAGCAAAGATGAGATCCTCGACGCAATTTCCAAGATGTCGGTCATGGAAGTGGTCGAGCTGATCGCCGACATGGAGAAGAAGTTCAACGTCACGGCGGCGGCTCCCGTAGCGGTGGCCGCGGGCGGCGGCGCTGCGGCTGCGGCGGCTCCGGCGGCGGAGGCACAGACCGAATTCACCGTGACCATGACCGAGTTCGGCGCCAACAAGGTGGGCGTGATCAAGGTCATCCGCGAGATCACCGGCCTTGGGCTCAAGGAGGCGAAGGACCTGGTGGAAGGCGCGCCGTCGACGGTCAAGGAGGCCATCCCGAAGGCGGATGCCGAGGCGATCAAGAAGAAGCTCGAGGACGCCGGCGCAAAGGCTGCCATCAAGTAGTGACCGCCGTCCACATGCGCAGTCCGACGGTTGCCGCAAAGTCCGCGGCCGCCGTCGGCTGCGCGTCTCTGTTTGAATTGGTTCCTTACGCCCGCGCAGCGGGCACCATCGGGCGGGGTCGCTTCGATCCCGTTAACTTCGGCGCGTAGCGCCTGGGAAGGTCAGCAGTCATGGCTTACTCGTTCACCGAAAAGAAGCGAATCCGCAAGAATTTTGGCAAGCGTCCGAGCATTCTCGGCACGCCGTATCTGCTGGCCATCCAGCTGGATTCCTATCGGCGATTCCTGCAGGCCGATACACCGGAAGCGAGTCGCGACGAGGTGGGCCTGCACGCCGCTTTCGACAGCGTGTTCCCGATCTCGAGCTATTCGGGCAACGCGACGCTCGAGTACGTGAGCTACCGCCTCGGCGAGCCGGTGTTCGACGTCAAGGAGTGCCAGCTGCGGGGCCTCACCTACGCGGCGCCGCTGCGCGTGAAGGTGCGCCTGGTGGTCCTCGACAAGGAGGCGAGCGGGGCGAAGAAGCCGGTCAAGGACGTGCGCGAGCAGGAAGTGTACCTGGGCGAGCTGCCGCTGATGACCGAGAACGGCACGTTCATCATCAACGGCACCGAGCGCGTCATCGTATCGCAGCTGCACCGCAGCCCCGGCGTGTTCTTCGACCACGACCGCGGCAAGACCCACTCCTCGGGCAAGCTGCTGTTCTCCGCGCGCATCATTCCTTACCGCGGCTCGTGGCTCGACTTCGAGTTCGATCCGAAGGACTGCGTGTTCGCGCGCATCGACCGGCGGCGCAAGCTCCCGGTGACCATCATCCTGCGCGCCTTGGGCTACACCGAGGAGCAGATCCTGGACATGTTCTTCGAGAAGAACGTGTTCCACCTGTCGAAGAAGGAGATCACCTTCGAGATCATCCCGCAGCGCCTGCGCGGCGAGACGGCCTCCTTCGAGATCCGCGTCGGCAAGAAGGTCATCGTCGAGGAAGGGCGGCGCATCACCGCGCGCCACGTGCGCGACCTCGAGGAGGCCGGCGTCAAGCAGCTGCCGGTGCCGATCGAGTACCTGCAGGGCAAGGTGCTGGTGCACGACATCGTCAACACCGAGACCGGCGAGATCCTCGCCAAGGCGAACGAGATCCTGACCGTGCCGACGGTGGGCAAGCTGATCGAGAACGGCATCAGCGAGATCCGCACCATCTTCGTCAACGACCTGGACCGGGGTCCCTACATCTCCGATACCCTGCGCATCGATCCGACCAAGACGCGCCTCGAGGCGCTGGTCGAGATCTACCGCATGATGCGTCCGGGCGAGCCGCCCACCAAGGACGCGGCCGAGAACCTGTTCCAGAACCTGTTCTTCAACAGCGAGCGCTATGACCTCTCGCCGGTGGGGCGCATGAAGTTCAACCGCCGGGTGGGGCGCGACGAGATCACCGGCTCGGGCGTGCTCAGCAAGGAAGACATCATCGAGGTCATGAAGACCTTGATCGACATCCGCAACGGCAACGGCCACGTCGACGACATCGACCACCTGGGCAATCGGCGCGTACGGAGCGTGGGCGAGATGGCGGAGAACGCCTTCCGCATCGGCCTGGTGCGCGTCGAGCGCGCCGTGAAGGAGCGCCTCACCATCGCCGAGAGCGAGCCGATCATGCCGCAGGAGATGATCAACGCCAAGCCGGTGGCGGCCGCGGTGAAGGAGTTCTTCGGCTCCTCGCAGCTCTCGCAGTTCATGGACCAGAACAATCCGCTGTCCGAGGTGACTCACAAGCGCCGCGTGTCGGCTCTCGGGCCCGGCGGCCTCACCCGCGAGCGCGCCGGCTTCGAGGTGCGCGACGTGCACCCGACGCACTACGGGCGGGTCTGCCCGATCGAGACGCCGGAAGGCCCGAACATCGGCCTGATCAACTCGCTGGCGGTGTACGCACGCACCAACGACTACGGGTTCCTCGAGACCCCGTACCGCCGCGTCGCGAACGGCAAGGTGACCGACCAGATCGATTACCTGTCGGCCATCGAGGAGGGCCAGTACGTGATCGCCCAGGCGAACGCGACGCTCAACGAGAACGGCGAGTTCGTCGACGATCTGATCTCCTGCCGCACCCAGAACGAGTTCACCCTGTCCTCGCCCGACAAGATCGACTTCATGGACGTGAGCCCGAAGCAGATCGTGTCGGTGGCGGCATCGCTGATCCCGTTCCTCGAGCACGACGATGCGAACCGCGCGCTCATGGGCTCGAACATGCAGCGCCAGGCGGTGCCGACCCTGCGGTCGGAGACGCCGCTCGTGGGCACGGGCATGGAGCGTGCGGTGGCCATCGATTCCGGCGTCACGGTGGTGGCGCGCCGCGGCGGGAGCGTGGACTCGGTCGATGCCTCGCGCATCGTGGTGCGCGTGAACGACGATGAGACCACGGCCGGCGAGCCGGGCGTGGACATCTACTCGCTCACCAAGTACACGCGGTCGAACCAGAACACCTGCATCAACCAGCGGCCGCTGGTCAAGGCCGGCGATGCCATCAAGCGCGGCGACGTGCTGGCGGACGGCCCGTCGACGCACCTGGGCGAGCTGGCGCTCGGCCAGAATCTGCTGGTGGCGTTCATGCCCTGGAACGGCTACAACTTCGAGGATTCGATCCTCATCTCCGAGCGCGTGGTCGAGGAGGACCGCTTCACCACGATCCACATCGAGGAGCTCACCTGCGTCGCGCGCGACACCAAGCTCGGACCCGAGGAGATCACGGCGGACATCCCGAACGTCGGCGACTCGGCGCTGGCGAAGCTCGACGAGGCGGGCATCGCCTTCATCGGCGCGGAGGTGCGCGCGGGCGACATCCTGGTGGGCAAGGTCACCCCGAAAGGCGAGACCCAGCTCACGCCGGAGGAGAAGCTGCTGCGCGCGATCTTCGGCGAGAAGGCGTCCGACGTGAAGGACACCTCGCTCCGCGTGCCGCCCGGCATGGACGGCACCGTGATCGACGTGCGCGTGTTCACGCGCGACGGCGTCGAGAAGGACTCGCGCGCCCTGGCGATCGAGAAGGCCGAGCTCGAGCGGGTGCGCAAGGATCTGGCGGATCAGCAGCGCATTCTCGAGGACGATCTGTTCCAGCGCGTGCGCGGCATGATCGAGGGCAAAGCGGCGGAGGCGGGCCCGAAGCGGCTCAAGTCCGGCTCACCCGTCGACGAGGCTTACCTCGCCGATCTGCCGCGCGAGCAGTGGTTCGAGATCCGCCTCAAGGACGAGGAGGCGAATGCGCAGCTCGAGACGGTCTCGGAGCGCCTCAAGGGCCAGCGCAAGGCGTTCGAGAAGCGCTTCGAGGAGAAGAAGGCGAAGATCACCGCGGGCGACGATCTCGCCCCCGGCGTGCTCAAGATGGTGAAGGTGTACCTGGCGGTGAAGCGGCGCGTGCAGCCGGGCGACAAGATGGCCGGCCGGCACGGCAACAAGGGCGTCATCTCCTCGATCGTGCCGGTGGAGGACATGCCCTACATGGCGGACGGAACGCCGGTGGACATCGTGCTGAATCCCTTGGGCGTGCCCTCGCGCATGAACATCGGGCAGATCCTCGAGACCCACCTGGGGTGGGCCGCGAAGGGCGTCGGCGCCAAGATCGGCAGGCTGCTCGAGGCGCAGAACGCGATCGCCGAGCTGCGCAAGTTCGTGAGCCAGGTGTACAACGAGACGGGAGGCCAGAAGGAGGACGTCAAGTCCCTGAGCGATGCGGAGGTGCTGGAGCTCGCGAGCAACCTGAAGCACGGCGTGCCGATGGCGACACCCGTGTTCGACGGTGCGAGCGAGGACGAGATCAAGAGCCTGCTGGCGCTTGCCGACCTGCCGACCTCGGGGCAGACCATCCTGCACGATGGACGCACGGGCGAGCAGTTCGAGCGGCCGGTGACGGTGGGCTACATGTACATGCTCAAGTTGAACCACCTGGTCGACGACAAGATGCATGCGCGCTCCACCGGGCCTTACAGCCTGGTCACGCAGCAGCCCTTGGGCGGCAAGGCGCAGTTCGGCGGCCAGCGCTTCGGCGAGATGGAAGTGTGGGCGCTCGAGGCCTACGGCGCCGCGTACACGCTGCAGGAGATGCTCACGGTCAAATCCGACGACGTCAACGGTCGAACGCAGATGTACAAGGCGATCGTCGATGGGAACCACGAAATGAAAGCCGGAATGCCGGAATCGTTCAATGTCCTGGTCAAGGAGATCCGCTCCCTGGCCATCAACATCGAACTCGAGAGTGAGGCTTAATCCATGAAAGATTTACTCAAGTTGTTCAAGCAGCAGGTGCCGGCCGAGAATTTCGACTCGATCAAGATCGGCCTCGCCTCGCCCGACATGATCCGCTCGTGGTCGTACGGCGAGGTGAAGAAGCCCGAGACCATCAACTACCGCACCTTCAAGCCGGAGCGCGACGGCCTGTTCTGCGCCAAGATCTTCGGTCCCGTGAAGGACTACGAGTGCCTGTGCGGCAAGTACAAGCGCCTCAAGCACCGCGGCGTCGTGTGCGAGAAGTGCGGCGTCGAGGTGACCCAGTCGAAGGTGCGCCGCGAGCGCATGGGCCACATCGAGCTCGCCAGCCCGACGGCGCACATCTGGTTCCTGAAATCGCTCCCCTCGCGCATCGGCCTGATGCTCGACATGACCTTGCGCGAGATCGAGCGCGTGCTCTATTTCGAGGCGTTCGTCGTGGTCGATCCCGGCATGACGCCGCTGCAGCGCGGGCAGCTGCTGACCGACGAGATGTACCTCGAGTCGATCGAGGAGCACGGCGATGAGTTCGACGCGCGCATGGGCGCAGAGGCCGTGCACGAGCTGCTGAAGTCCATGGATCTGGCGGCCGAGGTCGTCAAGGTGCGCGAGGACATGTCGAACACCAACTCCGAGACCAAGATCAAGCGGCTGTCGAAGCGCCTGAAGCTGATCGAGGCGTTCATGGAGTCGGGCAACAAGCCCGAGTGGATGGTGCTCACCGTGCTGCCGGTGCTGCCGCCCGATCTGCGCCCCCTGGTGCCGCTCGACGGGGGCCGCTTCGCGACCTCGGACTTGAACGATCTGTACCGCCGCGTCATCAACCGCAACAACCGCCTGCGCCGGCTGTTGGAGCTCAACGCGCCCGACATCATCGTGCGCAACGAGAAGCGCATGCTGCAGGAGGCGGTGGATGCGCTGCTCGACAACGGCCGCCGCGGCCGCGCCATCACCGGCACGAACAAGCGGCCGCTCAAGTCCCTCGCGGACATGATCAAGGGCAAGCAGGGCCGCTTCCGGCAGAACCTCTTGGGCAAGCGCGTGGACTACTCGGGCCGCTCGGTCATCGTGGTCGGCCCGACCCTGCGCCTGCATCAGTGCGGCTTGCCGAAGAAGATGGCGCTCGAGCTGTTCAAGCCGTTCATCTTCTCCAAGCTGCAGCTGCGCGGCGAGGCCTCGACCATCAAGGCGGCCAAGCGCCTGGTGGAGCGCGAGGGCCCGGAAGTGTGGGACATTCTCGAGGAAGTGATCCGCGAGCATCCCGTGCTCCTGAACCGCGCCCCGACCCTGCATCGCCTGGGCATCCAGGCGTTCGAGCCGGTGCTGATCGAGGGCAAGGCCATTCAGCTGCACCCGCTCGTCTGCACGGCGTTCAACGCCGACTTCGACGGCGACCAGATGGCGGTGCACGTGCCGCTCTCCATCGAGGCGCAGCTCGAGGCGCGCGCCTTGATGATGTCGTCCAACAACATCCTCTCGCCCGCGAACGGCGATCCGATCATCGTGCCCTCGCAGGACGTGGTGCTCGGGCTGTACTACATGACCCGCGAGCGCGTGGGCGCGCGCGGCGAGGGCATGGCGTTCGGCGACGTGGGCGAAGTGCATCGGGCCTATGAGAGCCGCAACATCGATCTGCAGGCGAAGGTCAAGGTGCGCCTGACCGAGCACGTCCGCAACTCCGAGGGGCAGCTGCAGGCCAACACCCGCGTGGTCGACACCACCGTGGGCCGCTCGCTGCTGTCCGAGATCCTGCCGAAGGGCCTGTCCTTCGATGCGATCAACCAGGACATGACCAAGAAGACCATCTCCGCGACGATCAATGCGTGCTACCGCACCGTCGGCCTGAAGGAGACCGTGGTGTTCGCCGACCAGCTGATGTACACGGGATTCCACTACGCGACCCGCGCGGGCGTGTCGATCGGCGTCGACGACATGGTGGTGCCGCAGAACAAGACCAAGATCCTGTCCACCGCCGAGCGCGAGGTGAAGGAGATCCAGGAGCAGTACTCCTCAGGGTTGGTGACCAACGGCGAGCGCTACAACAAGGTGGTCGACATCTGGTCGCGCACCAACGATCAAGTGGCGAAGGCCATGATGGAGAAGCTCGGCACCGACGAGGTGACCGACACCAAGGGCAACAAGGTCCGCCAGAAGTCGTTCAACTCGATCTTCATGATGGCCGACTCCGGCGCGCGCGGCTCCGCGGCGCAGATCCGCCAGCTCGCCGGCATGCGCGGCCTGATGGCGAAGCCCGACGGCTCGATCATCGAGACGCCGATCACGGCGAACTTCCGCGAAGGGCTGAACGTCCTGCAGTACTTCATCTCGACCCACGGCGCCCGCAAGGGCCTGGCGGACACCGCCTTGAAGACGGCGAACTCGGGCTACCTCACGCGGCGTCTGGTCGACGTCGCGCAGGACCTCGTGGTCACGGAGATCGACTGCGGCACCGCGAATGGCCTGTCCATCACCCCGATCGTCGAGGGCGGCGATGTGGTCGAGGGCCTGGGCGAGCGCGTGCTCGGCCGCGTGGCGTCCGAGGACGTGGTCGTCGCCTCGAGCGGCGAGGTGCTGGTCAAGGCCGGCGTGCTGATCGATGAGAAGCTGGTCAAGCTCCTGGAGAAGATGGGCATCGACCAGGTCATGGTGCGCTCGCCGATCACCTGCGAGACCCGCTATGGCGTGTGCGCCCAGTGCTACGGGCGGGATCTGGGCCGCGGCCACCGCATCAACATCGGCGAGGCCGTGGGCGTGATCGCGGCGCAGTCGATCGGCGAGCCGGGGACGCAGCTCACCATGCGCACCTTCCACGTCGGCGGCGCCGCCTCGCGGGCGGCGGCGGCCAACGGCGTGGAGGTCAAGTCCAAGGGCACGGTGCGCCTGCACAACATCAAGACGGTGCGCCACGAGAAGGGCCACCTGGTCGCGGTATCGCGTTCCGGCGAGCTCGGCGTGGTCGATGAGTTCGGCCGCGAGCGCGAGCGCTACAAGATCCCGTACGGCGCCACCATCACGGTCAACGACGGGGACACGGTCACGGCCGGCCAGTCGGTGGCCAACTGGGATCCGCATACCCACCCCGTGGTGACGGAAGTCGCCGGCATGATCAAGTTCTCCGACTTCGTCGACGGCATCACCGTGACGACCCAGGTGGACGACATCACCGGCCTCACCTCGACGGTGGTGCTGGATCCGAAGCTGCGCGGCTCGGGCGGCAAGGATCTGCGCCCGGTGGTGCGCTTGACCAATGCCAAGGGCAAGGAAGTGACCTTCGCCAACACCGACATTCCGGCGGTGTACGCGCTGCCGGCGGGCGCCATCGTCAGCCTCGAGGACGGGGCCAAGGTGTCGGTGGGCGATGTGATCGCACGCATCCCGCAGGAGTCCTCCAAGACCCGCGACATCACCGGCGGTCTGCCGCGGGTGGCGGACCTGTTCGAGGCGCGCAAGCCCAAGGACTCGGCCATTCTGGCCGAGCGCTCCGGCACGGTCAGCTTCGGCAAGGAGACCAAGGGCAAGCGCCGCTTGATCATCACCAACGAGCAGAACGAGAAGTACGAGGAGCTGATTCCGAAATGGCGTCATCTCAACGTGTTCGAGGGCGAGCAGGTGGAGAAGGGCGAGGTCATCGCCGACGGCGAGCCGAATCCGCATGACATATTGCGGCTGCAGGGCGTCGAGGCGCTGGCCAACTACCTGGTGCGCGAGATCCAGGACGTGTACCGCCTGCAGGGCGTGAAGATCAACGACAAGCACATCGAGGTCATCGTGCGGCAGATGCTGCGCAAGATCGAGGTGCTCGAGACGGGCGATTCCGCCCTGCTGCGCGGCGAGCAGATGGATCGCGGCCGGCTGCTCGACGTCATTGCCAAGCAGAAGACCGAGGGCAAGCACCAGTCGACCTGGGAGCCCTTATTGCTCGGCATCACCAAGGCATCGCTCGCCACCGAGTCGTTCATCTCGGCGGCCTCCTTCCAGGAGACCACGCGCGTGCTCACGGAGGCGGCGGTGCGGGGGTTGAAGGACGACCTGCGCGGGCTGAAGGAGAACGTGATCGTCGGGCGCCTCATTCCCGCGGGCACCGGATTCGCGTATCATGCCCGGCGGCGACGCGCTTCGGACGATACCCGCCGCCGCAGTTTCATGGACGTGAGCGGCGGCATGGGCGAGGCGGATGATGCGGTACCGGCGGGGGATACAGAAGCAGCCGAATAATCGACAACAATAAGTGAGTAACGAAAATAACCCCGGGTTCGGAAGGACCTGGGGTATTTTTTTGCCCGGCCGGGCAGGCAGGCGCTGCCGGCGGCCCGGCACGAGACCGCGCCCGTCGACCGCGCGGCGGCGCGCCCGGCACGGTCGACGGCGCGGCGGGAGCGGCGGGCCGCTACTTGCCGAGGAACTCCTGCGGCCCCAAGGACCCGGAGTGATTCTTGTCCATCATGTCGAACACCTTGGTCTGGTAGGCGATCCACTCGTCGTGAGAGACGGTGCCGTCCCCGTCGGTATCGATCTTGTGCATCATGGCCTTGGTCTGCAGCCCGCGCGCGTAGCCGCCCGTGGCGAAGGTGGCCATTTCGCTCGATGGGGCGAGAAACTCCTTCTCATCGATGACGCCCGTCTTGTTCTTGTCCAGGGCGTCGAAGACCTTGTCCTGGTAGGCGAGCCACTCTTCCTTGGACACCTTGCCGTCGCCGTTGGTGTCGATCTTGTGCATCTCGGCCATGGTGCGCAGCCCCCTGGCGTATCCGCCGGTCGCGAACGACACCATGTCGTCGGCCAGGGCGAGCGACGTGCACATCAGTGCGGCGGCAAGCATGAGGAAGGTGGGAACTCGGCGAATCGATGCTGATTGCGACATGGGACGTCTCCTTGTGTTGATGTATGCGCCTCGCAGGCGCCGCCTGATTTTCACGGCGATTCCCGCAGCAGACCGGCCGCCGCCGCCGGACATTTCAGCGGTGCCCGCCGCGCCGCCGCGAAACCTCGCCGGGGCCTGCGCATCGTCAGTGATCCTTGTCCTGGCGCGGCCACCAGCGCTCGAGCAATGCGGCCGCCCAATCCTTGCCGCCGAGGCCGAATGCGAGAGCCAGGGCGAGCACGACGCCGCCAAGGATCACGAGGAAGGTGCGCTGGACGATATCCCCGCCCACCTCGATCTGGCTCAGGGCGATCATGACGACGAACGCCATGATGAGATATTGCGCGATCCTTCCCAGAAGATCGGCGTCCGGGATACGCGCCTCGATGCAGTAGGTGGCAACCGCGTTGCAGACGAAACGCGCGAAGTAAGAGCCGAAGATGGCGATGAGCATCGCGATCAGCAGCTTGGGCGCGTACAGCAGGAAACGGTGCAGCAGGTCGGTGAGATAGGTGAGGCCCACCTTGTCGCACGCGGCCATCAGCGCCGACAGCAGAACCCACCAGTACGCGAACAACCCGAACAAGGTGGTGGTGTCGCCGCGCAAACCGCCCTGCTGCAGGAAATGATCGGTGCCCGCGCGCTCGGTGAGCACGTTGAAGTTGACCGCCTTGAGACCGCGCTCGACCGCGAAGCGCAACGCCTTGGCGATGAGCCAGCCGAGCAGGACGATGCCGAGCGCGACGGCCAGCTTGGGCAGCAGCTCCGCGGCCTGGTGCAGGAACTGATCCCCCGTCTCGGGCAAGAAATCGAGGTTATGCATGCAAGCCTCCCGGGCACTCGCAATCGACGATCATAGAGCACCCGACTCGAGGATGCCCTGCAGGGGGATGCCGGCCCAGCCCGGACGGTTGCCGAGCTCGTAGCGCAGCTCGTACAGCGCCTTCTCCAGCTCGAACAGGCCGAGAAGCCCGCGGCCCGGCGTGAGCTCCGCATACAGCGACGCCCCGCGCGCCGCCGCGTCGTAGGCCGCCAGGAAGGCGGCGCGTACTTCGACCGCCCAGGAATGCGCGAGCGGGGCCAGCCTGCCATATTCGACGTCGTGCTGCGCCGCGGCGCGCAGGGCGCTGTGCTCGACGTAGCTGAAGGAGCGCAGCATGCCGGCGACATCGCGCAAGGGCGATTGCTTGGCGCGCCGCTGCTCGAGGTCATGCCCCGGCTCGCCCTCGAAGTCGATGAGGATGAAGTCATTGCGGGTGAGCAGCACCTGTCCCAGGTGGTAGTCGCCGTGAATGCGGATCTTCGTGCCGCGTGCATCCCCGGAGGCCAAGGCATCGATGCGCCGGAGCAGCTGATCCTGTCGGGCGAGGATCGCCCCTGCCTGCTCCCGCTCGCCGGGCGTGAGCTCGCCCAGCTGGGTCTTTAGCAGCGACAACGCGCTCCTCGCTTCCTCGCCGGCGCGCTGCCGGTAGGCGTCGACATCAGCGCGCGTCAGACTCTCCGGGGCGAACACGGGATCCTTGGTACGCGTGGCCAAGGCGCGGTGCAGCTCCGCGGTGCGCACGGCGAGCACGCGGATGAGCGTCAGGAATGCCTCGTGGGCATTGTCCGGCAACGCATCGGTCGCGGGCGCCGTACGCTGCTCCTCCAGATGGCGTCTGAGGTAATCGAGTGCGTAGCTCCAGCCGTCGCCCTGGTTGGCGACGTAGGCTTGCAGCATGGCGAGCAGGCGCGTCTGCCCGTCCTTGTCCCGGTACTCCAGGAAGCCGGCGAGCGGCGCGCAGTTGGCGTAGTGCACGACGTCCGTGAGGTACAGACCCATCTCGAGCTCGGGGCTCACGCCGGCGCGCAGGCGCCGGTAGCCCTTCAGGATCAGCCGCTCGCCCATCACCACCACCGTGTTCGAGCTCGAGCCCTGCGGGCGGGCGGCCGGGAGCGAGGAGAAATCCGTCCCGGCCAGCCGCTCGAATGCCGCCGTCGGCCGGAATTGCATCCTGCCCTGTGCGGTGGCGATCTCGCGCGGTGCGTGCATGGCGCTCACCAGGGCGCGGCAGAACGTCTCGTCGGCAAAGGCATCCCCCATGACGCCGACGCTCGCCTGCTGGCGGACCTTGGCGATGGCGGCGCTGGTCAAGGCGCGCAGGCGCTCCTCGTCGCGATCCTCCCAGGCGAGCGCCACGGGCAGAAAGTAGCTCGCGGTGGCGCCGCCGGCGAGCACGTCGACGAGCGCGACCAGCCAGCTGATCTTGCCTTCCTGCCAGATCACGTGATCGACGATGCGTGCACGCTCGACGGGCGTGCCCTTCTCGCCGTACCAGCGCTGCGTCTCGATGAAGCGCGGCAGCGTATCGGTCTCGAGCTGCGCCCGCGTCTTCTCCGCCATGCCGATGCGCCACGGCACCACGCGGTCGCGGAAGAAACTGCTCCAGCCGTCGAACAGAACCAGTACCGGACGCTCGTCCAGCGACATGATCTGCTCGTGCCAGGACGGCGCCTCGGCGTCGGTCGTCAGGGCGAACCAGTAAAAGCCGTAGGCGCTCAGCGTGAGCAGATACGGCAGGTCGCCGATCGGCGGGAAGGTCGTGCGGCCCAGCATCTCGACCGGCACCCGCCCCTTGAACTCGGAGAGATCGAGCTCCACCGGCTGCGCGGAGCGCGAGAGATTCGCGACGCACAGGATGCTGTCCTCGCGGTGCTCGCGCAGGTAAGCGAGGATCTTGCGGTTGCCGGGCCGCAGGAAGCGCCGCGCGCCGCGTCCGAACGCCTGGCTGGTCTTGCGGACGGCGAGCATGCGCTTGGTCCAGCTGAGAAGCGAGCTCGGGTCGCGCGACTGCGCCTCGACGTTGATCGACGGGTAGCCGTAGATCGGGTCCATGATCGGCGGCAAGTACAGCCGCTGCGGATCGGCGCGCGAGAATCCGGCATTGCGATCCGGGCTCCACTGCATGGGGGTGCGCACGCCGTTGCGGTCGCCGATGAACACGTTGTCGCCCATGCCGATCTCATCGCCATAATACATGATGGGAGAGCCCGGCATCGACAACAGCAGACTGTTCATCAGCTTGATGCGATCGCGATCGTTCTCCATCAGCGTCGCGAGCCGCCGGCGGATGCCGAGGTTGATGCGCGCCCGCACGTCGGATGCGTAGGTGTTGTACATGTAGTCGCGCTCCTTGCTGGTCACCATCTCGAGCGTCAGCTCGTCGTGGTTGCGCAGGAACACCGCCCACTGGCAGCTGTCCGGCAGGTCCGGAGTCTGCTGCATGATCTCGGTGATCGGATAGCGGTCCTCCTGGGCGATCGACATGTAGATGCGCGGCATCAGCGGGAAGTGATAGGCCATGTGGCACTCATCGCCGTCGCCGAAGTACTCGCGCACGTCCTCCGGCCACTGGTTGGCTTCGGCCAGCAGGAAGCGGTTCTTGTAATTCGCGTCGATGGCCGCGCGCAGGCGCTTGATCACCTGATGCGTCTCGGGGAGGTTCTCGTTATTGGTGCCCTCGCGCTCGACCAGATAGGGGATCGCATCGAGGCGAAAACCATCCACCCCCATGTCGAGCCAGAACCGCATGATCTCGAGCACCGCATCCATGACGCGCGGGTTGTCGAAGTTCAGATCCGGCTGATGGCTGAAGAAGCGGTGCCAGTAGTACGCCTTGGCCACGGGGTCGAACGCCCAGTTCGAGGTCTCGGTATCGATGAAGATGATGCGCGTGCCGAGGTATTTCTGGTCGGTATCGCTCCACACGTAGAAATCGCGCTCCGCGGACCCGGGCGGGGCGCGGCGCGCGGCCTGGAACCAGGGATGCTGATCCGAGGTGTGATTGATCACGAGCTCGGTCACCACCTTCAGTCCGAGGCGATGCGCCTCGCCCAGCATGATGCGGAAGTCCTGCAGAGTGCCATACTGCGGATGGATGTTCTGGTAGTCGGAGATGTCGTAGCCATCGTCCCTGAGCGGCGAGGGGTAGAACGGCATCAGCCAGATGGTGTTTACGCCGAGGTCGCGGATGTAGCCGAGCTTCGAGGTGAGGCCGGGAAAGTCGCCGATGCCATCGTCGTTCGAATCCAGGAACGACTTCACGTTGAGCTGGTAGATGACCGCATCCTTGTACCAGAGCGGGTCGCCCGACTCGAGTCCCGGGAGCGTCGCAGGGTCCTTCGCGGCGGTTTGGGCGACATCGTTCATCGCTTCCTCGGCGTCTACATGAAGTAATCGAAGTCATGCTCGGTGCGCAGCCGGCGCCGCAGCCTGAAGATGTGCGCCGGCATGCGCTGCGGATCGAGCATCACGTAATTCCGGCCGCCGCGCCACTGGTAACGCTGATCGCTCAGCAGGTCGTGGACCTGATACGGCGCCGCAGCGTCGATGCCGAGCGAGCCCATGTCGAGCTCGATCCAGCCGGATTGCACGTGATGGGGATCCAAGTTTACCACCGTGAGAATGACGTTCCCCGCCGCCTCGCTCTTCAGATAGCCGATGAGCTGCGGGTTGTCGAGGGCGCAGAAGCGCAGCGAGCCATCCGAGTGCAGCGCCGCGTTCTCGCGCCGTATGCGGTTGATGCGGGCGATGAGGGATCTCAAGCTGTCGGGCCGGTCCAAAGTCCAGTGGCGCAGCTGATATTTCTCCGAGTCGAGGTACTCCTCGCTCCCCGGCTCGCGCGGCGTGCTCTCCATCAGCTCGAAGGTCGGGCCGTAGATGCCGTAATTGGCGGACAGCGTCGCCGCCAGCACGAGCCTCGCCGCGTATGCCGCGCGCACGCCCGACTGCAGCGTCTCGTGCAGGATGTCGGGCGTGTTCGGCCACAGGTTCGGCCGGAAGTAGTTGCGCGACGGACTGCTCGCAAGCTCGGTGAAGTAGTCGGTGAGCTCGCGCTTGGTATTGCGCCAGGTGAAATAGGTGTACGACTGCGTGAAGCCGAGCTTCGCGAGCCGGTGCATGACCCTGGGGCGCGTGAACGCCTCCGCGAGGAAGATCACATCGGGGGCCGTGCGCCGCACCTCCTCGATCAGCCACTCCCAGAAGCGAAACGGCTTGGTGTGCGGATTGTCCACGCGAAATATGCGCACGCCCTGCTCGAGCCAGAAATCGACGATGCTCCTGAGCTCCTCCCACAGCGCGCGCCAGTCCTGAGTCTCGAAATCGAAGGGATAGATGTCCTGGTATTTCTTCGGCGGATTCTCCGCATACTGCACGCTGCCGTCGGGGCGGTGCTTGAACCACTGCGGATGGCTCTGCACGTAGGGGTGGTCCGGCGCGCACTGGAAGGCGAGATCCAGCGCGACCTCGATGCCGAGATCGCGCGCGGCGGCCAGCAGGCGCCTGAAGTCCTCGAGCGTGCCGAGCTGCGGCAGGATCTGCTTGTGGCCGCCCTCCGCGGAGCCGATGGCCCAGGGACTGCCGACATCGCCCGATCGGGCCTCGACGGCATTGTTCGCGCCCTTGCGGTGCGCGCGACCGATCGGCTGGATCGGAGGGAAGTACAGCACGTCGAAGCCCATTTCCGCGACGTAGGGGAGCCGTGCCTCGACGTCCCTGAAGTTCCCGTGCCGCGCGGGGTCGGGCGAGGCGGAACGCGGAAAAAGCTCGTACCAGCTGCTGAAGCCGGCGCGCTTGCGGTCCGCAACGATCTCGAGCGAGGCCGAATCGGCAAGCGCGCGGTCGGCGTAGCGCTCGAGCACCTGCGCGCGGGCGGGGTCGAGCGCGAGCGCCTTGAGCGACGGCGCGTCGACGGCCGCTTGCGGCCGCGCGCTCTTCAGGAGCAGTGCCGCCCAATCCTCGAGGATCGCCGCATCGCCCGCGCGCGCGCGCGCCGCGGCTTCGGACACGAGGGCGGCGCCCACCTGCAGGGCGACGCGAAGGTCGGCGAGGTCGTCGCGGCGCTCGAGCTCATCGCGCCAGGAGGCGAAGTGGTCGACCCACGCCGTCACGGTGCATCGATAGCGTCCGGGGGCGGGAGGCGTGAACTGCGCGGTCCACGCATCGTTTCCCTGCGCCTGCATGTCGAGCTCGTAGGCCGCGGCGGCATCCGAGGGCTGCCAGGCGAGCACCACGCGCAGCTTGTCGTGGCCGTCGGCGAAGCAATGCGCTTCGATCTCCACCGCTTCGCCGGCGATGCACTTGGCGGGGAAGCGCCCGGCGTCGACGCGCGGCATCAGGGCATCGATCACGGCGCGTACCCGGCCGTCGGCGCGCGTGCGGCCGTCGGCGTGCGTGCGGCCGTCGATGCGCGCCCGGTCCTCGGTGCGCACCCGGCCGGTGCGCGCCGCCGATGTGGTCTTGTCCTTCCTCTCAGCCACGCGGCTCCCAGCGCAGCATCAAGGTGGCGAGCGGCGGCAAGGTGAGATTGACCGACTCGACGCGCCCGTGCGTGCTCACCGGCGCCGACTCGACCGCCCCCATGTTGCCCCAGCCCGCACCGCCGTATTCGCGCGCGTCGCTGTTGAAGATCTCGCGCCAGAGTCCGCGCTCGGGAACCCCGACCAGATAATTGTTGCGCGGCACCGGCGTGAAGTTGCTGACCACCATCACGGGTGCGCTGCCGGGCGCCTTGCGCAGAAAGGCGAAGACGCTCGCCTCGGCGTTGTCGACATCGAGCCACTCGAATCCGTCCGCACTGAAGTCGATCCGATGCAACGCGGGCTCGCTGCGATAGACCGCATTCACGTCGCGCACCAGGCGCTGCACGCCGGCATGCTCGGGCAGTGCGCTGACCCACCATTCGAGCTCGCCCTCGTGCGTCCATTCGCGCCGCTGTGCGAACTCGGCGCCCATGAAAACGAGCTTCTTGCCGGGATGCCCCCACATGTAGCCGAACAGCGCACGCAGGTTGGCGAACTTCTGCCAGTCATCCCCCGGCATCTTGCCGATGAGCGATCCCTTGCCGTAGACGACCTCGTCATGCGACAGCGGCAGCACGAAATTCTCGTTGAACGCATAGATCAGCGAGAACGTGAGCTGGCCGTGATGGTAGCGCCGATAGATCGGGTCCTGGCTCATGTAGCCGAGGGTGTCGTGCATCCAGCCCATGTTCCATTTCATGCCGAAGCCGAGTCCGCCCATGTCGGTCGGGCGCGAGACCATCGGCCATGCGGTGGATTCCTCGGCGATCATGGCGACGTCCGGGTGATCGCGGTATACCGCCTTGTTCAAGGCGCGCAGAAAATCGGTCGCCTCGAGATTCTCCCTGCCGCCGAAGCGATTCGGAATCCACTCTCCCTCCTTGCGCGCATAGTCCAGATAGAGCATCGACGCGACGGCGTCGACGCGCAGTCCGTCGAGGTGATAGTGCCGGAACCAGAAGAGCGCCGAGGAGATCAGGAAGGCGCGCACCTCGTTGCGGCCGTAATTGAAGATGGCCGAGTTCCACTCGGGGTGAAAGCCCTGACGCGAGTCGGCGTGCTCGTACAGATG
>Ga0335074_10003981_pt1 | contig 20339 bp, 16 predicted proteins | sample Lox_Sample_23_FD_206715 | JGI IMG/M metagenome (GOLD analysis project Ga0335074, IMG submission 206715) | Soil microbial communities from Loxahatchee National Wildlife Refuge, Florida, United States - Lox_Sample_2.3 | ecosystem: Environmental > Terrestrial > Soil > Wetlands | place: USA... | reverse complement strand
GCCCGTCGCTGTTGTAGGTGTAGTTCAACAGCCCGTGAACGTGATTGGTGCCGCTCTTCGTGTCGTAGGTCTCAACCGCGCCCGCCTGCCGTCCCCATTCCGTACTGTAGCCGTTTTGCACAATCGAAGCCTGCGCAATCTCGCTCTGGCCAATGTTGAGCGTCGAGGCTCCGGTGGTGGCGTCGTTGAAGAATGAGTCCGTATTGTCTGAGCCGTCGATGACAATCAGGTTGGAAATTCCGGGCAGTCCGCTGGAACTGAAACTGCCGTTGAAATAGCCATGGGCGCCGTTCGTGTTCACCACCACGCCGGGCACGGTGAAGGCGATGGTGGTGATGTCGCCCCCGGGATTGGGCAAGTCTTCAAACTGCTGCGTCGTAAACGTCGTGGTCAGATTGGCGCTTTGCGTGTCGATCAGTTGAGCGTTATTGGCGCTCACTTCCACCACTTGCTTGTTGCCCTTAGGCGTCACGGTGATGTTGGCCACCGACTGCTGGCCGACCAGGATCTGCACCGTCACCGTATTCGACTGCAGGTTGGGCGCGCTCGCTGAAACGGCTACGTGGCCGGGTTCGAGGAAAGGCGCGGTGTAGCGTCCTTCCGCGTTCGTCTTCAGCACCCGTTGGTCGCCGGTCGTGGTATTCACAATGGTCACCGTCGCCCCGGCCACAACGGCCCCGGAGGAATCGCTCACCACGCCGTTCAACCCTCCGGTCACGGCGGTCTGGGCCGATGCGAAACGAGTGAATGACAGAAACGCGGCGAAGGGAAGGATGATGACGAGCAGCGTCAACACTTGTACCTGGATACGTACTGGCCTCATGGGGAAAGCTCCTGTGGAATATCTGAGTGAGTCGATCTTTCGAAAGAGCACGGTTTCAGCCGTCCCGTAAAAGGTGCAATGTTTTGAAAAGGCACGGCGGGGTAGCGGGGTCGGGTCCCGTGCCATAAAAGGTGCAATTAGAATACGACCTTTACCGGCTGCGCAAAAACTCACCAAGGCACAAGCCCAAAAAGCGTTCTAACCAGGGCACCATTTCACAGCCTGATGAAAAAGCCTGCGAATGTGAGTCTTGTAACAAGGGCACGAGTTTACTCGTGCCGCAAACGCCGCCTCATCAAAATCGGCCTTTAGTGTCTGCGTGAGAACTCAGCCATTCGCCAACTTGCTAACTTGCTTTGTCGCTGGGGACCCTCTGGGTACGACGCTAACTTGCTGCTTTTGATTCACAAACAGGCTCTTCTCATGTCCCGACCGTCCGTTCTCACGCACACCCTTTAGCCTCTGCTGCCTTTCGCGAAGGCAGAATCACTCTCTTACCAAGCTGTTCAGCCATGTCGCAAAACATGCAATTGCAACGCGGCCTTCAGCCCTGATGCGTTCTCCGAATCTTGACACTTGATCAAAGCCTCCCTCAAACCTGCAACCCGTCTTCTAGTGTCCTGTCCCGCATAAAAGTTGTCGATCGCTTTTTGAAAGGGCACGACTCTAGTCGTGCCGCGAAGGCTCAAAAATGAACGCGGCTTTAGCCGCTGAGCCTTTCCGAGGATAAAGCCTGTAAAGAAAAACAAGGGACACCAAACTAGCGGCTCTATCAGAGCCAGTGTACGGCCCGCTGCCCGCCGCAGCAATGCAGTTCCTGAAGCCCAACTGAGCCCGCCACAAAAGACGCGGGCGTCGCAACCGCAGGCACTCTGCGTAAAGGTTCTTCGCCGCGATCGGACCGATCCCCGCCAACCCGCCCGAGTCACTGAGAACCCTCTGGATACGAAATTCCCTCCGCTCCCTTTGCGTTTAATTTACCCACTTTGTTGCACACTGGAAATGCATGACCATTCACCCCAGCCCGGCAGCCCCTTATTCCCTATTCCCTACTCCCTATTCCCTATTCCCTATTCCCTACTCCCTATTCCCTACTCCCCACTCCCTACTCCCTGCCCCTTCGTTCCCTGCCTGATTGTTACTAGAAATATAACCCCCCCACCCCCTCCCCGGGGTAACCAGAAAGTTAACAGACTCTCCACAACTTAACCTCTCAACGAATCAATAGCTTACAGAAATGTAACAAGACCAATTCTGTTACAAATCCTGTTATATTAGTTTCCGGCCCAAAAGCGGGAAACACTGCCCTTAGCGCAATTCCCTCCATTAATTGCCCTATTTTCAGGCAAATTAGTTTTGCTCTCGATGTTGCAAAATGGTTAACCCTGAATCGAGACGAGATTTCAGCGCCTTCCTGATCGTTTTGATCCACAACATCGCGAGCCTCGCGAATCCGCATCGGGATTTCCGCCTCTGCTCACGCTCACGCAGGAACCACGAAGACGATCGTTGCGCGCTGTGCTATGGTTTACCCGCAATCGGGATGAGGTTCAAAAGTGATGCGTTCCATTTCTCGTCTTCTTGTCGCAGCCGTGCTCGCCTTCGCTCCTGCGTTGTCGTGCGCTAAGACCGTCGTCTTCTGGCAGCCGGGCTTTCCGGCAGCCGACTCTGCGGCGCCAGGCGAAGCCGGATTGCGCGCCGCCTTTCCCCAAGCGGAGTTCGCCGATGCGAGCCAGCTTTCCGCTTCTCTGCATTCATCCGAAACCGGCCTGCTCGTTTTGCCTTACGGTTCCGCCTGGCCTGAAGCGGACTGGGATGCGATCCTCCGTTATCTCGATCGCGGCGGCAACCTGATCGTGCTCGGCGGCAAACCTTTCACTCGCGCCGCATTTCAGGACGCGAGTGGCTGGCATCTGCGCGCCGCAAGCACCGCTCAGTCGCTCGAGCTGTTTATTGACGGCTACCAGCAAACGCCGGGCTCCGATTCGCTCACCTTCACCGCGAATGACAATGTCTTCCCTCATCTGCCGCCGCTCCAGTGGAAGCGCGCCTTCAGCCCCGTTGTCCGCCTCTCCGTCGTCAACTACGACTCAAGCGGCGGCGCCACCGGCGGCGAAGATATGGATTTGACCGCGCTGGCGTGGGGCGAACGCAACGGGCACAAGCTCGCAGCTCCGGTGCTTGAGCTTGACCACAACGCCAATCGCTTCATCGGCGGACGATGGATCTTTGTTGCCTGCGAGCCAGCAGCCGATTTCTTCAGCAACACAGCCTTCCTCAGCACACTGGCCAATATCGCACTGCGCAAAAATGATCGCTTCGCGCTCCGTCCGCGCGTGCCGCTCTTTTTGCCCGGCGAACCATTGGAGTTCGAGTTCACTTCGCCCGGCTCGCCAGGCGCATCGCCCGCGATTGGCCAACTGCACATCCGCGTCACCTCTGAGGATGGCGCCGTGCGCGACGACGAAACCGTTCCCGCAACCGCAGCGCTCACTCTGCCCGCGAGTGCGGCCGACGGCAAAGGATTTCATACCGTCGAAGCGACTCTTCTTCGCGACGGAAAACCGTTGCGCACTTACCGTTCAGGATTCTGGATGCGCGACTGGCAATATCTGCTCTCGGGACCGAAGCTCACCGTCGGCAGCGACTATTTCGAGCTCGACGGCAAACCGCTGCCGGTTGTCGGCACCACTTACATGTCGGGAGACGTTTCGCGTCTTTATCTGCTCCTGCCCAACGCTTACGTCTGGGATCGCGACATGGCGCAGATTCGTGCGGCAGGCCTGAACATGTTCCGCACCGGTCTCTGGACAACCTGGCAACATCTTCTTGCTCCCAACGGCGAGATGAGCGAAGACGGGCTGCGCACCATCGAAGCCTTGCTGATGTGCGCGCGCCACAACAATCTGCCCGTGCAATTCAATCTCTTTGCGTTTTATCCCGATGAGTTCGGCGGCGAAAACGGCTATCTCGATCCGGCTGCACTGCGCGCGGAGTCGATCTATGCCCAATCCGTGGTCGAGCGCTTCCATGCGGTTCCGTTTCTTGCCTGGGACCTGATCAATGAACCGAGTCCGAACAAGAATCTCTGGCGCACGCTTCCTGACTACGATCGGTTCGAATCGGCGGCGTGGCGTCAATGGATCGAGAACCGCTATCCGGACCGGGCCGAGCTGCTCCACGATTGGGTTGAACCGTCGTTCGGCATCGGACGCGACCTGCAATCGAGTCCGTCAGCATCCGCGCCGGAGATCGCCGCTCAGGACCCTCTCGCTCTGCCCAAAGCCGGCGCGTTCTCACCTGACGCTGTACGCAGCGGCTTCAATCCGCTCAAGGCTTACGATTACGCGCTCTTCGCGCAATCGGTGTTCGCCAACTGGGTGGGCCAGATGCGAGCGTTGATCCGCGGCACGGGCTCTGACCAACTCATCACCGTCGGCCAGGACGAAGGAGGCATTGCCGGCCGCCCGTCTCCCGCGTTTTATTCCCCGTCGATCGACTTCACCGCCGACCACACCTGGTGGGACTACGACGCGATTCTCTGGGCATCGCTGGCCCCAAAATTCCTCGGCAAGCCGCTTCTGATTCAGGAGACGGGCGAACAGCGCAGGCTCACGCTCGACGATCGACTGCGTTTCAGCGCCGAGGTCGAAGGCTGGCAACTCGAGCGCAAGATCGCCATCTCCTTTGCGCAAGGCGCGGGCGCTCTCGAATGGGTATGGAACGTCAATGCCTACATGGCCAACGACAACGAGATCACGATCGGCGCAATTCGTCCCGACGGAACCGAAAAGCCTGAAGCGCAGGTTCTCGCCGGCTACGCTGCGTTCGTGAACAAGAGCCCGCAAAGTTTCACCAGGATCGATCCGCCTTCGGTCACCATGGTTACCTCGCAGACGCTTCTGTATTCGATCCTTGGCGGGCTGGCTCTGGAAACGCAAAAGCACGCCCTGCGCGCCATGGCTTACTGCGATCACACTCCGCTTCGCATGTTACCGGAAAACCGCCTCGCCGACCTGGGCTCGCCAAAGCTGGTGTTCCTGCCTTCGCCGCAGGGACTCACGGAAAAAGCCTGGAACGAACTGCTCGATTATGTTGCTCGCGGCGGTACCCTGCTGATCACCGGCCCGGTCGATCGCGACGAGCATTGGCAGCCCGTAGACCGCATTGCCGCCTTGGGAATCACCGCGAATGTGGTTCCACTGGCCGTGCGTGGTTCAATACTGGCGCTGCCTGACGGCAAATCGTATCCGCTTGCGTTTCCCGCCAACGTTCAGCAATCCGAAACATGGACGATGCGTTTCGCTGACGGCAAGTCGGTTGCAATCATCCCTCACGGCCAGGGGAAAATCCTATGGACCGCAGACCCAGTCGAATTTGCCGAAGGATATGCTGCTTCCGCAGCGCTCTATCGTTGGGCACTCGACCAAGCCGGCGTAAAGCCGCCGTTTCGGGAAGTCGAACCTCTCTCGCCCGACGTATTGGCCTTCCCCACTGTGCTCACCGACGGCGAGATCTACAGCTTCAGCAATGAATCGCTCGACGCACAAACAATCAACATCGTCGACGCGCTAACCGGCGCGCACATTCACTTCACGATCGAACCCCAGCGCGGCGCAATGCTGCTCTTGAACCGGCAGGGAAAGGAGCTTTCCAGCTACGGCGAAGCGGCTGTTGAAGCCCATTGAGTCATCCGGGCAGACTTTCATCTCCCTGCCGCTGCCCCTTCGGCTCAGCTTCGGGGGCAGCGTTCGGTGGCGCAGATTAAATTGGGCGTTATATTGTGCGTCCTCGTGATCGAACGCTAGTTCATCAGCACCGCTTCGCGATCGTGCAGAGTCGCGCGAATTGCCGCGATTCCCGCTTCGAGATCCGGCAGTGCCTTCAGAACCGTCTGAGCGTCGGCGTCGGTCACTGACTTGCGCATCAGCTCGCACTGGCCCACCAGCAGCGAATCGAAGTGAAGCAGATTCGCGAGCGTCGGCGCTTCGAGCCGGTAGCGCTGCGTCATGCGGTCGTTGGCCGGCGCAGGCAGTTGATGCAGGAATTGCTCCAGGCCTGTGATCGCGCGATGCAGCCGCTCCAGCTTCTGCGCTGAAGCAACTGCATCGGCATCGGGATACGGCTTGGCCCGCGTAGGAGCGGGCAGAAACTCGCGCCGGTAGTCGCTCTCAGCCGCGCTCACCGCCGTCGCGGCCTCGCCCAAAAGCCATGCGGCTTTTGAGCGGACCATCTGATCGTCGGCGCGGAGCTGGTTCTCAACTTTGTAAAAGTTGTAGCCCCAGCCGTAGAACAGGTTGATTGCGATCTGCTCGATCTCATCGGCCGCGTAAAACATCTCTCCCGCCATTTGTTGACTCCCGTCTGCTTCAGGTGAAACTCCAATGGCGCCAAAGCCGTTCCCAGGACCTAAAGCCCCGCACATTCATGCGGCCTTGGTGGCACGGATAAATCCGTGCCCTTTCAAGACATCCTTACGCAGCGGGAGGCTATTTTGTTCCTCCGCCTGGTCCCGGCAATCCCGCCTCGGCGCCCACGGAATAGAATCCCGAAGGCTGTCCGCCAATGGTGAACGGTACGCCGGCGGCAGCGTTGGGCGCTGACACCAGTCCCTTGTCAGCCATTTTAAGCGCGAGATAGTAACGCACTGCCTCGACCGGCGTAAGTCCGATGGCCTGCAGCGAGATCAGCTCGCGCATGCGCTCGTCCTTGGGCATAATGAGCACTTTGAGATCGTTGAGCGTGATGCCGTAGGTCTTCAGGAACTCTGCAAGATGGTTCTTCACCAGCTCGCGAACCTCCTGGATATGCTCGTTGATGTCTTCCATCTTGGTGACCTGAACAATCTGGTTGATGGACTGCTCGATCGCCGGACCGGCGTAGTCGGCCACTTCCTTGGTGTCGATAATGTGGCCGTTGAAGGGCAGGTGGGTGATGAGGTCGAGCGCGGCCTCCTTGGTGTCGACGTGAATGTAATAGTCAACCTGGTAGGCCATCTCGGCCATCTCTTCGCTGGTCGCAATGCCCTCGCTGCGCACCAGCAGCTTGGAGCGGTTGATGTAGATGACCTCGTAGACCCACGGCGAGTTGCCGCCGAAGAATCCCTGCGCGATGGAGCCGATCAGCGGCTTATCGGGCGTGGTAAGCGCATACTGGCCGGTCTCGTAGACGTTCAGGACCGCGCCGCGCGATTTAAGTATGCAGAAATGATTGCTTTCAACAGTGAGCAGAGAGCCGGAGACGATGCTTTCGTCCGCGATTTTGACGGCCAGAATCTTGGTGCCGAGAATGTCGGTGCCGTCACTGGTGAGCGAGGTGATAACTTGCCGCGTAAGTGCCACGTGCTTTTCCTCCCCTTGAAATGTGTTCGCTGCCAAGGATACGCGACTCGGCGCGCCGCGCCAAGGAAAAGAATGCGAGCAGGATCGAATTAAGTTGTGCGCCGGTGAGACGAATCACAACGCGTATGAATAGAGTGTGAATGCGGGAGGAATTGCGCAACGCAAAAAGGGGTCAGGCCGCGCGACACCCGGCCCACTGACTTGCCGACTCGCCTGTCCCCCCTCGCCGTGATACGCTGTCTCTTCGTTTTGAGGAGCGCGTTTTCGCATGAGTTCCAACCCTGCCAACCAATCGAATCATCCCAGTCATTCCGGCCAGCCAAGCCACCAGAGTCACCAGAACCAGCCAAACCACGGCCACGACGCCGGCCATTTCAATCTGATGGCGGCGGCCCATGCGGCGATGCTCGAGCACGGCTTCAAGCCCGATTTTCCCGCCGGGGCCGACAAGGAACTGGCAGCCATCGCGGCCGAGCCGGCGGTTCCGGCTTCCACTGCTGGTTTCTCTGACCTTCGCCATCTGCTGTGGTCCTCGATCGACAACGACACTTCAAAGGATCTCGACCAGATCGAGTGGGCCGAGCGTCTGGCTGACGGCCGCATTCGGGTGCTGGTTGGCGTCGCCGACGTCGACGCGCGCGTATCCAGGGGCACGATCATCGACACTCACGCCGAGAGCGAAACCACCTCGGTTTATACGGGCGTCAAGGTCTTCCCCATGTTGCCGGTGGAACTCTCTGAGGGCGCAACATCGCTGAACGAGAACGAGGATCGCATTGCGATTGTGATCGAGTATGCCGTGGATGAAAACGGTGCGACGAGCAGCGAATCGGCATATCGCGGGCTGGTGCGCAACCGCGCGCAACTGGCTTACTCAAGCGTGGGAGCGTGGCTTGAGGGCAAAGCTGAAGCGCCGGCCAAGGTCGCAGCGGACGCCGATCTGGCTGCGCAGCTCAAACTGCAGGACGAGGCTGCTGAGCGCATGGGTGGAGAGCGCTTCCAGCACGGCGCGCTCGATCTTGAAACCATTGAAACGCGGCCGGTGATGGTCACCGACCAGATCATCGGCATTGCGCCCATCGAAAAGAACCGGGCCACGTCGCTGATTGAAGAGTTCATGGTGGCCGCAAACGGTGTGATCGCGCGCAGGCTTCAGGGCGGCGGCGTTGCGTCCATCCGCCGGATCGTGCGCACCCCCAAGCGCTGGGACCGGATCGTGGAGCTGGCCCAGGGGCTAGGCACAACGCTGCCTGCCGAGCCCGACTCCAAGCCTCTCAATGATTTTCTGCTGGCGCAAAAGCAGAAAGACCCCGACCACTTTCCCGATCTCTCGCTGGCCGTGATCAAGCTGATGGGTCCAGGCGAATATATTCTGGTGAAACCCAACGAGCCCTCGCCGGGACATTTCGGGCTGGCGGTGCAGGACTACACCCACTCCACGGCGCCCAACCGCCGTTTTCCCGACATGGTTACGCAGCGCATTCTCAAGGCGTGGCTCGCCAAAGGGGCCCAGCCCTATTCCGAAGAGTCGCTCAACGCCATTGCCACGCGGTGCACGGAGATGGAAGATGCGGCGCGCAAGGTGGAGCGCGAGATGCAAAAGCGCATTGCAGCCGTGGTTCTGGCCAAACACATCGGCCAAACCTACGCGGCGGTAGTGACCGGCGTCAACAAGTACGGGACCTTTGTCCGCACCTTCAATCCGCACGTCGAGGGGATGCTCGTCCACGGCGCCAAAGGCTTCGATGTGGGCGACCGGCTGACTGCTAAACTGGTGTCAACCGATCCGGAGCGCGGATTTATCGATTTCGCGGCGCAGTAGGGCATAAATCTTTCGCCGAGAATAATTTCCGATGAACCCCGGGTAGCAATCCGCCCATGGATGAGGCAGCGGATCTGGGGAGCTTAAATCTTGTGACCGCAGGCCCCCGGAACACGTCTAACAAGAAGAATTTGGCGATTTTGAACGACATGCCTCCGCGCGGCTTTCTTGCCAGGTGCACGGCTCGCGGGAACGACAAAAAATGAGTGGCCACCCGCGAGACGGTGAAAGATTTGCGACTTGCGCAGGCGGCTGCCGCTCCCGGAACTTTCAAGACTGGTGACTGCATGCGTTTTCGCACTGTCGTTTTAGGCCCCACAATTCTGTGGGCTACTGCTCTGTTGCCTTTTCCCTGCCTCCAAGCGCAACAGACTGACCCCGCTTCGGCATTAACTTCACCGGCTCAACCGATTCCCGAAGCGCCCATACCACAAATCGAACTCGCCCAGGCCGCCGAGCCGCAAGCCGCACAGCAAACGCAGCAGCAGACCCCGGTCCCGGTTCCCGATCAGTCCAGCTCCAGTTCATCAAGCTCTTCGCAGCAGTCCGATGCCCAGAAGACCGATCACCAAAAAGCCGAAGAGCAGCTCAAGCAGCAGGAGACTCAGCGGGTGGCGGGCGTCATGGCTACTTTCAACACCACGCGGAATCCTGATGCCTTACCGCTTTCATCGGGCCAGAAGTTCCGGCTCTTTTTCAAGAGCGCGTTCGATCCCTGGCCATTCGGGCTCGCCGCTGCGGTTGCCGGCATCGGCCAGGCACAAGACAGCACCCCGGAATGGGGCCAGGGGATGCAGGGCTATGCAAAGCGATTCGGGGCGGGATACTCGGATTATTTTTTGGGCAATTTCTTCGGAAATGCGGTTCTTCCGTCGCTGCTCCATGAAGATCCGCGCTATTTCCAAAAGGGATCGGGGAAACCGATCAAACGCGTTCTGTGGGCGGCGGCCAGTACGGTATGGTGCAAGCGCGACAAGGGTGGGTGGGGGCCAAACTGGGCCAATGTAGGAGGCAACCTGATCGGCTCTGCCATTGGACGCGTGTATTACCCGCCTGCAAATCGCACGGTCAGCAGCACAATCAGCGACGGATTGACAGTTTCAGCCGAAGGCATTGTGGGCGCCGAGGTGATCGAGTTCTGGCCGGACCTGGTGCGCCATCATCAGCGCAAAGAAGCTGAGAAGAAGGCTCGCGCATTGGGCGCTGCCAATGGACAAACAAAGGATGCAAAACCGGAAGATCAGAGCCACAACTAACCCGGTAGCCCGAATCGCTTCCTCAATGTTCATTGACGCCTTTTCCCGTCCTCGCGAATCAGAGTAGTTATGGAAATATACTTCCCCATCTTCAAAGAGAGATCTTTCATGCCTTCTGTCTTTTTCCCCGGGAGATCAGTGTCCGTGCGCCTTTCTCGCCTCGTCCTGTTGGCTTGTGTTTCGATTGCCGGCCTCACCGCCTCGGCCAGCGTTGCGGCGCAGCAGACTGGCCCCGACGCGAGCTTCGATCAAGCCCCCTCTGCGGTTATCGAGGTCGCGTCCCCAGCCGCTACCGCACCGGATACCGACGCCCAGGCGAAGGCGGCACCGGCCCAATCTTCCAGCGCCCAAACAACTGCGCAGAATCAGTCGTCCCAGAATGCCACGGAGGATTCAGCTGGCATGCAAACCAAGCGCATCCTCGGCATCGTACCCAACTTTCGCGCCGTAAGCGCCGACCAAAAGCTGCCCCCTGAGACTGTCAAAGACAAGTTCATTGACGCGACTGAGGATTCGTTCGACTACTCGTCAATCTTCTTTCCTCTGGTCATCGCCGGATATAACCAGGCCAGGGATTCAACGCCGGAATTCCACCAGGGTGCAGCCGGCTACGCCCGCTACTTCTGGCACTCGGCCGTCGACCAGACCAGCGAAAACTACATGGTCGAGTTCATTTTTCCCACGTTTACCCACGAAGACGCGCGCTACTACACGCTCGGTCACGGGGGATTCCTGAAGCGCACCGGCTACGCTTTGAGCCGTGCCGTCATTACCCGAACTGATTCGGGAAAGGAGTCCTTCAATATCAGCGAGGTGGTGGGCGCCGGCGCCGCCGCAGGAATTTCCAATCTTTATTACCCCCGTGCCGAGCGGACCATTGGAAACACCGGAAGCCAATGGGGCCTTGACGTGGGCATCGACGCAGGTGTCTTCGTGTTCAGGGAGTTCTGGCCAGACATCAACCGGCATGTCTTCCACAACAAGTACAGCGACGCTCCCGCGAAGCAGTAAATCAGTTTCCGTTTGCCGGCGTACTACCTGGGTGCCGGGTTCAAGCTCTGCTGGAGAGGGGTTCGTGCGCGCCCTGCGCGTCGCCTGCTATCGTGAAGTTCTGATTAGATTGAGCGAGGTAAGTCTCCCGGATGCCTCATCCCGTGATCAAGTTCGGCACCGATGGCTGGCGCGGTGTGATCGCCGACGACTTTACCTTCGCCAACGTCCGTGCCGCGGCCTCGGCAATTGCCTGCTACGTTCACGCGCAGGAAGATCCCGCCAAAGGCCTCTGCATCGGTTACGACACGCGTTTCGGTTCCAGGGCTTTTGCGCGCGCCTGCGCTGAAGTTGTCGCCGCTACCGGTATTCCAGTTCAGCTTGCCGGCGCCATTACGCCCACGCCCGCGCTCAGCTACGGGGTGCGCCATCGCGGAGCGGCCGGGGGCATCATGATCACCTCGTCGCACAATCCGGCCGAGTGGAATGGCGTGAAGTACAAGGGCTGGTACGGCGGTTCGGGCAAGCCCTCGATGATTGCGGCTATCGAGAGTCATCTTGGTAAGCCTGTGCCGCAGGCCGCGGTGCCCGCTCCGATCACGGAAGTCGATTTTCTGCCCGATTACCTGGCCGCCGTGAAAAGCTTCGCCGACCTCGATCTCATCGCGAAATCGGGGATGAAGTTCTGCATCGACTCGATGTACGGCGCCGGCGGAACGATTCTCTCCGACATCTTCTCGGCGCTGGGCGTCGATCATGTGCAGATTCGCGCCAATGCCGATCCGCTCTTCCCGGGCATCAATCCCGAGCCGATCGAGCCACACATTCGCGCCCTGGGCGAGGCGGTGGTGGCGAACGGCTGCCACGCAGGCTTATGCACCGATGGCGACGCCGACCGCATCGGGGCCACCGACGAGCACGGAAACTTTGTCGATCCGCACAAAATCTACTCGGTGCTTTTGAGTTGGGTGCTGCGCCGCAAGGGCTGGCCCGGAGCGGTGACACGCGCCTTCAACACCACCAAGATGCTGGACCGCATCTGCCGAAAGTACGGACGCGAATTGATCGAGCACGGCATCGGCTTTAAATTTGTCTGCGACTACATGCTGGAGCGCGAGATCGTGATGGGTGGCGAAGAGTCAGGCGGCATCGGCTTCCAGCGCCACTTGCCCGAGCGCGACGGCATTCTGAATGCGCTGCTATTGGCCAATGTGATGGCGGAAGAAGGCAAAACGCTTGGGCAATTGGTCGCCGATCTGCAGGCCGAGTACGGCGAGCACCAGTACGGTCGCATCGATCTCCATATCCCAGACGAGATCAAGTACGCGGCTATCGCTCGCGCCAAGTCGCTGCCGCCGGGAGACACATCGATTGCAGGAATGCCGATTCTGCGCACCGAAACCCTTGACGGAGTGAAGTTCTACCTCGACAACCCAGAGGCCAAAAGCAAGCCCAATGCTGCGGAAACCTGGCTGCTACTGCGCGCCAGCGGCACTGAGCCGCTGATGCGCATCTACACCGAATCTTGCTCCAAGGAATCGGTGGCCAAGCTGCTGGAGTCGGCGCGGAAGTTTGCGCTGAGGAGTTAGCACCATGTTCATTCACATCTTTGGATTTCGATGGAAACCCGCGGCCACGGACGCTGACAAAGAGCGCGCGAAAGAAGCGATCCTCGCGTTTCACGGGCAGATTCCAGGCCTGTTGGACGTGAACGCCGGCCCGAATCTTTCGCCGCGCGGCCAAGGCTACGCGTTTGCCGGCCTCATGACCTTCACGAGCAAAGCAGCCGCCGACGCCTATGCAACCCACCCCATGCATCTCGCGCTGCTCGATTGGTTGGTCCCCCTTATCGACCCAGTGGAGCTGGACTTCGAGGCGTAAATTCCGTTATTCCGCGCGCAGCGCTTCCACCGGATCAACGTGCGTCGCCCTCCACGCCGGTGCTGAGGATGCGGCGAGGGCGGTCAATAGCAAGAGCGCGGCGGCTGCGCCGATGCTCAATGGGTCGATGGGATGCACGCCCACCAGCATGCTCGCCACCAGACGCACCAACAGCAGACTTAAGGCCAGGCCCACCACAATGCCGCCGCAGGCCAATGCAGTTGCATGGCGCAGAATGGTGCTGATAATCACGCGGCGATCCGCGCCGAAGGCCATCCTTATCCCGATCTCAACCGTCCGTTGCGCCACTGAATAGGCGGTGGTTCCATAAACGCCCAGCATCGCCAGCAGCAGGCCCGCGCCGGCAAACAACGAGATAAGCACGGCGCGGAAACGCTGCACGGTGATCGAGTCGCTCACCATCGCATCCATGGTGGTAAATTTCATCGCGATCAGCGGATTGATTTGGGCGATCTTTGTTTGCACCGCATTCATGAGTGTGAGCGGCGCGACGCGCGTGCGCAGCATAATGTGAATCTGGTTGGCGTAGTACGGGTGCTGCGTCATGGGCATGTAGAGCGCGGGTCCCGGCTTGTCCGCAGGTGAATCCTGGCGCACGTCGCCCACTACACCGATCACTGTCATCCACTTGTCGGAATCGAGTCCGCACCGGATCTGTTTGCCGATGGGGTCTGTATCCCCAAAGCTCTGCTTGGCGGCCGATTCGCTGATGACTGCGACGAACGGGCTCTGGTACGTGTCGGCAGCACTGAAGTCGCGACCGCGCTTGAGCGTAATCCCCATGGTCTCGAAATAACCCGGGCTTGCCACGCTCCAATTCGCCCACGGCGCGCGAGTCGGATCCGCCGCCTGCCTGTGCGTCCAGTAGTTTCCGTTGGAACCATAGGCCCCCATCGGCAGACCCATAATTCCAGCCGCATGTTGCACGCCCGGCATCGCGCCCAGCTGTGCAAACAGACCGTTGAACTGTTGAATGACGCGCTGGTAGTCGACGTCGGTATGCGCCGGCGCATCCGCATCCACCACCAGTAATTGGCGCGTCTCAAAGCCCAGGTCTCGCGCCATCAACGCGGCCATGCTGCGCAGCAGCAGCCCGGCGCCGATTGCCAGCACAAAGGTGGCCGCAACCTCGGCAATCACCAGCGAGTCGCGAAGCGTAGCCGCTCCTCTGCGGCTTATGCCACGCGAGGCGTCGTGCTTCAACGCTTCAGCGGCTTCAACCCTGGCCGCACGCATTGCCGGAAAGATCGATGCGGCCAGCGCCGTTAGTGCTGCAATGCCCAAGGTAAACGCGAGCACCCACGTGTTCAGGTGAATCTCGGCTGCACGTGGCAGTTCTCTTGGCGCCATCGCGACAAGAATATGCACTGCCGGAGCCGCCAGCAGCACACCGGCCGCGCCACCCAATACAGCCAGCAAAAGGCTTTCAATGAGCACCGGCCGCATCACCTGCCAGCGGCACGCGCCAAGCGCTTTGGCGATTGCGATCTCGCGCTGCCGCTCCATGGCGCGCACCAGTTGGAGATGCGTGACGTTGACACAGGCAATCAGCAGAATGATGCCGACCGTTCCCCACAGCAGCAGCAGCGTGGGGCGTGCGCTGCCGGTAAGCGCCTCGGCCAACGGCACTGCCTCAATTACTTTGGCGCGGTTGTCGGCGGGATAAATTGTCTGCAGCCGTTGCGAAAGGCCATTGAGCTCGGCCTGCGCTTGTTTGAAGCTGGTACCCGCGGCCAGCAGCGCCACGGCGCGGTAGTTGAATGCGGTGCGCGACGTTGAGTCGGGTTTGAGAGGGAATGCTTCCCAAACATCGGTTTTGCCGGGATAGTCGAACCCGCCGCCCAGCACGCCCACAATTTCAATGGCCTCACTCTCAATGTGCAGCGTTTGGCCAAGGGCCGCCTGCGCGCCGCCGAAGTTGTCGCGTGCAAACTTTTCGCTCACCAGGGCTGCGCGGTGCGACTCAGCGTCAGCGAACAAACGCCCCGCGATTGGGCGCAGGCTGAAGACGCGCGTAAAGTTTTCGTCGACCCAGGTCACTTCGGTATAAGTAGCGTGGTCGCGCAGTTCCACTCCCTCGTTGCCGCCGGCGAACAGGCTCACTGCTTCAAGGCCCTTGGCTTGATCGCGCACATCCACGGCGTCGGGCCCGGTCATGCGCGGAGCGGTATGGCCGCTGTCGGTCCAATGGGTTTCGAGGAGCGCCAGCCGGTTGGGGTTCACGTAGGGCAGCGGCGCCAGCAGTACCGACTGGATGACCGTGAAGATGGCCGTATTGGCGCCGATGCCGAGCGCTAGGGTGAGCGTTGCCGTGAGCGTGAAGCCGGGATGCCTGAGGAGCTGGCGCAGGGCGTACTTCAGATCGCGGGCCAGGTTGTCGAGCCACGCGATCCATTCCGGGCGGCTCTTGAGATAGAAGCGCTCATGCGCAGCCTGCACGTTGCCGAACGCCACATGCGCGCGCCGCCTTGCTTCTTGGTCGTTGAGACCCTCGCTCTCCAATTCGTCGGCTTCGAGGGCAAGATGCGCCCGCATCTCCTCGTCGAAGTCGTTGGTGCTGCGTTTGCGCTTGAACATCGCTTACGCCTCCCCGATGCCCAGTACGAGCCCCATGGCCCGCGTCAGCCTCTGCCACTCGCTGCTTTTCTGCACAAGCTGGTCGCGGCCTGTTTCCGTGAGCCGGTAAAAGCGCGCCTTACGGTTGTTTGCGCTTACACCCCACTCGGCGCTTATCCAGGCGCGCTCTTCGAGCCGCTGCAATGCGAGGTAGAGCGAGCCGTGGTCGACAAAGAACACTTCTTCCGATTGGCGCTGGATCGATCGGGCAATCCCCTGTCCGTGCTGCGGCCCAAGGACCAGAGTTTTGAGAATCAGCAGGTCGAGCGTGCCCTGCAATAGGGCGATGCGGTCGTCTGAGTTTGTTGGAGGGTTGGGTTGGGTCGTCATCCGACCTAAGCATCCCATTGATCGGGTCGGATGTCAACACGAAGGCTTAGTTGACGAATGGAGCGGGCACGTCGCAGCCCAGTTCATTTTCTTTCTTGACAGATTTGTTGCGTAAACGCAATATATCGATGTGACCGACAACGGCATCCAGTCTCCCGGCGAAAGCGGACTTTATAACCGCATCGCCGTTCTGCGCGCTGAACGGGGCATCAGCCGGCAAAGTTTGGCCGACGCCGTTGGGGTGAACTATCAGACCATCGGCTTTCTGGAGCGGGGCGACTACGGGCCGAGCCTCAAGCTGGCCTTCCAGATCGCCGAGTATTTTGGACTGCCCGTTGAGGCCATTTTTTCTACCAGGCCGTTTGAACTGCTCAGCCAGCAGGTGTATGGCAGCCGCCCTACTCCGATCGCGCAAAAGGAGTCCGCGTGAAAATCGAAATGTCCAAAGGAAACACCCATTTCAACGTCGCCACACGCGCCCGCCGCCGCGGCCGCCTCGTCTTCATCTACGCGATCTTTGCGGCGCTGTTTGCGGCCTACGCGCGCTACAGCCCAGAGGCCCGGGCCGCCGGTCCAGCGGCGCAGCTGCTCGTAGACCGGCTGGCGTGGACGCTGCTGATCGCCGTGGGAATTCTCTACTACACGCTTCCGCAGGCCATCCTGCTTTGGACCGAACCCGATATGGAGCAACCGCAATGATCGCAGATTCTTCACCGTTTCCCTGGTTCTCAACCGCCCGCCGCCGTACGCGCCGCATGGTCGTCGCGGCCTACTGGCTGGTTGCTCTCGGCACATTCGGCGTCTGCCAATGGGCCGAGTTCTTTCGTCTCGAACGCCACTCGGGCGCGGGGCTCCTTTTTCCGCTGCAGGTCGTCGTATTTCTCCCGGCCATTCTTGGCGGTGTGCGCGCCGGCGGCATGGTCAAGCCGTTTAACGGGGTCCACTGGGTTCCGCTCCCCGATCGGGACTATACACAGACGCTCTTTGGGCCGCCCCGCCCGCTGCTGGGCTCCATGACCGCGAGCGACCTCGAGCTTGACGAACGCGAGCGGCAAGACCGCAATCGGGTTCACTTTGTCGCCTACACCTCGGCTCGCTGGATGGCCCTCGTCCTGCTGGCGCTGCAGTGCGTTGCCGGCATCGCTTCGCGCACATGGATGATCAACTTCGGCGCCGCTGCTTTCTTTCTGCTTGTCCTTATTCTCTGGAGCCTGCCGCAAACCCTCATCCTGTGGAACGAGCCCGACGTGGAGCAGCCGCGATGAATGCCGAAGTTGTCTTTCTCAGGCGGCGCATCAGCATGGCCCGCCAAACCCGGCGCCGCACACTGGTGGTTGCCATCTACACCGTCTTCGCTTTGATCATGGCCATTGCGTGGGCGACCACGCAATGGCGCGGAACCGGGGCTTACTTAATCTGGGCGGCCATCTTCGCATGCCGCTACTTCCTCGGCGGCTACTACGCCGGAGGCCTGGTCAAGCCCTTCAACAATAAAGCTCCGAAAGAGCATCAAATGCTTCCGCCGCTGCTGGCCCTCAAGTTGCGCGTCTATCAGCCCGTTCCGGCCGGCGATGACGGCACGTACCGCAACGACGAGCGCGAGCTGCACCAGCGCGACCACGCCCATTACCTGGCGTTTCAGGCCGTCGGGGTGGCAGTGTGCGTGCCCATGTTCATTGCCTCCATGCGCCTCATCCGCCCATCGCTCATGAGCTGGATCCCGATGTCGCCCGACGCGATGTACTACGGCCTGACGCTGGTCGCGATGATTCTTTTTCCGACGTTACCCCAGGCGATTCTGCTCTGGACCGAGCCGGATATGGAGGAACAAAACTAGCCGCCCGCCTTCACCGGAAAGCGGTCGAGGTCAGTCCCAGGTCCGCGCAACTCATCATGAACCTGGGCACCAATCTGCTCCTGCAGCACAAGTACCGCGAAAGCTCCGACCTATACGCCCAGGCCCTGGCCATCGACCCGCACATCTTCGACCGGTATCACGGACCAACGACTGGAGCGCCGGCCACGGATAGGGACAGCGGCGAGTTGAGCTATATCAAGGCACGAAGTTGTGCCCGCGCCGGCTTGACCGATTGCGCCATCGACCATCTGCGCAAGGCTTTCGATGCAGGATTCGCCACCAACAAGCAGGTGGTGAAAGAGAATGACTTTGGTGCGCTGCGGGGAATGCCCGAATTCGAACGCTTGCTCGCCGAGCGGCGGCGACTTTGCGATACGCTTCAGTGCGGATTCAAGCAAACGAGAAAGCACCCCGGATCTGATTTAACTTGTTTAATGTCAATCGTTTGCTACGAGCATGCGCGAACAGGCAAAAACATGCATTTTGACGTAAGAAGAGCGGAAATTGCATCGTAAGTCCTTTAGAACGCGAATTCATCCGAAACGAATGTAACAGCTTTTTGTTTCATTCTCGGAGCTAACTATGTGTATTTGCCTTGCCTTAGTATTGAGCATACCTATTTACTTTCTGAGCACCCTGGAGGGTGACGTTTTTTGTTTTGCGTTGATTTAAAAGGGATTGGCAGCCAGAACCGGAGCTGAATCGGGAGGAATTTTCAGGAAAAGCGCGAATTGGGGATTTGTAACAAGATTTCGCTTGTTACATTTTGTAAGTAGTTTATTTATCAGTAGATTGCAAATTCACTTGCTGTTGCTTTTCTGGTTACCCCGGGGAGGGGGTGGGGGGGTTATATTTCCAGTAACTGCTCTCAGTTCTTGGTTAACTGATTGGTACTGTGCGTCGGGCGCTCCCGGTTTTCCTGGGAGCTGGAGGTGGAAATGGAGTGGTGGGATTCGCGCGGGAGTCCGCCAAGGGCGACCTGGGCGGCGTAGAGCAGGCGGCTGCTGGTGTTTTCGCGGATGGCTTCGATGACCACTCCTCTGGCGACGCAGGCAATGAAAGCGTGGATTCCCTCGCGGCTGGTGAGGGCAGGCATGGCATTGCGGTAGGCTTGGCGGGCAAGCTTTTCGGCTTCGTAGCTTTCGATCGTATGCGGGCCGTGGATCTTGGCATAGGCCTCTTTGGCTTTCCGGTACGCGGCATGGCAGCGGGCGAGGGCGAGGGCGGTTGGGTCGGTCGGGCCGGGCTCGGGGGCGGGTTGTATGGCTGGTGTTACAGGTGATTCGGACATTTGGAATTGCTCCTGATAACAGTGTGCGCGTGTTGGGCGTAATTATCGGCAGTGTGTCACGAACAAAAGTGAAAGCTTTTGATGCTGTACCGAAGATGGGAGACGGCCTCCCGGAGCCGGCTTGCAGGAGCTGGCTTCAAACCGCGCGGTGCTGCTTGGTACCGAAAGGGCCTGGTGGTGAACGACCGAGGAAAAGGCATCGTGAAGGTGTTAGGCAGGTGTCGAGGAGATGAGCGAAAGCAAACCGTCCGATGACGCATCGTTAATTACTTAAGGCGCTGTCGAAACTGGGGTCGTGCAGATGCTCCAGGATAAGCCGGGAAGAAACCTGTTTACGGTCCTGGCGGCAGCCGGTGTATAGGCGGCATGAACTCGATACAGGCTTTGGTATGGAACGTGAGAACTTCGACCAGGATGAGAAGGGAAATGACAAGTGGCAGACACCACGAGGAAGAATACCGATGCCGGGACGAGGGGCGGGGCTGCTCGCAGTAGCGATAAAGCTTCGGGCCAGACGCAAGTACAAAACGCTGTTGCGGCGGGAGCGGCGCAGCGTGGACTGGCTCCGCCGGATGAGGAACGAATCTCCCCGGATGTTCCATCACTGGAGTGTGGCTGGGAATAGGGTTGGGTAACGGGAGCCGTGTAAATCGAGAGATTTACGCACGGTTCTGCGAGAGGCTCAGGGTGAGATTCCCTGGGCCTACTCACCAAAGGCAAGGACGTTCGATTCATCGATTGATCGCCCTGGAGTGTTTGAAGCTTCTGGCAGCACTCGACGGACCCTATAAAGCGGTTCCTTGCGTTGGTGTGCATCGGGAGTCTGCCGGACCGTCGCGAATTATTGGTCCTGCATACGAAATGTCCTTGCGCCGTCCTACGGGACTCCGCAATGGTGTTACGGCAATCCCTTTTCCCCACGTTGAAACGCGGGGCTAACAACCGCTGCGCCCACGGCGCTCTTGCCTGACATTACTTACGCGGTCGTCAAAAGCTCACTACCGCAACCTTTGCCCGCTTGCCCAGCCGCACCACCAGCCGGGCCGGCAACGAGCTCACGCCGATCATCAGGCTCTCGGCCACTTCGCCGTCGACGCGCACCGCCTTCTC